>Ga0335085_10004979_pt1 | contig 21670 bp, 16 predicted proteins | sample Lox_Sample_45_FD_206712 | JGI IMG/M metagenome (GOLD analysis project Ga0335085, IMG submission 206712) | Soil microbial communities from Loxahatchee National Wildlife Refuge, Florida, United States - Lox_Sample_4.5 | ecosystem: Environmental > Terrestrial > Soil > Wetlands | place: USA...
TGCTCAAACCCAGGATGAAAATCACAGCCTAGAATCAGCATGACGTTGGCTCCTCTCACGAGCCTTGGTCGTGTTCATCGCATACCAATCTACTCGCGATGGGCCAACGTCGTTATGCAATCAAGCGCGGAGTCGAAGGATCCCTATAGCAGCAGTACCCTGAATCCCTGGGGAATTTGCTGTGGGAGAGACCGGGCTACGATCTGTGCCGGGACTAGGGCTCCTTCGACTGCGCATCTGAGTTCGCAAGCGAACGCAGATACTTCGGTCAGGATGACAGTGGGATGCTGCGGAACTACTCCAGCGCTTCCGGCTCCAGGCCGATGTGCTTCTCGCCGGCGGCTTTCTTTTCCACGTACTTTTTCACCCAGGCTTCCCAGCTTTTTCCGGCCGCGGTGTCGCGCCCAGTGAAAGCCAGGGCGGCGATGTCCGAGTAGGCAATCATGACGCGCTGATTGGAGGTTTGTGGAAGCACTCGCACCAGGGATTCAGCCAAAGTCGGTCCGCTCTTGCGATCGAAAAGATAGCCTTCGACGATCGTGCCGTCCTTCCGCGTGATGGTCACGTCGCCGCGGTAGTCGAAGGCCTTTTCCAGCGCTTTGCGGGTTTCTTCTTCCGAGGCCAGGGTGGAAACCCAGCCCTCAAGCTTTTCGTGCTCCCATCCGGGAGAGACTTCAAGCGTATCGGGAGAACTAGACTGGAGCTCGGGATGTACGTGCCCGGCGGCTTTCCCGGTCACGCCCGGGTCTCCTCGAGCGATTCACTTGGTGTCGCAATCTGCACCAGCGAATGGGCCGGCTCTACCGGTTCGTCCAGCAGCCGCAGAGCACCTTCATCGCGGTAGCGATGGAACAAGGTTCCCTTCACGGTGGCGACAAAGCCCTCCAGCGAGCCGAAAGTATCGTTTACCGCGGAGGCTTCATAGCCGCTGTGCACCATGCAGTTGGCGCAGTGCGGATTGCCGGATTCGGTGCCGTAGGACTCCCACGCGGTTTCGCGGATCAGTTCGTCGAAGGTGTCGGCGTAGCCGTCCTGCAGCAGGTAGCAGGGCTTCTGCCAGCCGAAAATGTTGTAGGTCGGCATCCCCCAGGGGGTGCAGGCGTAGTGCCGCTTGCCCATCAGGAACTCCATGAATAGCGGCGACAGATTGAAACGCCAGTCCCTCTCCCGGTTGGAAAGGATCGCCCTGAACAGCCGCCGGGTGCGGGCGCGGCCCAAGAAGTGCTGCTGGTCGGGGGCCTTTTCGTAGGAGTAGCCGGGGGAGAGCATCATGCCTTCGACTCCGAGCTCCATCATGTCGTCAAAGAAGGCGCGCACGCTCTTGGGGTCGGCGCCGTCAAAAAGGGTCGTATTGGTGGTGACCCGGAAGCCGCGCCTCAGGGCTTCCCGGACGGCGTCCACGGCAATGTCATAACCCCCCTCGCGGCATACCGCGAAGTCGTGATGGTCTTTCTGCCCGTCCAGGTGCACGCTGAAGGTCAGGTACTTGGTCGGCTTGAACAGGTGGATCTTATCCTTCAGCAGTAAAGCATTGGTACACAGGTAGATGTATTTCCTGCGCGCTACCAGGCCTTCGACAATCTTGTCGATTTCGGGGTGCATGAGCGGTTCGCCACCGGGGATCGAAACCACGGGCGCGCCGCACTCATCGACCGCACGGAAGCACTCCTCCGGCGTCAACTGACGCTTGAGGACGTGGGCCGGATATTGGATCTTGCCACAGCCGGCGCAGGCCAGGTTGCAGCGAAACAGTGGCTCCAGCATCAGCACCAGCGGATACTGCTTCCGCCGGGCCAGCTTCTGCCGGATGACATAGCTGGCCACCGTCCACATCTGCGATACAGGCACACTCATGCTGGAACGAGAACTCCTCTCAATATGCTATCAGGTCAGGACGATATCGTGCGCTGACAAGTGTGGGGCGGACACTCTTGTCCGCGGCCTCTGACTTTCGCAAGCCGGGAATCCCATTTGCTTGCGGGACCGCCGGCAACGGCAAGGCCTCCAAACCCCCAAAGTCAACCCCAAAAAGCGTCGGACAAGAGTGTCCGACCCACACGGGTTCCCAGGTGGTCCAAGGCGGCATTTACCCAGCCGGTTCGGGGGTCGAAAAATGTGCCTTCTCATGGTACAATTAACTACAACCTCGGAAGCCGTAAGTGTTAATAATTTCAGTAATTTGAGGCAAAATCCAGGACATCGGAAAAGTCTGCCGGACAGGACCCAAAGTCCGGCATTTTCCACGGAGCGGAATGGCTACGAAAGAGATCACTCCCATCGACGAAACCAAGCCAAAAAACGGAAAGCTCGCGGCTATCTCTGGCGCAATTGCGACCGCGCAGAAAGCGCAAGAAAGCGGCGACTACAACGCCGATTCCATCAAAGTGCTTGGCGGCATGGAGGCGGTGCGCAAACGTCCCGCCATGTACATCGGTTCCACCGGCGAGATGGGATTACACCATCTGGTCTATGAAGTGGTGGACAACTCGGTGGACGAAGCGCTTGCCGGTCACGCCGACAAGATCGAAGTCACCATTCACCTCGACAATTCCATCACCGTGGTCGATAACGGCCGAGGTATTCCCGTGGACATGATGGACATCGACGGCGAAAAAATTCCCGCCGCGGAGGTGGTGCTCACCAAGCTGCACGCCGGCGGAAAGTTCGATGCTTCGTCTTACAAAGTTTCCGGCGGATTGCATGGCGTCGGCGTGTCGGTGGTGAACGCCCTGAGCGAAGAACTGGATCTCGAGATCTGGCGCGACGGTTTCACCTGGGAGCAGACCTATTCCAAAGGCGAACCCACCAGCAAGCTGAAGAAAGCGGGCGCGAGCAAGAAGCTGGGGACCAAGGTCCACTTCCTGCCCGACAAAAGCATTTTCTCGGTTACCGAATACAACTTCGATACGCTGGCGCAGCGCTTGCGCGAGCTGGCGTTCCTCAACAAAGGACTGCTCATCACTTTGACGGATGAGCGCACCACTGAGGCGAAAACCGGCGAGGCGAAATCCGCCGAGTTCAAATACAACGGCGGCATCGCCGAATTTATCAAGCACCTGAACCGGGGTAAGCAGGTGCTGCACGACAAGGTCATCTACATGGAAGCCGAGCGCAGCGGCGTGGTCATGGAGATCGGCCTGCAATACAACGACGCCTACTCCGAGTCAGTGTTCAGCTTTGCCAATAACATCAACACCGTGGACGGAGGCTCGCACCTCTCCGGCTTCCGCATGGCCCTGACCCGAACCATCAACTACGCCGGACAGCAGATGGGCCTGTTCAAAGACGTCAAGGAAAACCTTACCGGCGACGACGTGCGCGAAGGCCTGGTCGCGGTCATCAGCGTGAAGCTGCCGCAGCCCCAGTTTGAAGGCCAGACCAAAGGCAAACTGAATTCCGACATCGCCGGCGTCGTGCAGGCATTCGTGAACGAGCGTCTGGGCGCGTATCTCGAACAGAATCCAACCGTCGGACGAAAGATTATCAACAAGGCCATTGAAGCCTCGCGCGCGCGTGAAGCCGCGCGCAAGGCCCGTGACCTCACCCGCCGTAAAGGCGCGCTGGACGGCGGCGGCCTGCCCGGCAAGCTGGCGGATTGTTCGGAACGGCAGCCGGAGCGCTGCGAGCTTTTCCTGGTAGAAGGAGAATCCGCCGGCGGCACCGCTAAGCAGGGACGCGATCGTCGCTTCCAGGCCATCCTTCCCCTAAAGGGAAAGATCCTCAACGTGGAGAAGGCCCGCTACGACAAGATGCTGGGTCACGAAGAAATTCGCGCCATGATTACCGCCCTCGGCACCGGCATTGGCAAGGACGACTTCGATTTCACCAAACTGCGCTATGGCAAGATCATTCTCATGACCGACGCCGATGTGGACGGCAGCCACATCCGCACCCTGCTGCTCACCTTCTTCTTCCGCCACATGCAGGAGCTGATCAAGCGTGGCAACGTGTTCATCGCGCAGCCGCCGTTGTACTCGATCAAGAAGGGCAAGACCTTGCAATACATCAAGGACGACGATGCCCTCGACAAAATCATCCTGAAACGCGCCGCCGACAGCATCATCGTCCGCTACGGTGAAGGCGCAGCCAAGCTAGAGGCAGCCGCCCTGTCAAAGTTTGCCAGCGGATTGAAGGAATATTTTGCTTTCTTCGATAAGGTAAACAAACGGCTGCGCGACGAAAAGATCGTCGAGCTGCTGCCCCGGCTGGATCTTTCCAAGCGCGCCGATTTTGAAGGGGAGAAAAAAGCCGCGCCGAAAAAGATCGAGAAACTGGAAAGAGAGTTGAAAAAGCTGCAGAAGGAACGCGACTTCAAGAGCGTCGAATCGCGCTTTGACGAAGAGCACAATCTCTGGGAAGTGAAGTACGTCAACTCGCAGGGTGCAGACCACCTGGTCAACTGGGAGCTGGCGTCGACCGCCGAGTATCGCCAGCTGCTTTCGAAGTTCAAGCAGGTCGAGCCCTACATGCAGCCGCCGTTCGTGATCGAGGCCGCGAGCGATAGCTCGGCCGCTGGCACCGACGAAGAAGCCGGTGGTGAAGAAGCCGCGGCGGAAGCCGAAGAGTCCGGCAAGAAGAAAGCGTCGCCGAAGCCGCCCGCCAGGAAACGCGCGGTAGAGACTGAGGTCGTCGAAAAGAACAACGCGCGCGATCTCTTCGAATACATCAAGGAAGCCGGCAGCCGGGGATACGACAAGACCCGCTACAAGGGCCTGGGCGAGATGAACTCCGAGCAGCTCTGGCAAACCACCATGGACCCGGAGCGCCGCACCCTGCTCGAAGTCAAGCTCGAAGACATCGCGGGTTCCGAAACCATCTTCAGCACCCTGATGGGTGAAGACGTCGAGGCCCGACGCAAGTTCATCGAAGAAAACGCGCTGGACGTGAAAAACCTGGATATTTAGCAGTTCGTGTGGGGCGGGCGCCCTCGCCCGCCGCCCACACTTGCGTTTGCCCCAGCGCAAAATGCTCGGCTCAGAGTCTTCTATGGGGCATTGATTACCAGCAGTTTCCGTGTCCCCTGTGTCCTCCGTGGTTAGAAACTCCCTGCAAGTTTCCCCTTATCCCGCGTTCTTCCCATAGGACGGAAAAGCCTCCTCCTTATCCTGTCCACTGAAAAGGGGAAACGAAAATGAACAAGTTGCTGCTGATCATGTTTCTGCTGTGCGGGGTGCTGGTGGGACAGGAGAAAGCTCAAGAGAAGGCTGCCGACAGCAGCAACCAGCCCGCACTCACCATCTACAACCAGGATTTCTTTGTGGCGCGCGAATATGTGCCACTCGATCTCAGGCCGGGCATAAACCATGCCCAGTTTGCCGGCATTGCCTCTCATCTCGAGCCGGATTCCGTTATCCTCCGCGACCCTGCCGGTCGCAGCCTGCAGGTGCTGGAACAGAACTACCGCAACGATCCCATCTCGCAGGAACTGCTGCTTTCTTTCTATGAAGGCAAGACGATTGACTTTCTGGTGCAGCGTGCGGACAAGCAGGAAATCATCAAGGGCAAAATAGTCCGCAGCGGCTACGTTCCCAGCACCTACTACGCGCAAAATTATCAGCAGCCATCTTTCACCCAGCCCATCATCGAAGTGGATGGCGTGCTGCGCTTCGGGTTGCCCGGCCAGCCGCTGTTCCCCGAACTCTCCGGCGACACCGTACTCAAGCCGAGCTTGAGCTGGCTGCTGCAAACCAACGATCCCGGCAAATTCGACGCTGAAATTTCTTACGTCGCCGGCGGCATGAGCTGGCAGGCAGACTACAACATCGTGGTGTCCGACAATCCCAAGAGCAAGACCGATCTGCTCGACATGGTGGGCTGGATCACCATGCGCAACCAGAGCGGCAAAACCTTCGAGAACGCCAACATCAAACTGATGGCCGGCGACGTTAACAAGATACAGGCCGGCACCCTCGCCAACCGGGCCTATGGCGCGATGAAGATGGCGATGGATGAAGCGGCCGCTGCACCGGTGGTCCGCGAGAAGTCATTCGACGAATTCCACCTTTACTCCCTGGCACGGCCGACCACGCTGCACGATCAGGAAACCAAGCAGGTGGAGTTCGTGCGCTCGACCGGCATCCACGCGCAACGCCTCTATGTCTATGACGGCGCGCAAGTGGCGCAGTACGGCTACTACAACCTGGAGCAGATTCGCCAGGACCAGAGCTACGGCACGCAGTCCAACCCGAAAGTGTGGGTGATGGAAGAGTTCAAGAACGCGGAAGTCAACCATCTCGGCATCGCCCTGCCCAAGGGCAAACTGCGTTTCTATCGCCGCGATACCGACGACGGGTACCTGGAATTTGTCGGCGAGAACGTGATTGATCATACGCCGAAAGACGAAACCATCCGCATCTTCACTGGCAACTCGTTCGACGTAGTGGGCGAACGCAAGCGCACCAACTATCGCGTCGATTCATCCCAGCACTGGATGGATGAGTCCTTTGAAATCCACGTGCGCAACCACAAGAAAGAAGCGGTCACGGTGCGCGTGGTCGAGCATCTGTATCGTTGGACCAACTGGAAGCTGACCGAGCAGTCGCACCCATCACGCAAGACGGACGCGCAGACGGTCGAGTTCCCCGTAACCATCGCGCCCGAGGGCGAGCAGGTGTTGACTTACACAGTCCATTATTCCTGGTAGTTGGATCGTACGAGTGTGGGGCGTCGGCGCCCGCCCCTCACTTTTCCTCAGCCGGATACTTCACCTCGGGATAAACTCGGTCGAAAACCACCCACAGCAGGGTCAGCAGCACGAAGAGAAAGACGCTGCCTTCCGGTCCAACGGAACCGCCGCTCAACCAGCGCGCGCCCTGCAGGGAAGAGTGCAGGAGGTGACCGGGAGGCGTCCAACCGCTGTTGGGGACCGAGTAGAAGTAGCTCTCGCCCCAGTCCCACGCGGCATGAAAGCCGATGGCAAACCAGAGGTTCCCCGTGCGCCGCAGAGTCAGGCAGAAGAAAAAGCCGATCATCATCGCGGCCAGAATTCCCACCCAGTCTTCTCCCGGGTTCTCCAGATGAAGCGCGCCAAATCCCAGAGACAGTAAGATCGCAGCCGGCCAGAAGCCGACGGATTCGGTCAGGGTGAACTGGGTGTACCCGCGGGTGAAGAATTCTTCGTAGAAGCCCACGATCAGAAAGAACACGGCCCAGAACAGGGCAAACTTCAGCAGGCGCACGCCGTGCAGGGCGACGTCCCCAAAATAGAAGACGTGGGCCCCGCGCAGCGCCAGCATCAGGACGGTGAGCGAACACATCCCCCATAACGCGCCTATCCAGAAAAGCCGCCCAAATACGTTGCCCAGCGGCATGCCGTAGCAGCCGAATGCCCGATCTTCGATCCGGGTCATGAGCAACGCGGGAAGCAGCACGATCATGGCTAATCCCAGCTCTGCAGCGGTCTGGAGCCAGAGGCGTGACACATCGCGGAGGCCATAAGCGATCAGAACGTAGAGACAAAATCTCAGGCCTCGGTATAAAAGCAGATACAAGACCAGGCGCCATATCGGACGCAGACCGCCGCCTCCGATGAAAATCTTCTGCGTCCATTCCTCAAAGGGAGAGAGCTTCGTGAGCTCGAAACCGGCGGTATTCCCGGGCACGGGAGACGCAGGGGGAACCTCGTCGAGTTTTCCCGACGGGCTGTCTCCTGGTTCCTCCATCTTTGGTTCGTCCATCGGCGGATGTTTCCCGATTCGTCCCCCGCCATGGTAAAACACTCGCCGGTTGATCATGACTCCATTCTTCACTCGCGAACGATTTGGCCGGCCTCAGGTGCTGGCTTCATGCCTACTTCTGGCGCTTCTGGCGCAGTGCCTCTGGCTGGTGGAAAAAGGAGTGCGCCACAGGACGGTGAATCCCGCGGAGATTTACCGGCTTGAACGTGGGACTGCGCTTTGGCACAGCCTGCGCTCAGGGTCTGGAGCGAGTGCGCGCCCTGAGCCCGATCTGAGCCAGGAAGAGTTCGGCAACGAAACGGATCCGGCTCTCCGCCTGGCCTTCGGGGAGAGCGGTTACGATGCCCACCATTCGCCGCTGTGGTATCTGATTGCCGCAGCCCCCCTGTGGTTGCGTCCGGTGGCTCTCCAGCCCGAAAACATTCGCGCGCTGCACTGGTCTGCCTCCGTTCCTTATCTAGCCTTTGGCCTGCTCCTGGGCGCGTCGCTGTGGTATGTGGCGCGACGCCTCTTCGGCAATGCCGGTGGATACATAGCCTTGGCCCTTTATTGCTTCTCGCCGGGAATTGTCCGCTCCTGCGCGCTGTGGTTTGCTGAGCCTGAAGTGGGTGCCGCCTGGGGCGCCTTCGGCGCCATCTTCACCGCCATAGCCGTGGCCCATACCCTGTATGCCCCACGCGAAGTGGTGTTGTGGAACTGGCGCCGCATTGTGTTGCTGGGACTGTCGCTGGCCCTCGCGGTGGGCTCACAGTTTTCCCTGATTGTGGTTGTGCCCGCTGCCCTGGCGTTCATGCTTTATCTGGCACCGACCCGGCGGCTGGCCGCGTTGGCGATCTGGGCAGTGGCTTGCGTAATGGCCCTTGTGCTCGGCTATGCGTCTTACTTTTTTCGGGCAGGCGATTTCTGGCAGGGAATTCTGCACGCGTCGTTCTTCGGTGTCTCCTGGAAGGCGTACTCCGTGCCGCAGGCTTATCGTCAAGTGCTGGCGCAATTGGGACAAAGCAGTCCCGCGCTGGTGTTGGCCCTGCCGGTCGCGCTGATCACATACTTCAGTTGGCGTCGCACCCGCTACTTCGGCAACACCGCGCCTCTACTGGTCGCTGCCCTTTCTCTGCTGCTTGCTGTGGGCACGCCGCACTATCCTGGCCTCGGCTTTCAATTCATGGTGATTCCTTTCCTGTTTGTATTTGTGGCTGGTATTGCGGCCGATCTGCTGGAGACTCGCCATCGTCAGATCGTCCTGGCGTCCGTTTGGGGCTTGCTGGTGGCGAATGCTGCCTGGAACTTGTGGGAACTGGGTCGCGTGGTGTGAAGCTGACTAGCTCACAGGCTTTCTCTTCAACTACTTAGGACCTCCGCGATGTTGACAAAAAATAGACAAACCAACCTGCCTCCCACAGGTTCTAACTAAGAGGGCGGGTTTTTGTTCAAGGGGCTGCGCCATGGTTTCGAAACTGGGGTATGATTCGCATGTGAAGGGGCTGAACTCAGCCACGGTAGCGGTACTTGCTCTGGTCCTGGGCGGACTGGTTTTTCTGACGTCCGCCGCCCATGCGCAGATCAATGGCACTCCGGCATCGGTGACCTCGCCGAACTTCGGCGGACACCTTAATTCCACACCTGGCGTGCCCGCCAGCGTCACTTCGCTAGGACCGAACGGGCTTCAGCCGAGGATCCCAGTTTTCAATCAGCCAGCTTGTTGCAATCTGTTTCAGGTGAATCCGGGCCGGTCGGGTGGTCAGCGGCATCATCAGCACCGTGGGCAGTTCTTCCCTGGCGGTGGCGCGGTGTACGTGCCTTACGCTTACTCGGTGGTTGTGGGTGAATCCGAAACCGACGATGCGGCAGAACAACAACAAATCCAGCGGGAAGGAGACTATCGTGGAGGCCCCACCATCTTCGACCGCCGCGGACCCGGCGAGCGGGCACGGCCTTATGCAGACGCCTACGCGCAGCGGCGTGCCGGGCCGGAAACCGAGGCTCCTGCCGCCGCCCCGCCGGCCGAAACTCCGGTCGCTGACCAGCCGCAGACCGTTCTCGTTTTCAAGGACGGTCACCAGCTGGAGGTTCAGAACTATGCCGTCATCGGAGACACACTGTACGACCTGACGCCGGGACGTCATCACAAAATCCCGCTTGCCGATCTGGACCTGACTTCTACCGCGCAGCAGAACGATGATCGTGGCATTGATTTCCGGTTACCACCGAACCCTGAAACGAACAAATAAGTGCTCAGCCGTTTTACTCTCGCCATCCTCGCCGCCGTGCTCTCGACATCGCCAGTGAGCGCGCAGGTGCGAAGTGCAGCCACGGCAGGATTCGGTACAAGCGCCGGGTCTGCCGGGATCAGGTCAGCCGGGAGGGGGGCATCGGGGGCTGGGTTCCCAGGACACGGCGTGGCCGGTGGTCCTGAGCGTTTCCATCAGGGGCGCGGGTCAGGGCGCGGCGCGCTGCTGTTTCCGTATCCATATTTTTATCCTGATTCCGATGCGGGATACGACTCCCAGCAGGCCGCGCAACCCCAGGTGATAGTGGTACCGGCTTCGGCGCCGGTCCCACCCGCGCCGCCGGCGCCGCGCGAGTCACTGCTGATCGAATGGCAGGGCGATCACTTCGTGCGCTCTACCCTGTCCGCGCAGGCTGCGCCGGGCGGGCAAACTGTACCCGACTACTCCGAGAAATCCACGCTGTCGTCGGCTGTTGCTGGTCGATCCGTGCCGGGCAGCAAGAGTGCGGTGCCACCGCCCCGCGAGCTTCCGCCGGCCGTCCTCGTATTCCACGATGGCCGCCAGGAAGAAGTGAGCGAATACACCATCATGAGCGGGACCATTTATTCCAAGGCAGATTATTGGACCACCGGCTCCTGGACCCGGAAAATACAGATTGCCGATCTCGATGTGCCCGCCACGTTACGGCTCAACCAGGAGCGTGGGGTGAAGTTCGTGCTGCCGGCCAGCCCCAACGAAGTAGTGGTCCGGCCCTAGCCTCTTTGGCTACCTGTCGAACTGTCAGGCCAGATCAGGATCCAGAAGCTTAGGCCCTTAAATCAACTTGGATACCATCCCCCGTTGGGATTAACGGTCTGCCCCGTCATATAACCATTCTCCGCGAGCAGCAACACCACCGAGGCTACTTCGTCCACGGTGCCGAAGCGCCCGACTGGAATCACGCTGGAAGTAGCGCGAGGGTTGGCGCGCAACATGTCGGTCTCAACCAGCGCCAGGCAAACCGTGTTGGCCGTGATGCCTTCTTTGGCCAGCAGCGCGGCATAAGAATGCGTGAGGCCCAGCATCCCGGCTTTTGATGCGGCATAGTGCGGGCCCACCAGCCCGCCCGTCTGTGCCGCGGTGGAAGAGATGTTGATGATTCGCCCCCAGCGCTGTGCCCGCATCTGCGGCAGCACGGCCTGGGTCACCAGAAATGCGGACTTCAGATTCACGCCGATGTGCTCGTCCCAGTCCGCTTCCGCGATGTCCTCAAGCTTAAGCTGGCGGGCAATTCCCGCATTGTTCACAACAATATTCACAGCTCCGAGTTCGCGCTCAATTTGCATAACCATTTTCTTCACTTGCTCGGATTGCGAAACGTCAGCCTGAACCGCCAGCGCGCGTCGCCCCAATTTCCGGATCGCGGCGCAGACTGTCTCTGCCTCCTCGGAGCGCGTCCGAAAGTTCACTGCGACGTCAGCGCCTGCTCGCGCAAGCGCCCGCGCGACTGCTGCCCCGATACCGCGGCTGCCGCCAGTCACCAGAGCTATCTTTCCCTTTAGAGTCTCCATAGAGTTGACCATTTAAGTCCGATTATCCTACCCGCGCAACCGCGCAGGTGCGAACCGGATTCGTCATCCGGGAGGAGGAATTGCAGCCCCTTTTCGGCCCCGCTCATGGTATAATTCTCACATCGCGAATTCACGGTAACTTCCTGTAAATGCAGTTATTTAGAGCGGAAAAATGACTGGACAACCAGGTGCGGGTCGGGCACTCCTGTCCGACGCTCTTGAAGTTGATTTCGACTTGCGTTCTACCTGGGCCAATGACGCAGGAGAAGAGCAAGTCAAAGGCAGCGGATAAGAGTGTCCGTTCCACACGAGCTAGGAGCTAGAAGCTTACATGGATGACGATCAGAATCCTGAACTCCCCTTGACCCCTCCGCCCGGCGGCGGAGATGGCACCGGCATTCCCGGCGCGCTCAACATTCAACCCGTCAATATCGAAGAGGAGATGAAGAAGTCTTATCTCGACTATTCGATGTCGGTGATTATCGGGCGCGCGCTGCCCGACGTCCGCGACGGGCTCAAACCGGTGCATCGCCGCATTCTTTACACCATGCAGCAAATGGGCCTGGCGCCCAACAAGTCCACCCGCAAATGCGCCCGCATCGTCGGCGACGTGATGGGCAAATACCATCCTCACGGCAATCTCGCGGTGTACGACGCACTGGTCCGATTGGCGCAGCCGTTTGCCATGCGCTATCCCCTGGTAGATGGACAAGGCAACTTCGGTTCGGTCGATGGCGATCCGCCGGCTGCCGATCGTTACACCGAAGCCAAACTGACCCGGGTCGCCACCGCCCTGCTCGACGATCTCGACAAAGATACCGTCGATATGCGCCCAAACTATGACGGCAACGAAACCGAGCCCGACATTCTTCCCGCGCGCATTCCCAACCTGCTGGTAAATGGATCAGACGGCATCGCGGTGGGCATGGCGACGAAGATTCCGCCCCACAACCTGACCGAAATCGTGGATGCCACCATTACGCTGGTGAACAGTCCGGATGCTCAACTCGCCGAAGTTCTGAAATTCGTGCAAGGCCCGGATTTCCCCACGGCCGGAATCATCCACGGCCGCGCGGGAATCGTGGATGCCTACAAGAATGGCCGCGGCCGCTTCGTCATGCGCGCCAAGGCTGGCATCGAAACTTTCAACAAGGACCGCAAGGCCATCGTCATCACCGAAATTCCCTACCAGGTCAACAAGGCGCGCCTGGTGGAGCGCATTGCGCAGCTGGTGAACGAGAAAATCGTTGATGACATTTCCGACATCCGCGACGAGAGCGACCGCGACGGCATGCGCATTGTGGTTGAGCTCAAGCGCGACGGCGAGCCCCAGCTCGTGCTTAACCAGCTCTTCAAGCACACCCAGATGCAGGAAAGCTTCAGCATGATCCTGCTCGCGGTGGTCAACGGACAGCCCAAGGAAATGGGACTGGTGCAGGCCATCAAGCACTTCATCGACCACCGCGTCGATGTGGTCCGCCGCCGCACCGCCTTCCTGCTCTCTAAGGCCAAAGACCGCGAACACATTCTCGAAGGCTACCTGACCGCGCTCGACCACCTGGACAACGTAATCACCATTATCCGCGCCAGCGCCAACCGCGCCGAGGCGCGCGAGAACCTGGTCGCATACTTTGCCGGCAAGAAGATCGACATCAACACCACCGGCCGCGCCCCCAAGCGCGATCCGGAAAGGCCGTTCACCGGAATTCAGGCCGATGCGATTCTCGAACTGCAACTGCACCGCCTGACCAAGCTCTCCATCGACGAAATCACCAAGGAACTGAAAAACACCCGCGACAATATCGCCGAGTACGAATCCATTCTGGGTTCGGAAAAGAAACTGCGCTCTGTGATCGTGAAAGAACTCGAAGAAGTAAAAAAGCTCTACGGCGACGAGCGCCGCACCGTCATCGAAGACGAAGCTGCCGAGATCCATCTGGAAGACCTGATTGCCGACGAACAAGTCGCAGTCACGGTCAGCCACGGTGGCTACATGAAGCGGACGCCGGTTTCCACCTACCGCATGCAGCGCCGCGGAGGCACGGGCCGCACCGGCATGAAGACCCGCGACGAGGATTTCGTCGAGCACCTCTTCATCGCCTCCACCCACGCCTACATTCTCATCTTCACCAACACCGGCCGCGTGTACTGGCTGAAGGTGTACGAGATACCCGACATCAGCGCCGCCGGCAAAGGCAAACACGTCGGCAACCTGGTCGGCCTGCAACCGGGCGAGACAGTTCGCACCATGCTGGCGGTCCGCGACCTCGAAGAAGCCGGCCGGTACATTTTCTTCTCCACCCGCAACGGACTGGTGAAGAAAACCGAACTCAAGGACTTCTGCCACGTGCGCTCGAACGGCATCTACGCCATCAGCATCGAGCAGGGCGACGAACTGGTCGCCGCTCGCCTCACCGACGGTCAGCAGATCGTCTTCCTCGCCACCCACGAAGGCCAGGCCATCCGCTTCGACGAAGCCGACGTCCGCCCCATGGGCCGCCAGGCATACGGCGTCTGGGGCATTCGCATGGAAAAGGGCGACTACCTGGTTGGCATGGCCACGACGCCGAAGGACATCAAGAAGGCCGTGGAAGAAGCCGCCAAAGCCGCAGCCGACGCCGGCATGCCGGAAGCCACCGCGACGGATGAGACTCTGCCGCTGAAAGGCTCGCTGATTCTCTCGGTCACCGAAAACGGCTACGGCAAACGCACTCCCGCCGACGAATACCGTCTGCAGGGACGCGGCGGGTCGGGCGTCATCAACGTGAAAACCACCGAACGCAACGGCAAAGTCGTAGGCATCGCGCAGGTGGACGAACACTCCGAGGTCATGCTGATCAGCCAGTACGGCAAAATCATCCGCATGGACTCAAAAACCATCCGCGAATCCGGCCGCGCCGCGCAGGGCGTACGGTTGCTGAATCTGGAGCCGGGCGATCGTGTGGCGGCGTCAGTGGTTATCCCGCCGGAGGAAGAGCCGGCCAACGGGACGTTGATTCAGTAGGAGTGAAACTTGGGCGCTGGATGGACCGCCAGTAGGCGGGCCCATCCAGAGCTCCTTTTGGAAAGGGGTGGCGGTCTCGCTAAAACAGACACGAAACCACGCACCTCGTATACCGTGTACATCGTGTGCCTCACGATCTGGTTTCACTAGCTTGCGGCGGTTGCCGCCGCCGCAAGCTTTGCATTGCACCCTAAGTAGCCGCGTTCGCCGTGCGATTTTTTAGCGGATCGGCCACCGTGGGTTGCTTTTAGCACTTCAAGCAAATAGTTGGCGTCGCCAAAATCGGCTTCGGACATGAGGTTCATCTCCCGCAAGCGCGACATCGCGAGTCTTGGGTCACGGATTAGGTAGCGGCGGGTCCCGACGTCGTTGCAGCTCCTAATGAAACCCTTCAGTTCAAGACCCTTAACGGCTTTGCTGACGGCTCCCTTGCTAAGACCCGTGTCGGCCTGAATCTCCTCGTATGTCGGGTAGGTAATGCCGCGCCTGCACTCGCATAGCTAGCGGGCCCGGCGCGAGCTGGGCTTCCTGAGCGAAACCTGAGGTCAGTGTTTCTTGGCTAGCTGCGGAGTCTATTTATGGCAGAAATAGTTCTGAAACGGAAACCAAGTAGCCCAACTGGGTTACCCTTCGCCCTCGTTCGAACATGACATGACGGCTCGCGTGCCTTATGCTTACGTTAGGCGGGAACAAGTTGAAACCAGCGACCGACTCGATAATGGAGACCCCAATCTACGGGATCACGGAGGCAGCTCAGTATCTGAGAGTGCCGCTCAATACTCTCGTCTACTGGGTAAAAGGGGGAGGTTCTCTGCCCCGTTGATCAAGATTGCGAGCACAAGTCCGCCGCGCCTCTCGTTCACCAACCTCCTCGAGTGCTACATGTTGAGCAGTATGCGAGCGATCTACGACGTTCGCATTCCCAAGGTGCGTGAAGCCCTGGCGACCCTAGCTAAATACGTCAAGCACAAACATCCGCTCGTAGAGCAGGCTTTTCAAACCGACCGGCGCGATTTGTTCATTGAGCATCTGGGAAGCATTGTGAATCTCTCGAAGGATCAGCAGATCCTGATTCCTGGCGTGATGGAATACTATTTGGAACGCATCGAGCGTGATCCGAGAGGCCTTTTCAAGTTCTATCCGTTTGTCATGGAACGAACACAAGACGAGCCCAGGCTCATCCTCATCAATCCCGCCGTTGGTTTTGGCAAGCCAGTGATTGCGGGTACGGGTATCTCGACTGCCGTGGTGGCTTCCAGGTTCAATGCTCGGGAATCTATAGAAGACCTAGCCTCCGAATATCGTGTCGAGCCACAGCAGATCGAAGAAGCAATCCGCTGGGAGCAGAAGACGGCAGCCGTCGCTGCCTGAAGACTTCGTTCTGTATCTCGACGAAAATCTTCACAACTGCAAACCCATCCTCGACGCGCTCACCCAAATGGCGTGAAGCACGAGCGTCACGGCCAACACTTTAGCCCCGGGACGGAAGACACTACCTGGCTGCCCTTCGTTGGTCAGAGGGGTTGGTTGCTGGTGACAAGGACAAGAAGATTCGATACAACGAACTGGAGAAAACAGCAGTCCTGCAACATCGGGTACGGGAATTCTACTTCTCATCGGGAAATTACAGCGGTGCGGAAATGGCAGAGATGCTGATCGTTGCTCTACCCGGAATGGCTCGAATCGGCCGAAAGCATGGCCCGCCCTTTATTGCCAGTATTATCAAGGCGGGAAGTGTGAATCTCCGTTTTCCCTAGTGGCTAGGCTACTTGCCGGTCGCCAACCACCGTCCAAGGCTTCCCATCAAAGTAAGAAGGCAATTCCAACCCAAACAGCTTCATCACGGTCGGCGCCACATCCACAATCGCAGGCTTCTCAATCGCAATCTTTCGATTCGAGAACAGTACGCCTGGCACAAGCCGCGGGTCTACACAATGGTCACCGCTCCAGGCTTTGAGATTGTCTTCGAAGATTGCTGTGGTCACTTTGCCCATGACCGAATCCCATGACGCGCGGAAGCCTTCGCCGTAGCCTACGATCAGGTCGGGGGCGTTATCTACATACGGGCCAGCGTAAACTGCGTCGCAGTCGAACATGCCGGTAATGCCGACTTTGCCCGAGGCCGGATCGACCAGTCCATCCAGCTTGGCGCGCAATTCTTCTTTTAGGGCCTCCGCTTCCGCTCCGGCTTCTACGATGCCTTCCCGCTCGCGGCCTTTGATGTTCATATAGAGACCGTTCAGGCCCATGGTGTAGGCGCGGGTGCGCGACCAGTCGACGTCTTCGAACCAGTCTCCGCTTTCGCTTTTGCCGTCTTTCAACGCCAAGTAGCCGTTTTGATGCAGCCAGGCATTCAGGTTCATGCAGCGATTGAATGATCTGAAGCCGTGATCGGAAATCACCAGCAGCAGGGTTTCGTCGTCAATCTGCTGCACGACCCGCCCGATGAGGGTGTCCATGCGGTCATAGAGGTCTTGGATCACGCGCGGCTTCTGGTCTTGCGGCACATCTCTCACCGCTGGATGATCTTTGTCGAGATAGCGCCAGAACATGTGCTGCACGCGATCTGTAGTGTCGAAGACGCAGGCGCACAGGCCTTGCGGGGTTTTTTCCAGCGCGTCAAAGAACATGCGCTCTCGGTCTTCGTGATTGCCATAGGCCTGTGCCAGAAATGCCTGGTCGTCGAGCACTTCTTCGTTCAGCGCCCAGGTATCCTCTGCCAGGCCCAGGGTCGCGTAAGGACCAAAAAGCTTGGCCAGATAGATCGAATACGTCACAGGATGAGAAATCGGCAGATCGGGGTGTCCGGGATCGATGTTTACCGGAGTCACGTACACCTCAACCTCGGGCGAGATCTCCTTCAGGTAGAAGCGGCAGATACCGCGGGCCGTGAATCCCATGCCGGCCTTGAATTTCACCGGGATCCACTCCGAGTACTCGCCCACTTTGATGGTGAAGGTCTCGGAATCGATCTTGATCGTCGCCTGGGCGCGATTCGTGTCCGTACGAATCTTGAAGTCGGCCTGCAACTCGCTGCCCGTACCAAGCGGATTCTCCGGGCCCGGAATGTAGGAACAAAATCCCGCCCCATTCCGCTCGATCGGAATGCGCACGCCTCCCTCACGAAACTTGTCGCTGTTGGTTCGCGTGGTGCAGAAGCAGAATGTGCCCTGGCTTCCTTTCAGATCGGGTACGCACATGCCGGAGAGCAGTACGCCGGGAAACCTCTCCGGCGGAAAAGTTGCCGGAACTCGAATGATGGAGCAGAAGACTCCAGCCTTGCCCAGCCAGTGCCAGAACGGCGTTCCGCGGCGCAGGCCTTTGATCTCCGGCTTGCCCAGCGGCAGAGAGTACTTGCCAATCCGCAAGTGTCGCTTGGGCTCACTGATTTGCGCCGAGGAGAGAAAAGGAAGATAGTTTTTGAGATCGCGTGCCAGGAAATCATAAATATTATGTTTGCCCGGATTCACTCCCGTCTGAAACGTCGACCAGGCCACTGGAGAGATCGCGGGAAACGTGGTTCGCAGCGGCCGAAAAGTCCCGTTGTCGCGCAGTCTGGCGAGGTTCGGCAGTCTTCCTTCGCTCATGAAGCGGTTGGCCAGCTCAGGGTCCATGCCGTCAAATCCCACGATCACGACTCTTTTTACCTGCGCTTTGCCGTACGCTTTCCGCTGCCGGAACATTCGCCACAGTTGTCGAATAGGCCAGGTTACCAGCGCGTAAAAGGAATAAAGAAAGGCGACAAAGATGGTCCAGAATGAGGACAGGACGGCAAATCCCGCGCCTGGGCCGGCATACGCTTCGCCGCGCTGAGGGAACAGCAGCACCAGTGCGATGATGAACAACCAAGCGGAAGGCGGACCAAACCGGGTTCGTCGCGAACAAAGCCACTTCATACCTGAATTCCCAGCACACTCTTAAAAATAAAACCTGCGACGAGCGACACCACGAAAAACAAGATAATCCAGTTCCATTCCATCCAGGCGAAGCTGATCTCGCGCGCAGGATAGTTTATTGCGATCGATTGCACCGGACTATTATCCGCCAACGCCGGCTCGCCCGAGGTCAACATGCGCTCCCAGAAATTGTCTTTCAATCGGGCCGGCGAAAGCCGCGCCAGCCCCGGTGCCACGACCACCTGCTTCGAAACCGTTTGCCCGGCAGCCGCAATATGGATGTCGTAGCGTCCTGCGCGCCCGGCCACCACGCGCCACACCACTTCCTTATCTTTCGGAACGTGGACCGCCGGGGCAGAGCTCGACAGTTGCGGAGGCAACTGCAGCACAGCCTGATTGAGCGCGCCCGGATCTTCTAATCGCGCCTCCACCAGAAAAGTCTGGGCCGGTTGCAGCGGCAGCCAGCCGAAATAGCGGTCCAGTTGAACGATCAGGAAAGTGATAGGCAGTATCACGATCACCAACGGCGTGAATGCCAGGCGCAGGTAGTTGCCGGTTCCGTGAAGAATACGTCCGTAGGCGCGCATCACCACGGGCAACTGGTCCTGAAAGAGGCGGACCGCAAGCAGATGCGCTTTCAACTGGTCCTTGGCCCGACCGATCGCCTTCTGGTCAGAGGTGTAGCGAAAAACCAGCACCATCAGCAACCCAATGACGATGGAGATGGCAAGCACCAGGAGCAGCGGAGTGTCTGACAGTATGGAAGAAGCGATCATTGATGATGGTGGCTGGATATGGTTGCGGAGAGTGATAAGGTTCCTCAGCGGCTGAAGCCGCGTGTCAAGAAGGGGCTTCAATGCTGCTAAAGCGCTGCTCCACCCCAATAACGACTTCACCCTGAAACCGCTTCACCCTGAAATTACTCGATGTACCCCAACCCCTGCAGCCGTTTCGTCACCTTCTCCTTGGACTCGCAACCGCCGCTCTGGTCAGGCGACAAACGTTTCACTTCTTTCTCGATCGTATGCAGCACGAACTGCTCGACGGACGCGTAGCCCGAAGCCTCGGCGCACTGCTTTGCCTTTTCCAGCAACTCACCTTCAATCTTGATTTTCTGCGAGGACATTCGTCCGCCTCCATTCGTCCAACGACTGGTCTCCCTAACGCGTCAGCGGTTGGATGAAAAAACTGAATGCCCCATCATACCGCCCGGCTGAGGAATTCCAAATTGCGCGAAGATGGTGGGCGCAATGTCGGTCAACGCCGAATTGGTTACCTCAATCGCGCGATTGCTCAGCAGCACGCCCGGAACCAGCGTGTAGTCCATGCAATGGTCGCCGCTCCAGGGGTTCGTGTTGTTCTCGAAGACGTCGGCCGGGAAGTTGCCAAGAATAGTCTGCCATCCCGCTCGATAGCCGCGGTTGTAGCCCACCAGCAAATCTGGGCCCTGCGCAGCATACGGGCCCTGATAAACTTCGCTCGCCCGATCCATCCGCGTAATCGCTGCCTGATTGTTTTGAGGGTCGCGCACGGCCAGCAGCTTTTCCTTAATTTCCCCTAACAGCGTATCCGCGGCCGCACCCGGTTGGACAATTCCTTCGCGTTCGCGGCCTTTCAGATTCAAATAGAGGCCGTTCAGCCCCAGCCCATAGGCGCGAGTGCGGCTCCAGTCCACGTTGGCGAAGGCCTGGCTCTGGTCTGGATTGGGTTCGCTCTTCAGCGTGATGTAGCCATTATTGAGCAGCCACGTATTCAGATTGAACGAGCGATTATAAGGAGCGAATCCATGGTCGGAGAGCACCAGCAAAGTTGTACGATCGTCCATGCGCTGCAAAACGTCGCCCAGCACCTGATCAATCTGCTGATAGAACTCGGGCAGCGCCCACCCGTACTGAGCGGCCAGAGCAGCGTCGTACTCCGGATGCTGCGAGTCAATCAACCGCCACAACATGTGCGAATTCAGGTCAAGGCTGGAAAAGTAAAAGAAGAACAGGCCGGAATGGAACTTGGGAAACTCGGAGTCAAAAATCCGGCGATGCTCCGCCAGAACGGTCTTCGCCTGTTCCAGATATTCCTTGTCATCGAGCACCCCCGCCGACAGGGCTTTTGTATCTTCGGCGATACCCTGGGTGTAAAACTCGCCCACCTCGTCCGAAAGTTTGCGGGAATAACTCTTGGGAGTGGAAAGCGGCAGCGCGGGATCGGCCGGGTCAATATTGATGGGCGAAACGTAAAGCTCGAATCGCGGATGCGCCTGCTTGAGATAGAAGCGACAGATCCCTTTCACGTTGCCGATGAAGGGAATCAGTTGGAACTGAATGCGGACCCAGTCGCTCCATTCCCCCTCGCGCAACACAAATACCTGGTCCTGTACCGAGAACTTTGCCACAGCCTCCAGTGGATCGACGAAGACCGTGAAGGACTCGAGGGTTGGCGGCGATCCTTTGCGAAACGTGTTGTCCGGTCCGATCAACTTTGCTTCCACCTGTGAATTTTCCACCTGGACCGGAATAATCTGCCCGCCTTCTACCATGCCCGCTGCGGTCATGGGATCATCCGTGTAAAAGGAAAATGTGCCGTAGCTGCCGCGCAAATCCGGCGTGCCCATGCCGGACAAGGTGAGTCCTTCGGCTTTGACCGGAGGGAAATTCGACGGCATGAGGATAACCGTGTTGGGCACGCCGTAATCGTCCAGCGTTTCCCAGAAAGCCTTGCCTTGGCGAAGTTGTTCGGCAGTTCCGCCGCCGATCGGGATTACCCAGTTGCCCAGATGGATGCCGTGCTTCGGCGGCTCCACGCGCGAAGCTGAAAAATAAGGTTGCAGGGTCTTGGGATCGCGATGGATGAAATCAAAAATGCCATGCCCGCCCGCGTTCATACCGGTGATTAGGTTCGACCAGGCGACCGGGCTCTGCGGCGGAATGCTGGTGGTGAGCAGGCGGAAGGATCCCTTTGCGGCCAGCGCTGAAAAATTCGGCATCCTGCCCTCGGCCATGAACTTTTTCAGCAGTTGCGGGTCCATGCCGTCGATGCCGAGAATGATGAGCTTCTGATCACCGTGCCATCGTCGGGGCTGGCAGGAAAGCAGGAGAGCAGCCGTAGCGCACACCAGCAGGAAGAGACTCAGGCTCCGGATTCGTAGAAAGCGCAAGGTAGGCTGTGATCCTCGCTCCCATGATAGTCGATGTTAGCTGGGCCCGTGTGGCCGGGTGGGGCGCGGGCGCCCTCGCCGGCGTGCGTCTGGCCCCGCGGACTCTGCGGTAAACTTCACAGTATGTTTCGCCGGATTTTCCCCGCGCTTCTCTTTGCTCTCATC
>Ga0335085_10004980_pt1 | contig 21666 bp, 16 predicted proteins | sample Lox_Sample_45_FD_206712 | JGI IMG/M metagenome (GOLD analysis project Ga0335085, IMG submission 206712) | Soil microbial communities from Loxahatchee National Wildlife Refuge, Florida, United States - Lox_Sample_4.5 | ecosystem: Environmental > Terrestrial > Soil > Wetlands | place: USA...
CCATGTAATGAGCGGCAGCGAAGCCGACCGGATGGGAGGCGGAGCGCGAGCGACCCATGTAATGAGCGGCAGCGAAGCCGACCGGATGGGAGGCGGAGCGCGAGCGACCCATGTAAGGAGCGGCAGCGAAGCCGACCGGATGGGAGGCGGAGCGCGAGCGACCCATGTAAGGAGCGGCAGCGAACTTGGGAGCCGTACCGGTTGTGTCTGGTGTCCCGACTGGCCTGTGATCGCAGCTCGAAAACACGCGGATGCGGTCGGAGACGACTTGCGGAACCGCCCGGTCATCGTGCGCGAACGAGTCGGGAGCCGTGACGTGGTACGCGCGGCGTCGGCCGAGGCACGCGCGTTCGGAGTGGCGCGCGGAATGCGCCGGCGTGAGGCGGAGGCGCGCTGTCCTGATGCCGTTTGTGTCGACGCCGACGAAGCGAACGAAGCGCGTACGTTCGAAAGAGTTGCCCACTCGATCGAGGTTTTCACGCCGCGCGTCGTGCTCGACCGTCCCGGCCGTTGCGAGTTCCCCACGCGCGGTCCGTCGCGCTACTTCGGGGGAGACGACGCGCTCGCAGCACGGGTCCGCGCCGAGGTAGCCGCGGCCCTCGGTCCCGACGGTGCCGATGTGCGTGTCGGGATCGCCGACGGCGTGTTCACCGCTCGCCTTGCGGCCCGCCGTTCGACCGTCGTCCCGGCCGGCGGTTCGGCGGAGTTCGTCGCGCCGTGGCCCGTGTCGGTGCTCGACGACGACGATCTCGCCGGTTTGCTCGTACGCCTCGGTCTCCCCACCCTCGGTGCCGTTGCCGCGCTGGCCCCTGACGCGGTGCTCGCCCGTTTCGGGAGCGAGGGCCGTCGGATTCACGAGCTCGCGCGCGGTGTCGACCCCGGGCCGCCCGTGCTCGTCACGCCGCCGCCCGATCTCGTCGAGCACGCGGAGCTCGATCCGCCCGCGGAACGGGTCGACCTCGCCGCGTTTGCCGCGAAGAAGCTCGCCGACCGTTTGCTCGCCCGCTGTGCCGAGCGCGGGCTCGCGTGCACGCGCGTGTTGGTCGTTGCCGAGACCGAGCACGGCGAGCGGTTCACGCGCTGCTGGCGTCATGCCCGTTCCGAATACGGCGATGCGCTCACGCCGGGCGTTCTCGCCGAACGGGTCCGCTGGCAGCTCGACGGGTGGATCACCACCGGCGAGACCACCGCGGGTATCGCGCTCCTCGCACTGATACCCGATGAGGTCGTCCCGGCCGACGGTCGCCAGCTCGGGTTCTGGGGGGGCGATCAGGTTGCGCACCAGCGCGCCGATCGCGCGCTCGCCCGGGTGCAAGGGATGGTCGGCTTCGATGCGGTGACCACCGCCGTCGTGCAAGGCGGCCGGACACCGGCCGAACAGGTGCGTTGGGTGCCGTGGGGCGAGCCGCGCGAGCCCGAGCTCCCGCTCGTTGTGGGGAGCGAAGTCGCGGCCTGGCCGGGTGTGCTCCCGCCGCCGTATCCCGCGCGCGTCTTTCATCCACCGGTTCCGGCCGAGATCCTCGACGCGCACGGCGGTGCGGTCACGGTGAACGGAAGAGGTGAGCAACTGGGTGCTCCCGCGCACGTGCGGTGTCGGGCGCTGCCGGACGGTGGTGGTGCGGTACGCGCCTGGGCCGGTCCGTGGGCATTCGACGTGCGGTGGTGGGACATGCACGCGAGGCGCCGTTGCGCGCGCTGGCAGCTCGTCGTCGACGACGTTGCCTGCATCGTGGTCGTGGAAGGTGGACGCGCGGGCGTCGAAGCCATCTACGACTGAGCTTTTCGACAATCCGGGAGTCGGGCCGTGTACGCGGAGTTGCACTGCCATTCGAATTTCTCGTTCCTCGACGGCGCCAGCCATCCGGAGGAGTTGGTCGAGGAAGCGGCACGCCTCGGTCTGGCCGCGCTCGCGATCACCGATCACGACGGCTTCTACGGTGTCGTACGGTTCGCGGAGGCGGCCCGGTCGCTCGCGCTGCCGACGGTGTTCGGGGCCGAGTTGACGCTCGGCGCGCACGAGCCACCTGCTCGGTCATCTGTTCGCTCGCCGGTTCGCTCGCCGGGTCGGCCGCCCAACGGGACAGCCGACCCGCCCGGCGAGCACTTGCTCGTGCTCGCGCAGGGGACCGTCGGCTATGCGCGGTTGGCGAAGGCGCTCAGCGAGGGACAGCTCGCGGGGCAGAAGGGCGCGCCCCGTACATCGATCACGCAACTTGCGGGCGCGGCGCGGGCGCCGGTGCACGTTCACGACGCGAGCCTCGCAAACGACCACTGGTTCGTGCTCACGGGTTGCCGGAAGGGGACGGTGCCGGCCGCGCTCGCCCGGGCCGGCCCGGCCGCGGCCGAGCGTGCGTTGCACGAGTTGGTGGACGGATTCGGGCGCGATCGCGTGCTCGTCGAGTTGTGGGATCACGGCGACCCGCTCGACCGGCACCGCAACGACGCGCTGGCCCAGGTGGCGATGCGCGTCGGGGTCGAAGTCGTCGCAACGAACAACGTGCACTACGCCACTCCGGCGCGCCGCCCGCTCGCGCAGGCACTCGCGGCGGTGCGCGCGCGCCGGTCGCTCGACGAGATCGACGGCTGGTTGCCGGCCGCACCCTTCGCTCATCTCCGCAGCGCCACCGAGCAACTTCGTCGGTTCGCACGCTGGCCTGGCGCGGTCGAACGCACCGTCGACATCGCGCGTGCGTGTGCCTTCGACCTGAAGCTCGCCGCGCCGCAGTTGCCCGACTCGCCCGTGCCGGACGGGTACGACGAGATGTCGTGGCTGCAGGAGCTCGTACGGCGCGGCGCGGCCGTCTTCTATCCGGAGAGCCACCCGCAGCACGCCCAGGCGCTGCGCCAGATCGCGTACGAACTGAACGTCATCGAGCAGCTCGGTTTCCCCGGCTACTTCTTGTTGCTGCACGACATCGTCGAGTTCTGCCGCCGTTCCGACATTTACTGCCAGGGCCGGGGGAGCGCGGCGAACAGTGCGGTCTGCTACGCGCTCGGCGTCACCAAGGCCGACGCGGTCGCGCTCGGCCTGTTGTTCGAACGGTTCCTGTCGCCCGAACGCGACGGACCGCCCGACATCGACCTCGACATCGAGCACCAGCGTCGGGAAGAGGTGATCCAGTACGTGTACGAACGTTACGGGCGCGATCGCGCGGCGCAGGTGGCGAACGTGATCACCTATCGTCCGCGCTCGGCACTACGGGAGATGGCGAAGGCCGCGGGAGTCGCACCCGGGCAGGCCGACGCGCTGGGCAAGTGGGTCGACCGCTGGGCCGCCGGCCCCGAAGCATTTCTGGATTTGTCGTCCTCGCAGCTCGGCGAGACACCCGTTTCGCGGACGCTCGGAGCTCCAGCGAGCTCGCTGCGCCCTTCAGGCCCCGCTCACCGCTCCACCGCGCGACATGAACGCCGATTCGAACGATCACAAAACGACCGCTTGCGAGATGGCGTTCCGCTCGACGGGCCGGATGCCACGACCCGCCCGCCCGCGATCCCACCGCTCGCGCTGGAGCTCGCGAGTGCGGTGATCGATTTTCCTCGTCATCTCGGAATCCATTCGGGCGGCATGGTGATGGCCGACCGCCCGCTCGTGGAGTTCTGCCCGATCGAATGGGCGCGCATGGAGGGCCGTTCGGTGCTCCAGTGGGACAAGGACGATTGTGCGGCCGCGGGGCTCGTGAAGTTCGACCTGCTCGGTCTCGGCATGCTGACGATGCTGCATCTCGCCGTCGACATGGTGCGCGCCCAGGGCGTCGACATCGATCTCGCCACCATCCCGCAAGAGAAGGAGGTCTACGACCTCTTGTGCGCGGCGGACACCGTCGGCGTATTCCAGGTGGAGAGCCGGGCGCAGATGGCGACCCTGCCGCGCCTGCGGCCCCGGGACTTCTACGACCTCGTGGTGGAAGTCGCGCTCATCCGGCCCGGGCCGATCCAGGGCGGTTCGGTACACCCCTACCTGCGGCGTCGAAACGGTGAGGAGGAGGTCACGTACATCCATCCGCTCACGGAGCCGTGCCTGAAGAAGACGCTCGGCGTACCGCTGTTCCAGGAACAACTCATGCAGCTCGCGGTCGATTGCGCGGGGTTCAGCGCGGCCGAGGCCGACCAATTGCGCCAGGCGATGGGATCGAAGCGCAGCCAGGCACGGATGGTGCGCATGCGTGAGCGGCTCATGGCGGGTATGGCCGAACGCGGCATCACCGGCGACACCGCCGAGGAGATCTATACGAAGCTGCAGGCGTTCTCGAGCTTCGGGTTTCCCGAGAGCCATTCCGTGAGCTTCGCCTACCTCGTGTACGCCAGCTCGTGGATCAAGTACCACTACCCGGCGGAGTTCGCGGCGTCGCTGCTGAACGCGCAACCGATGGGGTTCTATTCGCCGCACACGATCGTGCGCGACGCGCGCCGTCATGGGGTCCAGGTGCTCGGTCCCGATCTGAACGCATCGTCTCGCGACGCAAAGCTCGAGCCCCGCACGCTCGACGTCGAACCGCTCGGACGCCCGTTGCGTGGCTTCCACGCCGAACCGTCCCACTTGGCGATCAGGCTCGGCCTGCGGAGCGTGCGCGGCTTGCACGACGCTTTGCTCGATCGCGTCGACGACGAACGGTCGGTACGCGTGTTCACCGATCTCGAGGACTTCGTTCGGCGAACGGGCGCGACGGTCGATCAAGTCGAGGCGTTGGCGACCGCGGGTGCGTTCGAGCGTTGTTTCGGCCAGTCGCGGCGCGCCGCCTTGTGGGCGGCCGGCGCGTTGGGAACGGCCCGGCCCAATGCGCGCCGCAACGGGACGGTCATCGAGACGTTGCCCGGTGTGGTCACCGGTACCGATGCGCCCGCGCTCCCGGGCATGACCGAGATGGAAACGGTGTACGCCGACCTGTGGGCGATGGGGCTCTCCGTGGGGCGGCATCCGACGGAGTTCGTGCGCGAGGAGTTGGCGCGTCAGGGCGTCGTGACGAGCGCGCAGCTGCGCGAGCTACCCGACCGCACGGTGGTGGAGGTGGCGGGAGTGGTCACGCACCGCCAGCAACCCGCCACTGCCAAGGGCACGGTGTTCCTGAACCTCGAAGACGAGACCGGTCTCGTCAACGTGATCTGCGCGAAAGGGGTATGGAAGCGGTTCCGTATCGTCGCGCGGGGTGCGCCGGCGCTCCGCGTGCGTGGCGTGCTGGAGAAGCACCAGGGCGTGATCAACCTCGTCGCGGGCCGCATCACCCGCCTTCCGATCAGCCTGGCTGATCATCTCAGATCCCGCGACTTCCACTGACCGCTTTGTCTCGGCGAGACACTGGCCGCCGGAGTCGCGCGAGACTCGGGCCATGACCGCCACCCTCGGGCCCTGCATCTCCGCTGACTCGCACGTCACCGAACCGCCGGGCACGTATATCGATCGGATCGACCCGGCGTTCCGCGATCGCGCGCCCCGGCTGCATCACCACGACGCACTCGGCGACGTGATGCTCATCGACAACGGCAAGAGCCTCGTCCCATTCTGGCTGGTCGCCGCAGCGGGACGGCCGACCGACGAGGTGCGGCTCGACAGCGGCAAGCACTTCGACGAATTGTGGCCGGGTGGATGGGATCCCGTCGCCCGGCTCGCCGACCAGGACACCGACGGTGTCGTGGCCGAGGTCATCTACCCGTCGGTCGGCATGCTGCTCTGTAACCACCCCGAGGCCGAGTACCAGCGTGCGTGCTTCAACGCGTACAACCTCTGGATCGCCGAGTTCTGCGCGACCGCGCCCGATCGGCTCATCGGTCTCGGCCAGACCGCCGTCGTCACCCCGGAGGACGGCATCCGCGATCTGGAGGAGATCAAGCGGCTCGGTTTGAAGGGCGTGATGCTGCCGGGCATCCCACCCCAGAAGGACTACGACGATCCGATGTACGACGAGCTCTGGGACGCGATCGTCGATCTCGGGCTACCGCCGTCGTTCCACATCCTCACGAGCCGCAGCGACACCCCCGGCGCCGATCACGTGCGCGGTCCGAAGCTCAACAGCTTCATGAGCATCGTGCGCGGCAACCAGGACATCATCGGCACCCTGATATTCGGCGCAGTGTTCGAGCGTCACCCCGATCTGCGCGTCGTGTGCGTCGAAGCCGACGCGGGCTGGGCGCCGCACTGGATGTACCGCGCCGACCACGGCTACGACCGTCACCGCAATTGGTTGACCGCCGGTGAGCTCACACGGCGGCCGAGCGAGTGGTTCGCGGGCAACGTGTACTTGACGTTCCAGGACGACTGGGTCGCGTTCCGTACCGCACACCTCATGAACCCCGAGCGGTTGATGTGGGCGAACGACTTCCCGCACAGCGACGCGACGTGGCCGAACAGTCAGGCACTCCTCGCCGAGCACGCCATGCAGCTCGACGGGCCCACGCGCCGGCGCATCCTGCACGACAACGTCGCCGAGCTCTACGGCCTCACCGTTTGAGCGATGACCGAGCCGGTTGCCGATCGCCCCGACATGCCCGAGGGGTACTTGGGGCACCCGCCGTTGCCGTGGAGCTGGGCCGAGCAGCAACTCCTCACCGCGCGTAACTACTGGGTCACGACGATCGGCCCCAAGTCACGCCCCCACGTCCGGCCGGTGTGGGGAGTGTGGCTCGACGACAGCCTCCTGTTCTCCACCGGCGCGCGGCACGGAACGCACATCTCGCGCGATCCGCGCGTCACGGTCAACCTCGAGGATGCGGACGAGTGCCTGATACTGGAGGGCACCGCCGAGGCGGTCGCCGACGAGACCGTGCGCCGCGCGTTCGCCGACGCGCACGAGACGAAATACGACTGGCCGCTCACGCTCGACTTCTTGCGCCTGGTCTACGTCGTGCACCCATCGGTTGCCTTCGGGTGGCTGGCGTACGACATCGCGCCCGAAGCGACACTCTTCCAGTCGACGGCGACACGCTGGCGATTCACCGCGTCCCCCTGAAGCCCCCCGTACCGACACTGACCGTGCCAATAGTTGGGCGCGTGAAGCCCCTCTGGCGACGTTGAGCGTGCCAACAGTTGGGCGGGGGAGGTGGCAGGGCGCTACTCGGGAAGGGGTTTGTTGTGACGTCGCTGCGCGAGCGACGTCAGCACGAACCGCATGATCCGATCGCGGTCGGCCTCCCGAATGAGTGCGAACTCGATGCGCGTCAACGGCTTCCCGATCGTCGGCAGGTCCTCGCGCGCGAGGACCCGACCCAGAACCGCGAACGGAGGCTCGTTGTCGAGCGCAAAGGAGATCGCGACCGTCGCGCCCGCGGGCGGCGTGACATCGGCGAGCACCGCGCAACCGCCGCCGCCGAGGTCGCGGATCTCGGCCTCGAACGCAATCCACGTGCCGGTGTCCGCGTCGAGGACGCTGCAGCTCACCGGGACGTAGCTGAGGACGCGCGCGTACGCGCGGCGCTGCACCGCAGATTCGTCTTCGGGCGGGCCGATCACGAGGCGGGTCTCGCCGCTCCGCACGACCGGAACGTGGATCAGGAACACGCTGTAGCGACCGAGGCACGTGAGGTGAACCTCCGAGAGGTTGCTCCAGTGTTTCGGAAGGTGCTCGTTGTCTTTGAGGGCCAATGTGATGTGATCGTCCTGCACGAGGTCGACGACCATCGCCCACGGCGGATCGTCGGGCGCGCTCGAGACGAGGACCGACTGGCCGACCTCGAGCAGCTGGGAAGTCACGCCTTCTTCATCGGCATTCTCCCGCCCGGGCAACACCCGGACGCGGAGAACCCGGCGGGTTCCGGAGGGCTTCGGACTGCCGAGCCGCCTGCGTTCTCGTGCCTCGCTCCCTGCCGCGAGCCCCGTCCGCGTCGCCTGCTCGCGGCGCTCATCGAGTGGTGTCTACCGCGCGGCGACCAGCGCGACGGCCACCGACGCAACGCCGACGAGGACGGCACCGGCGATGCCGAGCTCGGGGTGGCCGGCCTTGCGCGACTGCAACATCGCTTCGGCCGCGAGAAGACCGCCGATCAGGCCACCGACGTGCGCGGCGATCGAGACGTTCGTGAGGAAGAAGTCGAGCACGAAGTTGATGACGATCAGCGGTCCGAAGCCGGTATCCCAGAAGCGGACTCCCTGGCGCTGCATGACGAGAGTCGCGGCGGCCGCGACGCCGAACACGCCGCCCGACGCGCCGGCGGCTGCGATGTGCGGTTGCGCGATCAACGCACCCGCCGAGCCCGCGGCGACCGAAACGACGTAGAGCAGGCTGAAGCGCAACGGTCCGGCACCCGGCTCGAGCAGCTGCCCGACGATCCACAACAGCAGCATGTTGAAGAAGATGTGTATGAAGCCCTCGTGCACCAGCGCGACCGTGAAGATCCGGTACCACTGGCCCTGGTGCACCAGCGGCCCGAAGAGCACGAGGCGGGCCGCCGTCGGTCCGGTGCCGTCGAAGGTCTGGTCCCGCAAGCCCATGACGACGAACGCAGCGACTGTGATGCCGATGATGGTCTTCGTCGCGACCATGTTGTCGCGACGCGCGAACAAGCTGACGCGTTGGCGCGGCGTCGGCGCGACCGCCTTGACGCACTCGACGCAGTGAGAACCGACCGAAGCCTCCTGGAGACAGTCGGGGCACGCGAGCCGCCCGCACCGGGTGCAACGGCGCCCCGTTTCCCGGTCGGGATGCCGGTAGCAGGTGTCCGACGGAACTTGCGTCATCGGGTCGTCACGGTACCGGCTCGCGAGCCCGGCACCCTGCGCAGGCGCCCGACTCCGGGTCAGTAGCGTTCAGGTGATGAGCGAGACCGGCGTCGCAGGCGCGGCCGCGGCAACGGGCCCCGAAGGGCTGACGACGGACCAGGTCGCACAGCGCGCCCGAGCCGGTCAGCTCAATGTGGCCGACGAGCGCACCAGCCGCACACTGGCCGAGATCGTCCGCGCCAACGTCTTTACGCGTTTCAACGCCATCTTGGGCACGGCTTTCGTACTCATACTCGTGTTCGGCGAGGGCCAGGATGCTCTCTTCGGCTTCGTGCTGCTGTTCAACGTGCTCATCGGCGTCGTCCAGGAATGGCGGGCCAAGCGCACGCTCGACCGGCTGGCGGTGCTGAACGCGCCGCGAGCTCGCGTGATTCGCGACGGCGAGGTGCGCGACATCCCCGTCACCGACGTCGTGCTGGACGAGCTGTGCGAGCTGCGAGCCGGCGATCAGGTCGCGGCCGACGGCGTGCTGCGATCGGTGGAGGGCCTCGAGCTCGACGAGTCGATGCTGACGGGTGAGTCCGACCCGGTCGCCCGGACCGTCGGCGAGGAGGTCTTGTCGGGCAGTATCGCCGTCGCGGGCCGCGCCCGCTTCCAGGCGACGCGGGTCGGGTCCGACGCCTACGCCCGCCGCCTCGCGACCGAGGCGCGGCGTTTCACTCTGACGCATTCGGAGCTGGTCAGCGGGATCGACCAAATCCTGCGGTACGTGCAGTGGGCGCTGTTGCCGACGGCGATCTTGCTCGCGTTCAGCCAGTTCACGGTGCAGGACAGCACCCGGGCCGCAATTGCGGGGATCGTCGCCGGCGTGGTCGCGATGGTCCCCGAGGGGCTGGTGCTCCTCACGAGCCTCGCGTTCGGTGTCGCCGCGGTGACGCTCGCGCGCAGACAGGTGTTGGTGCAGGAGTTGCCCGCGGTCGAGGGGTTGGCGCGGGTCGACATCGTGCTGCTCGACAAGACGGGCACGCTGACGGAAGGCGCGATCAGGTTCCAGAGCGTGCGGGAGATCGCGCCTGACGACCCGGTGTCCGACGCGTTGGGCGCGCTGGCCGACGACGACAACCGCAACGCGACGATGAACGCGTTGTGCGAGGCTTTTCCGGCACCTATCGGTTGGACGCGCACCGGCGCGACTCCGTTCTCCTCGAGCCGCAAATGGAGTGCGGTGACCTTCGGTGACCGCGGCACATGGGTCCTGGGTGCACCGGAGATGGTGTGGGTCGGTCGCGCCGCCGACGATCCGGTGCGAACCGATGCCGACCGGCTCGCGGCAAACGGCCAGCGCGTGCTCCTGCTCGCGCGCAGTGACGCCGCGCTCGTCGACGAAGAGCTGCCCGAGGGTCTGCACGCCTCCGCGATCCTCGTATTCGAGGAGGAGATCCGGCCCGACGCCGCCGAGACGCTCGCCTATTTCGCCCGCCAGGACGTCCGGTGCGTCGTCATCTCCGGCGACAACCCGCGCACGGTCGGAGCAATCGCCCGCCGGGTAGGCGTTTCCGGGGCCGACCGGCCGTATGACGCGCGCGAGCTTCCCGAGGATGCCGGCCCGCTCGCCGACGTGCTCGAAGAGGTCTCGGTGTTCGGTCGAGTCTCTCCGCAGCAGAAGCGGGCAATCGTCGGTGCGCTACAGCAGCGTGGCCATGTCGTCGCCATGACCGGCGACGGCGTCAACGACGCCCTCGCGCTCAAGGATGCCGACATCGGCGTCGCGATGGGAAGCGGCGCGCCGGCAACGCGTGCCGTCGCCCAGGTGGTGCTGCTCGACGGTCGCTTCGCGAGCCTGCCGAGCGTGGTTTCCGAGGGTCGGCGCGTGATCGCGAACATCGAGCGCGTCGCGAACCTGTTCGTGACCAAGACCTTCTACGCAATGTTTCTCGCGGTCGCGATCGGTATCGCGCGCTGGCCGTACCCGTTCCTGCCGCGTCACCTCACGATCGTGAGCAGCCTCACGATCGGGATACCCGCCTTCTTCCTCGCGCTCGCGCCCAACTCGCGCCGCTACGTTCCCGGCTTCGTACACCGCGTGTTGTGGATCGCGGGACCGGCGGGTGCCGTCGCGGCGGCGACGACCTTCGCGGCGTACGCCATCGGGCGCCACTACGACACGCTCGCCGGCGCGCGCACGGCTGCGACCATCGCACTGCTCATTGTCGGCCTTTGGATCCTCAACCTGCTCGCCCGTCCGATCACGCCCGGCCGCTTCGCGCTCTTCGCCTCGATGGTCGGCGCGTTCTTGTTGATCCTCGCGGTTCCCGGTCTGCGCGACTGGTTCGCGCTGCAGCCGCCGGGCGCGCCGGCGATGTGGGGCACGATCATCTGTGCCGGCTGCGGCATCGCGGTGTTGGAGGTCGGGTGGCAGATCCGCCAGCATCGCCTCCCACCCGAGGCCCGTACCCCGCGGTGGGCGTGGCGTGGCGCGGCGAGTCAGGCCGAGAGCTGATCCTTTGCGTACGTCGCGGCGCACAGCTCCGACCGCGGACAACCGTCGCACGACGCCGGGTGCACGCGACGGACGTACCCCAGCTCGACGAGCCAGCACCGGCTACAGCTCCCGCAGAGGAAGTGCACGCCTTCCGCCTGCGCGTCGACGACCGGCTGCAGCTGCCAGCTGCCGCACTTCGGGCAGTTGTCGAGCGGCCGGCGCAGCAGCGCCGGCTCGGGTGCGTTCGATCGTTCGGTTGCAGTCCCGCCCGCCAGGGTGTTGTCCATGGAAGCACTCATCAGTCACATCCCCCCGGATGCCCCGCTCGCTCGCAACCGAGGTTACGACGCGCCGGGACGGAATGGAGGGCAATCGCCCCCGGGGTCCGGATGTGGGCGCTCAACAGTGGAGCGTGCCCGGGTCGGGTCGCACGATCGGGTCGAGCGGTGGCGTCACCGTCGATGTGTCGGCGGGACCGGCGGCGGTCGGGTGGCCGAAGTCCTCGGTGAGCCAGATCGAACCGTTCGCCGAGCAGAAGGCGCCGACGCCCACCCGCGAAAACCCCGGAGCGAGAATGTTGGTTCGGTGGCCGTCCGAGTGCATCCACGCGTTGTGGAGCGCGCCTTCCAGCGTTCCCGGACTCCCGGCCGCGATGTTCTCGCCGACGAAGTTGTACGGCCCGAGGAGCCCCCCAATGGAGCTGTGGCGGAAGCCGTTGACCGACATGTTCGCACTCCAGGCCGCGGCGTAGTTCGCGAGCGTCGCGTCCCACACGAGTGAGGGGAGGTGCCGCGCCGCGCGCTCCTGGTTGAGGCGAGTGAACAGATCGAGTTCCATCTCGGCAATCTTCGTCTTACCGGACGGCGCACACTTCGGAGGCGCCGAGCTCGGCGAGAACGCGTAGGTCCGCGCGTCCGCGAACGCGATCCAGTATCCGATCGCGCCCGGCGACATTGCAACGGCCACCGCCGGGGCGCCCGGACATGCGTTCACGGCCGAGCCGAAGTATGGGCTGTTCGACCCGAAGCGGAACAACCCGCCGTCCGCCGCGACCATCGTGTAGCCGTTACCGTGCGGCGCCGCGGCCATGCCGACGATCGGTTGGTTCAGATGGATCGCGCCCGTCGAACCGTAGAACGGCGCGTTGAACGCGAAGATGCCGCCGTCACTCGCGACCAGCCAGTAGCCGCGGCCGCCCGGCGTCGCGGCCATGCCGACGATCGGCCGGTTCAGATGCATGCCGCCGGTCGAGCCCCGGTACGGCGCGTTGAACGCGAAGATGCCGCCGTCGCTCGCGACGAGCCAGTACCCCGAACCGTTCGGCGTCGCCGCCATCCCGACGACCGGATGATTGAGCGGATGTCCGGACATCGATCCGTGGAACGCGGCGTCGCCGAAGTTGAACACCGCGCCGCGTCGGTCGGTCAGCCAGTAGCCGTGACCAGTCCGGGTCGCGGCGATCGCGACGATAGTGTCGTGGGGTATGCCGGTCGCCGAACCGTAGAAGTGCGCGTCGCCCGCGGTGAGGACGCCGCCGTCCGCGCCCACGCGCCAATAGCCCTTGCCGGTCGGCGTGGCGGCCATGCCGACGATCGGCGCGGCGACGGCCAGCGCGCGCGACCGCACCGACACTTGCAACGTGCGCAGCGTGCTTCCACCCGCGAGCTGGTTCGCCGGCGCGATCGTCGCGACGGCGGCGACTGCAATCGCCGTCAGCGCTGCTCGTGAACTGTGACGCACGCGACGCGCATGACGCGCGGGGCGCCGGCCTCGCTCCACTATGACGTTCTCCCCTGAACCTGCCCGTCCACCCGTGCGATAAGGGTTCGGCAGGACGCGGTGCGCGATTGAGCGTTTTGGATGCATCGACCGCTCGGCAGACTGCGCGTTCGGTCGATGACGGACGAATCGCCCTCAGGGGCGAACCTCGGTGCTCGGTGACGCGTGGACGGCCTTGGAGGCGGTCGTCGGCGTCGGCGCCCGCGTGGTGCTGCTGCGCGGCGCGGTTGTCGTGGTGCCCCGGACCGTTGTCGTCGTGGTTGACGTCGCGGGCGCGGTTCCGACGAGCACAGTGTTCTGCAGCATCGGGTAGTGCACGTGGTAGTGCTGGCGGACCGTCGGGTGTCCAGGCCATACGATCACGCGGTCGAACTCGACGTCGTAGCCGGTCTCACCACCGGCCGTCGTCTCTCGTTCGAGCGGGGCGAGCTTCGCGCAATCGTTGTCGGGGTCGTCGGCCGGATTCGTCGCCGGGCACGGAACGAGCCGATCGGTGACCGGTTCGACGTGCAGGATCTTGCGGTTCTCCTCGTGCGCGGTGCGACCGTCGGTGTTCCCGAACAATGCAACGGTGATGGACGTGTCCGTGTAGCTCGTGTGGATGAGGACGCCGTGCTTCGTGTCGTCGCGGAACTTCAAGTCGACGTACGGCCACACGATCGTCGCCTCGCGCCCCATCGGGTAACGGGAGATGTAGTAGTGGTGCGGCGAGTGGTCGACGTCGACATAGCCGCCGAAGAACACGGCGTTGTACAGCGTGGTCGTGAGCTGGCTGATGCCGCCGCCGTAGTCCTCGCCGAATCCGTCCTCGAGAATGACCGGCGCTTTCACGTATCCCTTCTCGGGTGTACGCGGGCCGAGCTTCTGGTTCAGCGAGAATGTCTGTCCGGGCTCGACGACGGTGCCGTTCAGCACGTCGGCCGCAAGATGGATGTTCTTCACGCGTGCCTCGCCCGCGGCGTGGTACGTCGTGAACGACGACACCTCGTGGGTGATGCCGAGCGCTCGCGCCCACTTCGTGTCGTGTTGCGGATGCACTTTGCGTATCGTCGCGGTGATCGCACGATCGCCTCGCAGGATCGCTGCTCCGAGCGCGCCGGTGTCGAGCTGGTACCCGTCCACCGACGGAACGACCTGGACCGCGTCGGGGTTGCTGACGTCGAAGGTGGCGTCGACGGGCGGTCTCTCCACTGCCGTGAATGCCGGTCCGAGCGCGGCTCGCAGTTTCTCGCCGTCGATCGTGAGGTCGAGGGAGTGCCCGTCCACTTGCGTGCCCAACGCCGAGGCGATCTGCGCGGGGGTGAGCGTCCCCCGCGTCGTTCCGGCGGCCACGGTGTACACACCTGTGAGCAAGGCACGGGCGCGGGCGGCCGCCGCCTCGACCCCGGCCGCGTCGACGTTCGGTTGCACATCACCGATCGGGAGCGCGATGTCGGGTCGCGCGCTGCTCCTCAGGACTTGCTGTACCTCCGCCTCGGCCTGCGCGCGCAACAGTCCCCGGCCGGAATGGGGGAGCACCGGTATCACGGTGGTTCCGGCGAAGCGGAGGTTGCCTTCGACGAGGCCGGACTGCACCGCGTTCGACCAGCCGTCAAGCAGGCCTTGGAAGCGGGCGGGATCGTAAGTGACCGCGAGCGACACGTCGTCGGGCCGGAACCGCCGGAGCACGGTATCGGTCACCATCTGGAACGGGTTCGCATCGCGACCCGTGTCGCGCGCATCGCGAATGGTCGCGTCGACATCGACGTGGAAGCCGATCAGACCCGGTTGGACGGTGAACTGATCACCCCCGGCATGGGCGCGGATGGAGGTCGTCTCCAAACGTGCGGCGAGACGCTCGATCGCGTCCCGCGCGGTGCCGTCCTTCTTGCCGCCGACCATTACGCCGTCGATGCGGACGCCCGGGAGCACCGAGCCCGAGTACCACGAGTGCTCGGCAAACGACGCGAGAGCAAACAGCGCGGCGACACCGATGATGATCCCGCCCGCAAGGAACAGCAGACGTCGGCTGCGCGCGCGATTGGACACTGCTGCCGTCGCCATCGCCCGGCCAGGCTACCGAAGGTGAAGAATGGTCCAATGCGCGAGGAACTCCGCCGTCTGCTCACCGAGCTCGGCGCGTCGGACGATGAGATCGACCGAGCCGCGGAGCGCGGGTGGCTTCCCTTGTTGGCGTTCGAGCGCGCGCTCCTTCCGGGTAAGCGGGAGTACGACCTCGTCAGGCTGGCGGCTGTCGCGGGAATCACTGAGGAGTTCGCGCGCCGGTTGTGGCGCGCGGTCGGCTTCCCCGACGTCCCGGCCGACCTCGCGGTTTTCACGGAGCGCGACGTTGCCGCCGCGCGCCTCGCGTTCTCGCAGGCACCGGCGCACGAAGTCGAGGAGGGCACGCTGTTGCAGCAGATACGGGTGATCAGCGGGGCACTCGCCCGGGTGGCCGCCGTGGAGGCGTCGGGGTTCAGCGCGGAGCTCGATCAGTTGCACGCGTCGGGCCGAGCGGACGACGACATCGCGCTCGCCGTGCTATCGGACAACCGGCTCGCCGAGGCGGGGATGCTCATCGATTACGTGCACCGGCTCCAGCTCCGGGCGGCCGTCTGGCGCCGGGCGGTGCTCACGGCGGAGCCGGACATCGCGGTCGCAGTCGGCTTTGCGGATCTGGCCGGCTATACCGAGCTCAGCGCGCGCCTCGATCCGGCGTCGCTGTCGGAGCTGGTGGCGCGGTGGGAAGGTGTCGCCTACGACACGATTGCCGCGCACGGCGCGCGCGTCGTCAAGACGATCGGTGACGAGGTGATGTTCGTCGGCCTCACCCGCGAGACGGTGGTCGCCGCACTTGCGCTCCGGGATGCCGCGCTGGACGAGGGGTTGCCCGCGCTTCGCGTCGGGCTCGCGGCCGGCGCGGTCGTCGCCCTGGACGGCGACTACTTCGGGCCCGTCGTAAACCTCGCGAGCCGTCTCACGGAGCTCGCCCGGCCGGGCGAACTGCTCGCGCCGGCCGAGCTGCACCAAGAGCTCCTCGCGGACGGCCGGGATGGCGTGCGAGGAGTTTCCCGGGGAGTGCTGCAGGTCCGCAGCGTGGGCCCGGTGGAGGTCTTTGCCCTCGAGCACAGCGGGTAGCGTGCGCGGGGTGACTGCGGAACGCCTGAGCCTGCTCCAGGTCCACGCCCATCCCGACGACGAGGCCTCGAAGGGCGCGGGTACCACCGCCAAATACGCGGCGGAGGGTGTGCAAAACGTCCTGGTGTGCTGCACCGGTGGCGAGGCGGGCGACATCTTGAACCCCGCGGTCGAGCATCCCGGATCGCCCGAGGCAATGTACGAGCTCCGCATGGCGGAACTGCACGAGAGCGTGCGGATCCTCGGCTACGGCTCGCTCCGCTTGCTCGGATACCGCGACAGCGGGATGCCCGACGCCGACGACAATGCGCGCGCCGACAACTTCGCGAACGCGCCGCTCGACGAGGCCGTGGGCCGGCTCGTCGAGATCATCCGGGACGAGCGGCCGCAGGTGATCATCACCTATCGAGAGGATCGCTCGTTCTACCCGCACCCCGACCACATCCGGGTTCACGAGATCTCGCTCCCGGCCTTCGATCTCGCGGGCGATCCGGAGGCCTATCCCGAGGCCGGGGAGCCGTGGCAGCCACTAAAGCTCTACTACGTGTCGTGGTCGATCGCGCGGGTGAAGGCGCTCCACGAGGCGTACCTCGCCCGCGGCGAGGAGAGTGCGTACGCCTCTTGGTTCGATCGCGGATTCGACAAGGAGCGCACCGACGATTTCACGACCCTCATCGACGTCGGCGACTATCTCGCCAAGCGCAGGGCGGCGCTCTTGGCGCACCGCACGCAGGTCGATCCGGAAGGCCATTGGATGCGGCTGCCGGACGACGTCGTGCGCGAGGTATTCCCTTGGGAGGAGTACACGCTCGCCCGCTCGCTCGTCGACACCAAGGTGCCCGAAGGCGAGTACGAGGACGACCTCTTCGCGGGTGTGCGCGAGCGCGTCGAGCAGCAATAGGCGGCTTCGATGATGGCGATGGGGCGATGATCGTCGAGTTCGTGATCGCGGCCGGCAAGAAAGAGCACGCGCGGAGCTGGGCGCGTCTCGACGACGGCGCCATCGCGGCGCGCGGCGACGGCGCGCCGACCGATCCGGCCGACGTGACCTTCACGGCGTCACCCGCCGACGCGCAGGCCCTACACGATGGCACCCTCGACCTCTCGGTCGGGTTCATGCGCGGTCAGGTGAAGATGGCCGGCGATTTCGGAGCGTTGCTGCGACTCCTCCCGCTCACCGGCGGTTCGGCGCCGCCGGTCGCGGTGGCCGAGATGCTTCCCGCCTGACTCACCCCGCCGAACGGTCCCAGCCGGCGACGACGCCGGCGGCATGGAGCTCCGCGCGCCGGTCGGCGATGCCGAGCTCGCGCAAGATGTCGTCGGTGTGCTCACCCAGCATCGGGGCGGGGCCACCGAGTGGCGGGCGGGTCCCGCCGAACTCGGCCGGATGGCGCGGCTGGCGGAGCCGGCCGGCAGTGGGGTGTCGCGAGTCCTCGAACAACCCGATCGCGCGTGCGTGCGGGTCGGCGGCGAGCTCGCGGGGCGTCAGCACGACGCCGCAAGGGACGTTGTGCGCCTCGAGCTCGCCGATGGCGTCGGCGGTGCTCATATGCGTGGCGGCCTCGTAGCACCGGCTCATGATCTCGCCGACGAGCTCGCGGTGTTGCGCCCGTTCGACGATGGTCGCGACCCGCGGATCGTCGTAGCCGTTGACGCCGAAGGCGCGGCACATGCCGGCGAAGTCGGCATCCGACGTCGGGGTGCAGATACCCCAGCCGTCACGGAAACGGAACGGCCGGAAGTTCTGCACGAAGCTGGACGGCTGGGAGCGGTCGGCGTCCTGCAGCACCTCGTTCCCCGCGGCGTCGGCCCAGAGGAACGACACCACCGCGTCGAGCATCGCGAGACGTATGTGTGTTCCGTCGCCGGAGCGCTCCCGTGCGAGCAGCGCCGCGGTGATCGCTTGTGCCGCGTACAAGGCAGTGACCTTGTCGGCGGCGGTCTGGTTCAAGAACCGCGGCTCACCCGACTGCGCGTCGGCCTGGTTCGCGGCGAATCCGCCGTACGCCTGGATCACCGTGTCGTACGCGCCCTTGCCGGCGTAGGGCCCGGTCGGGCCGAAACCGGAGAGCGATGCATACACGATGCGATCGTTGACCGCGCGCACGTCCTCGTAACCGATGCCGAGGCGCTCGACGACGCCCGGTCGGAAGTTCTGCACGAACACGTCGGCCTGCGCCGCGAGCCGCAACAGGATCTCGCGGCCGGCAGCCTGGTGTATGTCGAGCGCAAGTGAACGCTTGCCGCGGTTGCACATCTGCGCGAGCGCGCTCAGACCGTTCACCGAGACACCGACGTAACGGCCGATGTCGCCGAACCCGGGCCGCTCGACCTTGACGATCTCGGCACCCTGATCGCCGAGCAACGCCACCGCGTACGGTCCGGTCAACGCGATCGAGAGATCCACGATCTTGAAGCCGGCCAGCGGGAGCCCGCTCATGCGTCGAACCTCTCCCGGCTACGCGGCCGGCCGCCCGGACCGCTGTACGCGAGGCCGTAACCCGGGAGTACTGCATACCCGGGATCGGGAAGCGTGCGAGTCGCATTCAGCCACGCGTCGACGAGACGATCCTCGGCTTCGTAGTCGAAGGGATCGGTGAGCACCGTCTCCTCCTGTCCGCCGCGATCGCACGGATGGTCGGCGAGCCAGCGCGCCGTGGCGGCGACGGCCTTGCGGGCCGGGACGACATCGCGGTACCCGAGCCGCGCGCGCACCCGGCCGATGTCGAGGACACGGTGGGTCGGCAAAGGCTGCGTGAGCAGCGGGCGCGCCGGCACGGCGATCTCGTACGGCATCGAAACGATGTCGAACCGGTGGCCGAGCGCGCCGGCAACCAGTTCGATCACCTGGCGTACCGAGAGCACCTCCTCGTCGCCGACGTTGAAGATGTTCCCCGCGGCGGCATCGGGGTGCTCGAGTGCGAGGAGCAGCGCGTGCGCGAGGTTCTCGGTGTAGCCGTGATGGTGAAGGGTCAGACCCTCGTCGGCGACGACGATGCGGTCGCGGCCGTCGATCACCCGTCGCACGATCAGCCACTCGCGCGGTGCGAGTTGGTGCGGGCCGTACACGTAGGGGTAGCGGAAATGCGCCGCGCCGGGATGATGTTCCATGACCGCCTGCTCGGTGCGGACGATCCGGTAGCCCTTCTCGTCGTCCTCCGGTCGCGCGACGGTCGCGGCGTCCTCGCCGACCGGCAGCGGTATCCCGGCCGGGTCGAAGAGCCACGGGTTCATCCAACCGCGGTATGCGGGGACGCCGCCGACCGAGATGAACTGGCCGGCACGGCCGGCGCTGAGCTCCGCGATCCTCCGCAACCGTCCGTACATCGCGATGACGATGTCGAACGTCTGGCCGTCGAAGACCGACTGGAGCTCTTCGTCGTCGTAGGGGTCGATGTGGACGTGGACGACTTCCGCCGGTGTCTCCGAGCGCTCGTGCGCTCCTCGGTGTGCGATCGTCACGTCGATCTGCCGCTCTCGGAGACCGCGCACGAGCGGGATGCCCGTCGGTCCGGTTCCGCCGATCACGAGCGCACGGGCCACGGGCGGGAACGCTATCTACAGTTCACCGGCCGGCGCGTGGCCCCATCCCTCCGCGGCGGCGAAGGCATCGAGCCGCGCCTTGGTTGCTTCGTCGCACAGTGCCCCTGCGAGACCGGCGCGGAACGCCGCTTCGCCGGACATGCCGAGGTGCGCGGCGACTTCGTACTCGCGGCCGAGGTCGGTGTCGAACATCGCGGGATCGTCGGTGCTGATCGAGCATTGCACTCCGGCCGCGCGCATCCGCGGGAGCGGATGGTTTGCGAGGTCGTCGACTGCCCTCGTGCGTAGGTTGGATACCGGACACACGTCGCATACGACTCCACGCGCGGCCATCTCCTCGAGCAGTGCGCGATCGTCGACGGCACGGATGCCGTGCCGGATCCGGTCCGCGCCCAGCGCGTCGAGCGCACCCCGAACGGATTCGATTCCCTCGGTCTCCCCCGCGTGAGGGACGGAGCCCAGGCCCCCGTCGCGGGCGGCGCGAAACGCCGGCGCGAAGGGCCCGGGCGGGAACCCGGTCTCGGGGCCGCCCAAGCCGAGGCCTACAACGCCGCGGTCGCGGTACTTCACGGCATAGCGCGCGGTCTCGAGGGCGGCGTCGAGCGCGAACACACGTGGGATGTCGGGTGTGAGCCTTACCTCCACGCCGGTAACTTCTCTCGCCTCGGCCGCCCCGTCGCAGAATCCGGCGAAAACCTCGTCCCACGACGCGCCGCCGAGGACCCGCTCGGCGGGCGTGAAGATGCCCTCGATGTACACGGCTCCGTGCGAAGCCGCCTCGCGCGCGTACGCGACCACGATCTGGCGGAAGTCGGCCTCGGTTCGGATCACGTGCGTCGTCATCATCCAGAGCTCGATGAAGTGGTCGAAGTCGCGGAAGCGGTAGAGGTCGGTCAATTCCGCGACCGTGGTCGCGGGGAGCGTCAGGCGGTTGCGCGCCGCGATTTCCAAGAGGTCGGCGGCGCGCACTGCGCCCTCGAGGTGAACGTGCAGCTCGATCTTCGGAGAAGGTGAGGTAGGCATGCGGGCTCCCGGCGCGTCGTAGGTGCGGTCTCCTTGATCGGAGACGGCTGCGCCTCGAACCGGGGCCGTCAGGCCCTTCCCGTCTGGTCAGCTCGTGACGTACGAATCGTAGCGATCGGCGCCGTGATGCACCTACGGATTTCCGAGCCGTGCTCATGGCGTCGTATCTGGCGCAGATACGACCGAGCCGCGGCGGAGTGGCCGGAACGCTACGCAGCGACCTGCTAACCGTCGAGGTGTAACCGGCCGCCGAGGAACACGCGCGAGACGCGGGCGCCGCACTTGCCGTAGAAGCGCAGATTGCTCACCCATGAGATCTCGCCCACCGGGCATCCGCGAGCGGCGAGGTCGGCGCACAGCGCGCCGACGACCGCGGATCCGACTCCGCCGTGTTGCAGGTCGGGTTCGGTAGCCATCGGACCGATCCATCCGAACCGGTTGACCGAATGACACCCGAACCCGATCGTCGTCCCGTCGGCCGCGCGCGCGGCGAACGCGCGACCGAGTCCGACAGCGCGGTCGAGCTCCGGAACCCAGTACGGATACACGCGGCCCGCGAACTCGCGGGCGCCGGTGCCGGTCTCGCGTTCGACGGTCACGCCCGGGGGCGGTGGTCGCCGGAACGACGTATCGATCGCCATGTTGGTGCCGACCCAGTCACGCTCGAAGCCGCACGCCTCCAACAGCATGCCGACCCGGGTGTTGTACACGTCGACGCCGGGCCAGAGGTAGCGTGGGATCGCGCTGGCGAGGAGCAGATCGTGCGCGCCGAGCTCGCGGGCCCGGTCGGCAACTGCGCGGACGAGCTCCTTGCCGCGACCGCGGCCCTGTTGATCGGGATGGATCACGACGAGAGTGAGCCATGCGCCGACGTGCTCGCCGAATCGCTGCGTCTGCAGTACCGCAGTCGCGTGTTCGTCTCCGAACTGCTCGTCGCCGGCACCGAAACAGAGATACGCGAGCTCGGACGACGTCAGGCGCTCCTCGGGCATGGCCGCGGTGCACAGCGCGCCGAGCGCCTCCGGATCTGTCATCTCGAGCCCTCGGCCCGTTGCAGCGCGCGCAGCTCCCGATA
>Ga0335085_10004981_pt1 | contig 21665 bp, 19 predicted proteins | sample Lox_Sample_45_FD_206712 | JGI IMG/M metagenome (GOLD analysis project Ga0335085, IMG submission 206712) | Soil microbial communities from Loxahatchee National Wildlife Refuge, Florida, United States - Lox_Sample_4.5 | ecosystem: Environmental > Terrestrial > Soil > Wetlands | place: USA...
TCAATTAAACTTAAACCAACAAATCGCCCGAAAGCCCTATCCACGTTTTCGAAGAAAGATCAACCTGCTCCTTCGCCGAAGCCTCGCCAAAAACCAAAAATCCTCGCTCCTCATCGCTACATCTTTTCTGTCAATGCTCTAAGAGTTGGGGGTTGAGAGTTCAAGAATTGTGAGTTCTGCGGTGCGCGTGGAGCGACGTATCAGGGCCATCGCCGAAGGCTTGTGGGTCAGGTTCCTGTGTACGCAAGGAATTGTGTGATTTTATTGGGTGAAATTGTGAATAACTTTGGGATAAACGGAATGGATTGTTGTTGACGGAAATGGGGGGAAGTGGTTTAAAAGGGGGCGTTGTGGGGCAAAATGCGCTTTAAGGCCTCACCTGTTGATAAGTCGCGGTCAATGGAAACGGAAAAGACAAGTGAGCCGACGTATTACAATTCGCTCTACCGACACGGAGTGGATGAGAAGCGTCGCGTTCAAATTCCGGCCAAGTGGCGGCCCGCGAAACCGAATGTGGAGTTCACCTTGATTGTGTGGCCGAAATCGAAAGAGGGTCCGTGCCTGCGCGCGCTGCCGCCAGAGCAGATGGCGAAGACGTTGCGCGAGATCGATGCGATGCCGAATTCGGATCCGAACAAGGTGGTGTTGAAAAGATTTATCGGCAGCGAATCGGTCCAGGTTGCCTTAGACAAAGCTGGACGGGTTTGTCTGCCAGACGGGATGGCAGCTGCGGCGGGCATCACGGGTGAGGCGATGCTCGTGGGTTTGCTGGACCGGTTCGAGATTTGGAATCCTGAGCGTTACGAAAAAGTCCGTGCTTCCGATGCCGTGATGGCGACGGAGGCATTCAAAATGATGGAGTAACCATGAGCCTCGGAAAATTGCTGACAACGGGAAAGAGTTTGGTGGGTTTGCAGGGCGCGAACGGGCGCTACCGGTTGCGCACGGGGGCGCTGCCAAAATTTGAATCGTCCAAAAACCCATTTGCGAAGCCGCAGGCGGAGCCGGAGGCGCAACTGCCGAAGTTGAGCCCGGCGGAAATCAAGGCGGCAAACATGAAGAAGACACAGCGCTTGCCGGTGCTGGGCGAGGTGCGGGACGTGCCGAAGGTTCCATTGGAGACGTGCGAGGAAGCGCGCGCGAGCGCGGAGGCGGAGGCAAAAGCAGCTCGCGAGGACGCCCGCCCCGCCGAGGCGGTGGATGGCTGGTTGAAGAAATTGAATCCGATGGTGTGGCTGCAGAATCGCAAGCCGGCCGGGGCGAAGGCGACTCCGCGATTCGGCGGCGGCAAGCGGCCGGTCCAGGGCGAGCTCTCCCTGGATAACATCAAGGTGATGCGAAACGATTTGAGCGAGGCGGATGTGGAAGTGGTGACGGCGAAAGCGCCGCCGGCGAAGGCGACTCCCACGGGGGCGGCGCCGGAATTGCCGTCAGCGAAGAGTGCTTTGGATTTTATAAACGAGCGTTTGACGGGAAAACGTTAACCGGAGAGGACCTGATGCGTGTCAGCCGAGTTCGTTCACAAAACGGTGATGACGGCGGAAGCGCTGGACGCGCTGAAGCCGAGAGCGGGCGGGCGATACGCCGACGGCACGATCGGTGGGGCTGGACACGCGGAAGCCATATTGGCCAGGAGTTCGCCGACTGGATGGTTATTTGGATGCGATCGCGATGGCGACGCCGTTGAAGCGGCGAAGCGGCGGCTGGCGAAGTTCGCCGGGCGCTTCGAAATTCGGCGTGGAAATTTTGCGGAGCTGGCGGACTGGGTTCCGGCGGGAAGCTGTGATGGCGTGCTCTTTGATTTGGGCGTGAGTTCGCCGCAATTGGATGCGGGCGAACGCGGGTTCAGTTTTCAGCAGGATGGCCCGCTGGAAATGCGGATGGACACGCGGCAGCCGATGACGGCGGCGGACGTGGTGAACAACGAGAGCGCCGAAGAGCTGGCGCGGATTTTTTGGGAATACGGCGGCGAGCGGGATTCGCGCCGGTTTGCGAAGGCGATTGTTCACGATCGCGCGTTGAAGCGGTTCGAGACGACGCGGCAACTCGCGGAGTTGATCGAAAGAATTTCGCCGCGGCGCGGGCGCAGGGCGCATCCGGCGACGAAGGTTTTTCAGGCGCTGCGGATAGCAGTGAATGACGAGATTGGCTCTTTGAAACGCGGCCTGGATGCCGCGATGGAAATTTTGAAGCCCGGGGGCAGGCTGGCGGTGATTACGTTTCACTCGCTGGAGGACCGGGTGGTGAAAGATTTCGGGCGCGCGGGCGCGCGGGACTACACGTTTGCTGGAGGAATCGACGTCCCGGAGCTCCGTGAACCGCGCGCGCCCGAGTTAACGATTGTGACGCGCAAGGCGATCCTGCCGGGAGAGGCAGAGCTGGCGGAAAACCCGCGCAGCCGCAGTGCGCAGTTGAGAGTGTTTGAAAAGATATAAGTGTCAGGGGTCAGGTGCGAGGCATCAGGTGGAAGACCTGACACGTGGCACCTCGCACCTGACTACATAAATAAAATGGCCAAGAATCGAAAACATCAGGCGGCGGCGATCCGGTTTGGCCCGGCGCTGAAGGCGTTTTTGCTTTGCCTGCTCATTTGCGGATCGGCGCTGGGTTACGTGTGGCAGAAAAGCCAGCTGGATCAATTGGGCCATCAAATCGTGAAGCGCGAGATCCGGTTGAAGGATTTGAAGGAACAGAACGACAAGTTGCGACGGCAACTGGCGTTCATGCGGTCGCCGTCGTTTCTCGAGGCGCGCATGAAGGAATTGAATCTGGGCCTGGTGCCGCCGCAGCCGTCGCAGATCTGGTACCTGACGGAGCCGACGCCGCAGTCCGGCCGGCAAAGCCGGGAATTGGCCGAAGGGAAGGGCGCGCCGGTGGCGCTGAACGAATGAAAATGATTTCGGGGAAGCAGACGAATGGTTCGCGCCGGCAGAAAGACGGGAGCGTCTTTCGATTGCTGCGCGCCCGCGGCGGAAGACGGCGCGGTGTGGCGCGAACAAAAGAATTTTGGCGGGCATTGGCCAGCGCGTCGTTTGCATCGCCGCAGGGAGCCATGCCGCCGCGGCTGCACGATTGACATAATTTTTGCCGCCGCCCGTGACGCCGTCGGAGAGGAACCGATCGCCGCGGGCGGACGGCGAGCTTTGATGGGTGATTAGAAATTAAGAGTTGAACAAATGAAAATTTTAACCGCCGCCCGTGACGCCGTCGGAAGTGAGGAACCGATCGCCGCGGGCGGTTGGTCTTTTTATGAGGTTTCGGTTTCGCGTTTCGGATTCAGCGTCTTCGAAATTCCAATCCGAAACTCGAAATTCGAAACGCAAAACGAAAGTAATGGCCAAGAAGCTGCAATTTAGAAAACTGCTGATGCTGGGGCTGCTGCTGGGAGCGGCCTTCTGCGGGCTGGGCTATCGCCTGGTGGATTTGCAGTGCCTGCGGCATGACGAACTGAGCGCGAAGGCGGAATCGAACACGCATCGCGAGTTCGTTTTTGCGCCGCGGCGCGGGGACATTCTGGATGTGCAGGGAAATGTGCTGGCGACGAGCACGTTTGCGAAAACGATCGCGGCGGATCCCGCGCTGATGAACGACGAGCAGGCGGATGTGATTGCGCGGACGATTGCGCCGCTGCTGCAGTTGAACGACCGCGCGCTGTATCAAAGGCTGGCGACGCGCACGCGCCTGACGAGCAAGGGCGAGACAAACCTGATTCAATACGTGCGCATCAAGCAACGCGTGCCGGTGGAAACGTGGGACAAAATCCAGGCGGCGATGACGAATCTTTCGTTTGGCGTGGACGAGAGGAAATTGTCGAAGACGGAGCAGGCGGCGTATCGCGCGGTGCGGCAGAAGGCGGTTTTTGCGGAGGATTTTCCGATTCGCGTTTATCCGAACAAGAGCATGGCGGCGCATATTTTGGGTTATGCGCAGACGGAGGATGTGGAGATCAACAGCAACACGGTTTCGGAGATTGTCGGGACGGATGGCATCGAGAAGACGATGGATGACAAGCTGGCCGGCGTGGCGGGCTGGAGATTGACGGAGACGGACCGGCGCGGACGGGAGCTGGTGTCGCTGCGGCAACAGGATTTGGGCGCGCGCGACGGGTTGAACGTGGTGCTGACCATTGATTCGGTGATTCAGAATATCATGGAGTCCGCGCTGGCGGACGCGATGGAGAAGCATACGCCGATCAGCATTTCGGGAATCGCGATCCGCCCGAAGACGGGGGAAATCCTCGCGATGGCGACACTGCCGAATTTCGATCCGAACAATCCGGGCGCGTCGACTCCGGACGCGCGGCGCGACCGCATTGTGACGGACGTGGTGGAACCGGGATCGACGTTCAAGATCGTGGTGATTTCGGGCGCGCTGAATGATCGGCTGGTGAGCCTGAACGACATGTTCGATTGCGAGCATGGACATTTTCCATTTGCGGGCCGCGTATTGCACGATCATGAGCCGTATGGCGATTTGACGGTGCAGCAAATCATCATGAAGTCGTCGAACATCGGAGCGGCGAAGGTGGGAATCAAGATGGGTGAGGATCGGCTTTATGATTACATCTCGAGCTACGGTTTTGGCGCGCGCACGGGGCTTCCGCTGCCGGGCGAGGTGGTGGGCATTTCGCGGCCGGTGAGAAACTGGAGCAAGGTTTCGGTGGCGCAGATTCCGATGGGCCAGGGCATCGCGGTGACGCGATTGCAAATGATGATGGCGATGTGCGCCATTGCGAACGACGGGGTGCTGATGCGCCCGATGCTGGTGGATCGGCTGGAGGACCCGGACGGGAGCACGGTGGTGAAGTATTCACCGCAGTCGGTCCGGCGGATCATCGGCGAGAGCGCGGACAAGGAAATGATCGAGGCGTTGAAGACGGTGGTTTCGTCGGAAGGCACTGCGCCGAAGGCGGCGATGGAGCATTACACTGTGGCCGGCAAGACCGGTACGGCGCAAAAGGTGGAAGGCGGCGAATATGTGCATGGAAAATATATCGCTTCGTTCATTGGATTTTTCCCGGCGGACGATCCTCAGCTTTGCATTTCGATTGTTTTGGATGAGCCGAAGGAAGGCTATTACGGCGGGCAGGTGGCCGGCCCGGTGTTCAAGGAAATTGCGGAGCGCGCCGCGAATTATTTGAACATACGGCCGGACATTGACGACAAGCCGGCGTCGCCGGACGTGCTGGCGCAGGCGGGAGTGACCGGACGGCAAAGCCGTGAGAATCGCGCGCAATGAGCGAAAACATTTTGGAAGTGAACAGTGGAAACTCGAAACGTGGAATTCATTTTGGGTGCTTGCGCCGGGAAACTGGTGGCGGGATTGCCGGGTACTTTGGTCAAACGGGTCAACACCGATTCCCGCGCCGCACAGCCGGGTGATTTGTTCATCGCGCTCGCGGGCGAGCGTCATGATGGGCACGACTTTTTGCGCGATGTCATTCAGAAAGGCGTCGCCGCGGTTATGGTCGACAAAAACAAAGTTCCAGCCAACTTGCCGAAGTGCGCCGTGATCGCGGTGGAAAACACGCGAAGGGCGCTGGGGCAGGTGGCCGCCCGGTATCGGAGCGATTTTTCATTGCCGGTGGTGGCGGTGGGCGGGTCGAACGGAAAGACGACCACGAAGGAATTGCTGGCGTCCATCCTGCGACAGAAGCTCGATACGGTTTGGAGCGAGGCCAGTTTCAATAATGACATTGGCGTGCCGCTGACGTTGTTGCGCCTGGAAAAGAAACACGAGGCCGGTGTCATGGAAGTGGGCACGAATCATCCCGGCGAGCTCGAGCCGTTGCTCGGCATGGTGCAGCCGCGGATGGGAGTGATCACGAGCATTGGCCGCGAGCATCTGGAATTTTTCAATGACCTCGCGGGCGTGGCGCGGGAGGAAGGGACGCTGGCGGAAAAATTGCCCGCGGGCGGTGTGTTGTTCATGAACGGCGACAGCGAGTGGACGCCGGAAATTGTGCATCGCACGCAGGCGCGGGCGGTGCGTGTGGGAACGGGCGCGAGAAATGACTGGCGCGCGAGCAATATCCGCCTGGCGAGCCAGGGCGTGACGTTTCGCGTGGAAACGGCGCGCGCGGATTTTTCGGGCGATTACAAAATCAATTTGCTGGGACGGCACCAGGTGATGAACGCGATGCTGGCGATGGCCGTGGGCGCGGAGATGGGGCTGAGCCGCGCGGAGATTGAGCGCGGGCTGGCGGAGTGCCAGCCGCCGAAGATGCGCATGCAGCTTTGGGAATCCAGCGGCGTGCGCGTGCTGGACGATGCCTACAACGCGAATGCGGATTCGATGCTGGCGGCGTTGCAGACGTTGCAGGACATGCCGTGCAAGGGACGCCGGATTGCGGTGCTGGGGGACATGGCGGAGCTCGGCGCGCACAGTGAGCAGGCGCATTTGGAAGTTGGCCGGCGCGTGGTGGAATCCGGCGTGGGGCAATTATTCACCGTGGGAACGATGGCGGCGTTGATTGCCAAAGCGGCGCGGGAGACGGGGTTGAATCGCGTTTTTGAATTTGCGGATGTGGAATCGGCCGCGCCGGCGGTAAAAAGTTTTGTGAAAGCGGGCGATGTGATTTTGATCAAGGCATCGCGCGCGGCGCGATTGGAGCGCATCTCGGAGGCATTGCGCGCGGATGGGAGGAAGAACTGAATGTTCTACTTCCTGAGCCAGAAATTATTGGATTGGTCGGCAGGAACACCGTGGGCGGACCGGTTGTCGTTCTTGCGGTTGTTTCATTACATCACGTTTCGCAGCGCGGGCGCGGCGATCACGGCGCTGTTGTTGAGCTGGTGGCTCGGGCCGAAGGTCATCACGTGGTTGAAGCAATTGAAGTTTGGACAGGATTATGTCGACAAGGCCGAGGAGGCCGGCGGGCTCGGCGCGCGTGTGTTGAGCAAGAAAGGAACGCCGACGATGGGCGGCATCCTGATTATTGTGGTGTTGAATTTCACGACATTGATCTGGGCGGTGTGGAATCCGCTGATTGAATTGACGCTGCTGGCGGTTCTGGTGCTGACGGGGCTAGGGTTTTACGACGATTACGCGAAGATCACGCAGCAGAGCGGCGGTGGAACAAAACCGCACGTGAAACTTTGGGTGCAAGTCATTGTGGCCGCCTTCGTGGCGTTCTATCTTTGGAACCTGCCGATGAACAGTGTGCAACTGCACCTGGTGGATGGAAAAACGGTGATGGTGACGCATCACAACCTGGTGAGCACGTTGATGGTGCCGTTCTATAAATATCCGATCCGCGTCGGCGCCGTTGCTGGAATCATTCTGACGTCGCTGGCGATTGTGGGGAGTTCGAACGCGGTGAACCTGACGGATGGTTTGGACGGGCTGGCGATTGGCTGCACGCTGATTGTGTCGTTTGTTTTTCTGGTGCTGACGTATCTGGCGGGCAACGCGAAAATCTCGGCGTATCTGGAAATTCCGTACGTGGCGGGCGCGGGCGAATTGACGGTTTTTTGCGCGGCGATGATTGGTGCGGGGCTGGGATTTTTGTGGTTCAACTGTCATCCCGCGCAGGTGTTCATGGGAGACACGGGTTCGCTGGCGCTGGGCGGCGCGCTGGGGTTGATTGCGGTTTTGATTCACCAGCCGCTGGTGCTGGTGATTGCGGGAGGCGTGTTTGTGATGGAGGCGGTTTCGGTGATTTTGCAGCGTGGATGGTTTCGTTATACAAAAAAAAAATACGGCGCCGGCCGGCGGATTTTTTTGATGGCGCCCATTCATCATCATTTCGAAAAGAAGGGTTGGTACGAGTCGCAGGTGGTGATGAGGTTTTACATTTTGTGTTTTTTATTTGCGGTGGTGGCGTTGAGCACGTTGAAGATTCGGTGACGTGCCGCGTGTTCCGTGTTCCGTGACTTGGGAAACGGAATCACGAAACACGGAACACGGTTTATTAAATACAGGACAAACGAGCGAAGATCGGGAGAGCATGGAAAAAATAAAGTACAAGAAAAATCGTTCCTCGGAGAGCGCTTTTACCGCTTGCGCGGCAAGAATTTCACTGTTAGAAACGGTGACAGACGCGGCAGAAAACGCGGCTGAAGTGGCCACGATTTTGCTTTCAACCGCTCGTTCGAGCTTTGATGAAATTCAAAACGCCCGGAAAAGCGGCCAAATGCTTTGTATAACAGTGAAATCAATTAGTTGGGGTCGGGCTGCCGTCAACCCCAACATACGCGGTGAAATGACCGCCAATTTGAGTCGCAAGACGATGAATCTTGGAAAATGCAACTTTTCGTCCCGTGGTTTTTTGAGGGAAAAGCACGAGACGAATAACTTAATCACTCAATCCTCAGAGAAAGGACGCCAACGCGCCTAAAACTAAATGAATAATCCCAATCCGTTCCTGTCACCCGGCTCTTTTTTGGAGCAAAAAAATAAAGCCCGCACGCGGCTGAAGATCGCCGTGTTCTTTTCCATTAGCTTGAGCGTGGTGGTGTTGATGGCACTGCTCATCCAGGGATGCCGCAAGCCGAACGATACGGATACCGGCACTACGGATACGAATACGCCACAACTGGCGACGTCTCCGACGCCGGACACGAATCCCGCACCGACACCGGAGACCAATCCCGCGCCGATGTCGGCGCCTCCGCCGGTGGTCCAGACGCCGCCTCTGCCTCCGCCGGTGGCAGCTCCGGCTGCGGAAGATTACACGGTGATCAAGGGGGACACGTATTCCACGATCGCCAAGAAATCCGGAACGACTGTCAGGGCGTTGGAAGATGCCAACCCGGGCGTGGATCCCAAGAGGCTGAAGATTGGCGAGAAACTGCACCTGCCGGCGGCCTCTTCGGCAACAGCTGGAGCCGCGCCGATGGCGGCATCCGGAACCGAGTCTGTTGGCGGTGAGCAGACCTACAAAGTGAAATCGGGCGATAACCTGACGACCATCTCGAAACACTTCCACGTTTCGATCAAGGCGATCGAGTCGGCGAACAATCTGAGCACGACGAGCATCAAGGTCGGCCAGATTCTGAAGATACCGGCTTCGGGCTCGGCACCCGCGCCCGCCGCGGCGCCGGTCCCGCCTCCGGTTGAAAGCACGCCGCCGCCGTCGAGCGGTCCGGCTCCGTTGCCCACGGCGCCGCCTCCCGCGCACTAAGCTTATCCGGACGCCGGGTTACCTCAGCCCGGCGTCCGGCCGTTCTTTGGGTTTTCGATTTTTGATTTTGCTCCCGCGGGAAATCAAAAATCAAAAAACCAAACATGAAATTTGCCGTCACAGTACTGGTATTTTGCGTCGCTGCCTTGCTGTCGTTGGGGATGGTGATGTTGTACAGCTCGAGCATGACGCAGGTCGGAGCGCATTATCTCATCATGCAATTGATCTGGTGCGCGCTGGGTCTGGTGTTGTGTGTGGGGGCGACGGCTTCGGATTATCGGTGGCTGAAAAAAATCGCGTGGCCGCTGCTCGGCGTGGCCATCATTCTTCTCGCGCTGGTGATGGTGCCGCATTTTGGACGGCGGATCAACGGCGCGCGGAGGTGGTTCAGTCTCGGCCCGGCGAACCTTCAACCGTCGGAGATGGCGAAGATTGCGCTGATCATCGCGCTGGCGTGGTATGGCGAACATTTTCAGCGGAAGATGCCGACGCTCAAGCGCGGCATTGTGACGCCGGGATTTTTCATTGCGCCGGTGCTGGGCTTGATCTTCATCGAGCCGGATCGCGGTTCCACGATTCTTCTGGCGTGTGTTTGCGGTGCGATGCTCCTGGTCTCGGGAGTTCGTTTCAATTTCATTTTGCCTCCCGTCGTGCTGGGCGCGGCGGCACTGGCTTATTCTCTGTGGCATGATCCGATGCGGCGCGAGCGCATCCTGGCTTTTCTGCATCCCGAGAAATACAAAAACGGCGTTGGCTATCAGTCGTGGCAGGCGATGATTGCGCTGGGCTCGGGCGGTTGGACGGGCCTGGGTCTGGGCAACGGGCGGCAAAAGCTCGGTTTCGTTCCGGAGCATCACACGGATTTTATTCTTTCAATCATCGGCGAGGAACTCGGGTTGGTGGCGACGCTGCTGGTGGTTTTGACATTCATTATTTTTTGCATTTGCGGGCTGTACATCGCGAGCAAGGCGCGGGATACTTTCGGCATGTTGCTGGCGACGGGGCTGACGGTGCTGATTGGTTTGCAGGCTGCAATCAACATCGGCGTGGTGACGAGCGCGCTGCCGAACAAAGGATTACCGCTGCCGTTCATCAGCTACGGCGGCTCGAATTTGCTGGCGATGCTCACCTGCGTGGGCCTGCTGCTCAGTGTGGCGCGGCACTCGCGGGTGGAGGAAGATATGGCGGACGAACCTGTTGGAGAAGCGCAAACGGCATGACGCAACCAAATGCACCGACCATCGCCATCGCCTGTGGCGGCACGGGGGGCCATCTGTTTCCGGGACTGGCGGTCGCGGAGCAATTGATCAAACGCGGCTGCGCGGTGACGTTGCTCGTCTCGCCCAAGGAAGTGGACCAACAAGCGGTGAAAATGGCGCGCGGCGTGGATATCGTGACGCTGCCTGCTGTGGGGCTCCAAAACCGAAACTATTTTTCATTCGGCGCGAGTTTTCTGAAATCGTGGTCCGCGGCGCGCAAAAATTTTCGCGGGCGCAAATGGAGCGCGGCTTTGGCGATGGGCGGATTCACGAGCGCGCCGCCGATTTTTGCGGCCAAACAAACAGGCGCGAAAACATTCCTGCACGAGTCCAATACGATTCCGGGCAAGGCGAACCGCTGGCTGTCGCGTTTTGTGGATGAATGTTTTGTTGGTTTTCCGCAGGCGGCGTCGCGGTTGCACAATCAGAATGTGGTGGTGACGGGGACGCCGGTGCGGCCGCAGTTTCAGCTGCGCGATGCCGGTGCCTGCCGCAAGGCGCTTGGGCTGGATGCGGAGCGCGCGACGATTTTGGTGATGGGCGGGAGCCAGGGGGCGAGCGGGATTAATGATTTGATGATTCGGTCGATGGGGAATTTGAAGAGCGTCTCTTTGCAATTCTTTCATCTTGCGGGTCCGGGCGATGCTGACAAAGTCCGGCAGGAATATGCGCGGAGAAATTTGCGCGCGGTGGTGCATTCGTTTTTTGGCGAGATGGATTTGGCGCTTGGCGCTGCGACTGTTGCCGTGAGCCGGTCCGGAGCGTCGTCACTGGCAGAACTGGCGGCGATGCGCGTGCCGCCGGTGTTGGTGCCTTTTCCGGCGGCGACGGACAACCATCAATTTTTCAACGCAAAAGCCTTCGAGGAAACGGGCGCCGCGCGTTTGGTTGAACAAAAGAACGCGACACCGGAAGCGATGGCGTGGTTGATTTCGGGATTAATTGAGAACGCATCGGCTCGCGAGCAAATGCAAACGGCGCTGGCGAAGTGGCATGCGCCGAATGCAGCGGAGCAAATTGCGGAGACGATGTTGAAGCTGATTGCGCGGGAAACGGAATACGCCGGTGCGAGCACGCACGGCGCGAAGAGCGGTTGCGGTTGTGGCGGAGAGCATCGCGCGGAGTTGCGCGCCAAAACTGCCGCATGAGAGTGGAAAGCATCATGCTGAATAAAGAACAGGCCGCAGAGGAACTGACGAAGCGGGTTTCGCTCGAGACGGCGATTCGCCGCGACGAGCCGCTGGCCAGGCGCACCACGTTGCGCGTGGGCGGTCCGGCGGACATTTACGTGGAGCCGGCTTCGGAAGCGGATTTGTCGGCGGTGCTGAAATTTTGCGCGGAGCAGGAGGTTCCATTTTTCGTGCTCGGGCGCGGCTCGAATTTGGTGGTGCGCGACGGCGGCTTTCGCGGCGTGGTGATCAGCCTGGGGGCGCCGTTTTTCAGCAGGATTGAAATCAAGGGCGAGCGGCTGCATTGCGGCGCGGGCGCGAAATTGAAAAACGTGGCGGTGGAGGCGAAGCGCAGCGGATTAGCGGGCCTGGAATTCATGGAAGGCATTCCCGGCACGGTCGGGGGTGCGCTGCGCATGAACGCGGGGGCAATGAACGGCGCAACGTTCGATGTCGTGGAATCGGTGCGCATGATGGATTTCGCGGGGAATGTCCTGGGCGCGCTGCCGACTGAATTGCACGTGGAATACCGGAGTTGCGGGACGCTGAAGACGCACATTGCGCTGAGCGCGGTTTTGAAGGGACGCACGGATTCGCGCGAATCCATCGAGCAGCGGATGGTCGCTTTCAGCAAGAAACGCTGGACGACGCAGCCGGCGGCGCCGAGCGCGGGGTGCATGTTCAAGAATCCGGCGGCGTGCGCGGCGGGGAAGCTGATTGATGAATTGCATTTGAAAGGCACGCGGGTGGGCGGCGCCTTTGTTTCCGCGGAGCATGGAAATTTTCTCGTGAACGACGGCACGGCGACCGCTCGCGATGTGCTTGAGCTGATTGAAAAAGTGCGGCAGCACGTGAAGGCGGAGCGTGGAATTGAACTGCACACGGAAGTGGAAATTGTCGGGGAAGATTAGCCAGAAGACAGCGGCGCCAATTCTGTGCTTGTACTCGGACCACATTCTGTGGTAGGACCGTGCCGAGCGTTGGGTGCGTTTGGCGATTTTCGATTTGGATGAAGCATTTTAAGAATTAAAAACCACGGCGTTTTTACTTGTTGTGGATGAACTGAACAGATGTCGCAGAAATTAAATATCGCGGTGATGCTGGGCGGGCCGAGCGCGGAGCGGGAAGTTTCGCTGAAAAGCGGCGAGGGCGTGGCGAAGGCGTTGCGCTCGCTGGGGCACGTGGTGACGGAAGTGGATCCGAAGGATGGAACTTTTTCGCTGCCGAAGCAGACGGAGGTTGTTTTTCTCGCGTTGCACGGCACTTACGGCGAGGACGGAACGGTGCAGGAGCAGTTGGAAAAGCTGGGCGTGCCTTACACGGGTTGCGATTCGGAGGCGAGCCGCGTGGCCTTCGACAAGGTGAGGACAAAAGAACGTTGCATCGAGGAGGGGGTTCCGACGGCGAAATTTGTCGTGGTTGAGAATGAAAAGACTCCCTGGCCGATGGGCTGGCAGCCGCCGGTGGTGGTGAAGCCGGTGCGGCAGGGATCGAGCGTGGGTTTGCAATTTGTGGAGCGGGTCGCGGATTGGAGCAAGTCATTGCGCGAGGCTTTTCGGTACGATTCGCAATTGCTGGCGGAGGAAAAAATCATTGGCCGCGAGACGACGGTGGGAATTCTCGCGGATCAGGCGTTGCCAGTTGTCGAAGTGCGGCCGAAATCCGGCGGTTACGATTATCGGAATAAATATACGGCGGGGAACACGGATTATTTTTGCCCGGCGGATTTTGATGCCGCGACGACGCGTGCGATTCAAGAGGCGGCGCTGGGGGCGTTTCGCGCGATTGGCGGGGGTGATTACGCGCGCGTGGATGTGATGGTGCGCACGACGGGCGAGCCGATTGTGCTGGAAGTGAACACACTGCCGGGGATGACTGAGACGAGCCTGCTGCCGAAAGCCGCGGCGGCGGCGGGAATGAATTACGCGCAGCTTTGCCAGAAGCTCATCGACCTGGCGCTGCAACGCAGCCCGATGGCGGGGAGGATTTAATATGTTTTGGCGCAAACGCAAAATGACGAACCGGCGGCTCGGCCGGGCGCATGTGCTCGACGTGAAATTGCGTTCGAGCCAGGTGCGCGCGGCGCGGGCGCGGCGCATCATCCTTGCCCTGGGCGTTTGCTTTGGGACGGTGCTGGGCCTTTACGCGATTTGGTGTCTTGGAGAATTCGCGCTGAACCAGCTTGTTTACGAGAACAAGTCATTTGCGATTCAACGCATCGATGTGCAGACCGACGGAGTCATTTCGGCGGATCAATTGCGGCGCTGGAGCGGGGTTCGAAACGGCCAAAATCTGCTCGCGCTCGACCTGGCGCGCGTGAAGCGCGATCTGGAAATGCAGGCGATGATTGAATCGGTGTCGGTGGAGCGGATTCTGCCGGGGACGCTGCGGTTGCGCGTGACTGAGCGCGAGCCGATCGCGCAGGTAATCGTGCCCGTGCCGCGGCCGGGCGGAGGATTGGACCTGGAAACTTTCGAGATCGACGAGAACGGCTGGGTGATGCTTCCGCTGGATCCGCGCCAGCGCGCGACACCGCCGGCGCAAGCGGATGATCAATTGCCGTTGATCCTGGGCATCAACGCGAGTGATTTGCAACCGGGGCGCAGACTGGATTCAGCGCAGGTGCAGGCGGCGTTGAAGTGGATTGGCCAGTTTGAGAGTTCACCGATGGCGAACCTGGTGGATTTGAAAAAGATCGACGTGCTTTCGCCGGAAGTTTTGATTGTGACGACGGGGCAGGGAAGCGAAGTCACGTTCAGCCTGGATAATTTCGATCAGCAAATGCTCCGGTGGCAGAAAATTTATGAAGAGTGCGCGCGCTCGAACCGGGTGATCGCGACGCTGAATTTGGCGGTCACGGACAACACCCCGCTGCGTTTCTCGGATGCCAGCGTGGCGCCGCCGTCCGCTCCCAAAACCATAAAACTTCAACGCACCAGGAGAAGAAATGTTTGATTCTTCGAGCATCATCGTCGGGTTGGAAATCGGCACGTCGAAAATTTGCGCGGTCGTGGGCGAGATGAATCCCGATTTGTCGGGGTTGAACATCGTCGGCCTGGGCCAGGCGAAATCGCGCGGCGTGCGCAAGGGTGAGATTTGCGATGCACCGGCAGTGGAGGAGGATATCCGCAACGCGATCGTGGAGGCGGAGCAAATGGCGGATGTGGAAATCCGCAGCGTGTATCTGGGCGTGACGGGCGGGCATGTGCGCGGATTCAACAATCGCGGCGTGCATCCGGTGGTGTCGGCGGACCGCGAAATTTCCGAGGACGACGTGCAGGACGTCATCAAGAACGCAAAGACGATCAACCTGCCGACGCAGCATCACGTGATTCATGCGATTCGCCAGCACTTTCTCGTGGACGGGCAGGACGGCATTTCGAATCCGGTCGGCATGCTGGGTTCGCGCGTGGAAGTGGATGTGCATGTCGTGCACGGAAATTTGAACCGGTTGCAGAACGCGATTCGCACGGTGAAGGGGTTGCAGTTGGAGGTGGACGAAATTGTTTTCAACGGCCTCGCTTCCTCGCTCGCGTTGCTGACGACGGAGCAAAAGGAATTGGGCGCGCTGGTGATTGATATCGGTGGCGGCACGACGGAATACGTGGTGTATGCCGATGGCGTCATCAAACATGCGCGCGTGCTGGCGATCGGCGGCGACCACGTTTCCAACGATCTCGCGTATGGCTTGAAAGTGCCGCTGGGCCGCGCGGAACAATTGAAGATTGGGCACGGCTCGGCGTTTGTGGAAGGCCTCCAGGAAAAGAGCGTCACGCTTTCGAACGAGGTCGGGATGCCGCTCAAGACGGTGAACCTCGAGCATCTTCGCCGCATCATGTCGCTGCGGTTGGAGGAGATTTTTCAATTGATTGGCCAGGACCTGGAGCAGGCCGGGTTGCTGGACTATTTGCGCTCGGGCGTTTTTATTTGCGGCGGCGGCGCGCGCATTCCGGAAATTGCGCGGCTCGCGGAGCAGGTGTTGCAGATGCCGGTTTCGCTCGGCAAAACGAATTCCATCAGCGGATTGAAATCCGCGCTGGATCAGCCGGAGTTCGCGACGGCAATCGGCCTGGTGAAGTTCGGTTCCTTCCAGCATAAGAAACGCGCGGGCCGGGCCTCCCTGCGCGACGGCATCAAGTCGACTTTCGAACAACTTTTCAAACGAGCCTAAGCCTATGCAAGAATCCACTTCTTCCGTCTCGGTGAAAATTTTTGGCGTCGGCACCGCCGGCATCAACATCCTTGAGGAGCTGGCAAAGGCGGCGCTTCCGGGGGTGGCGCTCGCGGCGGTGAACACGGATTCGAGGTCGCTGGCGACGTCGTCGGCGTTGGAAAAAATCTCGCTGGAAATAAAGGCGGTGCGCGGCGCGAGTGGGGATCCGAAACGCAGCCGCGCTGCCGCGGAAGAAAATTTGCCGCGGCTCAAGCAGGCCTGCGAAGGCACGGATGTGGTTTTTGTGATTACCGGGTTGGGTGGCGCGGCGGGGACCGGCATAGCGCCGGTCCTCGCTCAAGCCGCGCGCGAATCAGGCGCGCTGGTTTTGGCGTTTGTCGCGATGCCGTTCGATTGCGAAGGCAATCGCCGTCTCCAACACGCGCGACAGGGTTTGGAGCAAATGAAAGCCGCGGCGGACGGCGTGATTTGTTTGCCGAACCAGAAGATTTTTAAGTTGATCGATGAGAACACGAGCGTGGTTGAGACATTCAAAATTCTCAATGGATTGCTGACGCAGGGCGTGAGCGGTGTCTGGCGGTTGATGGCGCACAAGGGGCTCATGGAGATTCATTATGCGGATTTGTGCACGCTGCTGCGGGATCGGCACGGGGAAAGTTCTTTTGCGACGGCGGAGGCGGCGGGCGCCACGCGCTCGCGCGAAGTCATGGACAAATTATTCGCGCACCCGATGCTCGATGGCGGCAAAACACTCGCGGAATCCGACGCGGTGCTCGTGAGCCTGACCGGCGGGCCGGATCTTACGATGACCGAAGTGCATCGCGTGATGGAGCACATCAACGGAAAATGCGAACGCGCGCAGGTGATGATGGGGGCGGCGATCGACGAGGCGTTTCGCGAGCGGCTGGCGATCACGCTCATCGCGGTGCGGCGGAGTGAATCGCAGATGGAAAAAACGGAATCAGAAGAGCCGGCGCATGCGGAAGCGCAGCCCCTCGAGGATTTGGGGGAGCGGCTTTTGAAGCAGGAAAATACGGCGCGGCCGCAGTCGCGGTTTGTGCCGCCAGCGCCGGCGTTGCCGCCGGAAAAGGTGGAGCAACTGGCGCGGCAGGGGCGGTCGCGGAAAAACTCATCAAAGATGCGGCAGGGACAGTTGCCGCTGGAGATCATTTCGAAGGGCCGCTTTGACAAGAGCGAGCCGACGATTCACAAGGGCGAGGATCTCGATGTGCCGACTTATATTCGGCGCGGAATTTCGCTGAATTGATTTTAGATCCGCCGGCAGGATGCCGGCGGCACGTTAGACTAGGGTTTCGTGTCCTCGTCGCTTTTGAAGAGCATCTGCAGCGTGTTTGTGGTGACGGCGGCGGGATGGCCTTCGTAGCGCACCATTTCGTTCGTGTCCACCAGCAGCACGCAGGGGATTGATTGGACGTGAGCGGCTCTGAGGAATTTTCCATCGGGATCGAGCGCGCACGGAAAATCGATTTTCGGGTCGGCTTGTTCCACTTCATCCGCGGTGGCGGTGGTGATGCCGACCATCTCCACTTTGCCGGCGACCGCTTTGTGCAAATCGTTCAGTTGGGGAATCCATTTGCGGCTCGAGGCGCTGGTGGGCGACCAGATGCTGATGATGGCGAATTTTCCGTTGAGGTCGGGTTTTGGGCCGAGCCATTTCACGGAATCCATATCGGCCAGCGGCTTGCCGAGCGCGGAATCATCCGAGACGGGGTCACCGAGGCCGGCGGCGGAATAGCGCGCGCGGTTTTTGGCTTCGGTGGCCTGATGTTCCGCGCGGACCGAGGCGGTGAGTCCGTCCGCCAGATCTTTCTGGTAGAGTTTGTCGTCCAGGATTTGTTGTTGCTCGGCCTGGTCGGAGTTGGTCGGGTTGTAATGGAATCTTTTTTGCAGGTCCCGGCTGAGGTATTTGAGTTTGACGTTGCTGACGCCGTGGTCGGATTTGAAAAAAAGGTCAGTGGCGTTTGCGCCGAAGATGGTGACGTTGCTGTAGGTCACCGAGCCGACAGTCATGGAATCCAGCGTTACTTCCGCCTGCAACGAAAATGCGCCCGTCAAAACCGCGATACAAATGAACACCCGGTACATCATAAAAACACCTTTTATAAGCAAGATGCGCGCCGAGAACAATGCTGCAATTTGAGCTTTGTGGGGTGTTTTGGCGAATTCCAACGGGCGACCGGAAAGTCGCCCGAACCCGCAGACAGGAATGTCCGGGCCACGGTGTGGAAGCCGGGTGGCCCTTTCGAGGACGAGTTGCTGCGGGCATTGACTTGAATTGTGGAAAGGCGATTATCCAAATCATGGACGCAAACGAAATCAACCAGTTGATCGGAAACATCATTGCCGCGGTGGAAAAACGGCTGCCGGAATATCTCGCGGTGGAGGCGGATCGCAGCCGCAATGAAGGCAACAGCGCGTTGTGCATCATCGATGACACCGGCGCGGTGCATGGGAAAATGTTTGGAACGGACAAGATCCGGATGCGGAATGTGTTTCGCATTGCGTGGACGAAGGCGAGCCAGGTGTGGATCACCGGCATCAAGACGGGCGAGTACGAGAAACTCGTGTTCACGGGCCAGATCGATGACAGGCAATTTGGGATTATCCGGCCGGATTTCATTGGCTGGGAAGGCGGGCAGCCGATTGCGGTGGAAGGCAGGACGAAGTTGTCGGTTGGGTTCAGTGGATTTCGCGGGGCGACGGATTTGGAGATTGTGCAGAAGGCATTGGTGGATGCGTTGGGTGGGAAGTAGTCAGGTAGGGAGAGCGCGCTGCGCTGTCCGCGCCGCGTCCAGCGGCGCAACGGTCACGGTTGATACGCTCGGATATTCTCATTCCGTCCGCTGAACGCGGACAGGGACGCCGCAGCGCGGCATCCCTACCATGTGCGAGTTCATGTTTTTTGGGTTAAAAAATTCGTGCCCCACGTCGGGCCTTCGCAACGGGGGCCGTCGGGGGTCCAGAGAAGGTGATCGATGAACATCTGGCGGTTCTTCATTTGTTTGTCCCAGGTGTGGTAGACGATGAATTCGCTTTCGCCGTCGGGACCGACGACGAAGGAGTTGTGGCCGGGGCCGGTGAGTTGGTTCGGTATGGTGCGCAGGACGCGCGGGCCGTTTTCACTGCCTGCATCCGAATACGGACCGAGCACGTGATCGGCGACGCCGTAATCCACGCCGTAAGTGTCCGTTTGCCAGCAACCGCCGCTGTAGAAGCAATAGTAACGTCCGTCGTGTTTGCGGACGGTGGGGCCTTCGAGGGTGTGCCAATCCCAGACGCGGCCATACATGGGACGGCTGGCCTGGAAGCGTTGCCAATCCGAGCGCGCGCGGAGCACCACGGTTTCTTTGGGTTCAAGTTCGGTCATGGATTTCATGCGGCGAACGGCGATGCCGGTGCCGGCGCGGGCGGCGGGTGAGGCATCCAGAAAATCGCGCGCGTAAAAAAGATACCAGTGGCCGTCGTCGTCCTGGAAGGGGTGGGCGTCGATGGCAAAGGGGCATTCGCCGAGGTCGATGAGCGATTTGCCCAGGTCGCAATAAGGGCCTTGCGGACTGTCGCTGGTGGCGACGCGCAGTTGGTGGTGCTTGTCATCGTGACCGACGGAGTAGTAGAGATAAAATTTTCCATTGGCTTGCGCGACTTCCGGCGCCCAGAAATGGGTGCCGAGGTCCGGGTCGGGCCGGATGAGAGCGTTGCTGGCGAATTTCCACTGGACGAAGTCGGAGGACTGAATGATGGGGAAAATCTTCCCGAGCGTCTGGCCTTTGGCTTCCTGTTCGCCGGTGCCGATGGCGTAATAAGTATCGCCGGCTTTCCAGACGAACGGGTCGGCGAGGTAGGAACCGTAGACGGGGTTGGTGTGGACCAATTTTGGGAGCGTGAGTGCCATAATGGGCAATGTCGCGTGGAACGGGCGGTTTTGACAGTGGGGAGGATACCGGAGGAAGGGAGAAGGAAGAATGCCGAATGAAGAAGGGATTTCATTGTGGAACGAGAATAAATCCGTTGGTTGCGGCATTCACCACGAGCCGGAAGGCGGATCCGGCGGCGTTGGTGAACGTCAAACCGGAGCCGGAGCCGACAAACGCTTTGGCGCTGAGTGGAAAACTGAAATTACCGCTCCGCAAATCCGCAACGCGGGCGTTGGTGGTGGGGCCGATCACCGCAAAAGGCGCAGTACTAATCGCGTAATTGGTCCAGGCGGGCGTGAACGTGCGCGGATTCTCAAACAGAAAATTCTTGCTGCTGTTGGTGGCGCTCAACAAACCGTAAATCGCCCCGCCGCTCTCCCAGGAGTCATCGCGTGAAACGGCAGCAGTGTTGGAGATTGGGTCGTTGAGGCTGACATAACCGTTGCACCCTTCAAAATAGTTGCGTTCGAATGTCCAGGACTCGTTGCCATTCGGCAGGCCGGAGCCGGGCTCTCCGCAAACAATCGCGGCTTGCAACGAGAAAGGGGAGGTATTGGGCCATGAGCTGGCGTATCCGGAGAGGGCGAAAAAGTTGTCGAGCATCTGCCCATGATCCGTGGACCAATAAACGGCGTTGACGTTGTAGAACTGGCATCGGGCAATGGTGAAGGTGTCCCCGCCGTAATTTAATTGCAGGTTGATCGGCACCAGATCGGCGGGCGGCCCGGCCCAGGCGTCGTTGTTCGTGAAGGAGTACCAGGAAGCGAACCAGCAATTTTCAATTGTGCCCCTAAAGACACCGCCGTTGTTTCCATTGACGTAAACCAAATTCGTCTGGCCGTTGATGAAACTGGTGAACCCTAAATCCCTTACCGTGAAGTCCAGAGCATTAAAGGGATTGAAATCGCCCAATCTTCCTCCTCCCAGCACCAGCACGGTGCCCGGCGTGGAGTTGCTGTAGCACAACACCGACGCTTTTTCACCCGAGCCAATGAGGTTCAGAAAGACGTTGGCTTTTGGGGTGCCACTGACACTGTTCACCGGGGTCTGGACGGTCTGGCTGAGCAGATACAAACCGGGTCTGATAAAAATTTCGCCGCCGTAAAAATTCAACGGGTCGTCATTCACCGGCATGATGGAATTCAATGCTTCCTGAATGCCGGCGGTCTTTGTCCCGGGTGTCCAGGGGCCGAACCAGTTTGTATCTCCGTCCGGCGGCGGCGTGGGTGAAACCACCTTGAAGGCGGTCTTTGCCAGGTTCGTCGTCACAATGTTTCCGCCGATGGCGTTGAAGACGCCGTTGAAAGTGCCGCTCAAGCTGGCGGAGGATGCGTTATTGGTGAGCACTGACGCGGGCAATTGTTGCAGCGGCACTGTACCGCCTAATTGCTCCACGGGCAGCGTGCCGGTCAGGTTGCTGGCGGAGCTGGCGAAGACGGCATACGGCACAGGTGTCAAAGGCTGCCGTGGCGCCAGCTTCATGAATGCGCCTCCACCATTGGTGCGCACGGCCACCTCCAGCCAGTCATTTGCCCCGGTAAACACGCCGCCGAAATCAACCGTGGCCGTGAAAAGACCATTGCTGACGGCTGTGGCCAGGTTCGTCACGGGACCGGCGACAATGCTCCCGGCGGCATTCGTGGGATAGAGCGTAAATTGGACGTCGTAGCTCCCGTTGGCGGGAGCGCCATTGTCGCTCAAACGGCCTTGGTAGGTAAATGCTGTGCCCTGGGCGAAGGCTGTGGAGAACCGAAAGCCGGCGGTTGAAAGAAGAGCCAGCCAAAAGGATGCGGCGAGCAGAGAGCGGATGTTCATAGATTCACTTTGTGTTGCGGCCCGGCAGCTTATGGGAAACTTGAACGTTGTGAAAGAGCGGAATGGATGGAGGGAAGCGCGAACCGCCTTTGCGCCCTGTCCCTTCTGAATCCGCGTAAATCGGCGTTCATCTGCGGTTAAAAATCCCTGCTGCACCTCCCTGTCCCGCCATAGCGTTGGCGACGGCGG
>Ga0335085_10004982_pt1 | contig 21662 bp, 13 predicted proteins | sample Lox_Sample_45_FD_206712 | JGI IMG/M metagenome (GOLD analysis project Ga0335085, IMG submission 206712) | Soil microbial communities from Loxahatchee National Wildlife Refuge, Florida, United States - Lox_Sample_4.5 | ecosystem: Environmental > Terrestrial > Soil > Wetlands | place: USA...
CCGGATTATTCGGAAGGAAGCCGACATTATTACCTACTAAACTGATGAAAGATGCTAATCTTCCCAAATCAAAATTTCCATTCGTGGAAGGAGGTTCGGAAGGACATCAGCAGCAATGGGTAAAAGCCTGCAAAAAAGGATATGGAACTTATACAAGTTCGGATTTTGCAGGTTCTGGTCCGCTTACAGAAACTGTGCTGATGGGCAATCTCGCCGTTCGCAGTTATAATTATAGTGAACCAGGTGTAAAGGGATACAAGAGGTTTACCGGAAGAAAACAATTGTTATGGGATGGAAAGAATATGAAGATCACGAATTTCGAACCCGCGAATCAATTTGTGAAAAGAGAATATCGTGGTGGCCGGAAATTAGAGTTATGATTTTTCGCGCAGAGTTAGCAGAGGAAAAGCGACAACTCCTTTCCTCTGTTCTCTCTTGCGAATATTTCTCTCAATTAATTAACTGCATCAATTACTTTCTTTAAGAATTCATCCCCATTAAAATTATTGTATTCAGTCAACCCAAGCCTGACAATTACCAGTTTTTTGGAAGGGATTATAAAAATATGCTGCGTTTCAAATCCATCAGCATAAAACATATCAGCGGGAGCACCCGGAAAATGTCTGGCAAAACCATCCTTCCCCGCATTCAACCAGATCTGATAACCATATTCTCCTTTCTTTGACGAAGAAGCGGGTTGAACCGACTGATGAACCCATCCTTCAGGTAAGATTCTTTCACCATTATATATTCCATCATTCATGTAGAGAAGACCAAATCTCGCCCAGTCTCTTGCTGTGGCATACATATATGATGATCCCACAAAAGTTCCTGATGCATCTGGTTCGATAACGGCACTATACATTCCTAATTTATAAAACAACTGTTTAGAAGGAAAGCGATAATATAATGAATCGCCGACAGCCTGGCGGATAATTCGGGATAAAATATTACTATTTCCGCTGGAGTAATAGAAAACAGTTCCTGGTTTATCTTTCAAATTATGTGAAGCAGTAAAACCTCCCATATCCGCTTTTTCAAACAACATTTTTGTGGCGTCAGCAGATTTCGAATAATTCTCTTCAAAATTTAATCCGCTGCTTTGCTGTAAAAGATTTTTTATCGTAATATCATGCCGGGGATCATTTATATTCTTCCATTCAGGTACGGGAGCAGGCGAGTCGATATTCAATTTTCCCTGTTTCACCAGTATCCCGATTAATGCCCCTGTGATACTCTTCGTCATCGACCAACCCAGTAATTTCATGCTTTTTGAAAAGCCATTTGCATATTTTTCTCCAATCAGCTGTCCATTATAAAGAACTACAACAGCCCTGGTCCTGACTGGCCTTGTTGTGTCTTTCTCATCAAAAGCATATTGAATGGCATCCTGCAGTTTTATTTTATTGATATTGGAAGGGAAACTATCTGTAAGCCGGTCACCCATTGGCCAGTTCACTGTATCCTGATCAACGGGTGGCTTTGATGGCAGGTCAATATGTTGAGCACGGATATCTTTTTCGCTGAGTTCGCTTACAAGCGTCGCTCCAAGTCCCGCACGGTAAATGGCTTTTTGTTTTGCGAACCCAAAAACTGTGGCAGTCACTGATGAATCAGTATAGTCAACGGCAAAATGCGCCAGTTTCATCATATCGGTGCCTAATTCCTGCTGGCGGATTTGTTGCGGATCTCTTCCGGCAACAAATACTGCTGAGCAAGCGACTTTGGCCGCATAACCGGATAGAATAGGAAAAGATATCCAACAATAATAAAATCCATAGCCAATAGCTATCATCAACAGAATCAGTAATGAGCGGGTAATAATTTTTTTTGCTTTCATTCCTGTATATGAATATATGAATATAGCAAAGAAATGATTGCATACTTCCGATAATCCCTTTTATATGCACTCTATGAATTTTTTTGCTCATGAAACCCATCTTTAGTGTAAATTAGTCCGTCAAATTCATTGCTTTACCATAGAAAATATTTTCAGTGAAAAAGAAAAACAAAATCAACCAATCCCGCAGGGATTTTCTCAAAACTTCATCTCTCGCGGCTACAGGATTTTTAATTGTACCCCGGCATGTTTTAGGGCGAGGTTATACGGCACCCAGTGATAAATTGAATATAGCAGCCATTGGTGTTGGCGGCAAGGGCGAAGACGATATTGATCATTTCAGCAAAAGCGGCAAGGCTGAAATTGCGTATCTCTGTGATGTTGATGACAGGCAAGCTGTAAATACGCGTAAAAATTTTCCGAAGGCCAAATATTACAAGGATTTCAGGGAAATGCTCAGCAAAGAAGGAAAATCAATCGATGCTGTTTCTGTTTCAACACCCGACCATACGCATGCGGTAGCAGCAATGGCAGCGATGCAGCTTGGAAAACATGTATATGTCCAAAAGCCATTGACACATGATATTTATGAAGCCCGGATGTTGACGCAGGCAGCTCATCGTTACAAGGTGGTCACCCAGATGGGCAACCAGGGATCTTCGGGTGATGGTGTCCGTCAGTTGCAGGACTGGCATACCGCCGGGGTTATTGGCGATGTGCACACGGTATATTGTTATACTGACAGACCTATCTGGCCGCAGGGAATCGGCAGGCCAACGACTTCTTCACGCATTCCATCTGAACTCGATTTTGATTTATGGCTGGGCACGGCACCTCAAAAAGATTATTTTGAAGGATTGCTTCCATTCAACTGGAGAGGATGGTGGGATTATGGTACGGGTGCATTAGGTGATATGGCCTGTCATATTATGGCGCCTGCATTTGCTGTACTTGGGCTCGGATATCCTGTTTCCGCCGAATGCAGTGTGGCAACAAAATATATTGAGAACTGGAATAAAGCATATTTCCCCGAGAGCGGACCGATTGCTTCACATATTACTTTAATGTTTAAAGGAAAGAATGGAAAGCCGGATCTGGAATTACATTGGATGGATGGAGGTATACAACCTACAAGACCTGCTGAGTTAGGCGCGAATGAAATAATGGGAGATGGGGGCAATGGAACTATTTTTATCGGAACAAAAGGATCGATGATGTGTGCAACTTACGGGATGGATCCGAAATTATTACCCACTTCAAGAACAAATGAAGTCAGGGTTCCGCAAACTATTGCACGTGTTCCGGGAGGTGATGAAGGACATTATGCTGCATGGATAGAAGCTGCGATGGCAGGGTATGGCAGTGAGAAAGCAAAAAATCTCAGCTCGCATTTCGATATTGCCGGGCCACTGACAGAAAGCGTACTCATGGGTAATCTTGCGATCCGCAGTTATGATATTCAGAAGAAAAAAGGCAATGACTTTGAATATCCCGGCCGTTTTATCAAGTTGATTTGGGACGGACCAAACATGAAAATCACCAATTTTGATGATGCCAACCAGTTTGTAAAAAGAACTTATCGCGGAAACTGGAGTCTGGGAGTGTGATGAGATGTGAATGGTCAATGGTGAAATGTGAGACACAAGAAAAGTGCTTTTTCTTTTCAAGTCTGACGTTTCAGAAAAAAACTTATTGTCAAATTTTAATGCCATAAAAGAATCATGAAAAAGAAAATCAATTCAAATCATTCCCGCCGTGAATTCCTGAAGAATTCATCGATGGCGGCAGCCGGATTTTTTATCGTGCCAAGACATGTGCTTGGCCGTGGTTATGTTGCTCCAAGTGACAAACTCAATATTGCAGCAATTGGAGCAGGGGGAAAGGGTGAAAGTGATATTTATGAATTTTCAAAAAGCCCGAAAGCCAATATTGCTTTCATATGCGATGTGGACGACAGGCAGATCGGCAATTCGGTGAAAAGATTCCCTAACGCCAAACGTTATAAAGATTTCAGGGAAATGCTGGATAAGGAAAATAAAAACATCGATGCTGTTTCGGTTTCCATTCCCGATAACTGTCATGCCGTTGCTGCCCTGGCCGCTATGCAACTTGGCAAGCATGTCTATGTTCAGAAACCACTCACGCATGATATTTATGAAGCAAGGATGCTAACGGAAGCGGCTAAACGCTATAAAGTAGTGACGCAAATGGGTAACCAGGGAGCTTCAGGCGATGGTGTTCGGCAGATGCAGGAATGGTATAACGCAAACATCATTGGCGATGCAACGGCACTATATATCTGGACCAACAGACCCGTTTGGCCACAGGGAATGGGAATGCCTAAAGATAAAGACGAGATTCCAAAAGAACTGGATTGGGATCTGTGGCTGGGACCTGCGCAGGCACAGGATTATCATAAAGAATTCGTGCCATTCAGCTGGCGCGGTTTCTGGGCTTTTGGTACAGGTGCATTGGGAGATATGGGTTGTCATCTCATCGATCCTGCATTTAAAACTGTCGGTCTAGGATACCCGACGGAAGTGGAATGCAGCCAGGTGTCTTTATATACAAAAATGTGGACCCCGGATTATTATCCGGAATGCTGCCCTGCAGCTTCTTCTATTAAATTAAAATTTCCCGGAAAAGATGGTAAGCCTGATGTGAAAATGTATTGGATGGATGGAGGAATTCAGCCAGAACGTCCGGATGAATTAGGACCCGATGAAGTATTTGGTGACGGACAGGGTGGAGGTGTACTTATTGTCGGCACAAAGGGAAAAATGATGTGCGGAACTTATGGAAGTAATCCAAGATTATTACCAACCTCCAGAAATAAAGAAGTAAATGTTCCAAAAACATTGGCGCGTGTGCCCGAAGGACATTATGTACAATGGGTCAATGCATGTATCGCGGGTTATGGAAAAATGGAAGTGAGTTCACCCTTTGAATATGCAGGACCATTGAGTGAAACAATCTTAATGGGAAATCTTGCATTGAGAAGTGCGAATATTAAAAATGGAAGATCATTCCCCGGCAGAAAGAAATTATTGTGGGATGCAGTCAATATGAAGATCACCAATTTTGATGAAGCCAATCAGTACGTCAAGCGCGACTACCGCAGCGGATGGGAAATAAAAGCATTTGCTTAACGATTCCATTTGCCAGGAATTTTATTTCGCACAGAGCTGACAGAGAACAACAATGAAGATTCTCTGTTGGCTCTTTGTATTTCTGGGAAATAATTCCTTTCCTGAAAAAAATAGTGTTTGTTTCGCTTGCAACTTTTTATTGTACCGCGGCTGGAATTTCTTTTCATCTTTTCAATAAAGAAAGATGCTACCTGTGAATGACGTAAACGTGATTTGGCGCAGAAATGAAAAACTAAATGATTAATCATTTAATAAAATAGCCAGCTCCTGAAGCTCTTTTTGTTTATAGGAATTTTTTTCATCATCAAAGCATTTGCTGAATTCTTCCAGTAATACCTGGATGATCCGAATATGGGTTATGGGTTTGAAATAAGAAGCAACCGGAGGAACGGAAACTCTTTTGAAATAGTTATCCACATCTTTATGTGTGAACACCTGTCCGCTCAGCGGATCTATAAAAAATTCAACACTGTGGAACGGATCTTTTAGTGAATGGCTTTCATTTTCATATTCCGGTTTGATATAAGCCAATACAAACTGACGTGGTATATTGATGGCTTTAACAGGGATATCCAGTAATTCGCTTAATATCAAATAAAGAATGCCGTTGATGATCGTATTTCCTCTCTTGGTTTCAATTAATTTATTGATGAGAAATTCTTCGGGGTGTTGATATCCTACTTCGGTTCCTTTCAGGTTGTAATATCCATATAAGATACTCGTGAGCACATTGATCTGCTCCAATGGAGTCAGATAGCTGTTCAATTCGAGCCAGATATTTCTGCGCAATTTTTCTATTTCCTGTAATACTGCGGTAGTGGCAAGATCCGGATATTGAAATTTTGAGACCAGTAAGCCTGCAGTTAAAAGATCCTGGAAGCTGCTGGTCTTCCATCTTTGAAAATCTTCCGTGAGATCGCGATAATGCAGTTTGTGAATGAGAATCTCTATTCGTTCCTGTATACCTTCATTGATTGTATTTTCCCAGAGATTTTCCAGGTTGGGGATGATGCCTCTTCCGTAGCTGACGATACGGTTACTAACGTTGTTGAACACTTCTTCATCAGGGTCATCAATCAGATGGAACAGCGCCTTAATTTCTTTGCTTTCTTGCATGGGGTGGATATTTCACTTCTCCAAATTAATGGTTCAGGGTTACGAAGATCAATATCGGAGAAGTTGTACAATTTTAAATAAAAATTTTTTCCACAAATCCCTTTCTGTTGTTTATTTCCCAAAACTAAAAATCTGTTTTCTTTCACGCATGGCATAGATCAATTCGCAAAAACCTTTGCGTCTATGCGCCGGCATGAATCCGGAGAGAGCCTGCTACTATATTAACGATAAAATTCATCAATTCTTATGTATAGCTGTCTACAGGCCTGAATCTATCATTGAATATTTCTCACTAACGTTCAACAATCAATACTCAATGCAATGTTCAATAAATCAATCGGATGGTCAATTGATCAGTTTTTTTTCTTGCGGGGAACTCGTTTTGGGGGATTTGCTTTTGCTTCTTCGATGATTTCTTTCACTTCCTCAATCGACAGATCGGCAGCAGTTTCCTGTTTGTTTTTTGGGATTTTATAATTCCTTAACCCTTGCTTGATATAAGGACCATAAGGCCCGCGCAACAACTGTATTTTTTCTTTTTCAAAAATTTTAATCGTACGCTCTTCCTTTGCGGCCCTTTTTTCGATAATGATAGGAATTGCTTCTTCCAGACTGACTGTATATGGATCGAATTCTTTGCTTAAAGAATAGAATTTTTTGTCATGCGCAATGTACGGACCGAATCGCCCGATATTGACGGTTACATCATTTTCTTCGAATTGTCCCAGTATGCGGGGCAACTTAAATAATTCCATCGCTTCATCGAACCTGATCGTTTCAATACTCTGGGTATTTTTCAATTTTGCAAAACGCGGTTTCTCTTCATCGTTAGCATCTCCAATCTGAACCATGGGTCCATATCGCCCCATCCTGGCAATTACTTTTTTCCCGGTTTGTGCGTCCACTCCCAATTCTCTTTCACCACTGGCCCTCTCGGCTTTTTCAATAGTATTCTCAACATCTTTTTTAAAAGGAGTGTAAAAATCATCGATCATACTACTCCACTTCATTTTGCCTGCGGCCACTTCGTCAAATTCTTCTTCAATGCGCGCAGTGAAATTATAATCCATGATATCATCGAAATATTGTTTCAGGAAATCGGTCACTACCAGTCCGAGATCAGTTGGAAAGAGTTTTGATTTTTCCGCTCCGGTTGTTTCCTGTTCGGATAATTTAGTGATGACATCATTCTTTAATTCTAATATCCTGAAATCTCTTTTAACTCCTTCCTTATCCCTTTTTTCAACATAACCTCTTTTTTGAATGGTCGAGATGGTAGGCGCATAAGTAGATGGACGTCCAATGCCCAGTTCTTCCAGTTTTTTTACAAGTGATGCTTCGGTATATCTTGGCAGTGGTCGACTGAAACGCTCAGTAGCCCTCATTTCTTTTAAAGGTAATTGCTGATTCAATGTCAGGGGGGGCAATATCCCTTCCTGCTGTTCTTCATCGCCCATATCTTCATCATCCCGATCCTCCCGGTAGACTTTTAGAAATCCATCAAACTTTAATACTTCTCCACTTGCAGTCAATTCTTCTTTATTGGTTGATATCTGTATTTTAGCAATCGTTTTTTCCAATTCGGCGTCTGCCATCTGGCTGGCCATCGTACGTTTCCATATCAGGTCATATAATTTTCTGCAATCAGCATCTTCCACGGTGATATTTTCCATATAAGTGGGACGAATTGCTTCATGTGCTTCCTGTGCGCTTTCATTTTTATTTTTAAATGTGCGGGGCTGATGATAATTTTTCCCAAACCTGCTGCCGACCTGGTCTTTAATGTCCTGCATGGCTGTATCGCTCAGGCTCACACTGTCGGTACGCATATACGTTATCTTCCCGCTTTCATAAAGTTTTTGTGCAAGCAACATGGTTCGGCTTACGGAATAGCCCAGTTTCCGCGATGCTTCCTGCTGCAGGGTGGAAGTTGTAAAAGGAGCAGAAGGAGATTTTTTTCCCGGCTTTACCTGGATATCTGTTATAGTATATTTAGCGCCGATGCAACTTTTCAGAAAATCTGAAGCATTCTCTTCAGTTGAATATTTTTTTCCATCTGCCGAAAAGTTTACATTTTTACCGCTGATATCTTTGGCAGTAAACTGGGCTTCTATTCTGAAATTACTGACTGCAGTAAATGCATTGATTTCTCTTTCTCTTTCGGCAATCAATCTTACGGCCACGCTTTGCACACGTCCTGCACTCAGATTATTTTTTACACTCATCTTGCGCCATAATACAGGACTCAATTCAAATCCAACGATTCTGTCCAGTACACGGCGTGCCTGTTGTGCATTGACAAGATGCATGTCTACAGTACGCGGCGATTTGATAGCAGATTGAATGGCGGGTTTAGTGATTTCATGGAAGACAATCCTCTTGGTCGTTTTTGGATCAAGACCAAGCACTTCACATAAATGCCAGCTGATAGCTTCTCCTTCGCGGTCCTCATCCGTAGCGAGCCAGACTTCGTTCGATTTTTTTGCCAGGCTCTTTAATTCCTTTACCACTTTCTGTTTTTCAGCCGGGACAATATATCTGGGTTTATAATTATTTTCAATATCAATACCCATGTCCTCCTTTTCCAGATCGCGGATATGTCCATAGCAGCTTTTTACTTCAAATTCCCCGCCCAGGATATTTTCAATTGTTTTTGCTTTTGCTGGTGATTCTACAATCAATAAATTCTTCGCCATAATTCAATTAACAGTTTTAAACAGGTCGGTCGGCGTGCAATTTTACAGTATAACATTGAAACTAAAAAATCAACTCACTTAGTATAAGTACGTAAAAACCTCAGCGATAGTTACTTAATTGCCTTGAATTGTATAGTATTCAATTGTAATTACGCAGAATTTTGTAAATAGTTCCCTGAAATCAAATAATTGTTTTCACTTTTCTTTTACAATTTCATCCAGGCTTTTGCGTTTTTATCCTGTTCCCACTTCAACCATTCAATACATTTATTTATTCACTTTGAATTGCTAATTCTATGGCTTCTGAAAATGGCCACGCAAATGGCTTATACAGTTATGAATCCTTTTCCGGGAACAAAACAAAAAGCAGGAATACCCATTTTTTGTGGTGGTGCGCCGGAGCACATCAACAAATATTAAAAGATTACCCTTCTGAACATACCAAATATGCCGGACTCGGCGGAGTCATTCTTGCCACTTTTGTTTTGGCTTCTTTGTCTGCCGGATATGCAGTATACAGTGTGTTTGAAAATATCGGATGGGCGATTGCATTTGCGTTTATTTGGGGCGCAATTATTTTCAATTTTGACCGGTTCCTGGTTTCTACGATGCGGAAATACGGAGTATCAACCCGGAAACAGATCTTCATGACTATTCCAAGAATCATCCTGGCATTATTAATAGGTATCACCATCGCAAGACCGCTGGAATTAAAAATATTTGAAAAGGAAATTGACACAAAGGTCACGGAGAACAGGCATAAAAAAATTTTGTTGAATGATAGTCTGCTGCAGGCAGAAAATAAAACAATATTATTGAATGCTGAACAGGAGAGAAACAGACTAACTACCCGAAAAATATCCATTGAAGACAGTCTCAGGAATCTGCAGCAGGCCTATATCAGAGAAGCTGATGGTACCGGGGGTTCGATGCAAAGAGGAATTGAAAAACTGACCAGGCTGAAACAGGATGCATATATCGCTGCAATGACTCAATTCACGCCGGAACTGCAACAACTCAAATCGCAGATTAATTACCAGGATAGTATTTTAAATAATTCCAAAACCAATATGGAATTAAAACGAACACAATATGAAGCGACTGTTGCCAAAAATGTAGGTTTCCTGGAAAGGAATAAAGCTTTATCGGATTTGTCGAAGCAGGAATCAAGCGTTTTCTGGGCTGATCTTTTTATTTCCTTACTCATCATCCTAATTGAAACAGGTCCCATCTTATCTAAATTAATTATGAATGTTGGTCCTTATGATCTTGCCCTGGCAAAAACAGAATTGATGCAGATGGCGGCCTCAGAAAATGAAATGCGAAAGGACAAACAGCTATTCTTTGATAAAATGGATGCTTTATATAAGAAGAAGAAAGAGATATCAGATGAAATGATCAGCAAAATGGGAGCGCTTCAAAGCAAACATATCAATCAGGAAATTGAAGGCTGGGAGAGAGGCGAACGAAACAGCAATCATAAAACTGCTTTGAATGAACTGATGAAAAGAATAAAAGATCAATATGAGTATGAAGAACAGAATATGATTTAAAAAAAGACCGGGAGTTCCCTCCCGGTCTGCGTCTTAACTTTTGTAACTTACCTCCCCTGAATTTTATTGTTGCATTCCCTGCATACTGTTCTGCATATTGTCCATATCGCCTTTTGTGTTTTTCCGTTTGAATAAGGATACATCAAATTTGCCAAAGCGCCAGTTGAACTGCAAACGGAAAAATTGTGGATCTCTCCGGCGATACACTTCCTGTGTGAAATAGGTTGATTCTGTATAAACATCGCTTACACGTGTCCGAAAGATATCACTCACGCTAAGCGTGATCGAAGCTGCCTTATTTTTAAGGAATTCATATTTTACCGCCAGGTCCACACCGCCTGTTGGTTTCGAATAACCCTGCGAATTTCCGCTCACTGTTTGCCCCCATCCTCTTCCACCGCCACTGCTTGTTCCTGCGCTTCCTCCAGGAGGTAAAACAGATTTCGAAGTATAATCTCCGCTCAACTGAATGGTGAAATTCTTTGGTAGTTTAAAGGTATTATTAATCTTTCCGAACCAGCTCCAGGTTTGTCCGACGGTCTGGATAGAATCTCCTGCATTGATTTTTGAAGTGAAAATATTGATATTGCTTGTAATGTCCCACCATTTTGCAACTGAGTTACGCCCGATCAATTCCAATCCTCCCACAAAACTGGAGTTGGCATTGATATATGTGTTGATGATAACAAGAGAATCCGTCAGCGGATTTTTTTCCTGGCTCTGATACCTTGTGATCAGGTCTGTAGTGTATTTATAATAGATGGAAGCCATGAATGTATTATTTCCCTTGTAGGTTTTCTGATACGACAATTCGAATGAATTTGTGAATTGTGGTTTAAGATTCGGATTACCCCTGCTCAGGTTCAGTGAGTCGGAATAATCTGTGTAAGGGAATAACTGGAAAAAGCTCGGACGATCAATACGACGTGTATAGTTTAACTGCAATTCCTGCAAGCCTCCGAATTTCTGAGTCAGGAATATGCTTGGGAAAAAATTAATAGGATAGTTATTACTGTAAACACCAACCGTATCTATATTGGGTCCATTGGCGGAATCCTTGGTTGTATAATTGCTTTTACCATTATAATCATAACTCTCCGCTCTTAAACCAAGCTGGTATCCAAAATCTTTTATCACATTGGAATAAGTAGCATAACCCGCAAATACCTTGTCATGATAACTGTAGTCAGAAGATAAAAGTGGTTCCGGGATTACATTTCCATCTTTATCGATGATTCCAAAATTATTTGCGCTGCTGACATTACGGATCGCCATTCTTGCTCCCGCTTCAATTTTGGATTTGTCGTTGATAGGGTCAGTGAAATCCGTTTGCGCTGTGATATACTCATTGGTTCCTGAGCCAAGCTGTTGCTGACTATAGATCGAACTCAGAGGACCCCCTTTTACATCGTATATATATGAATTTACCGTATTGTCATTATGGTTTGTTCCCTTACTGTAATTTCCGTCGGCTGTCCATTCTTCCCCGGATTTTGGGAAAGTATGTTTGAAACTAAGCATGCCTCCCCTGTTATTGAAAAGGGCGCTGGTATTGGAAAGCCTTTGGGTATACGAAGAAGCCGTGTCGCCGTTCTGATAAAGCGTGTCCACATATAGGTCACTGTTAGTATAAGGCTTGAATTCTCCGTGAACCAGTGTTCCAGAAATGGAAAGAGTGTTGCGGTTATCCATTAAATAGTCAAGTCCCAGTCTTCCAAAAACAAATGACCCGTTATTTACATTATAATCGTACTGCTGAAGGGTATTGTATGGCTGTTCCAGGAAAGTATAGCGGTCTGTTGTTCCGGTTGAAATGGATTTGCGCTGGTTGTAATTCCCATTCGCGAATACATTCACTTTTCCCTGCTTGATATTAATATCGCCTCCTGCATTGAATTTGCCACGTTCATCAATACCCGCTCTCAGGTTTCCATTATAACCGGCCTTACGGTTTTTCTTCAATACGATGTTAAGGATACCCGAAGTGCCACCGGATGCATCATATTTTGCTCCGGGGTTGGTAATGATTTCAATACTTTGGATGGCATCGCCCGGAATCTGATCGAGTGTGAGTGTGGTTGGCCTTCCGTCAACAAAAATAGTAGGGGTGCTGTTGCGGAGTGTTACATTCCCGTCAATATCCACTGCGACGGAAGGAACGTTTTTCATCACATCAATAGCTGTACCACCGGATGCAGTTATATCTTTCTCCACATTATATATTTTCCGGTCGATACCCAGCTGTATCAGCGGCTTCGAAGCTGTAACTGTTACCTGGTCCAGCGTTTGAGCATCCTGTTGCAATTTGATATTGCCTAAATCTTTGTCCACATTATTCATCGCCTGCTGCATGTCCATCCCGGGTTTGAATTTCAAATCAAAAGCTACTTTTTCATCATATATTTTATAACCTATCGCGGTGATCTTTAACCGAAAATTTCCAAATATCGGCAGGTTTTCCAGGCTGAAATTTCCTTTTGACTCGGTGATCATCCCTGCTATGACCGTATCTCTTCTTTGTTTTCTGGCAGTATCAAACTTCGACTGAATCAATTGAACCGAAACACCATCAAGGCCCTTATTAGTTTTTGCATCCACTATCTTACCATAAAAATGTCCGATGCTGGGAGCCTGTCCGCCAAATCCTCTTCTTCCGGAGGGATTTCCGCCCTGACCGGGGAACTGTGCAAAAGAAGAATAAAAAGTTGTTACAATCAATACTACTAAAATCCAAATACGCTTCATGTATAATTTTTTCATGCGTTACAAAGTTCTATTCAAAAAATCTTTTATAAAATTTCAAAGTACAAACGGTCTATATAGTAAGATGGCTGGGTAAACACCATCATCAGTATGTAAAATTTACTGATGAATTGCAAAGTTCAGACATATTCTTTTACGATTATATGAAACCATACTGTGGATTTTCTGAATAAAAAGTTATAGTTGTAAAATTCTAACCACAGAAGACAAGACCAAACTGATAAAGGGCGATAATGTTTTTGAAGGAAAATGTATTTCCATTAGCTTTGCGCAAAACGGTGACTGTAGCTCAGTTGGTTAGAGCATCAGATTGTGGTTCTGAGGGTCGTGGGTTCGAGACCCATCAGTCACCCCGGGGCCGCTGCAGCGATAGCTAAAGCGGCCTTTTTAATTTATTTATTTAATAGTCTTTCATACGAATTCCTTGTCGAATATCCTACTGCCTACCCGCTTATATAATTTCTGGCAAAGCGGCTGTTAATATTCATTCTTTTACAACAATCCCGTTTATTTTATCGTTAATTTTGATCAAGTATGTTAAAAGTGCTTAACTATATGATCAAAAAAAGAAACCTGCCGATAGTAGTATTGGTATTAGTCACTGGCGTGGTGGTAGCATTCCGTACGCTTGCATTCAATGATCCGACACCTTCGAGATACGAAAAAATTCTTCGCAATGTGGGGGAGATGATTGACTATTATCATTATAGTCCGAAGAACATTGATGATAATTTTTCCCGCGAAGTTTTCAAAAAATACCTTGCAGAGGTCGACCAGGAAAAAAAAGGATTCCTTCAATCCGATATCGATGCGCTTCGTAAGTATGAAACCTCAATCGATGATGAGATTCTGGGAAGAGCTCCCGTTCAATTCGTTTCCGCAGTTACTCAGATTGCGAAGAAAAGATTGTTAGAAACCCAGGCCCTCAGTAAGGAGATTTTATCACAACCTTTTGATTTCTCCAAAGACGAAAATGTAAATCTTGATTTTGACAAAATCGATTTTCCGAAAGACGAGACAGACAGAAAAGAGCAATTGCGCAAAAGACTCAAATATCTTGCCCTGGAAAAATATTCGGATCTTCTCGATCAGCAGGAACTCAATAAAAATAAACCCGGGTTTGTTGCAAAAAGCAAAGAAGAATTAGAAAAAGAGGCCAGAGACAAAGCTTTGAAAACAATGGACCGTTATTATGAACATCTGAAAGTGAAAGAAAATGAAGATGACCTGTTCAATGTATATGTGGAAACTATTGTTCAATGCATGGATCCTCACACTGACTATTTTCCTCCGATAGAAAAAAGATCTTTTGATGAAGACATGAGCGGTCATTTCTTTGGTATTGGTGCTTCGCTTCGAGATGAAGATGGTAATATCAAAATCGCAACATTGATCACCGGGAGCCCTGCCTGGAAATCCGGACAGATTACAGTGGGAGATATTATTTTAAAAGTTGGACAGGGAGCCCAGGAACCCGTAGAGCTTACCGGTTACCTGGTAGAAGATGCAGTTAAATTAATTCGCGGATCAAAGGGAACAGAAGTAAGGTTAACGCTTAGAAAAGCGGATGGTTCTATAAAAACTGTTTCGCTGATCAGGGATGAAATAGTGCAGGATGAAAAATTTGCAAAAAGCGTTATTGTAAACACTGAAAAAGGAAAGATCGGATATATTTTCCTGCCTGAATTTTATGCTGATTTTGATAATCCCAAAGGAAGCCGTTGCGCCGTTGATGTGGCTCGTGAATTAGTCAAACTCAAAGAACAAAAAGTAGATGGAGTCGTTCTTGATCTTCGCAATAATGGCGGAGGTTCTTTATATGATGTGGTGCAAATGGTAGGTCTTTTTATTGATCAGGGACCGGTAGTACAGGTGAAAGACCGCGATGGAAAGCCACAGGTTTTAAGTGATCACGACAAGACTGTTTTATATGATGGACCATTTGCCGTTATGGTTAATGAGCTGAGTGCTTCAGCCTCAGAAATTTTTGCAGCTGCAATCCAGGATTATAAAAGAGGTGTAATTATTGGCAGCACTACAACCTATGGTAAGGGAACTGTTCAACGCAATATTGCCGTGGATAAATCAATTGGACTTTCTGATGCAAATGGCCCTCTTGGTACTATCAAGCTGACATTACAAAAATTCTATCGCATCAATGGTGGTTCAACACAGCTGCGTGGAGTATCTTCCGATATTGTATTGCCAGACTTATACGAACATTATAAAATTCGTGAAAAAGATCAACCCGATGCATTGCCCTGGGATGAAATACCCAAAGCAGATTATAGCACATGGAGATATGCATATGATGTCAACAACATTAGAAATATCAGCAACGAAAGGATAAAAAATAATACTGCATTTAATACGATTGAGAAAAATGCTATCTGGCTCGACAAACAAAATGACAAATTATATCCATTGAACCTGGAAAAATACAGGGAAGAGCAAAAGCAGATCAGGGCTACAGTCAAACAAATCGAAACTCAAAGTAAGCTGACTGTGCCGATGAATATAGAAACCCTGCCTCAGGATGCAAACAAATATGCGGGAGATAAGGACAAGTCGGATCGCTATAATCAATGGCTTGACAGCAGGAAAACAGATATATACCTGAAAGAAGCTGTGAATGTAATGAATGAAATGATCGCTGAAAAAAGTCTTGTCTACAATAAATAATTGAATCAATTTATTTTAAAAAATCCGGGTCTGAATAGATCCGGATTTTTCATTTCAATCAATTTCTATTCAAATTTATTTTTTGCAGCAATAACTGCGATGATGGAACCTAAGAGAGCAACCAGTCCGAGCGAGAGACGAAGACTTGTAGCTTGCGCTATGAAGCCAATAAAAGGGGGACCGAACAGGAATCCAAGATATCCGATGGTGGAAACAGCCGCGATTGCTACACCGGGCGAAAGTATTTTTGATTTTCCTGCTGAACTATAAACCAGAGGCACAACCGAAGATACGCCGGCACCTACCAGCAAAAAACCCAATACTGCAGTTGCAAAAAAAGGAAGACCAACGGCAATCAACAGACCAGCAGCGGTAAAAATTCCGCTTAATTGTAAGGTTATTTTTTTGCCCAGGCGCGTGGCGACCCAGTCTCCCACAAATCGGCCCGTGGCCATCGTACTCATAAAAGCTGTAAATCCCATCGTCACAAGTCCTTTCCCGGGCTGAACTACTTTTTGAAAATAAACGCCACTCCAATCAAACATCGCTCCTTCGCAAATCATGCAACAAAATGCTATCAATCCGAGATTGATGAGAGAACGGTCTGGTTTCGCAAAAATGGGTCTTTGCGCATTTTTGTTTGAATCATTTGTTAAGAGATATCTGTAAAAAGAAATTACGATGAGTATTGCAATTGTAGTGATAATAAAAAAATGCTGCCAGGGCGCCAGTCCGATTTTGATTAATAATGTTCCGATTGCCGCTCCTGAAAAACCTGCCAAACTCCAGAGACCATGATAAGATGCCATAATAGAACGGCCATATACAGTTTCTGTGCCAACAGCCTGGGTATTCATGGAAATATTCAGCATATTACCGCCCATTCCAAAAACAAAAAGGCAGCTCATCAATTGAACTGTAGATTGGGCAAATCCAAGAAGAGGCAAAGTGAATGCATATAATAAAGAGGCGCAAATAGCAATTAAACGGCTACCGAATTTAGCAACCAGCCAACCGGCAATCGGGAGAGAAGTTAATAATCCTACTGGTAAACTCAGCAATACGGCTCCAAGGGCGGCATTATTCAAATGTAGTTTTAATTGGATATCGGGAATACGGGAAGCCCAACTGGAAAAACATAATCCTGCCAAAAAGAAAAAACTACTAACTGCTATCCTGGAAACTCTCTTTTCAATAACAGGTATTGTAATATCATTTGCTGCTTGCATAATTTCTATCGTGCCAAATAACTAGAGGTATCTTTCCTTTATTATTTTTATATGATGCGCCACGTGGCCCGAACAAATATATCCTAAGGCAAGCGTGTTTATTTCTTTACCACTGGCTGTTCCGTTTGAGAGAAGCTGACTTTCGTCAAATGCCTCAAACAGGGATTCAGTGCTTTTGCGGAGGGTTTTGAATTCTTTTACAAGATCATCCCATTTTCTTTTACTCGTTTGTGCATTGGCGGCCCAATAATTTTCATCAAAGCCGGGAAGGGGAGTAGAATCTTTACGGGCGAAAGTTAGAGCACGATAAACAAAGACTCTTTCTGCATCTATAATATGCTGAAGTATTTCTTTAATTGTCCATTTGTTTTCAGCATATGCGAACTCAATTTTCTTTTTAGGAATTTTTTCAATAAACTTTTTGAATTCCCTGGTGTTTTTTTTGATTGCTTTTACTACGTTATCTTCTTTTACAAGATCAAGGTAGCGTTGATAAAATTCCGCTGCGATTGCATCTTTTTTTGAGGCCATTTTTTATTGTAAATATAAAAATAATGGACCATAGATGATTCTCCATGGTCCATCGTCCATTCTCTATGGTCTATTATTAATCTTTATTATTATTTAACGTGGATTTCGGAAGCGTTTCCTTCTTTTTTGTATCGTTGTTTGCGAGTACAGAAGCAAGCTTAATTGCACCATAAGCATTAATGATGCCGCCCGTTTTACTGATATCTGATAAATTCACCAGTTCATTATCAGTGCCTGGTTTTTTTGCTTTTTTATCCGGTTGTACAGAAGATTTCTCTATGCAATATTTAACCTGCTCAGCATTCAGGCCCGGATAATATTCCAGGATTAAAGCAGCCACTCCTGTGACAACAGGTGCAGCCATGCTGGTTCCATCGAGGTTACCATATTTGTTTCCACCGGGAAGTGTAGAGTAAATCCTTGTTCCGGGAGCAAATACGTCCACTTCGTTCTTTCCAAAATTGGAAAAAGAAGCAGTGTAGCTTTTAAATTCCGGTTCTGCCAGCGGATCGCTGCTTGCACCTACAGTGATCCAGTTCTTTGCTTTAATTGTAGAATTTTTAAAATCAGGATTCGGGAAATTGCCAACTGTGTCTACATTTTCTGCATCATTACCCGCTGCATGTATCAGGAGCACATCTTTGCTTTCTGCATATTTCACAGCATCGTCTACCCATTCTTTTTCAGGAGACAGATTTTTTCCAAAGCTCATATTAATTACTTTGGCTCCATTATCAACAGCGTAACGAATCGCCAGTGCGATATCCTTGTCGTGTTCATCTCCATTCGGAACAGCTCGGATCATCATGATTTTTACATTGTCCGCAATTCCATTCATTCCTTTATTGTTGTCTCTCTCTGCACCAATGATCCCGGTAACATGCGTGCCATGCATTGGATCGCCAGCCATGATATCATTATTACCATAATATTTATCGCTGATATCATCTTCATTATCTTTTACAATATCTTTCCGGTATTCTTTCGGAGCAATTTCTTTTATTTCCAATTTCTTTTCTTCACGATCAGCCTGTTCCTTAAAATCAGTCAGGAATGTTGTATTGGTCATATCCATGATATGATTTTCTTTGAACAAATAAAGTAAAACTGATTTTGCTGTTTTGCTGTCGGGACTGGTTGCCTGAAATGTATCGAGTTCGTTTCCGGTATACTCAGCTTTACCCATTGCTAATTGAAGAATGCTGTCGCTTTTAATACATGCATTGACAACTCTTTTCAAAATCACGAGGTCGACTCCATTTTCGGGTCCATCTCCCATGATCTTCTTCTTTGCTTTTACCCACATATCGTAGTTTTCAAGATCTTCCCCGCTAAGGCTTGAACGGTTGATATTTTTGTCTTCAAACTTTTCTTTGAACTTGTAATAAACTCTTCCTTCTTCCTGTGAATCGTCTTTTACATTGCTTCCATCTTTTCCTCCGATGAAATTCCACCCGTGAATATCATCCACATAACCATTATGATCATCATCGATTCCGTTTCCCGGGATTTCTTTTGGATTCGTCCATAGAATATCTTTAAGATCTTCCTGTAAAGTATCCACTCCGGAATCAATCACAGCCACCAGCACTGTTTTGCTTTTCAAATTTTTAGACCTGATAAATTCATATGCTTTATCAAGACTAATACCATAAACTCCGTCCCTTTCTTTATCGAGCAAATGCCATCCCTTGGGAAGTTCTGTTTTTGCAGATTTGCCCTGAGCATAAATCAGAGGACAAGCCATCGTTGCTATTAATATTAGCAGCCACCATTTCGAACTACGCATCATTGTTTGTTTTTTTATGTAGATTTTTTTTGAAAACTATTTGTGGTTTGACTTGGAATAAACCCGCAATATCTGATTTTTTTTTCTTAAAAATATTTTAAACTATTGAAACTTCGAATCCACTTATCACATTAATAAGCAATAACAATGCTCCGGGACGATCCGTTCAATAACCTTAGAGGCTTATTTATTTTCCTGTTCAAGTTTGAACTCAACTCTTCTGTTAGCTGCTTTTCCCTGAATGGTTTTGTTATCGCTCACAGGCCTGTTCTGCCCATATCCTATGGCAGTTATCCGGTCCGACGGAATACCTTTTTTTATCAGGTATGATTTAACTGCATCTGCTCTTTGTTGTGATAATAGCTGATTTTGCGAAACGTTACCGGTATTGTCGGCATGACCTTCAATCGTTAAATGTAATTCAGGGTGGACCTTCAATGTATCTGCTAACGCATCCAGCGACGAATAGGAATCTTTCGTAAGTGTACTGCTTGAAGAATTGAATTTTACATTTTTTCCTTCGTATATTATTTTCCTCGGCGTTTCTTTTTTAACGGCAGGACATCCGTGATTTTCTGCAACACCAGGCTCGTTGGGACAATTATCTTCTTCATCATTAATTCCGTCTCCATCTGTATCAGGAATCGGACAACCATGATATTTTGCTAATCCGCGAACAGTTTTGCATGAATCTTCTTCGTCATTAACTCCGTCTCCATCTGTATCAGGAATCGGACAGCCATGATATCTTTCCAGGCCAGGAATAGTTTTACATGAATCATGTTCATCATCAATGCCGTCATGGTCTGTATCCGGTACAGGACATCCGTGCCATGCAATTGTTCCGGCTTGAAGCGGACAGGCATCTTCATCATCAGGAATTCCATCTTTGTCCGAATCTTTGACTGTTTTTGCAGCCGGAGGAATTGTTTTGGTGAGCCATATTCCTAAAGTAGCTCCGAATAACTGATGATGAAAAGTTCCATCATATGGAGCTGTGTAAAAATTGCTAAGACCTCTGCTGAAATAAGCACTCAACATAAGATTTCCTAATTCGAAACCTGCTTTGGCATTGATGCCAATATCAAGGGTTTTGTATTTATCGACAGCATTTCCTGTTGCCAGGTCTGTATTGTCGTTGTTGTATTGATATTTATCAGTATTATAAATAAGTGTCTGGCTTTGCTGGTTCAAAGTTCCATTGTAAAAAAAAGCGAAATAAGGACCGGCACTGATGAAGAAATTATTTTTATGATTGGATGAAAGTGGCAATTTATAAGTGAGATACAAAGGGATTTCGATATATCCTAGTTTTAGGGATGTCTGCAGGTATACCGTATCCTTATTTGCCAAACTTGTGTCGTAGAATTTATCATATTGCCTCCCTCTCGAAGTATAGCCAATGCCTGGTTGAAAATAGAATCCTTTGCTACCAAGAGGAATTTCAGCAAGAACTCCCAGGTGAAAGCCTGTTATAGACGAATAATAGGGTTTGGTGGCCGTATCCCAGCCGGGAACACTATTTTTTTCGATCACATTGGCTGAATGAATGCCTCCATATGCCGCAAGCCTTATTTGTGCATGAAGTGATGCATAAAAGGGGAGAATCACCAATAAAAGGGACAGATACTTATAAACAAATCTTCTCATAGCATATTGGATGCTGGTATCTTTTACTAACGTTCTAAAAGGAGGATTATTTTGAGACTCGAAAGTCTGGAGTCCGTGAGCGGGAGAGATTATTTATTCAGTATACTATCCTCCGCACTTTCGGCCTTCAGACTTCGCACTTCAAACTTCAATCAGATATCAAACTTAATACCCTGCGCAAGAGGCAGGCGGGTGGAAAAATTGATCGTATTTGTCTGCCGGCGCATATAGGCTTTCCAGGCATCGCTTCCGCTTTCACGGCCGCTCCCGGTTTCTTTTTCGCCTCCAAAAGCGCCGCCGATTTCGGCTCCTGAAGTACCGATATTAACATTGGCAATCCCGCAATCGCTGCCGACAGCTGAAAGGAATTGCTCTGCTTCACGAAGATTCAATGTCATAATGGACGAAGATAATCCCTGGGGAACTCCGTTTTGAATAGAGATCGCTTCTTCGATTGTTTTATATTTTAATAAATACAAAATCGGTGCAAATGTTTCATGCTGGACTATTTTATAATGAGGCTCAGCTTCGGCAACACAGGGTTTCACATAGCAACCGCTTTCATAACCATCTCCATTGAGTACACCTCCTTCAACGACAAATTTGCCGCCTTCTTTTTTGCAGGCTTCAATAGCCTTTGTGTATATATTCACAGCATCTTTAT
>Ga0335085_10004983_pt1 | contig 21657 bp, 24 predicted proteins | sample Lox_Sample_45_FD_206712 | JGI IMG/M metagenome (GOLD analysis project Ga0335085, IMG submission 206712) | Soil microbial communities from Loxahatchee National Wildlife Refuge, Florida, United States - Lox_Sample_4.5 | ecosystem: Environmental > Terrestrial > Soil > Wetlands | place: USA...
GCGTTGCAGAGAGCAGCGCGACAATGAAAAAGCCCAAAGGACCGAACCATGAATCGGGTGAGGATTTTCGCGTGTGCCGGGGCGGGCTTGGCTCTGGCAGCGCTTGGATGGCTCCTGTCGGACGCGCCTGACGCGCTGACGGATTTCTCCGGCAACCTGCTCAGCCGGTCCGCCGGCTTGGCGCTGCTCGGTTGTGCCATGGTCGCCGCCGGACTGGTGTTCCGCGCCGCCATGCGGGCGGAGCGCAAACCGGCGTCGGCCCAGGATTCGGTCGGTGGCCGACCGCTTGCCAGCGAATATCGTCGCGGCTTCGGCGATCGCGTGGTCCGGGCGCAAGCCCAGCTCCGCCAGCCGACGCAGCGCGGTGTCGTCGTCTCGCTGCGCCGCGCCGTGGCGGAGCAGGGCAAGGCCGCCGCAGCCAGCGATACGAGCACCGTCCTTCCCAATGCCGAGATCGAGCGGCTGCAGCAATTGCTGCACAACCGCGCCGCGCAGCTCTCCGTGCGCAACGCCGACATGGCCAAGCGCCGGTTCATGCGAAGCGGCGTCGATCTGCATGGTCTCGCGCCGCAATGAGCATGCGCCAATGAAGCGCCCCTTCCAGGCGACGTCAAAGACGGGGCGCGCGTCAAAGCATGCGGCCGGCGAAGAGATGGCGCCCGGCCCGGTCCTCGATCTCGACGACCCAGAGATCGGGATCGCGTTTGACCTGACGGGCGATATAGGCGTCGGCGGTTTGCTCATCGACGGCCTCGGCGCCGGTGGCGCGGAGCCAGGCGAGCTCGCCTTCGAGAGTCCGGGTCTGAGCGAGGATGGTGAAGCCTTGCTCGAGTTGATTGAGCTTGATGAGGATGGCACCGGCATCGGCATCGCCGCGCCGCGCGACCACCATCGGAATCGCTTGTTGCGTCGCTAGCCGCAGCGCTGCTTGCACCACCAGCCCGGTTTTGAGCCGCGGCTCCATCCCCGATCGCTTTCCCCCGAAACGTTCAGACTTGCTGGATCGCGGAGAGCAGCCAGCGCCCGCCCGGGCTGCGCGTGAAGGTCCACATCTCGCTGGCTTCGACCGGATTTTGCGGATCGCCGCCGACAATCATCTCGCCCTCGCGCGGATTGCCGCCGCTGCGCACGGTGTAGTCGCGCGCGCGCCAGTGCATCAGCGCCGTCGCGTAATGCATGCGGCCTTCGTCCCAGGCCTCGCGCACTTCGCCCTTGATCAGCTCGACATTGTCGACCTTGTTGGCGACGCCCTGGCTCTCGTTCTCGGCCAGCTGCTCCGAGAAATAGGACAGCATCTCGGGCGTCGTATATTGGCGCAGCGCGCCGAGGTCGCCGTCGCTCCAGGCCTTCTGCACGCCTTTGAGAATGGCTTCGAATTCGTCGTAATCGCCTTGCGTCACGCCGATCGTCGCGAGCCGCGGCTGCGAATAGGCGGCGGTGCCGGCGCTGAGCGGCGACATGCCGCTATAGCCGCTGGTGTAGAGCCTGCCCGAGCCCATCATTCCGCCGCCACCGCCGCTGAACGGCATGCCCAGGCTGTGGCCGCGGAACATGCGGAAGAGGAACCAGATCAGGCCGAGCAGGATCAGCCAGGTGAAGACCGAGCCGAACATGCCGCCGACGCCATAACCCATGCCCCAATGCGGGAAGAGCATGCTGCCGATCCAGGAGCCGAAAAAGCCGCCGAACAGGCCGGTGAGGAAGGGATGGCCGTAGCCATAGCCGCCATAGCCGGGCGCGCCGCCGTAGGGCGCGCTGGGGCCGGTTTGCGGGGTGACGCTGCGCTGGATCGGCGCTGCGCCATTGTAGTTGTATGTCTGGGAGCCCCGACTACCCATGCTGGAAAAACTGCTACTGCCGCCGGCCCGGTAGCCGCCGCCGGCGCGTGCTTCCGCCAAAACCGGCGACAACACCATGATGGCGGCCAGCAAAACCGCTGCCCACCGCCCCGTTCCCCGCCATGACATCGCCAAATTTCCCTATCTTATTGGGACGGCTAATATCTCGGTCGCCGGTCCCGATTCTGCAACAGCCGGTTCGCTAATTTAACCGGCGCGGTGGAACCCGGTCCCTTAAGGTCCGCAATTTTTAGGGGCGCAACTTCGACGGGGGAGGCACATTATGGGATCGATGGCCCGGAGAGCCGCTGACCTCGACAGCGGGCGCGAGTCGGCGCTCGACCGTTACCGCACCGTCCGGGCCCGGACCGAGGCGCTGGCGGCGCCTCTTTCGCCCGAAGACCAGACCATCCAATCGATGCCCGATGTCAGCCCGACCAAATGGCATCGCGCGCATGTGACCTGGTTCTTCGAGAATTTCATTCTCGGGCCGTTCGACAAGGCCTATCGCGTCCACGACCCGGCTTACGGCTATCTTTTCAATTCCTATTACGAAGGCGCGGGACCGCGTCATCCGCGTCCCGCGCGCGGAATGCTGTCGCGGCCGAGCATCGGCGAGATCGCGAATTATCGCGCCCATGTCGATGAGGCGATGACCGGGTTGATTGCGGGCGCGAGCAGCGCGGCTTGGCGGGAGATCGCGCCGTTGCTCGCTCTTGGTCTCCATCACGAGGAGCAGCACCAGGAGCTCATCTTGATGGATATCAAGCATGTGCTGTCGCTGAATCCGCTCGACCCGGTCTATGTGGCGGCGCCGGCGGCGCTGAAGCGCAATGCGACCGCGGCGCTCGACTTCGTCGCTTTCGACGGCGGGTTGCGCCAGATCGGCCATGAGGGCGAGGGATTCGCTTTCGACAATGAGGGTCCGCGCCACAAGATCTGGCTCGAGCCGTTTCGCCTCGCCTCCCGCCTCGCCACTTGCGGCGAGTATCGCGCGTTCATCGCCGACGCCGGCTATCGCCGCGCCGAGCTCTGGCTCTCGGACGGCTGGGCGACGGTGAAGAGCGAGGGCTGGGAAGCGCCGCTCTATTGGCGCCGCGAGGGCGAAGTCGATTGGTCGATCTTCACCCTCGGCGGCCGCCGCGCGGTCGATGACGACGAGCCCGTGGTCCATGTCAGCTATTACGAGGCCGACGCGTTCGCGCGCTGGTCGGGCAAGCGCCTGCCGACAGAGGCGGAATGGGAGATTGCCGCGGCCGAGAGCGATATAGCGCTCGCCGGCAACCTGATGGATTGCGGGGTCTATCACCCGCAGGAAGCGGGGCCGGGCGAGGGCAGGCTGCAGCAGATGGTCGGCGATGTTTGGGAATGGACCGCCAGTCCCTATATGCCTTACCCCGGCTATCGGCCGCCCGACGGAACCATCGGCGAGTACAACGGCAAGTTCATGGCCAATCAGATGGTGCTGCGCGGAGGCGCGGCGGTGACACCGCCGGGTCATGTTCGTCTCACCTATCGCAATTTCTTTTACCCCGCCTCGCGCTGGGCGTTCGGCGGCATACGTCTGGCGGAGGATCAATGAGCGCTCGACCGGTACGCGCCACCTTTCACGATTTCGCGCCCGAGCCCGAAAGCTTCCGCGACTGCGTGATCGCTGGGCTGAGCCAGCGGCAGAAAGAGATTCCGTGCCGCTTCCTCTATGACGAGCGCGGCTCCGAGCTGTTCGAGGCGATCTGCGAGACGCCGGAATATTATCCGACGCGCACCGAGACTGCGATCCTCGACGGCTGTGCCGATGAGATCGCGGCGCTGATGGGCTCGCATTGCCAGCTCGTCGAATTCGGCAGCGGCTCGTCGCGCAAGGTGCGGTTGCTGCTCTCGGCGTTCGACAAGCCCTCGTCCTATGTCGCGATCGATATTTCGCGCGAGGCGCTGCAGCAGGCGGCGGACGACGTCGCCGTGCTTTTCCCGAAAATCGACGTCCGCGCGGTCTGCGCCGATTACATGGCGCCGCTCGATCTCGCCGATATTCCCCAGCCGAAAGAGGGGCGGCGGCTGGGCTTTTTTCCCGGCTCGACCATCGGTAATCTCGATCGGCCCGGGGCGATCCAATTCCTGCGCCGCTGCCGGGACGTCGTCGGGCCCAACGGCGCGATGCTGGTCGGCGTCGATCTGAAGAAGGACGCCCGCCTCCTCCATGCCGCCTATAACGATGCCGCCGGCGTCACCGCGTCGTTCACGATGAACCTCCTGACGCGGATGAATCGTGAGCTCGATGCCGATTTCGACCTGACGAAATTCATGCACGACGCGTCCTACAACCCGGTCGAGGGCAAGGTCGAGATTTTCATTCGCAGCCTCGCCGACCAGATCGTCACCATTGCCGGCCAGCGCTTCCACTTTCGCCGCGGCGAAGGCATCCACACCGAAGATTCGTGCAAATACAGCGTCGCCGAATTCCAGTCGCTGGCGAGCCGCGCCGGCTTCGCGTCCAGCCGCGCCTGGACCGATCCCGGCCAGCTCTTCAGCATCCATCTCCTGACGCCGTCCGGAAACAAGCGAGCCTAAACGGCGATGCCCGGCACAGGGCCGGGCATCGCGATCACGAACCGATGTTACGCTTAGATTAACGCCGTCGCGGCTGCTGCGGCCGGGCGCGGTTCGGCGGCGGCGATGCGGCGGCGCGCTCGTCCTTGTGACGGAAGTTGATCCGGCCCTTGGTGAGATCGTACGGCGTCATCTCGACGGTGACGCGGTCGCCGGCAAGGATGCGGATCCGGTTCTTCTTCATCTTGCCGGAAGTGTAGGCGAGGGTCTCATGGCCGTTGTCGAGACGAACGCGGAACCGCGCGTCAGGCAAGAGCTCGGTCACCACGCCGTCGAATTCGATCAGGTCTTCCTTGGCCAAAGCCGCTCCTCGTCGTGTATCGATCGCCCCGAGTCCTAGCCCAGCCGCCCGCTCGGATGCAAGTCAGTTGCCCTTGACGAGCTGCACGGGGTCGCCGTCGCCGACCTCGCTCGGCAGGTTGATCGCGACGCGATCGCCCGCCTTGACGCCGTCGGCGGCGGTGAAATTGCTGCCGTCGGTGGCGGCGACGGTGATGCCGCGCAGCTTGACCTTTCCGTCGTCGGTGACGCCGGCGACGTAGGATTTGCCGCCCCGCATGATCAACGCCGCGACCGGAAGCTGCGGATAGCTCTTTACGGGCAGATGCAAGATCACATAGGCGAACGCGCCGGGCACCAGGAAATTCTGGCTGTTGTCGACGTCGATCTCGATATAGAGCGTGCGCGTCTTGGGATCGAGCGCGCCCGCGGTGCGGCTGATCTTCGCCGCGACATGACGCGAGGCATCGCTCGCATCGGTGACGTCGGCGGTGTCGCCGATTCGCACGTACGGCACGTCGCGCTGCTCGACATAGACGCCGATGCGCAGCCTGCTGTTGTCGGAGATCGTCAGCACCGGCAGGGCGGCGGACTGGCTCGTCGTCGCCGATTGCAGCAGCGCGCCGGGATCGGCGAACCGCGCCGTAATCGTGCCGTCGAACGGCGCGCGGAGGGTCTCGTAGCCCCTCATCGTCGCGAGGTTGCGCACGACCTGATCGGCCATGCGCATCGCCGTGTCGGAGGCCTGTGCCTGCTGCACCGAGACATTGCCGCGTTTGAGCAGATCGGCATCGCGCGCGGCGTTTTTCTTTTTGTTGTCGAGGTCGGCGAGCGCGGCTTGGTACTGCGCATCGGTCTCGGCGGAATCGATCTCGGCGAGGATCTGGCCGGCCTTGACCTGATCGCCCTTGTCGACGGCGACGGTCTTCAAATAGCCGCTGACCTTCGCGAAGAGCGTGGCGCTCGAATAGGGCCGCGCGTCACCGAGCAGGCGGATGTCGCGCGACGCAGGGCTCATCGTCGCGACGGCGGTCTCGACCCGCGGTCCCCGTGCGGTCTCGCCCTGGAGCTCGCTGCGCTCGGTCGCGACGGCGGAAGCGCGCCCATGCGTGACGTAAACGACGACAGCCGCCGCGATCACGAGCGCGATGCCGCTCCAGAGATAGAGCTTCCTGTCGCCTTTCGGCTCAACCATGCGGACCTGGTCCTTCCCCCGTCGATCCAACGGCACCTGCCGCTTCCGCCGCGAACCGGTGATCGAGTTCATAGAGCGAGGGGGGCTTGCGGCGCAACAAGGTGTAGATGATCGGCACGATGAAGAGGGTCGCGATCGTCGCGGCGGCAAGCCCTCCGATGACGGCGCGGCCGAGCGGCGCGTTCTGCTCGCCGGCTTCGCCGAGACCCAGGGCCATCGGCACCATGCCGATGATCATCGCGAGCGCGGTCATGAGGATGGGGCGCAGGCGCGTCTTCGCCGCTTCGACGACGGCGGTGAAAGGATCGAGATTGTCGCGGGCGCGGATATCGTTGGCGAAGCTCACCACCAGGATCGAGTTCGAGACCGAGATGCCGACCGACATGATCGTGCCCATCAGGGATTCGACGTTGATGGTCGTGTGGGTCAGCACCAGCATCCAGAGGATGCCGATCAGCGCGCCGGGCAGCGCCATCATGATGATGAAGGGATCGATCCAGGACTGGAACAGCACGACCAGCAGCGCATAGACGAGGATGATCGCGAGGATCAGGCCGAGCGCGAGATTGCGGAACGACGTCTGCATCACCTCGTTCTGGCCGCGGATGTCGATATGCGTCGTGATCGGCTGGCCCTTCATGATCTGGTCGATCGCCGCCTGAATGTCGCTGCCGGTGCCGCCGAGATCGCGGCCGTCGACATTGGCGGCGACATCGATGATCCGCGCCACGGTGTAATGGTTGAGCGATTCATAGGTCGAGCCCGGCGCGACGGTCGCGACGTCCTGCAGGCTCGTCACGGGCGCATTCGGCATTACCGCGAGCGTGCTTTGCGTTGTCGGCAGCGGCGTGCTGACCGGCTGCGCGATCGAGGTGCCCATGAGATCATCGACGCTCTGCATGCGATCGAGCGGCACGGCGACGACGACGGGATAGTTCACGTTGTTCGCGGGATTGAGAAACTGCGACGGCGCGACGAGCTGGCTGGTCGAGAGCGCGATGAGCATGTTGTTCGAGACATCGCGCTGCGACAGGCCGAGCTCGGCGGCCTTCAGCCGATCGACGTTCACATTGAGCGAGGGGTAATTGAGGATCTGCACGATGTGCGGATCGGCGACCCCGGGAACCTTCTGCATCGCCTGCAGGACCTGGCGCGCGAGGCCTTGCGCCTGATCGAAATTCTGCGCCTGGATCTGAACGTCGATCGGCGCCGAGAGGCCGAAATTCAGTACCTGGCTGACGATGTCGCCGTTCTGGAAATAGAACTGGCTGCCGGGAAAGGCCTTGGGCAGCTCGGCGCGGATCTGATGGACATACTCGAGGCTTGGCCGGTGCTCGCCTTTGAGCTGGATGGTGATCTCGGCGTCGGCGCTGCTGACATTGTCCGACGGCACGATGGCGAGGTTGTAGGAGAAGGGCACGCCGGTGACGTCGTTGATCGTGCCGAGTTCGTCGGCGGGAATGAGGCTGCGGATCTTGTCGTCGACCTCGAGGATTAGCCGCTCGGTCTCTTCCAGCCGCGTGCCGATCGGCGCGCGATAATGCAGCTTGATGATGCCGACATCGGCGGTCGGAAAGAAATCGGTGCCGACGGTCGTCGCCAGCCAACCGGTGAGGCCGAAGAGGACGAGGCCGCAGATCAGCACGAAGCCGCGATGGGCCAGCGCGCCTTCGAGCGAACGGCCGTAACCGAGCCGGAAGCGCTCGAAGCCGTTCTGAAAGCCATCGCCGAGGCGGGCGAAGGTGCCGCGCGGCCTCGGCGGCGCGCCATGGTGATGGCCGTCGGCATGTTCCGCGCGATGCGCTTCGCCCGCGAGCATGAAGCGCGCGAAGCTCGGCACCACCGAGAAGGACAGGACATAGGAGGCGAGCATCGCCAGCACGACGGTGATGGCGAGAGGAATGAAGAGGAAGCGCGCCGGCCCGGTCAGCAACACCACCGGGAAGAAGACGATGCAGATCGCGAGCGTCGCCACGGTCAGGGGCTGCACGACCTCCGAAGACCCGTCGAGGATCGCGACCGTCAGCGGCTTACCGAGCGACTGGTTGCGATGGATGTTCTCGATCGTCACCGTCGCATTGTCGACCAGCAAGCCGATCGCGAGCGACAAGCCGCCGAGCGTCATCAGATTGATCGATTGCCCGGTCATCAGGAGTCCGGCGATCGCCGCGAAGATCGACAACGGAATCGAGAGCGCGACGACGAGCGTGTTCCGCCAGCTGCCGAGGAAGAGCAGGATCATCAGCGACACGAGGATCGAGGAGACGATCGCTTCGCGCACGACGTTGTTGATGGCGGCGCGGACGAAGACCGATTGATCGAAATCGAGCTTCAGCTCGATGCCCTGAGGCGCCGCGGCCTGGATCTCGGGCATAAGGTCGCGGGTCGCGTTGATGACGGCCAGCGTCGAGGCGTCGCTATGCCGGAGGATCAGCAGGAAAATCGCGCGCTCGCCGTTTACATGGGCGATCTGGGTCTGCGTGGCGAAGGAGTCGGCGACGTGGGCGACATCGCCGAGCGTCACGGGCACGCCGTTGCGGATGCCGAGCGGCAATTGGTTGAACTGATCGACGCTCGGCGGGCTAGAGTTGAGCGCGACGTTGTACTCGCGGGCGCCGATGCGCGCGGTGCCGGCGGGCACGATGACGTTGGAAGCTTGCAGCGCTTGCACCACGTCGTTCGGCGCGACGCCTTTGGCCGCGAGGCGCGGCGGATCGAGGCTGACGATGATCTGGCGCTGCTTGCCGCCATAGGGCGCGGTGACGGATAGGCCCGAGATCGTGAACAGCTTCAGCCGCAGGAAGTTGAGCGCGTAATCGAAGATGTTCTGCTCGGGCACCGACTTGCTGGTGGCGGTGAGCTGGATCACCGGCACGCTCGCAGCGTTGAACTGGATGATGTTGGGCGGCGTCATGCCCGGCGGCACGATGCGCAGGATGGTGTTGTTCGCGGCGGAGATCTGCGCGATGGCGCCGCCGATATCGGTGCCCGGCTCGAAATAGATCTTGATGATGCCGGTCGAGGGAATCGCCTGCGATTCCATATGCGAGATGCCGTTGATGGTCTGCGAGTAGGAGCGCTCGCTGACCAGCACGACCCGGCGCTCCATATCCTCGGCGGAAAGCCCGGGATAGTTCCACGCCACCAGCACGACCGGGATGTCGATGATCGGGAAGATGTCGACGATCATGCGCGTGACCGCGAGACCGCCCATCAAGAGGATCAGCAAAGAGGCGATGGCCGCCGTATAGGGACGGCGCAGCGCCAGGCGCACCAGCCCCATCATCGGCTTATTTCCCCCGGCGCACACATATTACTGACGCGGGCAAGTCTAGCGGCTTTCCCGCTCCCGGCGCCAGTGGCGGAGCCGCGCCGCAAGCCGCTCGCGCAGCGCGAGCGCCAGGCCCGGCAGATTGCGCGGATTGGCGATGAAGAGGCCCCAGCGCTCGCGGCGCTTGGTTAGCCAGAGCTTCTTATAATCGTCATCGCCGCGGCCGAAATTGATCTCGACCGGCCGATCGCGCTCGAGCACGTGCTCCATCATCCGCATCTGGAGCACGGTGCCGGCCGAGTAATCGTCGAAGCGCCGATCATGCGCGAGCTTGTAGATCGTCGTGTGGCCGCGCCAATGCAGCCAGAGCTGGGCGGCGGCAGGGACGCCGTCGATCTTCATGATGCCGAGACGTAGCGCGCCGACTTCCGCGGCGGCGCGAATCAGCGCGGGCGTGAAATCGGGAAAGGGCTCGCGCTCCTTCCAGCTCGCGCGGTAGACCGTCTCGTAATCGGCGATCGCGGCATCGAGCGCCCGGGCATCTTCATGATAGGCGATGCTCGCCTTGCCCTCGGCGTCGAGCTTCGCTGCCCGCCTTCGGTAGGTGTTGCGCAAATTCGCTGGCCGTTCGGCGAGATAGCGCGCGAAATCGAGACCGCCGGTGGTTTCGTACCACGTGCCGGAATCGAAATAGGGAAAGACCGACCATCCGACGTTGCGGAACGCGGCCGCCAGCGCGACGTAAGCCGGATCGGCGGGATCGAGCCCGGCAAGCTGCAACGCATGCCAGCCGGGCCGCTCGCGGATGAGGGCCGCGGCGATTTCTTCGAGCGCAGCAGCGAGGCGCGGCTCGCCGCTGCCGTAAATCGGTCCGTGCTGGGTGCTGTAGTAGGTGGAGAGGCTCGCGAGCCGCCGCGCCGCGCCCGGCCGGCAGCAGACCAGGGCGACGGCCGGCGAGTCGCGATTGTCGAGGTAAAGCCGCGGCGCGATAGCCTTGTCGGTTCCGTGGCGCGCAAGGACGTGGTACCAGAGCGGCAGCGCGAAAAAGCTGCGCTCGGCGGCGCGCGTGAAGAGCGCCTGCGTCGCGGCGGGCAGATGAAGAAAATCGGGGTTCTCGACGAGATGCATGAGCCGGCTGAGATTACACTGACCGCGCGCCAAAGCGGATAGCGCAGGCGCCGGAATTTGCCCGAACCTATCGACATCGAGCGCGAGGTGCTGCCGCCGCTGGCGGCGTTGGAGCGCGAATGGCGCGCGCTGGAGCGGACCGCGGGCCGCGGCTTCTTTCTCTCCTGGTCGTGGATGGGTACCTGGCTCGCGACTCTGCCGCCGGCCGTCGCGCCGTTCCTGCTGCGCGCGCGGCGCGGCGGTGCCACCGTGGGCATCGCAATCGCCGTCGAGCGTTCCGCGACACGCGCGCTTTACCTCAACGCGACGGGCGATCGCGATCTCGATGCGATCTATATCGAACATAACGGCTTTCTCTGCGAGATCAGTGCCGAGCGCGCGGTGCTGAACGCGCTCGCCGCATGGTTCGCGCAGGCGCAGCCCTCGCTCGATGCGCTGCATCTGCCGGGCGTCGCGGCGAGCGCGCGGCGCGGCCGGCTTGTCGACGAGGTGCAGGAGGTGAGCGGCTTCGCGATGAATCTCGCGCGCGTCGGCAAAGCCGGCGGTGATGTCGGTGCCGCGCTCGCCGGCAAGGCGCGGCAGCAACTGCGGCGCGCGCTGCGCGCCTACGAGGCGCGCGGCGCGCTCGTTCTGAGCGAGGCGTCGAATACCGGCGAGGCACTCGCGTTCTTCGAGGCGCTAAAGCGATTGCATGTCGCCTCGTGGGAGCGGCGGCGACGTAAGCATGCTTTCTCGACGCCGCATTTCGAGCATTTCCATCGTGCGTTGATCGAGCGCGAATTCGGCCACGACGCGATCCAGCTCTTGCGGGTCGCGGTCGGCGATGCGCCGATCGGCTACCTCTACAATTTCCGCCGCGATGGCATCGTCTACGCCTATCAGAGCGGCTTCGACGACGGGCATCGCGGTTTGAGCCCGGGCGTCGTCAGCCACGCCCTCGCTCTGGCGCATAACGCGGCGCGCGGCGAAAGGCTGTATGATTTTCTCGCCGGCGCCAATCGCCTCAAGGAAAATTTCGCCACCAACCGCTACCGCCTCGTCTGGCAGGTGCTGCGCCGGCCGCGGCTCGATCACCGCCTGCGCGCGGCGGCGCGCCACATTCGGCGCAAGATCGCGCGCTGATCGGCGGGCTCTGTCAGAACGTGTAGTTGAGCGTGGCGGCGGCGCTCCAGCCCCAATCCGTTTGGCTGATCGGGCTGTTCACGGCCGAGCCGAGCAGGCGCTCGACGCCCAAATCGGCATCGATGAACCAATTGTCGGTAAAGTGATAGAGGCCGGCGATGCCGATCTTTGCGTCCTTCAGCCCGCCGCCGGCGCTGTAATTGTGGAAATGCGACTGCGCGTCGGTGTTGCCCGGATTGATGCCGAAATAGGCCTGCATGTAGCGCGAATCGGCGAAGGTGACTTCGGGACCGACGAAGACCTGGACCTTCTCGGTCGCGACCACCGGCATATAGACGCTGAGATCGGCGGTGAGGCCCTGATAGCTCGTCAGCGCCTGCTTGATGTCGGCGCTGAGGATCACGGGGACGAAAGCGTATTGCGCGTACGCTTTGAAGACGGGGGCGGGATCGATATTGCCGGTGCCGGCAAGACGCGTCGCGGCATTATGCTCGCGGCCCATATCGTAGGTAAGACCGATTCCGGCGCGGTAATTGGTGCCGCGCAGGATGTTGAAGCCGATGCCTTCGCCGATCGAGAGATAGGCGAGGTCCTTGTAGCGCACGTCGATCGTCGGCGCCGGCGAGAGGCGTTCCTCGTTCGAGCCTTCATAGGCGGGGAGTCCGGCGGCGCCCATGCCGACCGTGACCTGCCAATCGGGGATCGGACCGCCCAGCGAGCGCAACACGATGCCCGATGAATTCTGCCAATCCGTGAAGGTCGATGTCTGCGCGGAAGCCGAACCAGCGGCCGCCATCACGGCAAGGCCGCAACCTCCCCCGATAATCCCGCGCCACACGTCCCGCATTTTCGTTTCTCCCCGATCATTGACCGCACCAGTGACGAAAGCTTTTTGGCGAAATCATGACGCTGGCGCCAGAGTGATCGAGTTCCGCTTGGTGGTCGACACTACTGGCGCGACCGGCACAGAGCGGGTCCCGAGAGGCCGCTGGACCTCGATCACGACGTCGAAATCCCGCACGTCGGCCATAGAAATCCTGGTTCTTTCGCCCCATCATGAGACGGATGATCGATCCGGAAACCGTCGCAAGTTACATTCGCGAGACAGCGCGCACCGTGATCCTGCCGCGTTTTCGTGCCTTGGGGCACGGCGACGTGCGCGAGAAGAAGCCCGGCGACCCGGTCACGATCGCCGATACCGAGGCCGAGCAGGAGCTGACGCGTCGGCTCAAAGCCATCATTCCCGGCGCCAATGTCATGGGCGAGGAGAGCGTCGCCGAGGATGCATCGCGTCTCGCCTGGCTCACGTCCGACACCCCGGTCTGGATCATCGATCCGATCGACGGCACCTCGAATTTCGTGCGCGGCAATCCTGGGTTCGCGGTGATCGTAGCGCTGGCGCGGCAGGGCGCGGTCGAGGGCGGCTGGATCTACAACCCGCTTGCCGATGTCCTGATCTCGGCGCTCAAAGGCGAGGGCGCGTGGCGCGCGGGTCAGCGCCTCACCGTCAAGCACGACGTGCCGCCCGAGAAGCTCACGGGCGCCGCCTATGGCCGGACCAAATCCGGCGTGCGCGCGGGTCGCGCGCTCAACGACAGCGGCCGCATCCGCGGCGTGCATAATCAGGGCTGCAGCGGTCTCGAATACATGGCGATCGCGCAAGGCATGGCGCAGTTCTCGCTGCATTCGCGCTCGCTGCCCTGGGACCACGCCGCCGGCATGCTGATCGTGCATGAAGCGGGCGGCGTCGGCAGCTTCCTCGACGGCGGCGTTTACGATACGCGCATCAGCGATCGCGCCGTGCTCGCCGCGGCAAGTCCGCAAGCCTGGCAGACGGTGCATGACGTCGTGAGCGCGGCGTGACCGCATGAAGGGCAAGACCTGCATCATCACCGGCGCGACCGACGGCATCGGCCTCGAGGCCGCGGCTGCCCTCGGGGCGCTCGGTGCGCGGCTCGTGCTCGTCGGCCGCAATCGCGCGAAAGGCGAGGCCGTGCTGGGGGCGCTGCGGCAGCGCGTGCCGGGGGTTCAGGCCGAGATGCATTACGCCGATCTTTCGCGGCGCGATGAAATCGCGCGGCTGGCACCCGAATTGCTCGCCGCCGCACCGCGCATCGATGTGCTGCTGAACAACGCCGGCGCATTCTTCGGCCAGCGCATAGTGGCCGACGATGGACTCGAGCAGACTTTCGCGCTCAACCACATGGGCTACTTCCGGCTGACCGGGCTATTGCGCGAGCGGGTGATCGCATCGGCACCATCGCGCATCGTCAATGTCGCTTCGGAGGCGCATCGCAACGCGACCCTCAATTTTTCCGATCTACAGACCGCGCGCGGCTATAACGGCTGGAAAGCCTATCAGCGCTCGAAGCTCGCCAACATCCTCTTCACCCGCGAATTGGCGCGGCGGCTTGCCGGCACCGGCGTCACCGCGAATTGCCTCCATCCGGGCTTCGTCAGGACGAGCTTCGGCGACAACAATCGGGGCTTCTGGGGCATCGGCATTCGTCTCGGCAAGCTCTTTGCTGCGATCTCGGTGCCGCGCGGCGCCGAAACGCCGGTCTATCTCGCCGCGGCGCCCGAGGTCGCGGGCGTCACCGGCAAATACTTCGACAAATGCCGCGAGCGCGAGCCCAGCGCGGCGGCGCGGAACGATGCGGATGCCGAGCGGCTTTGGAAGGAAAGCGAGCGCCTGGCCTGATCTGCCGAGCGCCCGTATCAGCGAAGGAGAGAGAGCATGGCCAGAGACATCGTCGTTATCGTCGGCAGCCTGCGCAAGGAATCCTTCAACCGCAAAATGGCCAATGCGTTGCGCGAGCTGGCGCCGGCCACGCTGAAGCTCGAGATCGTCGAGATCGGGCAATTGCCGCTTTACGACCAGGATCTCGATACCGATCCGCCGGCGTCATGGAAGGAATTCCGCGCGCGCATCAAGAAGGCCGAGGGCGTGCTCTTCATCACGCCGGAATACAACCGCTCGGTCCCGGCGCCGCTCAAGAACGCGATCGACGTCGCCTCGCGCCCCTACGGCCAAAGCGCGTGGGACAAGAAGCCTGCCGCCGTGGTCAGCGTCTCGCCCGGCGCGATCGGCGCTTTCGGCGCTAATCACCATCTCCGCCAGAGCCTGGTCTTTCTCAACATGCCGGCGATGCAGCAGCCCGAAGCCTATATCGGCGGCGCCGACAAGCTGTTCGATGTGAGCGGCAAGATCGCCAATGACGGCACCCGCAGCTTCCTGACGAAATTCCTCGAAGCCTACGCCGCCTGGGTCGAGAAACACGCCGCGTGATCAGGACACCGCGCGGACGATGAAGAAGATTCCGAGCGCGCCGAAGAGCAGCGCCGCGACATAGTTCATCGGCCGGATCGGCAGCTTGCCCGAAAGCGCATCGCCCAAAAAGATCGCCGGCACGTTGGCGATCAGCATCGCGAGGGTCGTGCCGGAGATGACGGCAAAGAGATTGGGATAGGCGGCGGCGAGGGCGAGGGTCGCGATCTGGGTCTTGTCGCCGATCTCGGCAATGAAGAAGGCGACGAGCGTCGCGAGGAAGGCGCTGCGGCTGCTGACCTCGGTTGCTCTGCCGCTGAGCGTATCCGGCCGCAGTACCCAGAGCGCCATCGCCACCATGCTGACGCCGACCATGATGTCGAGCACTTTCGGCGTCAGGAAATGACCGAACCACGCGCCGAGCAGGCCGGCGATCGAATGATTGGCGATGGTCGCGACCAGGACGCCGGCGATGATCGGCCACGGCTTGCGGTAATGCGCGGCGAGGGCGAGCGATAAGAGCTGGGTGCGATCGCCGATTTCGGCGAACGCGACGCTGGCCAGAGCAACGAGAAAGGCGCCCATCGGGGCAGAATCCCTTCGCTCCGAGCGGCTCGACACAACGGATTGTCCCCGCGCTCGGTCGCGAAGGATCGATCCGTTGGTCTCGCCAATGCCGCGAAGGCTTCCATACGCCATGGCGCGATCGCTCGCTGCCAAGTCTGTTGACGTATGGCCCGGCTGCATTGCCGGGCGGCTACTCCCCAAAGATGCCGCGACCTTAACCGAAGCTTGGCGGGCTCGCAACGACGAGACTTGGGACTTGCCGCAGGATTGCCTATATCCAGGCGACTGCTTGCGAGAAAAACATGGCTGCACGCAATCCCTACGAAGTGTTGGGCGTCAAGAGAGAGGCGACGGCGGATGACATCCGCAAAACCTATCGCGCGCTCGCCAAGAAGCATCACCCCGACCTCAACCCCGGCAACAAGCAGGCCGAAGCGCTCTTCAAGGAGATCTCGGCCGCGTATGATTTGCTGTCCGATGCCGATAAGCGCGCGAAGTTCGATCGCGGCGAGATCGACGAAGCCGGCAACGAGAAGCCGCGCGCCTATGCCTATCAGGATTTCGCCGAAGGCGCGCCCGGCGCGAAATACCGCACGAGCGCGGAAAACATGTCGCCCGAGGATCTCGACGACCTCTTCTCCTTCTTCGGCCGCGGCGGTTTCGGCCAAGGCGGCGCGCGCGGCGGCGAGGGCGCGACCATCCGCATCCGCGGCGGCGACCGGCAATATGCGCTGACCGTCGATTTCCTCGATTCGGTCAACGGCGCCAAGCAACGGCTGGAGCTCGCGCCGGGCAAGAGCCTCGATGTGACGATCCCGGCCGGCGTGCGCGACGGGCAAGTGCTGCGCCTCGCGGGACAGGGAAGCCCGGGCCTTGGCGGCGGGCCCGCGGGCGACGCGCTGATCGAGATTCGCGTCGCGCCGCATGCGCTGTTTCGGCGCGAAGGCGACGACATTCTGCTCGATCTGCCGGTGACGCTGGGCGAAGCGGTGCTCGGCGGCCGCGTCACCGTGCCGACGCCGAGCGGCGCCGTCACGATGACCGTGCCGCCGCATTCCAATACCGGCACGGTGCTGCGTCTGCGCGGCAAGGGCGTTGCCGGTAGGGGCGACGAGCTGGTCACGTTGAAAGTGGTGCTGCCGAGCGACGCCGATGGCGAACTCGATGCTTTCGTGAAGGATTGGGCGGCCAAGCACCCCTACGATCCGCGCAAGGGGATGCGGCCATGATCGCGCTCGATGCCCTCTTGCGCCAAGTGCGCGGTCTCGACGCCGGCGAGCTCGAGCAATGGATCGAGGCGCGCTGGGTGCGGCCCGAGCGTCTTGCCAGCGGCTATGTCTTTCACGAGATCGACGTCGCGCGCGTCCATCTCATCGTCGAGCTGCGCCACGAGCTGCTGGTCGATGCCGATTCGATGCCGGTCATCCTCAACCTGCTCGATCAGGTCTACGCGCTGCGCAGCCGCCTGAAGAGCGTCGCCGCCGCGATCAAGGCGCTGCCGCCGGAGACCCAGGCGCTGATCCGGGAGCAGTTGAAGGATTAGATTTAGAAAGGAAGAGTCGTCCCCGACAGAAAGATCGGCTTCCCGCGAAAGCAGGGACCCGGGGTATCCCCGCTTTCGCGGGGAAGACGATATTAAAAACCCCGGCGGTGCTCTACACTCAGCGCCATCATGATCCCGACGCTCCTTTTCTTTCACATCCTCTCGGCCGTGATCTGGGTCGGCGGCATGTTTTTCGCGCATCAGATGGTGCGGCCGTCGGTCAGCCCGCTCGACGCGCCGGTGCGGCTGGCTTTATGGCGCCGCATCTTCGAGCGCTTCTTCGCCTGGGTCTGGGGCGCGGTCATTCTGCTTCTCGTCACCGGCATGGGCATGGAAATGCTGGGCGTCCGCGGCCTGCATGTCACCATCATGGAATCGCTCGGCGTCATCATGGTGCTCGCCTTCGGCCATCTCTTCTTCGCGCCATGGAAGCGTTTCCGCCGCGCGGTCGATGCCGGCGACTTCCCGGCGGCCGCGGTGCAGCTCAACCAGATCCGCCGCATCGTCGAGTTCAATCTCGCGCTCGGCCTGATCGTCGTCGTGGTCGGCGCGACCGGCCGGTATTGGGGCTAGCGATGCTCAAGATGTACGATCTTGCCGGGGCGGAGGCCGATCGCCGCTTCAGCCCTTATTGCTGGCGGGTGAAGCTCGCGGCGGCGCACAAGGGTCTCGCGATCGAGACCATTCCCTGGCGCTTCACCGACAAAGACGTCATCGCCTTCAGCGGTCAGGGCCTCGTTCCTGTGCTGCTCGACGGCGAGCGCGAAATCCATGATTCCTGGAAGATAGCCGAGTATCTCGAGGAACAATATCCCGACCGGCCCTCGCTCTTCGGCGGCGCCGCGGGCAAGGCGCTCTCCCTCTTCCATGCAAGCTGGGCGAATGGCTTCCTGCAGCCGGCGATGATGAAATTCGTCGTGCTCGACATCTGGAGACACGCGGCCGAGAACGACAAAGCCTATTTCCGCGAGAGCCGCGAGAAGCGGCTCGGCAAGACGCTCGAAGCCGCCGTTGCCAACCGCGATAGCGACATCGCCGGCTTTCGCGAAACCCTGCTACCGTTGCGTCTCGCGTTGCGCGCGCAGCCCTTCCTTGGCGGCGACCAGCCGCTCTATGCCGATTACGCGATCTTCGGCAGTTTCCAATGGTGCCGCTGCATCAGCGACTATCCGCTCCTCGCGCCGGATGATCCGATCTATGCTTGGCGCGGTCGCATGCTCGCGCTTTTCGACGGGCTTGCCGGCAAGGCGAAGGGTTATCCGGTCTAGAAGTAGCGCAGCCAGAGATAAATCTGGCAGATCGCCAAGCTGACCAAAGTCAGCGGCGCGGCATATTTCGAATAGGCAAGGAAATCGAAACGTACGCCGTTGCGCTGCGCGATACCCGCGACGGTGAGATTGGCCGAAGCGCCGATCAGAGTGCCGTTGCCGCCGAGGCAGGCACCAAGCGATAGCGCCCACCACAGCGGCAACAACGCTTCGTCGCCGCCGAAACTCGGCGCCATCACCTTGATCAGCGGGATCATCGCGGCGACGAACGGGATATTGTCGATGATCGCCGAGATGATTGCCGATGCCCAGAGAATCGCCGAGGTGGTGATCGCGAGATTGCCGTGCGACGCGGCAACGAGCAATTTGGCGAGGTCGGCGATCGCACCGGTCTGCTCGAAGCCGTGCACGACGATGAACAGCCCGACGAAGAAGAAGATCGTGATCCAATCGACCTCGCCATAGGTGGCGCCGATCTTGATTGGCTGCTCGGAGCGGTGATGGACGAGATTGTCGAGCAACATGAGGCAGGCGGCGGCGATCATCGCTATGAGGCCCGGCTCCAGCCGCAAGAACGATGCGAAGACGAACGCCAAGAGCGTCGCGGCGAAGACGATGAGAGAGAGCCGCAGCAGCCGGACATCGACGATCATCGAGCGGGCGCTGATCGCCATCACCGCGTCGCGTTCGGCTTGCGTCGCTTGCGTCGAACGGCCCCATAGCAGATGTGTCAGCAAGATCTGCACTGCCATCACGAGGACGATCACCGGCGTCAGATCGACGACGAACGCGTTGAAGCTGAGCCCAGCGGCTGAGCCGATCATGATATTGGGCGGATCGCCGATCAACGTTGCCGTGCCACCGATGTTCGACGCCATGACTTCGGCGAAGAGGAAGGGGAAGGGCGGGACACGCAGCCGCTGCGCGATCGAAAGCGTCACCGGCGCGATCAGCAGCACGGTCGTGACATTGTCGAGCAGCGCCGACGCGATCGCGGTGACGAGCGATAAGAGGCAGAGCACGCCGGCCGGCGAGGCACGTACGCGCTGCGCTGATGCAATGGCGAGGAATTCGAAGATGCCCGAGCGCCGCGCCACCGAGACGAGGATCATCATGCCGGTCAGCAGCGCAATCGTATTGAAATCGATGCCGCGGATCGCCTCTTCCTGCGTCAGGATGCCGGAGAGGATCATCGCGCCGGCCCCCAGGAGGGCCAGCAGCGAGCGGTCGAACCGATCGGAGATCACCAAGAAGTAGGTGACAACAAGAATGACCGACGCGGTGATCAGCGGATCGAGGCCGAAAATCACTTGCACCTGCGACGCGCTCCCTTTTCCCGAGGCGAGGGGCGAGTCTGCCATTGGCCGCGCGACAAATCACCCGAAACCGTGCGGCCCACGAGGCATCATGCGACTCGTGCGGCGGGTTGACCCGGTCGCGCGGCCCATGGTAACCGGGCATCAAGGATCGCGGCCGCGTGCCGCGAGAAAGGACCGGGGATGGAAGGGCGATCGCATACGGGCTGGTATGTCGTGCTGCTGTTGTTCTGCGTGCTTGTCTTGTGGGTGCCGCTCTACAACCGCGCCGAGCCGAGCTTCATCGGCTTGCCATTCTTCTATTGGTTCCAGCTCCTGCTGGTCCTCGTCGGCGCGGCGCTGACGGCCATCATCTATTTCGCCACCGAAAAGAAATAAGAACGGGGAGAACGCGATGGCGGAGGTCAACTGGACCATCCTCAGCATCTTCGTGGTGCTGTTCGGCTTCATCACCTGGCTGGGCTTCGTCTCGGCGCGCTGGCGTCGCGGCGATCTCGATATGCTGCATGAATGGGGACTCGGCGGCCGCCGCTTCGGCACGGTCGTTGCCTGGTTCCTGATTGGGGGCGATCTCTACACGGCTTATACCTTTGTCGCGGTGCCGGCGCTCGCTTACGGCGCGGGCGCGGTCGCATTCTTCGCGGTGCCTTATACGATCCTCATCTATCCACTGCTGTTCATCGCTTTCCCGCGCATGTGGCAGGTCTGCCATCGGCACGGCTATATCACCGCGGCGGATTTCGTGCGTGGCCGCTTCGGCAACCGCTGGCTGGCGCTCGCGATCACCTTGAGCGGCCTCGTCGCCACCTTGCCCTATATCGCGCTTCAGCTCGTCGGGCTGGAGGTGATCATCGGTGGCATGGGGATTTCCGGCACCGGCTGGGTCAGCGAGGTGCCGCTGATCATCGCTTTCGTGATCCTTGCGGCCTTCACCTACACCAGCGGACTGCGCGCGCCGGCCTCGATCGCCATCGTTAAGGACCTGCTGATCTATCTGACGGCCTTTGCCGCCATCATCGTGATCCCGGTCGAACTCGGCGGCTTCGGCAAGATTTTCGCCGCCGTTCCGAGCGCCAAGCTCCTGCTCGCGACGCCGCCCGCCAATAGCTTCGGCTCTTACAGCGCCTATGCGACCCTCGCGCTCGGCTCGGCGTTGGCGTTGTTCCTCTATCCCCATTCGATGACCGGCATCCTCAGCGCGAACAGCGCGCATGCGGTGCGGCGGAATGCGGCGATGCTGCCGGCCTATTCGCTGATGCTCGGGCTGCTGACCTTGCTCGGCTTCTTCGTCATTGCCGCCGGGATCGACAAGCTGCCGGAATTCTCGCCCGGCTTCGCCCAATTCAAGGCGAATTTCGCCGCGCCGGCGATCCTGCTCTGGGCCTTCCCGTCCTGGTTCGTCGGCATCGCCTTCGCCGCGATCGGCATCGGCGCGCTGGTGCCGGCGGCGATCATGTCGATCGCCTCGGCCAATCTCTATACCCGCAACATCCACCGCGAATTCATCAACCCGGCAATCTCGGGCAGGGACGAGGCGCAGATCGCGAAATGGGTGTCGCTGATCGTCAAATTCGGGGCGCTGGTCTTCGTGCTGTTCCTGCCCCTGCAATACGCCATCCAACTCCAGCTCCTCGGCGGCATCTGGATCATCCAGACCTTCCCGGCAGTGATCCTCGGGCTCTTCACCCGCAAGCTGAACGATTGGGCGCTGCTCTGCGGCTGGGCCGTCGGCACCGTCCTCGGCACCTGGATGGCGGCCGTCAACAATTTCAGCGCGACCTATCCGCTGACGATCGGCGGCTGGGGCTTCCCCGGCTACGCCGCGCTCTACACGGTGATCTTGAATTTCCTGGTGGCGCTGGTGCTGACGCCGGTCTTTGCCGCGATGGCGTCAAAGCCGCCGGTCGATGAGACCACGGCCGCGGATTACGTACATTAGAGATTTAGAGGGGCGGTATAGCTATCTGAAAATAAAAGATTTTCAGTCGCGAACGTCACGCATGGTGATGAGCACGAGCGAGGCGATGATAACGCCGGCGAACTCGGCACCGGTCGCGATCTGTCCGATCAGGGCGCCGAAGACGGTGCCGGCAAGCGTAACGGTTCCGATCAACGTGGTCATGTGCGGGCCCCTCCAAATGTTTTTGTTGTGGCCAAACCGATAACGCCTCGGCTTGCCGCTTTATTCACTCGCCAAACAAAAAAAGTAACTACGCGTCGATCTTGGCGGCAGCGAGGCGGGCGAGAGCCTGGGG
>Ga0335085_10004984_pt1 | contig 21656 bp, 17 predicted proteins | sample Lox_Sample_45_FD_206712 | JGI IMG/M metagenome (GOLD analysis project Ga0335085, IMG submission 206712) | Soil microbial communities from Loxahatchee National Wildlife Refuge, Florida, United States - Lox_Sample_4.5 | ecosystem: Environmental > Terrestrial > Soil > Wetlands | place: USA...
CATCCGTCCCGGCGATACGCTCTGGGACCTCTCCGGCCGCTTCCTCAACAACCCGTGGTACTGGCCGAAGGTGTGGTCGTACAACCCGGAGATCACCAACCCGCACTGGATCTACCCGGGCAACGTACTCCGCTTCTACCCGTCCGAGGAGGAGGCGCCCGTGCGCGTCGAGCCGGTGGAGGCGGGCGCGGGACAGGCCGCCGGCGAGCCCGGCGCCGAGGAGGAGGAGTACGAGCCGCCGCGCGAGCTCGAGGACCTCTCCAAGGCCGACATGAAGGTGCCCCCGCCCGAGGAGGAGAAGGACGCGGTGGCCGTGGCCGGCCCGTACAAGATCGGCTACGTGGCGTCCAACGCGACGCTGACGCGCCACGACGGCCTCGTCACCCCGCGCGAGCTCGCGGAGTCGGGGACGATCGTGAACGCCTTCGAGGAGAAGCTCCTCCTCAGCATGCTCGACCGCACCTACGCGCAGTTCAAGGGGACGCCGCCCGTCAAGGTCGGGGAGAGCTACGTCGTCTACAAGACGCTGCGGCCGGTGAAGCACCCGGTCACCGGCGAGTTGTTCGGCTACCAGTCCACGATCCTCGGCAGCGCGAAGGTCGTCGCCGTCGGCGACAAGGCCGCCACCCTCGTCATCACCCGCTCGTTCGCGCCCATCGAGCGCGGCAACCTGCTCGCACCGTGGCCGGAGCGGACGTTCCGGCGGGTGGAGCGCAAGCCGAACACGCTCTCGCTCGACGGGCGGATCCTCACCACGCAGATCGAGGTCCTGACCCAGCTCGCCCAGTTCAACGTCGTGTTCGTGGACAAGGGCTCGGCCGACGGCGTGCAGGAGGGGAACGTGTTCAAGGTGCTCCGCTCGGGCGATCCGTACGGCCGGAAGCCCTCGGAGGCCTCCTGGGACCCGAAGCTGCCCCCGGAGACCATCGGCGAGCTGCTCATCGTGGACGTGAAGGAGAGGGCGTCCTCCGCGTTCGTCACGAGGAGCCTGCGCGAGCTCGTGGTCGGCGACCGCATCGAGATGCGCCCGTCGGGCGGAGCGGGCGGGAACTAGCGGGCGGCCCGTACTCTGCATCGGCCTCGCGGTCGATGCCCTCCGACGCCGATCCGGGGATCTCCCGGTCCTCGCCGCGCACCCTCCGGCCGGGAGACGGCCGCTACCCCGACCGCCTCGCCCGCATCCCGGACCGCCCACCCGAGCTGCGCGTCCGCGGGGAGATCGCCACCGGGCGGGCGGTGGCCATCGTCGGCTCGCGCCATCCGGACGACTACGGACTGGAGATGGCGCGAGAGCTCGCCTCCGGGCTCGCCCGGTCCGGCGTGGCCGTCGTCTCGGGCGGCGCGTTCGGGATCGACGCTGCGGCCCACCGCGGGGCCCTGGACGGCGGGGGGCGCACGGTGGTCGTGCTCGGCACCGGCGTGGACGTCCCGCACCCTGCCTCGAACCGCGCGCTCTTCGAGGAAGTGCTGGCCACGCGCGGCGCGCTCGTCTCCGAGCAGCCCGACGGGACGCGAGGCTTCAGGGGGAACTTCCCGGCGCGCAACCGCATCGTCTCGGGGCTCTCGGAGGCCGTGGTGGTCGTCCAGGCCGCCCGTGGCAGCGGCGCGCTCATCACCTCGTCGTGGGCACGGCGCCAGGGCGTGCCGGTCCTGGCGGTCCCGGGCGACGTGCGCGAGCCGCTGTCCTTCGGGCCGCTCTCGCTCCTCCGCGCCGGAGCCGCCCTCGCGGCCGAGCCGGGCGACGTGCTGCGGGTCCTCGGGGTCGAGGAGGCGACGCGCGAGGACGCGCAGCTCCCGCTGCCCGAAGTGGACGGCGCCGAGGCCGCGATGCTCCGCGCGCTGGGACGCAGGCCGCTCCACGCCGACGCCCTGGCCCTCGCGGCCAGCGTCCCGCCCGGCGAGGCGCTGGGCGCCCTGCTCGCGCTCGAGTTGAGGGGGCTCTGCGAGCAGCGGCCGGGTCAGCACTTCGTGCGCCGCGGCCGGACGAGGTGAGATCCGTCACCGCGCCCGCCAGGCCAGCACCGCGGCCGCCACCGCCGGCGCGGCCGCAGGGCCGCCTCGCCCTGACGTCCCCGGGTGCTACCCTCGCGCACGATGCGACCGGCGGGGCAGGGCGGCGTGCTCCTCGTGGTGGAGTCGCCCGCGAAGGCGAAGACCCTGAAGAGGATGCTCGGGCCCGGCTACGACGTCCGGGCCTCGTCCGGCCACGTGAAGGACCTGCCGGCCGGGCGGATGGGCGTGGACCTCGAGCGGGGGTTCGAGCCCCAGTACGACCTCGTGAGGGGCAAGGCGCGCGTCCTCTCCGAGATCAAGCGCGCCGCGCGCGGTGCCGAGCGCGTGCTGCTCGCCACCGACCCCGACCGGGAGGGCGAGGCCATCGCCTTCCATCTCGCCGAGGAGATCGGCGCCCGGGAGGGCGACGCGCGGGTCCAGCGGGTGCTCCTCCACGAGATCACCCCCGACGCGGTCGCGGCGGCGATCGCGAGCCCGCGGGATCTCGACCGGCGCCGCTACGACGCCCAGCAGGCCCGGCGCATCCTCGACCGCATGGTGGGCTTCGGGCTCTCGCCCATCCTGGCCCGCCGGATCCGGCGCGGCCTCTCGGCCGGACGGGTCCAGTCGGTGGCCGTCGGCCTGGTGGTGGAGCGCGAGCGGGAGATCGCGCGGTTCCGGCCCGAGGAGTCGTGGACCGTCGAGGCCGCACTGGCCGCTTCGGGCCCGGCGGAGCTCCGTGCACGCCTGGTGAAGCTCGACGGGAGCGGGGCCGCAGTCCGCGACGGGGAGGCCGCCCTCGCCCTCGCCGCCGCGCTCGGGCGTGAGCCCTTCGTGGTCGCTGGGGTGGACCGGGAGGAGGTCGTCCGCCCACCGCCGCCGCCGTTCACGACCGCGACGCTCCAGCAGGAGGCAGCCCGCCGGCTCGGGTTCGGCCCGGGGCGGACGATGGCGATCGCCCAGCGGCTCTACGAGGGGGTTGAGCTCGGGGACGAGGGCCTGGTCGGCCTCCTCAGCTATCCGCGCACCGACTCGGTGCGCCTCTCGGCCGCGGCGGTCGAGGCGGCCCGGGGTCTCGTCACGGGCCGCTTCGGCGCCGGCCACCTGCCGGATTCACCGAACGTGTACCAGGCCCGCTCGCGGGGCATCACGGGGGCGCACGAGGCCGTGCGCCCGACATCGGTCGCCTGGACGCCGGAGCGCGTGGCACCGCTCCTTCGCGGGCCTGGAGCGCGCGACCTCGGCCGCCTCTACTTGCTCGTGTGGCGGCGCTTCGTGGCCTCCCAGATGCGCCCCGCCGTCCACGAGCGGACGGCCGCCGAGATCCGGGCGGGCCGGGCGACCTTCCTGGCCGGCGGCATCGCGCTGCGATTCCCGGGCTGGATCGCGGCCCATGGGGACCGCGTCCCGGTGGAGGAGGACGGGCAGCCGACCTCGCCGGGTGAGCTGCCTCTGCTCGAGCCGGGGATGGCCCTGCGCCTCCTCGGCCTCGGGCCCGAGCGACGGGTCACGCAGCCGCCGCCCCGCCACGACGAGGCCTCGCTCGTCCGGGAGCTCGAGGAGCGCGGTATCGGACGCCCCTCGACGTACGCCTCGATCCTGGAGACGATCCAGGAACGGGAGTACGTGGAGAAGGTGGAGGGCTGCCTCCGGCCGACCCGTCTGGGGACGCTCGTGACCGACGTGCTCGCGCGGGCCTTCCCCGGGGCGATGGACCCGGCTTTCACCGCGGGTGTCGAGGCGCGGCTCGACGCGGTCGAGGAGGGGAGCGAGGGGTGGCGGGACGTGCTGGCCGGGTTCTGGGGTCCGTTCGAGGAGGCCATGGAGAAGGCGAAGGACGAGCTGGGCGAGCGGGGAGAGACGGGCCTCACCTGCGAGAGGTGCGGGAAGCCCATGGCGGTCAAGGTCGGCCGGAACGGCGAGTTCCTGGCCTGCACCGGCTATCCCGCCTGCCGGAACACCAGCGACTTCCGCCGCGAGGGTGACCGGATCGTGGCGGTGAGCGCGGAGGCCGAGCCGGTGGCCGACCTCTGCCCCCGCTGCGGCGGCGCCATGGTGGCGAGGCGTGGCCGCTTCGGGAAGTTCCTCGCCTGCACCCGGTACCCGGAGTGCAAGGGCACGCGGCCGGTCTCCATCGGCATGGCCTGTCCCCTCGGCTGTGGCGGCCAGGTGACGGAAAGGCGGTCGCGTCAGGGGAAGACCTTCTACGGGTGCTCGAGCTGGCCGACCTGCGACTTCACGTCCTGGGATCGCCCCGTGGACGAGGCGTGCCCGGACTGCGGAAACGCCTGGCTCGTCGAGAAGGCGGGGCGGAAGGAAGGCCCCGTCGTCGCGTGCCCCCATCGCGAGTGCGGCTACAGGCGCAAGCTCACGGAGCGGGCGCCGCCTTGACCGGGCGCCGCCCCCCTGATAGGAAAAACCGCTGTCCCTACGCGGACCAAGCCCACCCCCCGCGCTCCGAGAGGCAATTGCGATGATGAGTTCGCTCGCAGAGTTCTTCCGCGCCGGCGGCCCGTTCATGGTCGTCAACCTGGTGACGAGCGCCGTCGCCATCGCGATCATCGCGGAGCGGATCATCGCCCTGGCGTACAAGCTCAACCTGAACGCCGGGCCGTTCATGGAGCAGGTCCAGAAGCTCGTGCTCTCCGGCAACGTGGACCGCGCCGTGAAGCTCTGCGGCGCCGCGCCCAACGCCTCGCTGTCCCGCGTCATCCGCGCCGGCCTGACCCGCGCGAACCGGGGCGAGGCCGAGGTGGCCCGCGCGCTCGAGGAGGCGGTGCTCGAGGTGACGCCCGCAATCGGCAAGCGCATCCAGTCGCTCTGGTCGCTCGCCAACGTGGCCACCCTGGTCGGCCTCATCGGCACCATCATCGGCCTCATCGGGACGTTCAAGTCGCTCGAGGCCGCGTCGCCCGAGATGAAGCAGGTCATGCTCTCCCGGGGCATCTCGGAGGCCATGAACAACACCGCCTTCGGCCTCTCGATCGCGGTGACCTGCATCGTGGCGCACCTCATGCTCTCCTCGAAGGCGAAGTCGATGATCGAGGACATCGAGTACAACGCCCTGCGCCTCGAGAACCTGCTCTCGCGGCGCGGCGCGGGCGAGACCAACCCTCTCGAGTCCGCCGGGTAGGCTCCTCACCGGAGATCCGACCGATGCGGCGACGCGTTTATGCCGAGGAGCACGTCGGCGAGCTGAACATCGTCCCGTACCTCGACATCGTGGTGAACCTCGTCATGTTCATGCTGCTCAGCATGACGGGGCTCATCAGCCTCGGCGTGCTCAACGTCTCGACGCCGAAGATCGGCGGCCCCGCGGTGACGCAGGCCGAGCAGGCGGAGCAGCCGAAGCTCCTCCTCACGGTGGCGATCGGCAAGCAGGGCTTCTACGTGGCCGGGGCGGGCGGCGTGATCGGCGCCGACGCCGCCAGCCCGAACGTGGGACGGCCCCCGACCATCCCCCTCAAGGACGGCAAGTACGACTACGCCGCCCTCACCGAGCAGCTCCGCCAGATCAAGGAGAAGTTCCCCACCGAGACCGCGGTGATCCTCTCGGCGGACATGGACGTGATCTACGACGTGCTCATCCAGACCATGGACGCCTGCCGCGAGGTGAAGGTGACGAAGCCGGACGGCACGAGCGAGCACAAGGCGCTCTTCTTCGACGTCTCGCTGTCGATGATCGGGTGACCGCGATGACCGCCCCCGCGCACGGCCCGACGCCCGAGGACATCCAGAAGGAGAAGGATTCGCGCAGGTTCCGCAAGGCGCGCCGAAAGGTGCGCGAGGAGGCGGGCGAGATCAAGGAGCTCAACATCACCGCGATGATGGACATGATGACCATCATCCTGGTGTTCCTCCTGAAGTCGTACTCGGCCTCCGCCATCAACGTGAACATGGGCGCGAACCTCACCATCCCCACCTCCTCCACCCAGCTCAACCCGCAGGAGAACATCACCGTCACGGTCGCCTCGGACGAGGTGTCCGTGAACGACAAGGTGGTCATCCGCAAGGGCGAGATGCGCGGTGGGATCATCCCGGCCGCCTTCAAGGAGGGCGGCAAGGCCGACGCCTTCTACATCGGCTCCGTCTACGACGGGCTGAAGAGGGAGGTCGACAAGCAGAAGTACATCGCCCAGTACAACCGCAACGCGCCGTTCACGGGTCGCGTGAACGTGGTGGTGGACCGCAGCGTCCCCTACCGCACGCTCATGGAGATCCTGTACACCGCCGGCCAGGCCGAGCTCGGCGAGTACAAGTTCATGGTGCTGAAGAAGGAGTGATGGCTCGGCGGGTGACGGTGATCGGCGGCGGCCTGGCTGGCAGTGAGGCGGCCTGGCGGCTGGCGCGGTCCGGGGTGGCGGTGGACCTCGTGGAGATGAAGCCGGCGCGCCGCTCCCCGGCTCACGTCGGCGACGGCCTCGCCGAGCTCGTCTGCTCCAACTCGCTGCGATCCGACAACCCGTTGAACGCGGTGGGGCTGCTCCACGAGGAGCTGCGCCGCCTGGGGAGCGTCGTCCTCGAGGCGGCGGACGCCACCCGGGTGCCGGCCGGCGATGCGCTCGCGGTAGACCGCGAGCGGTTCTCCGCGCGCGTCTCGGAGCGGCTGCGCGCCCACCCGCTCGTCAACGTCGAGACGCGCGAGGTGCTCGCGCTGCCCGAGGGACCCGCGCCTGCGATCGTGGCCACCGGCCCGCTCACCGGCGACGCGCTCGCGTCCGAGATCCGGGCGCTCGCCGGCGGCAGGCTCCACTTCTACGACGCCATCGCGCCGATCGTGACGGCGGACTCCATCGACATGGAGATCGCGTATGCGCGCTCCCGCTACGGCAAGGGCCGTGGCGACGACTACCTCAACCTCCCGATGGACGAAGGCCAGTACCGCGCCTTCGTCCAGGCGCTTCGCGACGGCGAGAAGGTGCCCGCGCACGAGTTCGAGGAGCCGCGCTACTTCGAGGGCTGCCTGCCCATCGAGGTGATGGCAGACCGCGGCGACGACGTGCTCTCCCACGGGCCGATGAAGCCGGTCGGGCTCGAGGACCCTCGCACCGGGAGGCGCCCGTTCGCGGTCGTACAGCTCCGTCGCGAGGACGTCGCCGGCACCGCGTGGAACCTGGTCGGCTTCCAGACCCGCCTGACGTGGCCGGAGCAGCGGCGCATCCTGCGCGCCTTCGTTCCCGGCCTCGCCCAGGCGGAGTTCGTCCGCCTCGGCCAGATTCACCGCAACACCTTCATCGAGTCGCCCCGGGTGCTCGCTCCCGACCTCTCGGCCAGGGCGCGGCCGCACGTCTTCTTCGCGGGGCAGATCACGGGCGTCGAGGGCTACGTCGAGTCGGCCGCCTGCGGCCACGTGGCCGCGCGCGCGGTGCTCGACCGCCTCGACGGCCGCCCGTTCACCCCGCCTCCCCCTGCCACGGCGCTCGGCGCGCTGCACCGGCACCTGACCGGCGCGGCCCATCCCCCCGGCCACCCGCACCAGCCGTCGAACGTCGTCTTCGCCCTGTTCCCGCCGCTCGCGGGGCGCCACCGCGGGAAGGACGCGCGCAAGGAGGCGTACGTCGAGCGCGCCCGCCGTGAGCTCGGAGCCTGGCTCGAGCCCGGAGGAGGGGCGGAGGCCGGGGCGGTGGCCCCGTGAGGCGAGGGTTGCTCGTCGGGCTCGCGGCGACGCTCGCGGGCTGCACGGGCGGTGCGGGAGGGACGGCCACACCGGCCGCGCCCGCCGGCCCGGGGAAGCGCCTCGTCGCGACCGACGCGCGCACGGTCGTGGCCTCGGCCGACGGTGCGTGGCTGGCGTACCTCGACGGCTGCCGGGAGGCTCGAGGTCAGTACCTGCCGCCCGGCACGGCGAGCTGCGATCTGCGCGTCGTGGCGTCGGTGGGCGGCGACCCTGTGAGGGTGGCCTCGGCGGTCACGACGCTGCCGCAGGGGCTCGCCTGGCATTCGCGCGAGCCGGTGCTCGCGGCGCTCTCCGAGTACGACTACCTCGCGGGCTCGGGCACGCTCGTCGTGTGGAGTCCCGCCGGCGCCGCGAAGGTCGCCGAGGGCGTCACGTTCCACGGCTTCGTGCCCGGCGACGTCCGCGTGGCGGCGCTCTCGGGCGGGAAGCTGGTGTCGTTCCTGCCGGGCGCGGCGCCGGAGTGGATGCCCGGGGACGGCAAGCTCACCTCGTTCGAGATCAACCCGGCGTGGAGGTCGCTCCCGCCGGGCGCCGTGGCGTCCCTTCTCCGCCAGCCGTCCGGGCGGCCGGGTGCCGCGGCGCTCCTCGCGCAGGGCCGCGACGGCAAGGTGCGCGAGATCGCGCCGGCCGTGGGCGACTACGCCTTCGCGCCGGGTGGCGCCGCCTGGGCGTTCACGGTGGCGGGGACGCAGGGCTACGACCTCCGGCTCGCCGCCGGGGCGGCCGCGCCGCGACCGGTGGGACGCGCGGCGCGGGTGTTCTCGTTCTCTCCCGACGGCGGGACCCTCGCCGCCATCGTGGACGCGGTGCCCGGAAAGCAGGGCGACCTCGTGATCGTGCCCGTCGCAGCGGGCGGCTCGCCGTCGAAGCTCGGGTCCGAGGTGGGGGAGATGGCCTGGGCCGTCGCGGCGAGGCCTCCGCGGCTCGCGTTCATCGAGGGTTACGACCCGCGCGTCCGCTCGGGCACGGCGGGCGCGGGTGGTCCCGGCCTCCCGCCGCGCACGTTCGGGAAGCACGTGACCGACGTGGCCATCGCGCCGGACGGCCTCGAGATGGCGTACCTCCAGCACTCGACGCGAGGGGGCTACTCGGTGGATCTGCTCGCCGTGCCGGTGGAGGGCGATGCGCCGCCCCGCCCCGTGGCCGGGGGCGTCTTCGGCTTCGCGTTCTCGCCCGACTCGCGCTGGCTCTACTACCGTACGCGCTGCACCCGTAGCGCCGAGGCGTGCGATCTCGAGCGCGCGCAGGCCGGGGCGCCCGCGAACGCGCCGCTCGTGCCGGAGCCGATCGCGCAGGGCGTGAAGAGCTTCGAGTTCGACGCGCGGGAGGCGGGCCGCCTCCTCCTCGGCTGGCAGCGCATGGACCGCGCGGCGCTCGACGTCGGCGTCTGGGAGAGGGGCCGGCTCACGCGCGTGGACACGGTGGTGCAGCCCGGATCGGCGCACCTCCTGGGCCCGGACGGCAGGAGGGTGGCGTACGTCGTCGTGGACCCGAAGCGGGCGGGTGTCTACGTCGCGGACCTGCCGGCGCCGTGAAGGCCTTCCCGACCGCCGCGCGGCCGGGAACGTGCGGCCGCGGGCGACCCCGGGTACGCTGCCCTCGTGGATCCCGCGGAGGAGACCCCGCTCACCCCGGAGCTCGCGCGCTTCGAGGCGTTCCTCGCGAACGAGCGGCGGGCATCGCCGCACACGCGCAGGGCCTACCTCGCGGACCTCACCCAGTACGCGACGTTCCTCGCCGGGCGCGGCGAATCGGTGCTGACGGCCTCGCCCGCGCTCGTGCGGGCGTTCCTCGCCCACGCCGCCGGGGGCGCCCGGGCGGTCACGCTGGGCCGCAAGCTCTCCGCGCTCCGCACCTTCCACCGCTTCCTCGTGCGCGACGGCCTCGCGGAGTCGAACCCGGCGCGCCCGGTGAAGGCCCCGCGCCGGCCGAGGCTCCTGCCCGAGGTACTCCCCGAGGCCGAGGTGGCGGCGCTCGTCGAGGCGCCCACCGCGACCGCGGCGGGCGGCGCGCCGGACCCGCTGGCGCTCCGCGACCGGGCCATGCTCGAGCTCCTCTACGCGAGCGGCCTGCGCGTGGCTGAGCTCGTGGGCCTCGACCTCCCCGACGTGGACCTCGGGGCGCGCCTCGTCCGCGTGCTCGGCAAGCGCAGGAAGGAGCGGATCGTCCCGTTCGGCGCACCGGCCGCCGCCGCGCTCTCGGAGTGGATCGAGCGAGGGCGGCCCGCCGTCCTGGCCGGCGCCACGGGCGCGCGCCCCTCGGACGCGCTCGCGAAGGGCCGCGCGCTCTTCCTCAATCGCGACGGCGGCAGGCTCTCGGCGCGCTCGACGGCGCGCCGACTCGACCGCTGGGCCCTCGCGGCGGGGCTCCCGCGCCACGTGCACCCGCACGTGCTCCGCCACTGCTTCGCGACACACCTCCTGGGCAACGGCGCGGACCTGCGCGGCATCCAGGAGCTGCTCGGTCACGCCTCGCTCTCGACCACGCAGCGCTACACGCATCTCGACTGGAAGCGCCTCGCGGCGGTGTACGACCAGGCCCATCCGAGGGCGAAGTCGGTGCGCGAGCGGTAGGGCGGCCGGCCCCTCGACTTCGCCTGGCCCGAGCCCGTCGAGGGGCTCGGGGCGAACGGTGAGAGCGCGGTTGCCCGCGCGCCCGCGAGGCGCTAGGTCACGGGGATGCGCGCGCTCCACGGCACGACCGTGCTCTGCGTCCGGAGGGACGGCCAGGTGGTCATGGCCGGCGACGGACAAGTGACCCTCGACAAGACGGTCATGAAGGCCACCGCCCGGAAGGTGCGGCGCCTCGCCGAGGGGCAGGTGCTGGCCGGCTTCGCGGGCGCCACCGCCGACGCGTTCCAGCTCTTCGAGCTCTTCGAGAAGAAGCTCAAGGAGCACGCCCGCTCGCTGCCGCGCGCGGCGGTCGAGCTCGCGAAGCAGTGGCGCACCGACCGCCTGCTGCGTCGCCTGGAGGCGCTCCTCCTCGTGGCCGACCGCGAGCACCTGCTCGTGCTCTCGGGCTCGGGTGACGTCATCGAGCCCGACGGGGCTCCGGGGGGCGCCGCCGCCGCCGCCATCGGCTCGGGCGGGCCCTACGCGCTCGCCGCCGCCAGGGCGCTGCTCGCCCACTCGCCGCTCGGGGCCCGGTCGGTGGCGGAGGAGTCGATGAAGCTCGCCGCGGAGATCTGCATCTACACGAACGCGAACCTGGTGGTGGAGGAGCTGTGAACCCACGCGACCTCACCCCGCGCCAGATCGTCGAGGAGCTCGACAGGTACGTGGTCGGGCAGGCGGCCGCCAAGCGCGCCGTCGCCATCGCGCTCCGCAACCGCTGGCGCCGCCAGAAGGTGGCGCCCGATCTGCGCGACGAGATCCTGCCCAAGAACATCGTCATGATCGGCCCCACCGGCGTGGGCAAGACCGAGATCGCCCGGCGGCTGGCGCGGCTGGCCGGCGCGCCGTTCGTGAAGGTGGAGGCCTCCAAGTTCACCGAGGTGGGCTACGTCGGCCGGGACGTGGACTCCATGGTCCGCGACCTCGTCGAGGCCGCGGTGAAGCTCGTGAAGGAGGAGGAGACCGAGAAGCTCCGCGAGCGCGCCCGCGAGGCGGCCGAGGAGCGCGTGCTCGACGCGCTCGGGTACGGCTCCGGCTTCGGCCTCGGCTTCCGGAGCGCCGTCTCGCGGGTGCGCGGCGAGGAGCACCCCGAGCCGCCCGTGGCCGGCGGCCGCGAGCGGGCGCGCTCGCAGCTCCGGGCGGGCACTCTCGACGAGGAGGCGGTCGAGGTGGAGGTGTCCGAGCGGGCGGGGGTGGCGGTGCCGTTCCTGGCGCCGGGCATGGAGGACATGGCCCAGGGCATCCAGGACATGGTGAACAACCTCGGCAACAACCCCATCCTGTCGGCCCTGGGCGCCGGCGCGAAAAAGCGCAAGCGCAGGCTGCCGGCGAAGGAGGCCCTGGAGCTCCTCACCGACGAGGAGGCCTCGCGGATGGTGGACATGGACCGGGTGGTGCGCGAGGCGCTCGACCGCGCGCAGAACCAGGGCATCGTCTTCATCGACGAGATCGACAAGATCGCCGGGCGGGAGAACGTCCAGGGGCCCGACGTCTCGCGGGGTGGGGTCCAGCGCGACCTCCTGCCCATCGTCGAGGGCTCGAACGTCAACACCAAGTACGGGATGGTGCGCACCGACCACGTCCTCTTCATCGCGGCGGGCGCCTTCCACGTCGCGAAGGTCTCCGACCTCATCCCCGAGCTGCAGGGCCGGTTCCCGATCCGGGTGGAGCTCGAGCCCCTTCGCCGTGAGGACCTGGTGCGCATCCTGCGGGAGCCCAGGAACTCGCTCGTGAAGCAGGTGACGGCGCTGCTCGCCACCGAGGGCGTGGACGTGCAGATCCGCGACGACGCGGTGGAGGAGATCGCCCGCATCGCCGCGGAGGTGAACGAGCGCATGGAGAACATCGGCGCCCGGCGCCTGTACACGGTGATGGAGCGCCTCCTCGACGGCATCTCCTTCGAGGGCCCCGAGCTGCGCGGCCAGCGCATCGTCATCGACGCGGCGACGGTGCGCGAGCGGCTGGACGGCATCGCCCGGGACGAGGATCTGTCGCGGTACATCCTCTAGCGATCCCCGAGCGCCTTCTGGAACCCGGCCCGGCGCCGCTGCTATAAGCGCTCCATGTCCGCCACCGAATCGCTCGTGCAGCGCGCCCAGAAGGTGCTCACGCCGAACTACCGGCAGGCGCCGGTCGTCCTCGTGCGCGGCGACGGCTGCCGGGTCTGGGACGCCGAGGGGCGCGAGTACCTCGACTGCATCGCCGGGATCGCCACCGTCTCGCTGGGCCACTGCCACCCCGCGGTGGTGAAGGCGCTCGAGGAGCAGGCGCACACGCTCTGGCACGTCTCGAACCTCTTCTACAACCCGCGGGCGATCGAGCTCGCCGAGGCGCTCGTGGCCACTGCCCGCTTCGCCAGCCGGGTGTTCCTCTGCAACAGCGGCGCGGAGGCCAACGAGGCCATGCTCAAGCTGGCCCGGAAGTTCCACGCCGACGCCGGCCACCCCGAGCGCCACGAGATCGTGGCCTGCACGAACTCCTTCCACGGGCGGACGATGTTCGCGCTCGCCGCCACCGGCCAGCCGAAGTACCACCACGGCTTCGAGCCGCTCGTGCCGGGGGTGAGGCACGTCCCGTACGGCGACCTCGCCGCGCTGGAGAAGGCGCTCGGGCCTGCCACCGCCGCGTTCATCGTGGAGCCGATCCAGGGCGAGGCCGGGGTGCTGCCGCCGCCGGCCGGCTACCTCGCCCGCGCGCGCGAGCTCACCCGCAGGGCTGGTGCCCTGCTCTGCCTCGACGAGGTGCAGACGGGCATGGGCCGCACCGGACGGATGTGGGCGCACGAAGCCGAGGGCGTGGCCCCCGACCTCATGTCGAGCGCCAAGGCGCTCGCGAACGGCTACCCGATGGGCGCGCTCCTCGCGAGCGAGGAGGTGGGCAGCCACCTCACGCCGGGCAGCCACGCCAGCACGTTCGGCGGCAACGCCCTCGGCGCAGCGGTGGCGCTCGCGGTACTGAGCGAGATCCAGCGCCTCCTGCCGGAGGTGGAGAGGGTGTCGGCCCGGCTGCGGGCGCGCATCCTGGAGCTCGGCAAGGGCAGGGTGATCGAGGTGCGCGGCCGGGGGTTCCTGCTCGGCGCGGTGGTGGCCGGAGTGGACGCGGCGGACGTCGTGAAGGCCGCTCGCGAGCGCGGCCTTCTCGTGAACGCCATCGGCACCGGCGTCGTGCGGGTGGCCCCGCCCCTCACGCTCTCGGCGGCCGAGGCCGACCTGTGCGCAGAGCGCCTGGCGACGGCGCTGGCAGTGACGCCGGCGAAGGCGGCGTAGACCGGAGGTGCCCGTGGCCAAGCGCGACTTCCTCCGCCTGACCGATCTCGACCGGGGCGAGCTCCTGGAGCTCGTCGAGCGCGCCGCCGAGTGGAAGCTGCTCGGCCGCGGCGGACCGAGGCCGCTCGCCCACCGCACCATCGGCCTCGTCTTCGAGAAGGCGTCCACCCGGACGCGCGTCTCGTTCGAGGTGGCGGCCTACCAGCTCGGCGGGAACGCCATGATGCTCTCTCCCCGCGACACCCAGCTCGGCAGGGGCGAGCCCATCCGAGACACCGCCCGGGTGCTGTCGCGCTACCTCGACTGCCTTGTGGTCCGCACCTTCGGGCACGACAAGATCGAGGAGATGGCGCGCTGGGCGTCCGTGCCGGTGGTGAACGCCCTCACCGACGCCTCGCATCCGTGCCAGGTCCTCGCCGACCTCCTCACCGTCGCCGAGCGTTTCGGCGCCGAGGCGCTCTCGCGCGGACCGCTGCACGTCGCCTGGATCGGAGACGGCAACAACATGGCCGGCAGCTGGCTCGAGGCCTGTGCGCTCCTCGGCTTCGAGCTCCGCCTCGCCTGCCCCGAGGGCTACGACCCCGACCCGGCCCTCGTGGCCCGGGCGCACGGGAAGGCCACGGTGGTGCGCGATCCACGGGTCGCGGCGGAGGGCGCCCACGTGGTCAACACCGACGTCTGGGCCTCCATGGGCCAGGAGGAGGAGGCCGAGGTGCGGACGCGGGCCTTCGCCGGGTACATCGTGGACGAGGCGCTCATGTCCAGGGCCCGCCCGGAGGCGCTGGTCCTCCACTGCCTGCCGGCGCACCGCGGCGAGGAGATCACCGAGGCCGTGTTGGAGGGTCCCCGGTCGGCAGTCTTCGACGAGGCCGAGAACCGGCTGCACGCCCAGAAGGCGCTCCTCGAGATGCTGCTGGCCCCGCGGTGATGCGACTGTCCTTCCCGTGGGTCCCTCGTGATAGACCGAGGGTGAGGGCATTTGACCGGCGGCGGTCCGGCCCGTAATCTCGGGCCGGCGACCCCTGCGCCGACCGGATCTCTTCGTGATGACGGACCGTTACCGTGGGTTCACCTTCGACGAGACGGCCCTGCGCGAGGACGTCGACCTCGACGTCGATCGCCGCAAGGAGATCCTCTTCGCCGAGGCGCAGCTCCAGAAGTGGACGCTCTGGGAGGTCCTGGGCATCCCCTGGAACGCGCCCGTCGAGGCCGCGAAGGCCGCGTACATCGAGAAGGTGAAGGTGTTCCACCCCGACCGCTACCCGGCGAAGCGTCTCGGCACCTACCGGGCCCGCCTGGAGCGGGTGTTTCGTCGCATCACCGAGGCGCGGGACGTCCTCTCCGACGAGGGGCGGCGAGTGCCTTACGTGCGCCAGACGGCTCCGCCGGAGCAGGCCGCCGCCATGGAGGCGAGGAAGCTCGAGGACGAGCGACGCTCCGAGGAGCGCCGGGCCCGCCTCGGCCGGCAGAACCCGCTCCTCCAGCGCTTCGGCCGGGTGAAGGAGCTCGTCGCCCGCGGGAAGCACGCATTCGAGGAGGGTCGCTTCCTCCAGGCCGCGAACGACCTGCAGCTGGCGCTGTCGATGGACCCGGGCAACATCGAGGCCCAGACCCTCGTGGCGGAGGCGAAGCGCAAGTCCGCGGCCCTGAAGGCCAACGACTGGTTCGACAGGGGGCAGCAGTTCTACGTCATCGGACGCATGGGCGAGGCGCTCGCCGCGTTCCGCGAGGCGCTCGCCGCCGACGCCACCCACATCCGCGCGGCGGCCCTCGCCGCCCGGGCCGCGCTCGAGCTCGGCGAGGTGGCGGAGGCTCGCACGTTCGCCGAGCAGGCGGTGAAGGCCGGGCCGAGGGTGGCGATGGCGCACGAGTCCATGGGCCTCGTGCTCGAGGCGTTGGGCTCGAAGCGCGAGGCGCGCGAGGCTCTGGAGAAGGCGATCGAGCTCGACCCCAGGCTGGAGAGCGCGAAGGAGCGGCTGAAGAAGCTGCGCTGGAGCTTCCTCGGATGAGCGAGCTGGAGCCGGTCATCGGTATCGACCTCGGCACCACCAACTCGGTGGTCGCCACCGTGCGCGACGGCGTGCCGCGCGTGATCCCCAACCGCGGGGGCCAGCTCCTCACGCCCTCCATCGTGGCGGTGGCCAAGAACGGCAAGCGGCTCGTCGGCGCGCTCGCCAAGCGTCAGGCCATCACCAACGCCGAGAACACCGTCTTCGCAGCCAAGCGCCTCATCGGACGGCGCTGGGGCTCGAAGGAGGTCGAGGACGCGCGCCAGTTCCTGCCGTACGAGCTCGTGGCCGGCCCGGAGGGGAACGACGTCCGCGTCCAGCTGGGCGGGCGCACCGTCTCCATCCCGGAGATCTCCGCGGTAGTGCTGGCGGAGCTGAAGGCCGACGCCGAGGCCTGGTTCGGCCGCCCGGTGCGGAAGGCGGTCGTCACCGTGCCCGCCTACTTCAACGACGGCCAGCGCCAGTCCACCAAGGACGCCGGCCGCATCGCCGGCCTCGAGGTGCTCCGCATCATCAACGAGCCCACCAGCGCCGCGCTGGCCTACGGCTTCGGCAAGCAGATGGAGAAGAAGGTCGTCGTCTTCGACCTCGGCGGCGGGACCTTCGACATCTCCATCCTCGACATCGGCAAGTCGGTCTACGACGTCGTCGGCGTGGGAGGCGACACGTACCTCGGCGGCGAGGACTTCGACCGCCGCATCATGGACTGGCTCACGTTCGCGTTCGCCAAGGAGAACGGGGGCGTGGACCTGCGCCAGGACAAGATGGCGCTCCAGCGGCTCAAGGACGCGTCCGAGAAGTCCAAGTGCGACCTCTCCACGGCGCCGAACACGGCCATCCACCTCCCGTTCCTCGTCTCGGGCGGCGAGGGGAAGGGCGCCCTCCACCTCGACAAGCAGCTCACGCGCGAGAAGCTCGAGGAGCTGACGAAGGACCTCGTCGAGCGCTGCATCGCCGTGGCGGACAAGACGCTGCGCGACGCGGGCCTCCGGGCCGCGCAGGTCGGCGAGGTGATCCTCGTCGGTGGCATGACCCGGATGCCGAGGGTGGCCCGGGCGGTGCGCGACTACTTCGGGCGCGAGCCCTCGCGCGGCGTCCACCCGGACGAGGTGGTGGCGCTGGGGGCGGCCATCCAGGCCCACGCGCTCGTGGCGCCCCAGCCCAAGGGCGAGGAGGTGCTGCTCCTCGACGTCACCCCGCAGAATCTCGGGCTCATGGTGGTGGGCGGGTACTTCAACACCGTCATCCCCCGCAACACGACGGTGCCCACCAGCCAGACGCACCTCTTCACCACCGTCCAGGACAACCAGACCTCGGTGCGCATCGCCGTCCTCCAGGGCGAGAGCGAGAAGGCCATCGAGAACGAGCTCCTCGGCGAGTTCATCCTCGACGGCATCCGCCCGGCGCGCCGGGGCGAGGTCTCCATCGAGGTGACGTTCGCCATCAGCGCCGACGGCATCGTCGGGGTCTCGGCCCGCGATGTGGTCACCGGTGCCGAGCAGTCGATCACCGTGACCGCCACCTCGGGCCTCACCGAGGAGGAGCTGAAGCGCATCCTCGACGAGCAGCGCGACGAGCTCCTGGAGCGGAAGCAGACCACCCGCGAGTTCGAGATGCGGCGCGATCGGGCGATGGCCCTGGTGCGGGAGATCGACGCCCTGCGCCCGGCGGTGGAGGCGGCGCTCGAGAAGTCGCGGTTCGGCAAGGACGCCATCCAGAAGGCCGAGACGGTCATCGCCCGGGTCCGCCAGGCCATCGCGGCGCGCGACGCCGGCGCCATCGAGGTCGAGGAGGAGCAGCTCGACCGGACGCTCCAGCTCTTCAGGGCGCTCGCCGCGGGCGGCCCCGTGCCGGCGGGAGGCTAGGTGCCGGACCTGGCCGAGCTCATCGATCAAGGAGTGCGGGCCTACGTCACGGGGCGCATCCAGGAGGCCCTGTCCGCGTTCCAGCACGCGCTGATGCTCGACCCGCAGAACGTCAAGGCGCGCGGGTACCTCGTGCGCATCCAGGCCACCCACCCGGGCGCGTTGTCGGGACCCTTTCACGGGAGGGTGCCGCTGCCCGACGTCGCCGAGCCGCCCCCGCCGGACCTGAAGCCGTTCGACGTGAGCCCTCCCGCAACCGAGCGCGAGGCCGCGCGCGCCGTGCCGGCGGGCGACGGCCACCCCGCGCTCCACCACGAGGAGGACTTCGCCCCCTCGCCCTGGGACGAGGGCCCGACCACGGGCGCCACCATCGTGCTCTCCGACGAGGGCTCCGGCGCCGGCATCGACCTCTCGGCCGTCTCCGAAAAGTCCGACCTCCGTCCGCTCGTCCCCGAGGGCCAGGCTCCCGCCCTGCGAGGGCCCCCCACCGACGTGGACCTCTGGCTCAAGGCCGCGAAGGAGCTCTTCGCCCTCGGGGACTTCACCGGATCGCTCGAGCTCATCGAGAAGATCCTCATCCTCGATCCCGACCACGGCGAGGCCCGCGACTACCTGCGCCAGAACGAGGCCACGCTGGTCTCGATGTACGAGTCCAAGCTCGGTCCGCTGCAAGCCGTCCCCCGGCTCGCCATCAAGCCGGAGGAGGTGATGTGGCTGAACCTCGACCACCGCGCGGGGTTCCTGCTCGCGCAGATCGACGGGTCGGTGGACTACGAGGGGCTGTTCGCGGTGTCCGGGCTCCCGCGCCTCGACACCGCACGCATCCTGGCCAACCTGATCGCGGACGGCGTCATCCGATCGTGAGCGACGGCGAGAAGGCGGGGTCGGCTGTCCGGGCGCCCACCGTGGACGGGGCCCCCGCCGGACGGCCCGTCGAGTGGATGAGGGTGGCGGTCGGCGCGGGCGCCGGCGCGTACACGCTGCTCGGCACGCGGGACATCCTCTTCCCCACCACCACCATGGGGAACCGCGTCTCGCAGGCGATCGTCGCCGTCGTCTGCCTCGCGGCGCTGCCGCTCTCCCGCCGCTGGCCGCGCCCCTCCGCGACGGTCGTGATCTCCGCGATCTGGCTCCAGCTCGTCTGGACGCTCGTGGCGAACGGCGCCCCCGTGCCGGCGCTGCTCGGATTCCCGGTGCTGTCGGCCGGGGCCGGGCTCCTCGCCGGAGGAGGCGCGGCGCTCCTCGTCGGCGCCGCCAGCTCGGTGGTGGTTCCGCTCGCGTACGTGGCGGGAAGGGCCGTCTCCGGCACGGGTGAGGCCATCCAGCCGATCGAGATCAACTGGCTGGTGGCCACCGACGTCTGCACGATGGCCGCCGCCCTCATGACCCGCACGGCCCTCGTCTCCTACCGTCGCCTGCTCGAGGCGTCCGAGACCGCCCGGCTGCGCTACCGGCAGCTCTTCCAGGAGGCGCCCGAGGGCCTCGTCGAGCTGGACGAGGCGGGCCGTATCGCGGAGGCCAACGCGGAGGCACGGCGCATCCTGGGCGCCGGCGAGGTGGCCGGCAGGGAGCTCGGGGCGGCGCTGCGGGCGCTCGGGGTGGTGGATCCGCCGGACCTCTCGCAGGCGCGGCCCGGGCTCCCCCTGCCGGTGGAGGTCCCCGCGACGCTCGGCGCGAGGGCCCGGCTCCTCGAGATCGGCGTGGGGGCGGAACCGGGCTCTCGCAGGCTCCGGCTCGTGCTCTCCGATGTCACCGAGCGTCGCTACCTGGAGGAGCGCCTCGGACACGCCCAGAGGCTCGAGACGGTCGGTCAGCTCGCCGGAGGCGTCGCCCACGACTTCAACAACCTCCTCACCGTGGTCGGCGGGAACGCAGCGCAGCTCGCGGAGCACTCCGATCCGGAGGTGCGCCAGCTCTCGCAGGAGATCCTCGACGCACAGGAGCGCGGCACGGCCCTGACCCGGCAGCTGCTGGCTTTCGGGCGGCGAGAGGTGCGGGAGCCGCGCCGGCAGGACCTCGCCTCGATCGTGTCGGGGATCTCGCGGCTGCTCGGACGGCTGCTCGGCGAGCAGCACCGGCTGCGCCTCGTGCTCGAGGGGCCAGCGCCGGTGTTCGCCGACCGGGGCCAGTTGGAGCAGGTGACCATCAACCTCGTCACCAACGCGCGCGACGCCATGCCATCCGGCGGCGAGATCGCGGTGGCCGTGCGCCGCCTGGCCTCCGAGGAGGCGAGGCGCCTCGGGTCCACGCTGGGGGGCGACGCCCAGGTGCTCCTCGAGATCGCCGACGTCGGGGTGGGAATGTCGGCCGAGACCCTCCGCCAGATCTTCGAGCCGTTCTTCACGACCAAGCCGCGCGGCAAGGGCACGGGCCTGGGGCTCGCCACCGTGCACGGCATCGTGGACCAGAGTGGGGGCTGCACCGCGGTGGACAGCGCGCCCGCCCGAGGCACCCGCTTCCGCGTGTTCCTCCCGGAGATGGCCGCCGCCGTGGGTGTCGCCCAGGCCGGTCCGGAGCGGCCTGCGCCCGCGCGGGGGACGGAGCGCGTCCTGCTCGTCGAGGACGACGCCGCGGTGCTCTCCCTGGCGCGCAGGACACTCGAGAGGGCCGGCTACCGGGTGACGGCCGCCACGGGTGGTGACGCGGCCGAGGCGGCCGGCCGGGCGGGGAGGTTCGACCTCCTCCTCAGCGACGTGGTGATGCCCGGGACCGGCGGCGTCGAGCTCGCCCGCCGCCTCCGCGCCTACAACCCCGGCCTGCGGGTCTTGCTCACGAGCGGCTACCACGACGTCGATCAGCGCGACCCGGCGGCCGATGCGCGGTTCCCTCTCCTCACGAAGCCTTTCGAGCCCGCGGAGCTCCTCCGGCGGGTGCGGGCGGCGCTCGACGCCGAGCGAGACCCCGTCAGCGGGTGATGTCGGGCGGGTCGAGCGGATCGTCCGCGTCGGCCATGAGCTCGGCCTCGCGGCGTCGAGCGAAGGTGCCCTGCACGAACTCGATGAGGCGGTCGAGGTAGCTCGTGATCGGCGGGCACTGCACGCCGGTGCCCTGGAGCAGCTCGAGCAGGTTGCGGCAGTTGTAGATGGCGAGGTGGTTCACGTATTCGATCGCCAGCCGGTGCACACGCGAGACGCGCTCCAGCCCGGGCAGCTGGAGGAGCGCCTGGAAGGCGCGGGCCGGCATGGAGACCGGCGGGATCTTCCGGCCCGTCCGGGCGGCGATCATCTCGTAGACCCGCCGCGCCGAGAGCGGCGCCGGGTCCACCACGTGCACGGTTCGACCCGCGCCGGCCGGGTTCCGGGCGATGGCGGTGGCCGAGTCCACCACGAAGTCCACCGGCACGACGTTGAGCGGCGCCACCGCGTCGCCGGGCAAGGGAAGCGGAACGCTCACCGGCGAGGCGACGAGGAGGATGGCCATCGCGTACGGGCCCTCGAACCGGTCGATCTCGCCGGTTCGGGAGTCGCCCACCACGATGCTGGGCCGGTAGATGGTGGCGGGGATGTCCACCTGCGCGCGCCGCACCAGGATCTCCGCCTGGAACTTCGACTCCTCGTAGGCGTTGTGGAACCGCTGCCCCATCGACAGCTCGTCCTCCAGGATGACCCCGACGCGGTTCCCAGAGACGTAGGCGGACGAGAAGTGGTTGAAGCGCGACAGCCGGCGGGCCTGCTGGGCCAGCTCGATGACGTTGCGGGTGCCCTCCACGTTGACGCGCCGGATCTCGCGGGGGTCGGCCCCGAGCCAGGAGATGGCGGCGAGATGCCACACGTCGGTGACGTCGGCGGCGAGCGCCTTGAACTCGGTCCCCGAGAGGCCGAGGTGCATCTGCTCGACGTCGCCCTCGATCACCTCCGCCCGCGCGCCGAGCGAGGCGAGGTCGGCGTGAGCGGCGGCGGCGTGCTTGGGCTGGACCAGCACGAAAAGCCGGTCGCCGTTCGGTCCGCCCTCCGCCAGGCGGCGCACCAGGCGTTTCCCGATGAAGCCGGGGTAGCCGGTGACGAGCTGCATGCGGGCTGGCACCGCCCGTCAATAGCGCAGGGGGGCGGCGTTGGGAAGCCTGCGCCCCGCTCCCCGCCGCAGGTCGGCGAGCAGCCGGTCCGCCTTCCCCCCCAGATCGGCAGTCCCCCCGGTGTTGTCCACCAGGAAGTCGGCGCGGGCGGCCTTCTCCTCGATGGGCCACTGCGCTGCCAGGCGCGCGTCGGCCTGCGCCGCGGTCAGGCCGTCGCGCGCGG
>Ga0335085_10004985_pt1 | contig 21656 bp, 21 predicted proteins | sample Lox_Sample_45_FD_206712 | JGI IMG/M metagenome (GOLD analysis project Ga0335085, IMG submission 206712) | Soil microbial communities from Loxahatchee National Wildlife Refuge, Florida, United States - Lox_Sample_4.5 | ecosystem: Environmental > Terrestrial > Soil > Wetlands | place: USA...
TGTTGCGGCGATTCACCGAGCAGGGGATCGCTCACGGTCGCCGGCTCCTGACCGTTGTGTTCGTGGATGCTCATGCTCTGGTCGGAGAAATATGTGTGGCTGCCGCTGGTGCCGAACTGGACCGGATTGGCGTTCACCGAATAACCGCTCTGGGTCTGCGCGAGGATGAATTTGTATCCGCCTTTTTCGCCGCTGGCCAGATCGCGATCTATCAGATCGGCGCCGGAGGCACCGGCGTTACCGCTGGCCGGCGGGCCGAGCTGCGCGAGCGAGGTCGCGTACTGGCCGTACTGCGAATAATACTGAGTCTCGGCAGTATGGATCGTGACAATGGCCTTCTTGGCTGCGGTCTCCAGGGCGAAGCGGCGGGCGTTCTGCAGTTTGGGAACGGCGAACGTCAGGATGATCAGAATGATCGCGATGACGATCAGAAGCTCCATCAGGGAGAAGCCGGCAGTGCGGCGCGGCGTGCGGGGGTATCGAACTTCAAACATACCTATCCTCAAGTTTATGACGCCGGGAGGTGGGGGAGCGTTTAGGCGGAATCTGCGGCGCGGCGGGCTTCATCGAGGAGGCGCAGCTTTTTCAGAAAGCGCGGCAGGAGGTCGAGGCGCAGAGCGTTCGGGCCATCGGAGAGCGCTGTTTCGGGGGAATCGTGAACTTCGACGAAGACGCCGGCAACGCCGGTGGCCACCGCGGCCGAGGCCAGGGGCTCGATGAATTGCGGCTGGCCGCCTGATTTGCCGCCCGCGCCGCTCGGCAGTTGCACGCTGTGGGTGGCGTCGAAAACGACCGGCCATCCGGATTCGGCCATGATGCGGAGACCGCGCATATCCACGACCAGGTTGTTGTAGCCGAACGACGAGCCGCGTTCCGTCAGCACCACGTTGCGATTGCCTGTCGATGCCACCTTGTCGGCACTGTGGTGGATGTCGTGCGGCGCGACGAACTGGCCCTTCTTGATATTGACGATGCGTCCAGTGCGGCCGGCTTCGAGCAGAATGTCGGTCTGGCGGCAGAGGAACGCCGGAATCTGGAGGATGTCGGCCACTTCGGCGGCGGGGCCGGCCTGTGAAGGCTCGTGAATGTCGGTGAGGATGGAAAAACCGCGCTTGCGCAGTCTGCCGAGAACCTGCAGGCCGTCGAGCAGACCGGGTCCGCGGTAGCCGTGGAGGCTGGTGCGGTTGGCCTTGTCGAAGGAGGCTTTGAAGACCCATGGGAAACCTTGCGCGGCCGCTATGGGCGCAATAGCTTCGGCCATGCGGATGACATGCGCTTCGCTTTCGATCACACAAGGACCGGCGATGAGAACCAGATGGGCCGGGTTCTGAAAATCGGCGTAACGAACGGGACTCATGCCGGCGTGTAAGGCGGTTCGGGCAGCAGCGGCGCTTCCTCGGCGGCGCGGCGATGGGCGCGGAACCGGCAGGCGGCTGCGATGAACGAGCTGAAAAGCGGATGCGGCTCGAGCGGCTTGGATTTGAATTCGGGATGGAACTGGCAGCCGAGATACCAGGGGTGGTCTTCAATCTCGCAGATCTCGACGTACGTGCCGTCGGGAGTTTCGCCTGTGATGCGCAGCCCCTTCGAGGTCAGAACCTGCTCGAATTCACGGTTGAATTCGTAGCGATGGCGATGGCGCTCGCTGATGGTGGTTGATCCGTAAGCTCTGTTGGCGAAACTGCAGGGTTTGAGCACGCAGGGCCACGCGCCGAGACGCATGGTGCCGCCGAGTTCGTCGATGCCTTTGAGCTCGCGCAATTTGAAAATCACGCGCTGCGGGGTGGCGGGATTGAATTCGGTCGAGTTGGCTTCCGTCAGGCCGCAGACGTTGCGCGCGTACTCGATGACCATGGTCTGCATACCGAGGCAGATGCCGAAGTAAGGCACTTTCTTCGTGCGCGCGTATTCGATGGTGTTGATCATGCCTTCAATGCCGCGGCCGCCGAAGCCGCCGGGGACGAGGATGCCGTCGAAGTGCGTGAGCTCGCTTTCGAGTTTGCCCTGCTCAAAATTCTGCGCTTCGAACCAATGAATGTTGACTTTGACGTTGTGGGCGATGCCGCCGTGGAGCAGCGCTTCTTTGAGACTCTTGTAGGAATCCTCGTATTCGACGTATTTGCCGACGAGCGCGATGTCGACTTCATCCTGGGGATTGCGCATGCGGTTGAGCATGGCGGTCCAGCGGGTGAGATCGCGCGGGCGCGTGCAGTCGAGATTGAGATGGCGCAGGATGATCTCGTCGACTTTTTCTTCTGCGAAAGTGAGCGGCACTTCATAGACGGAGCTCACATCGCTGGCGGTGATCACGGAATCGGGATCGACGTCGCAGAAAAGCGCAATTTTGTCCTTCATGTCTTCGGGCAGAAGACGTTCGGCGCGGCACAGCAGAATATCGGGCTGGATGCCGATGGCGCGGAGTTCCTTGACGCTGTGCTGCGTGGGCTTCGTTTTCAGTTCCTGCGCCGCGGCGATCCAGGGAACCAGCGTTACGTGGACAAAGATGCAGTTTTCGCGGCCGGCTTCGTGGCGCACCTGGCGGATGGCTTCGAGGAAGGGAAGCGATTCGATATCGCCGACCGTGCCGCCGATTTCGCAGATGGTGACGTCAACTTCATCCGACATCTTTTTCACAGCGGCTTTGATTTCATTGGTGACGTGCGGAATCACCTGCACCGTCTTGCCGAGATAATCGCCGCGGCGCTCGCGCTGGATGATCTGTTCGTAGATGCGGCCGCTGGTGAGGTTGTTGGCGCGGGTGAGGGCGGAGTGGGTGAAGCGCTCGTAGTGGCCGAGGTCAAGGTCGGTCTCGGCGCCGTCGTCGGTGACGAAGACTTCGCCGTGCTGGAAAGGGCTCATGGTGCCGGGATCGACGTTAAGGTAGGGATCGAATTTGCGGAGGGAGACGGTGAGGCCGCGGCTTTCGAGCAGACAACCGATCGACGCCGCCGCGATGCCTTTGCCAAGTGAAGAAACGACGCCGCCGGTGACGAATATGAATTTAGGCAGGGTTGACCTCCGGAAACGGCAGACGGCAAAATGCGACCGTCTGCCCCGCGGCTTTTGTTGGAGTCGGGGGCTCAGCCATTGATGCTCTCTGTTTGGACGGTGGAATTCAGAGCGTCGATCAGTTCGCGCACGCGTTCGAGATCGGCGGCAGTATCGACGCCGAAGGATTCATAATCGGTCTCCACCACGCGAATGTCGAAGCCGTTTTCGATGGCGCGGAGCTGCTCCAGCTTCTCGGCTTTCTCCAGAGGGCCGACGGGCAGGTCCGAATAGCGGAGCAGAAAATTCCGGCGGTAAACGTAAAGGCCGATGTGCTTGAAATGCGGCACCTCATCGGCGTGGCGCGCGTAAGGAATGGTGGAGCGCGAGAAGTAAACGGCGTTTTCGAAACGGTCGGTGACCACTTTCACGACGTTGGGGTCGGAGATTTCGCGCAGATCTTCGATCCGCTTTTTGAGCGTGCCCATCTGTATGGCCGGTTCTTCGAGCAGCGGCATGACGGCGGCGTCGATGGCGGCCGGATCGATGAGCGGTTCATCACCCTGGATGTTGACGACCAGTTCGGCGTCTTCGGATGCGGAGGCAACTTCGGCGACACGATCTGTTCCGGAGAGGTGGTCCGGACGAGTCATACTCACGCGCCCGCCGAAGCGGTGTGCTTCATCGGCGATTCTACGATCGTCGGTGGCGATGATGATGGAAGTGAGATAACGGGCCATTGAAGCACGTTCGAAAACGTGTTCGATGACCGTGCGGGAATCGATTTTGGCGAGGGCTTTTCCGGGGAACCGGGATGAGGCATACCGGGCGGGAATGACGCCCAGGATTTTCCGATGCACACGCGATCTTACCACGAACGCGAGTTGTATCAGAATGCTCGCGGCGGGAACTCAATGACGGTTATTTGCCCGCGTGAACCGGGGCCGGAGACGGGCTGGAGAGGAGAACTCTTCCGCAAATGGAAGTGACAATACAGCACCAGTACGCGATTCGGAATTTTATGCGAAAGCGGGGTCTCAAATTTATTTGTCTGTGCTAGACTCCAAACCAGAAGGGAAGCGCATGTTGCGATCCCACCGGGTGACCATTCCGTTTCTGCTCGCCGCCGCGAGTCTCCTCGGGGCAGGAATTTTCGCGGCGCTGAGTTTCGGAGAGGACCCTGCGGAGATCACGCCGCGAGCCCGGCCGACCGAGCAGGCCGTACCGGCAGCGCGCGCCAATATCCGGATCGATACAAACGTAGTTTTGATTCCTGTCACGGTTACCGATCCGCTGAACCGTTTTGTCACCGGCCTCGAACAGGATTCGTTCAAAGTCTTTGAAGACAAGCTGGAGCAGAAAGTGGTGTCGTTCGGCAGCGAAGACGCGCCGCTCTCTGTGGGGATTGTGTTCGACACCAGCGGCAGCATGGGTCCGAAACTGGACAAGTCGCGCCAGGCGGTGACGGAGTTTTTCAAGACGGCGAATCCGGAAGACGAAGCGCTGCTGGTGGTGTTCAACGACCGGCCGGAACTGGTGACCCCGTTTACGCACAATCTGGAAGAAATTCAGAACCGGTTAACGTTTACCCAGTCGAAAGGGCGTACAGCGCTGCTCGACGGCCTTCTGCTGGGCCTGCAGAACATGAAGAAAGCGCACAATCCGCGCAAGGCCCTGATCGTGATCTCGGACGGCGGCGACAACAGCAGCCGCTACACAGAGGCAGAAATCAAGAACGTGGTGAAGGAGTCGGACGTCCAGATTTATGCGATCGGAATCTATGAGCCGGTTCAGTCGCGCGGACGCACCCCGGAAGAGCTTGCCGGGCCCGGGCTGCTGACGGATATTTCAGAGCCGACCGGCGGAAGGCATTTTGTTGTAGAGAATCTGAACGAGCTGCCGGATGTGGCGGCGAAAATAGGAATTGAACTGCGCAATCAGTATGTCATCGGATATAGCCCGTCGAACCAGGCGCGTGATGGCAAGTACCGGAAGGTTAGTGTCAAACTGGTACAGCCGAGGGGTCTGCCTCCTCTGCACGCATTCTGGAGAACCGGCTACTATGCGCCGACGCAATAAACCTGTGAACAAACTCATTTTCGCCGGGGCGGCACTGACCGTGCTTGCCCCGCTTTTCATATGGGGGCAGCAGAGTTCCGCAAAGCAGAACCAAGCCCTGCCCACGCCGCCGAAACAGGCGGAACAGGGCGATTCAGGTGACACGGTCTTTACCACCGATACGCGGCTGGTTCCGCTGAACGTCACCGTCGTCGATAAGAGCGGCCGGCTGGTGACGACCCTGCCGCAGAGCGCCTTTCAGGTGTTCGAAGACGGCGTGCAGCAGCAGATCAAGCTGTTCAAGCGCGAGGATGTACCGGTGTCGCTGGGATTGATCATCGATAACAGCGGCAGCATGCGCGAGAAGCGGCAGAGCGTGGAGCAGGCGGCGCTGGCTCTGGTAAAGGATTCGAATCCGATGGATGAGGTCTTCGTCATCAATTTCAACGACGAGGTGTATCTCGACACCGATTTCACCAGCGACATCTCGAAGATGGAACAGGGGCTGACGAAGATCGATTCGCGCGGCGGAACGGCCATGCGCGATGCCATCCGGCTCTCGGCCGAACACCTGAAAGACAAGGCCAAGCGGGACAAGAAAGTCCTTCTGGTGGTGACCGACGGGAACGACAATGCCAGCCAGATTTCGCTCGATTCGCTGGTGCGGCTGTGTGAACAGGACGATGTGCTCATTTACGCCATCGGCCTGCTGAGCGAGGAAGACAAGCGCGAAGCGAAGAAAGCGCAGCGGGCGCTGCACGATCTGGCGGAGTTCACCGGCGGCGCCGTTTTCTATCCGAAAGATGTTTCCGAAGTGGACCGGATCGCGCACCAGGTGGCGCACGATATCCGGAATCAGTACACGATTGCATATACACCGACCAATCCGGCGCTGGACGGGAAGTTCCGCGCAGTGAAGGTGGTTGTCAAGGGTCCGGGAAACCCGATCGCGCGGACGCGCAGCGGGTATTACGCGACGGATAAGAGCAAGAAGAACGGATCGTGATGCGGATTCTCTGGCGGCTGACCAGGGGATACCGGCTGCGGCCGTGGGCGAGCCCTTATCTCAAATGGCGCATCGAGACCTGGTCGGGAACCAGAGCTGAAAACATCACGCCGGGGGTGTTCGTGCGATTCGCCTGGCAGCACCGCCGCGATCTGACGCGGTATCTGCGATGGGCGGATGAAAATTCGTTTGGATTTTCAGGCCGATGGTGAGGGCTTGGTTTCGGTCGAAGCGGCGGGTTTGGAGTCCGCAGTAGAAGAGGACTCACTCTTCGCCTCGGGCTTTTTGTCGTCCTTCTTGTTTTCCTTTTTGTCTTCCTTTGCGCCCTCGGAGGCCTTGCCGCAATTGCTCTTTGCATAGTCGGTGGCGTACCAGCCGGTTCCCTTCAGGTGGAAGGCCGGGGCGGAAATGACTTTTTCGACCTCTCCGCCGCACTCCGGATGGGTCTTCAGGGGCTCGTCGGAGAACTTCTGGAGGACCTCAAACTTCTTCCCGCAGGTGTGACACTTGTATTCGTACAGCGGCATGAGTATCGCTTGCGCGAGCCCGGAGGCGGGCTGTGCGCTATCTGTATTTTAACAAGCGTGTAACAACAGCCTGCGGCTGAGGCCGCCGGCGTTACTTTTTCTTGACGCCGGGACGCGGGCGAGGCTTGGCGGCCGGAGCGAAGAGGGTTGCGGGCAAACCGTCGGTTTCCATCTTCGGATCGTCGATCGTCAGCGTCAGCATGAATGGATCTTTGACGAACGAATCAATCACACCCTTGAACTTGAAAGCGGTGCCAGGATCGAGCATTCCCTTGAGCGGCTCCTCGAATTTCAGGGTGGCATCGCCGGCGAGGTTGTCGACGTTCACCAGGATTTCCTTATTCGACGGCATGGAAATCACTTTGGCATTGAACATCAGGAAAGCCTGGCCTTCCGGAGGGATCTCGGAGCCTTTGATCATGTCGAAGTAGGTCTGGCCGTCGGGCGCAGTCAGGGCAGTGCGAACGGTGCGCCAGAAGGCGATATCCGGGTGGGCGGCGGCAAAGGCGGCGGCATCGCCTTCCTGCTTCTTCTGAATGTCGGTGACGCTCTCGATTTTGAAATCCGGCGGCATGATCGGATTGGCCAGGGCGACTTTCTTCACGTCGTCGAGGCCGCCCTCATCGCCGTGGTAGCCGGAGTAAGCCTTTTTGAGGTAGCTTTCGGCGGCTGTCTTGCTTTGCGGCTGAAGGGCCATCGGGCCGGTAACCTGCACGGCGCGCGCGATGTAATAAAGGCCCTCGGGCATGCGGGCGACATTGCGCTCGCGCAGGATCAGGCTGCCGAGATTGTAAGTGGCGTTGGCGTCGTTCGGGTTCATCTCAATCAGCTTCTTGAACTCCTTTTCGGCGGCGGCATCGCCTTCGGGCGTCTTCTTCGCCATAGCGAGCGCGCCGAGCACGCTGTGCGCCTGCGTCTCGATCTGAGTATGCGCGGCTTTCCACTGGTCTTCGGTCACGTTGGCGGGCTTATTTTCGGGAGCCAGATACTTGCCGACGTTCTCGGCGAGGTCCTGGGCTGCTTTCTGGGCGGCATCGACATCGGCAGGGGACGCGCCGGGAGCTGCGCCTTTCACTGCGATCTGGCTCTCGTCCTGGGCGATCTGGATGGAGCGCTGGGCCTTGAAATCGGAGTCGGGATACTTCTGTTCCCACTGGTGCAGAAGGTCCAGCTGTTTAACCGGATCTTTTTCCTTGGTTATTTGCTGGGTGAGATCATACTCGCCCTGATCTTTCACCGCGGGCGCTTTCGGCGCCTGCGCAAACGCTCCGGTGGTGAGCAGAGTAACCGCCGCGATTCCGGCCAGTGAATTGACAAAACGTTTGAACACGATCAGATGCCTCCCGACTCTCATTTATCGCCAGACTCTATATTATGCAGTCCGCCTATTCCAAAAAGTGGACAAAGCGGAGTATACCGAACCCCGGCTGCCACGGCAAACAGCCCACCTGGAATTTGGACACCGGCTTCGAGCCGGAGGTTCCAGGCGCGCCATAAACCGGTCCCGGAGGGGGCTCGCGGCCAGTGAAAGATCATAATTGAAATCTCCCGGCTTTGGCAACCGGACGGCGCGGTGATTGTTACAATCGCCCAGGTGGTTTTCCCGACTCCCCCGGCTTCGCGCGCGGCAGATCTGGCGATCATTGCGGCCTACCTTGCGGGAGTCACGTGGTTCGGGACTCGCTTCCGCAAAGGGCAGCGATCGCTGAAGGATTATTTCCTGGGCGGCCGAACCGCGCCCTGGTGGGCGATCGCGCTGTCGATCGTATCGGCGGAAACCAGCACGCTGACGATCATCGGCACGCCCCCGCTCGCCTATCGGGGGAGTTTTGTGTTTCTGCAGGTGGTGCTCGGCTATCTGCTGGCACGCCTTGTCATCTCGGCAATTTTTCTGCCGCAGTACTTCAAAGGCCAGATGTTTACCGCGTACGGGCTGATGGAGAGGCGTTTCGGAGCGCGCATCCGCAAAGTCACCTCGGCGATTTTCCTCGTCACACGCTCGCTGGCTGAAGGCGTACGAGTATTCGCCGTCTCCATTGTGATTTCCATCATTCTGCACACAGGCGGGGTGGCGTCGATCCTGGTGATCGTCGCGGCGACGCTCTTTTATACATTCGAAGGCGGAATGACGGCGGTGATCTGGACCGATGTCGTTCAGATGGCGATGTACGTTTTCGGCGCGGCGGTCAGCTTTTTCGTTCTGCTGGGGAAAATTCCGGGCGGTTTGCCGCATGTGTCGGCGCTGGCGGCGCCGGCCGGGAAACTGACGGTTTTCGATTTCCACTGGTCCTGGACCAATCCGTACACTTTCTGGGCGGGGGTGATCGGGGGCTGTTTCCTGACGACGGCGAGCCACGGCACCGATCAACTGGTGGTGCAGAGGCTGCTGAGCGCGGGATCGGAGCGTGAAAGCCGCGTGGCGCTGCTCTCGAGCTGGATTGTGATTTTCGTCCAATTCACGCTCTTCCTCGCCATTGGACTGTTGCTGTGGGTTTATCAGAACGGACGGGTTTTCGGGAAGGACGATCTCGACCGTCTTTATCCTTCGTTTCTCTGGGACGCGCTGCCGACGGGAATAGCGGGGCTGGCAATGGCGGCGATCATCGCGGCGGCGATGGCGAATCTTTCGGCCGCGCTGAATTCGCTGGCCTCGGCGACGGTCGCGGACTTTTACCAGCCGCTCACCGGAGGGCGGTTTCCGGCGGAACATTATCTCCGGGTGTCGCGAATTTCGACTGTGTTCTGGGGCGGCGTACTGGCGGCTATCGGATTATTCGCGCGGCATTGGGGATCGGTGCTGGAGTCGGGTTTGTCGATCGCTTCGGTGACACTGGGAATTCTGCTGGGAGTTTTTCTGCTGGGCGCGCTCACGAAACGCGTGGGCGAGCGGGGGGCGATTGCCGGAGTGGTGGCCGGCGCGGCGGCTATGGTGTACGTCAGATTCGGGACGGGCATTCCGTTTACGTGGTGGGTGCTCATTGGCAGCGCTGTGACCTTCGCAGTGGGCATCTTATGGCCACGAATCAACACGAATCAACACGAATAAGAAAAACGTGACCGAACTCAAACGCGATCTCGGAATATGGGCCGCACTGGCGATTGTGGTAGGGACGGTGATTGGCAGCGGTATTTTTCGTGTGCCGCAGTCGATGATTCTGAATGTCGGGACAGTGCCCTTTGTGTTTGCTGTGTGGCTGGTGGGCGGATTTCTTTCGCTGGCAGGCGCGCTCACTTATGCGGAACTCGCTGCTGCGATGCCCGGCGCGGGCGGCGAATACGTTTATCTGACGGAGGCCTACGGCCCGCTGTGGGGATTTTTGTACAGCTGGACACAGATGTTTGTCGCCAAGAGCGGCTCCATCGCGACGCTGGCGACAGCGTTTTTCGAATACACGGCGCATTTCGTGCCGCAATTCGAGGCGGTGTGGTTTACAGCCGGGCCATTTGCCGTGAAGTACGGCCAGGTATTCGCGCTCGTACTCATTCTCGTTCTGGGAATCGTCAATTACCTCGGAGTACGGGTCGGCGGCGATGTGCAGGTGGCGGTGACTGCAGTTAAAGTCGGGCTGATCGCGCTTTTGATTCTCGCGGGATTGCTTTACGCGCATCCGGTGCGCGCTACCGCCCCGACGCCGGTGGCGCCGTCATCGATTTTCGCCGGATTTATTGCGGCGCTGGTGGGCGCGCTCTGGGCGTACGACGGATGGAACAACGTCGGAATGGTGGCGTCCGAGGTGAAGCATCCGCAGCGCAATCTTCCGATCGCGCTCATCGGCGGCACGGCGGGTGTGATCGCGATTTATGTGCTGGCCAACTGGGCCTACTTCCGCATTTTGTCTCCGGCCGAAGTGGGCGCGCACAAACTTGTCGCGGCTGAAATGATGCAGCGCATTTCCGGATCGTGGGGAGCGAGCGCGGTTTCGCTGGCCGCGATGATTTCTATTTTCGCAGCATTGAATGGGTCCATTTTATCGGGTGCGCGCGTGCCTTATGCGGCGGCGCGCGACGGGCTGTTTTTCCGGTCGGCGGCACGGGTGCACCCGGCATTTCACACGCCCGGGGTGTCGATTCTGATGCTGAGCGCGTGGTCGGCGGTGCTTGTGCTGTCGGGGAAATACGAGGAGCTGTTTGATTTCGTGATTTTCGGCAGCTGGATTCTTTATGCAATGGCTACGGCATCGGTTTTTGTTCTGAGACGCAGGCGTCCGGACCTTGAAAGGCCCTATAAGACCCTCGGATATCCGGTGGTGCCGCTTTTATTTCTGGCCGGCGCATTAGTTCTGGAAATAAGTACGCTTTGGACCAAACCGAAGGAGTCGCTGGCGGGAATTGCGTTGATTTTGTTGGGATTGCCATTATATTTTTACTGGGGTCGAGGGGCGGGGAAACCCGTCCCAAAGGGCTGAAGCGAACCCTCCGGTACACAATGAGCGGCGTTTCGTTCCAAAATCGGAACGCGGGAGTTGCATTGCTAAGACAATTCAGGTAAAAATCTTAACTGAGCAGGTGCTGCAGAGAGCGCCTTCTGTTCTGAAGCCGGAACGCAGACGTGCAGCGGTTGCAAATCCAGAACGAAAAAACAGGAGTCCAGGTCATGGATGTAACGAAAATTCTCGAAGAATTGCGGCGGGAACGCGAGCAGCTGGAGGAGGCGATACTGAGTCTGGAACGGCTGGCGCGGGGCCGGGGGCGTCGCCGCGGCCGTCCGCCGGCGTGGATGGTGGAAGCGAAAAAGCGGGGCCGTCCGCCGGGCAGCAAGAACAAGGCCAGCGCCTCGGCTGCAGCCGCTTAATTATTTTCAGAGGAGAGACGGCACGAAGCCGTGTCTCTTATTGGTAGAGCAGAAATCTCCGGCGGGCATCCAGTAACTGCTGGATGCCTGAACCGGCAGCAGACGCCGGGTCGGAGCCGGACGTCAAAGCCCGTAACACTCCAGTATTTCCCACCAGGTCCCGATTCAAGTCCAGTTTAATTTTTCCCGGATAAAGCGATTCCAGTGCGGCCGCCAGCGCGAGCCCCAATTGCGACGCGGAGAACTCGTCACGATTGGTCAGCGTGAAGTGGACGCCGCTGACCGTCCTGCCGCTGAAGTTTGACGACGATGGAGTGAACCGAACCGCGGAGAACTCAACCCCGGGTATGTTCATTTGGCGGAGCCGGGCGATCAGGGCATCGGCGTCGATCCAGTCGGCGCCGATCTGCTCGAAAGGCGCGTCGGTGCCGCGGCCGACGGAATAATTCGTGGAATGCTCCAGCAGGGCGATACCCGGGTAGAGAATCGCTTCGTTGAGGTTTCGGATATTGGGAGAGGGATTGACCCAGGGCAGCCCGGTCTGGTCGAACCAGTCTGCGCGGCGCCAGCCGGTCATTTCGATGACGTGGAGATCGGCTTTGGGATCGGCGGAATCGTTCATCATTCGCGCCAGTTCACCGATCGTCATCCCATGCCGCAAGGGCAGTGGGAAGGAACCATTGAACGAAATTTTATCGGGATCGAGCATCGGCCCTTCGACGTGGGTGCCGGTGACGGGATCGGGCCGGTCGAGTACGTAGAACGGAACTTTCGCTTTCGCGGCTTCTTCCATGGCGTAGTGCATGGTGGATTCATACGTGTAGAAACGCGCGCCGACATCCTGGATATCGAAAACCAGCGCGTCGACGGAGCGCAGCATTTCCGGGGTAGGACGCCTGGTTTTGCCGTAAAGACTCCAGACCTTGATTCCGGTTTTCCTGTCGATGGCGTCGCCGATTCCAGGTCGGTCTTCCACGCCTTCAATTCCATGCTCGGGCGAGAAGAGGGCGACGACGTTAATGCCGGCGGATTTCATGACGTCGATGTTGCGGCGGCGCGAGCGATCGATTCCGGTCTGGTTGGTGATCAGGCCGATGCGCTTTCCCTGAAAGATTCTGAAATGGTCCTGCTCGAGGATGTCGAGTCCGGTGCGAACGCCATTGACGCCGTAGCCGGCGGCGCGCGCCGCGATGGTCGCGACCTCGCTGCGCAGCGGATTGATGGTTTTGCGCTGGTGCGGGTGGATCGAGTTGGTCAGCAGAATGACGTAGGTGTTGGAGGCGGGATCGAGCCAGAAGGAAGTGCCTGTAAATCCGGTGTGGCCGAAGGAGCCGACGGGAAACAATTCGCCGCGCGGACGCGAATAAGGCGAATCGATATCCCAGCCGAGGCCGCGCAGAATCGGCTGATCGTGCGGCGTCTGGGGAGTGGTGAATTCGCGGATGGTGGAGGAACTGAACAGGCCGTCGCCGCCATCCAGAATCATCTGGCAGAATTTCGCGAGGTCGTCGGCGGTGGAGAAAACGCCGGCGTGACCGGCGACGCCGCCCATAAAACGCGCGGTCGGATCGTCGACGACGCCGCGCAGAATGTGACCGGATTTGTCGGCTTCCGTGGGCGCGATGCGCGGTTTCAGGGCCGCCGAGGGCAGATAGGAAGTGTCGTTCATGCCCAGAGGATCGAACAGAATCTTTTTTACATACTGGTCTTCCGGAAGTCCGCTGACGCGGTGCACGATCTCGCCCACGAGGACGAAATTGATGTCGCTGTAGACGAATCTGGTTTCGGGCGGGTTGGCGGGCTTATCCAGAAGGGCTCTGCGGATGCCGGTGTCGTAGCCGCTCCACGGCGGCTCGAGATCGAGATCGGGCCGCAGGCCGGAGAAGTGCGTCATGAGATCGCGCACCGTGATTTTGGACGAGCCGCCCTGAAATCCGGGAAGGTACGTGGTCACCGGATCGTCGATATGGACTTTGCCCTGTTCGACCAGTTTCATCATGGCGCTTGTGGTGGCCACGATTTTGGTGAGCGATGCGATATCGAAGATCGTGTCGGCAGTCATGCGCTGTTTCACCGGAACGAGCGCACGATAGCCGTAGGCTTTGCGATAAACGATATGGCCGCCATGTCCGATCACGACGACGGCTCCGGGGATCTTGTCTTCGCGGATCGCCTGGTTGACAGCAGAATCGAGAGCGGCGTCGCCGGTGAAAGCCTGGGCTGAAGCGACGCAGGGGAAAACCGCCGCGCAGAAGGCAACCATGCCGCAAAACACTGCGAGGGTTAACCGTTTCATCAACCTGTTTTGAGAGTATCAAGTCCGGCGGGCGGGGGTTGCGCCGGTGTTGGCGGTTCTGTTATATATCCACGTACCGAGTGGCCATCAGGCGGCCACAGTTTATGATCAAAAAGAAGCTACCCGAACCGGTGAAGAAAACCGCATCCGCCGGAAAACCCGCCGCGGCGGCCAGAACGACAGCCGCGAACGGACCGAGCGCCGCTGAAACCCAGCTGAAGAAGTACGAACAGGCGGTGCAGCTGTTCTCTCAGCGCAAACTGGCTGAGGCGCGCGCATGCTTTCTGGAGGTCTCGAAAGGCCCGGCGCCGCACATCTCGGACAAAGCGCGTTCGTACACGCAGGTCTGCGAGCGGCGTCTGCAGAATAACGAAGTCAAGCTCTCGACGGCCGAGGAGCATTTTAATTACGGCGTGGAGCGGCTGAACGCGCGCGATATCGAACGGGCGAAGCATCATCTCGGGCGTGCTCTCGACATGCAGCCGGAGGCCGATCATGTTCTGTACACGCTGGCTCTGTGCTGCGGCATCGCGGGCGACGGCAACGGCGCGTGTGAGAACCTGAAACGTGCAATTGATCTGGAGCCGCGCAACCGTATACTGGCGCGGCAGGATCCGGAATTTTCCACGCTGGCCTCGCAGTTTCCGGGACTGCGCGCACTGCTGGTCACGGAGCCGTCCGGATCGTACTGAAGCCGTTCCCCTGGGTAGCCTTTGGAATGAATGAACCACTGCGCGTGGTTTCGATCGGCGGCGGGCATGGTCTGGCGGCGCTGCTCGAAGGGCTGAAGAAGTACGCGCACACCCGCGACGAGGCGGTGTGGCCGCGCATCGACATCACCGCAATCGTCGCCGTGACCGACGACGGCGGCAGTTCCGGAAGGCTGCGGCGCGAATTCGACGTGCTGCCGCCGGGCGACATACGCAACTGCATGGTGGCGCTCTCGGAAGACGGCGCGCTGCTTTCGGAACTTTTCCAGTATCGATTCAAAGCCGGACGCGGGCTGAAGGGACACAGCTTCGGAAATCTTTTTCTGACAGCGCTGACGCACATTACGGGAGATTTTCCCGATGCGGTGCGCAGCTCCGCGGAGGTGCTGAAAATAGCCGGGCGAATTTTTCCGGCTACGGCGGCCAACGTGGTGCTCGAAGCCGTGCTTGACGACGCCACCGTGGTGCGCGGCGAAAGCCGCATCAGCAAGAGCAGGCGGCTTATTCGCAGAGTCCGTTTGCATCCAGGCCGTGTGAGGCCGTTGAGAGAGGGCCTCGAAGCGATCGCGCGCGCCGACCTGATCACGCTCGGGCCGGGGTCGCTTTTCACCAGCGTCATTCCGAATCTGCTGGTATCGGGAATTCCGAAGGCGATTCGGCAGTCGCAGGCGCAGAAAGCCTATTTCATGAACCTGATGACGCAACCCGGTGAGACGACCAACTTCAGCGCGTCGGACCATGTGGCCGCGGTGAACAGGCACGCCGGCGGCAGGCTGGTGGATACCGTTGTGGTGAGCACATCGCGTATATCGTCCGCGCTGGAGCGCCGGTATGCGGAGCAGAACGCGAGTCCGATCGTGAACGATGTGGCGGAGCTGGAATGCATGGGCCTCAGCGTTATCGGCGCGGAGCTGGCGCAGAAGGGGCAGAGAGTCGTGCGGCACAATCCGGATGCGATTGCGCGGATTGCAGTGGATCTGGCGCGGCTGGCGCGTGAGCGGCGGCTGACGAACCTCGTCTGACGAACCTCGTCTGACGAACCTCGTCTGACCGTTTTCATACACTGGGAGTCGATGACTGATGACACCGCAGTTGTAATCCTTGCGGCGGGGCAGGGGACGCGTATGAAATCGCGTATGGCCAAGGTGCTGCACCGCGCCGGAGGCAAGCCGCTGGTGCGGCACTCGATCGACGCTGCGCTGAGGGTGGCGCGTCCCGAGCGAGTGTTTGTGGTGGTGGGCTATCAGGCCGAGCAGGTCGGCGCCGAAGTGGAAGCGGCAGGCGTGCGGACGATTCATCAGAAAGAGCAAAAGGGCACCGGACACGCGGTGATGTGCGGTGAAGGGGAACTGGCGGGGCTGGGCGGGCGGCTGATTGTGTTTGTCGGCGATTGTCCGTTGATGCGGGCGGAGACGCTGGAGCAGCTGGCGGAGACGCAGAAATCGACCGGAGCCGCGGCGGTGGTAATCACGACTGAGGTGGACGATGCGACGGGTTATGGACGCATCGTGCGGGATCGCGACGGGCATGTGCTCGAAATCGTGGAGCACAAAGCGGCGACGTCAGAACAGCGGAAGATTCGCGAGATCAATTCAGGGATTCTGTGCTTCGATTCGGCGGCGCTGTGGAAGCATATCGGCGAACTGCGGACCGACAATCCGGCGGGCGAATACTATCTGACCGACATGGTATCGATTTTCAGGAGCGCCGGGCGGAAGGTGGCGGCGCTGAAGATCGCGGATTCGAGCGAACTGCTCGGCATCAATAATCGTGTTGAGCTGGCCGACGCGGACCGGATTCTGCGCGCGCGCAAGGTGCGGCAGCTGATGATCGAAGGCGTGACCATTGAAAAGCCGGAGACGGTCACGATCGATGCCGATGTTCGCATCGGGACCGACACCGTCATTGGGCCGTTTGTGCAGATTACCGGCGAGTCGGTTGTTGGTGATGATTGCCGAATCGGCGCGTGTTCGATCGTGCATCATGCGCAGATCGGGGACGGCGCGCATGTGCTCCCGTTCACGATGGTGTCGGAATCGAAGCTGGAGGCGCATGCGCATGTGGGCCCGTTCGCGCGGCTGCGTATGGGCGCACATCTGAGCGAGCATGCGCACGTGGGGAATTTCGTCGAGTTGAAGAAGACAAAGCTGGGGGCGGGGACGAAGTCGATGCATCTGGCGTATCTGGGGGATTCGACAATCGGCGAGAAGGTGAATATCGGCGCGGGCACGATTACGTGCAACTACGACGGGCAGAAGAAGCATCAGACTGTGATTCACGACGGCACCTTTGTAGGCAGTAATTCGACGCTGATTGCGCCGCTGGAGATCGGTGAAGGCTCCTATATCGCGGCGGGAAGCGTGATCAATCAGAAAGTGCCGCCGAAGGCGCTGGGGATCGGGCGGTCGCGGCAGGTGAACAAAGAGGGGTGGAAGAAGGCCGTCAAAGGCGATTGATCAGGCTCGCCACGTAGCCGGCGCCGAAGCCGTTATCTATGTTCACGACCGTTACATTGCTGGCGCAGCTGTTCAGCATACCGAGCAGAGCCGCGAGGCCGTTGAAACTGGCGCCGTAGCCGACGCTGGTGGGAACCGCGATCACCGGAACCGAGACCATCCCGCCGACTGCGCTCGGGAGCGCGCCTTCCATGCCGGCGCAAACCACGATCACGCGCGCCGCGGCCAGGCGTTCGCTGTTGCCGAGGAGGCGATGGATGCCGGCGACGCCGATATCGTGAATGCAATCGACGTCGTTGCCCATGGTTTCGGCAGTGACCTGGGCTTCCTCGGCGACCGGGATGTCGCTTGTGCCGGCGCAGACGACGGCGATGTGGCCTTTGCCGGTTATTGTGCGGTCGCGCCGGAAGCGGATAGCGCCGGAGAGCGGGAAATATTCGCCCCCGGGAAGCTCGGTCATCACGCGATCGGCCATGTCCGGATTTGTGCGCGTGATGAGGACATTGCCGCCGTGTTCGAGAAGTCTGGAGGCGATGCCGATGACGTGGTCGGCGGTCTTGCCGGCGCCGAAGACGACTTCGGGGATACCGTGGCGCAGTGCGCGATGGTGATCGAGCGTGGCGAATCCGAGATTTTCATACGGCATGTGGCGCAACGCGGCGAGTGCGGCGTCGATGTCTGAAGCGCCGCTGCGCACGTTTTCGAGCAGGGCTCTCAGTTGCTGTTCCGTCATCCGATAAAATGGTAACCTCTTCTGGTTCTTATGTTTCTGAAACGCCTCCGGTTGACGCTCGACATGATCAAATTCGAGCACTCCGTTTTTGCGCTGCCGTTCGCGCTGACGGGAGCGCTGCTGGCATTCCGTGAAAGCAATTTTCAGACGCCGCACACCTGGTGGACCATCGGCTGGATCGTGATCGCGATGGTCGGCGCGCGGTCGGCGGCGATGGCGTTCAACAGGCTGGTCGACGCGGAGATCGATGCGCGCAATCCGCGAACGAAGATGCGGCACATCCCGGCAGGGCATCTCTCTCGCGCGTTCTGTTGGGGATTTACGGTGGCGTCGGTTGTGCTGCTGATGGTGGCGGCGTGGGAGCTGAATCCGCTCTGCTTCCGGCTGGCTCCGGTGGCGCTGGCGGTTGTGCTCGGATATTCGTTCACGAAGCGTGTCACACATTACTCGCATCTGGTGCTGGGATTCGCACTGGGCATTGCACCCGCCGCGGCATGGATCGCGGTACGGGGATCGCTCGATGCGCGCATCCTGCTTCTGACGGCTGCGGTGATGCTGTGGACTGCCGGCTTCGACATTATCTACGCCTGCCAGGATTTCGATTTCGACAAAGAAAACGGCCTGTACAGCGTGCCGCGCATGCTGGGGATCCCGGCCGCGCTGCATGTCGCGAAGGCGCTGCATGGACTGATGATCGTCTGCCTGCTGCTGCTGGTCTGGCAGATGCGCCTTGGGGGCATCAGTGTGATCGGCGTGGCCGTGATTGCGGGCCTGCTGATGTATGAGCACGGGATCGTCAAGCCGAACGACCTGTCGCGCGTCAATGCGGCTTTCTTCACCATGAATGGCTGGGTGAGCGTGTTATTCTTCGTTTTCTGGGCAGCCGACGTGTGGGTCGGGCATAAATGAACGTCACTTTTGAAGACCGCAATCTGGAGCGAATCCGCCGGAAGGTGGAAGCGGGCGAGCGCCTCGCGTTCGACGATGGCGTGACGATGTTTCGTTCCACCGATCTGCTGGCGCTCGGCTACATGGCCAACATTGTGCGCGAGCGGAAGCACGGCGATGTGACGTACTTCAACGTCAACCGGCATCTGAATCCGACCGACGTCTGTGTGGCGCAGTGCCGGCTGTGCGCGTTCGGCAAACAAAAGCGCGATCCCACTTCCTACACGATGTCGCTCGAGCAGGTGTGGGAAGTGGCGGGCAAGGGCTGGAATGAGCAGATCACGGAGTTCCACATTGTCGGCGGGCTGCATCCGGAGCTGAATCTCGACTGGTTCTGCCAGATGCTGCGGGGTCTGAAGGAACGTTATCCGCAGATTCATCTGAAGGCGTTCACGATGGTGGAGATCGGGTACTTTGCGCGGCGGGAGAAGATTTCCGTGCGCGAGGTGCTGGTGCGGCTGCGCGAGGCGGGGATGGATTCGATGCCGGGCGGCGGCGCGGAGATTTTCAACGAACGCGTGCGGCGCATCATATGCGACCACAAGCTGACGGGCGACGAATGGATCGAGACGGCGCGCACCGCGCACGATCTTGGGCTGCATTCCAACTGCACGATGCTCTACGGGCACATCGAGAACGAAGAGGATCGGGTCGATCATCTGCTGCGGCTGCGCAAACTACAGGACGATACGCACGGGTTCGTCACGTTCATCCCGCTGGCGTTTCATCCGGAGAACACGGGCCTCGCACACATTCCGAAGACGACGGGGTTCGACGATCTGAAGAACATCGCGATCTCGCGGCTCATGCTGGACAACATTCCGCACATCAAAGCCTACTGGGTGATGATGACGCCGAAGGTGGCGCAGGTGGCGCTGCGATTCGGGGCGAATGATATTGACGGCACGGTGGTGGAGGAGAAGATTTACCACGACGCGGGGTCCACGGTGGAGCAGTCGCTGCGACGCGGGGAACTGCTGCGGCTGATTAAGCTCGCGGGACGGAAACCGGTCGAGCGTGACACGCTGTACCGGCCGGTGGAGCGGACGGAGAGCGCGTTTACCGTGCTGGTCTAGGCGGACCTCGGCCAGTCTCGGGTTCGTTTCGCATTTTTACTTTTTTCGCGCGGGGCAGATCGCCCCGAAAGCCGCCCCGCCGAAATACACGTCTCGTTCGCGCTTCGATTTTGAAAAAGGCAGGTTGTCAAAGAGCCTGCGGGTGGGCTTGAGGCTTTACCGCGAAATCATTGTGATGCCCGGAAAAAGGCATGCGGGCGGGATTTCAGCTAAATAGGTTTGTTTTCAGCGCAAAATTTTCTGAAATCGGGGTGACCGGGCGGAGGACTCTTTGGTCCGGCCCAGTGACGCCTTCCTCACTTGATCGATCGCTCCCTTTATGGAAACATTGGCTGTGAGGGTCATTAGCCGGAAGGTGATTCGGGAATTCGGAAAGAAACACTCCGACGCCGGCGCCTCGCTGAATGCCTGGTACAGGATCGTCAAGGCCGCAGACTGGAAGGCCCCGGCAGAGCTGCTGCGGGATGTGAGGGGCGCGGACGTCGTGGGCGATAAGGTTGTCTTTAACATCGCGGAAAACAAGTACCGGCTGATCGCTTTTGTGAAGTACCCAGCAAGGATCGTATACATCAAAGCGATCCTCACGCACAAGGAATACGATAAGGAGAGGTGGAAATAATGGCTGCCGCGATTGCTTCTCCGGGCCGGATCGATATAAAAGCCTACAACCGGCTGCTGGCAAAGTTCGCTCCCAAGGTTATCGAGAGCGAAGCGGAAAACACCAGAGCCCTCGCCATCGTCGAAGGACTGATGACCAAGGCAGAACTGAGCCATGAAGAGGACGCCGTGCTCGACCTTCTCGTATCCCTGATCGAGCGGTTCGAAGAAAGGGCCTATCCGATTCCCGAAGCCTCACCAAAGGAAGTTCTCGAATTTCTGATGGAGCAGAACGCCCTGAAAGCGGCGGACCTTGTGGATGAGCTGGGATCGCGGGCGAAGGCTTCGGAAATCCTTTCGGGTAAACGCGCCATCAGCAAGGTGCAGGCGAAGAGACTGGGAATCAGGTTTCGCGTTTCGCCCGCGCTGTTTATCTGATGTCGGGCATATACCGAACACGTAGTGCCAACTACTCACAAACCGAAACTTTCGAAACTGAAGTTCGATCCTTATCTGGAGGCGGCGGGCAAACGGGCAAAGGCCGCAGCCGAGGAACTGGAGCGGCTCGGTATTGCGGATAGTCAAGGTCGACGTATCCGCAAGGACCTTCCCGAGGACATGCCGGAGGGATCAGATCGCGATTTCGGCGGATAATTGCCTCGTGCTCTGTGATCTCGAAAGTTCCCCGAACCAATGGCGATCCGTTCAGGCGTTCGCCGAGGGCTCCTCGACGATCGGGCGAGCCAGCAGATGCAGGTCCTTCGGGCGGCGCGGTTTGCTTGATCAGCCAGGCCTGATACGATTACGCCGTGCCAGCTCACATGGCTCTGAATACGTTTTTGGTTGTCGCGCTCGTTCTGCACGTTGCGATCGCAGTGATTCTCGTGCGCCAGTACCTGCGAACACGCGATGTCGCCTTCGTCTGGCTGGGCGTAGCTGTTGTCATTTGGCCCGGCGTGTCTCGTGTGCTCGAAGCTGGTGAAAAAGTCTATATCGACCGCCTCGTCAGCCACCAATCCGTCGGGTTCTATCCGTTTACTCTGGTTGCCAGCGGGCAAATGACAATTGGCAGTCTAGTAACATGGTTCGCTCTTTTCCAGCAGATGGTTGGTGTCTGCTTCTTGTTGGTAGCGGTTCTCTACCTATCCAGAGCGAAAACTCAGACACTCCAACCGGCGCTATAGATTCTCAAACTGACCCACTACCCAGATTCGTGACAGAGATGCGCTATCCGGCGCTTCGTGATTTCGCAATGCATCCGGGAACGAATTAAACTGCGCGCGGGCGCACAGCGGTTCCGAGTCTCTCCTGAAGGGAATTTACGAGGCGAGCATCGGAAACCTGCCGCGCGCAATCAGGGAATTGGACAGTCTCGACGTTTACGACAACAGCCGATGGGGCATTACGCCCACGATATTGTTGCAGGCCGAGGGTGGTGAAATCGTTTTTGAGGCAGATGCCATGCCTGA
>Ga0335085_10004986_pt1 | contig 21655 bp, 22 predicted proteins | sample Lox_Sample_45_FD_206712 | JGI IMG/M metagenome (GOLD analysis project Ga0335085, IMG submission 206712) | Soil microbial communities from Loxahatchee National Wildlife Refuge, Florida, United States - Lox_Sample_4.5 | ecosystem: Environmental > Terrestrial > Soil > Wetlands | place: USA...
AGGCGACCATTTGCATCACCCAAGGCCCCGACGACCCGAGCGTCGCCGTGGCGTTGTAGCTGCCTGTCGTCGTCACCATCTTGTCTTCCGCAATGTCGCTGTCCGGTGACGTGAGCAATCGTCTGGTAAAGCCGCTGCCCGCGGCCTTGGTCGTCGTAGACACAATGTTGGCGCCAAAGATCAGGTCGGTGGCGTTGGTCGTGGTCGCGGCACCGCTGCTGCTGGTGGCGCTGCTGCCGCTGCTGCCGGCAGTGAGGTCGACCGGATTGCCTGGATCGGCTCCGCTGTATTCCAAGATCCGGATGTCAGGATAGGCCGCCGCCCTGGAAAACGTTACGGTCACTGTGTTTGTGCCCGCGGCCGCTCCGGCAATGTTCTTGGCGTAGTAGATGGATTGAGAGAGAGAGCCGCTGCGAATTGTGGGGCCAATCGCCAGCGCGTACGCGTTTCCGCTCTTGTCCGTGACCGTACTGACGGTAGCGGTGGTGTCGTTCCAGCCGACCACCACGACGTTCAGATCACCGGCAGTTTGCGCCGCCGTGAATGAAACCGCCACACTGCTCTGCGGCGTTTGCGGTGTAGCGTAGTTCCCCTGAATGTAAGTAATGGTTGATGCTGCTAAGAGCCTGACCGGACGCAGTCCGGCAACTAGTGACACTAAACCCCACACCAGTAGAAATGCGGTGCCACCACGCTTGAACATGCACTGTCCCATAAGCTCCCTTCGAGACGTTTATCTGGACTGCCTAAACGGACCCGGCTGTCAGTAGGCTTTTTGCATCGGTCTCATGCTGATATCTGTAACTTCGGCCGTAGAAGGCAGCATGAGCATTTGAACCACCACCGAAGCTACGTCCTCCGGCTGCAGAAGCAGTTCGGGTCGATATGACTTCCCTTCCTCGCGAAACCGAGCTTCCTGCAGCGGCGTGGCGGTTCGGCCGAGGTATACAGAGATCACGCGAATCCCCTTAGGGTTCAACTCCTCGCGCAGACTGTCGGCGATTGCTTTCAATGCGTGCTTTGTGGCGCTGTATTGGCCTAGGTCCGCCTGTTTCGCCGTCAGCCCCACGCTGGAATTAGTGAACACAATCTGCCCGCGAGCCGCTGTCAGCAGAGGCAACAAACGCTGACTGAGCAGATAAGGAGCACGAACGTTGATCGCGTATTGAAGATCGAGATCCTCCACGCGAGCGCGTTCCGTCAGGCTGGGATACATCACTCCAGCGCAGTGAATAAGAACGTCAAGCTTGCCGGCCTTCTCCAGATGCTCAACGAGCCGCTGGAGCTCCTCTTCCACAGTGAGGTCCAATTGAAAGGCGGATGCGTGCGAATACTGCTCCGCCACCTTAACTGTTTCCGCCAGTGCGGAACGATTTCTCCCCACTGCGCATAGGTGCGCCCCTTTGCGTGACAGCCCAATAGCAATGGCGCGCCCGATCCCGCTGCTCGCGCCTGTAACTACAGCGATGCGCCCTTGGAGGCACACGGCGGGCGCGGGTAACTGTTGGTCCTGAACGATTTCTTCTTTGCCAGTCTGCTCGATGATCATAGGTGCAACTAGAACGTAGTCCTCACACACTTGCGGGCAAAGCTCAGCTTTCCACGCGCCACTACGGCATCATCTATGCTAGCGACTCCTTCCACCAACGCTGCTTCCTGGGTACTTTTAAGAACATTAACTTCGATGGTTAAAGTGTGGCCGGGCAGAACAGGCGCCAGAAACCTCATGTCGTTTACGGCGGCCAGCGCCATAAACTCCCCCTGATCCATACCCTTGCCAGTGGTGTGGCTGAACAGAATCGAAGCACTTTGACCGATGGCTTCAATGATCGAAGTACCAGGCATTATGGCAAATTCGGGGAAATGTCCAAGGAACTGAATCTCGTTGCCCGTGACGTTCTTGAGGCTCTTAATGCGGATCCCCGGCTCCAGCTCCAAGACCCGGTCCACCATCAGGAACGGGAATCGCTGCTTCAAGTGCGCTCTTACTTGCTCAAAGGTCATTGTCATGGGTGCTGGCAATTCGCTCGGGATCGCGATTCGATCGGGCATTGGTGGATTGAAGCCACTCAATTATGTCTTAACGCCGGCGCAACACCATGCCCAGTGCGCGGGGGAGGAAGCGGCCAGGAGGAGCAGGGGTGCCCGCGTCGCAAACTAATCGGATAACACGGAGCCCAACCTCCTCCGCCATTTTCACGGGTTCACTTTCGTGATGAAACTCAAACGTGTGATCGCGCTGGGCCGATTCGAGCGCGGTGCTGAAAAATGCAAGCCCGTCGTCAGCGAGGTAATGCGCCATCACGCTAAACAAGGGCTTCGGATTCTCCAAATGCTCTGCCAGCATGGCGGCGATTATCCCTTGATACGTGCCGCGGCTCTCTGTCACGCTCAAATTGAGTGCGTCTTTAACCGCGAAAGTTACGCGGTGATTATGCCCGGAAACCTCACGCAGCCGATTGGCCACTGCCACCGCGGGAGGACTGATGTCAAAGCCGTCCACACAGATGTCCGGCCTTGTCTCAGCGGCGAGTAGGCTCAGCACTCCATGGCCGGAGGCCAACTCCAGAACCTTAGCCCCGGTGGGCACCGATGTCAGAAAATCGTCGCGATATAGTGCGAGGTGTCTGATCATCGAGGGCCAGAACGCGTAGATCAGAATTGCGGCCCACATGTAGGGAACCATGTACCCCTCGTCCTCATAGACATCCGCAATGACATCCGGCATCTCTTGCGGAGTATACCGGCCAGTTTTCTCATACAATTGCTGGCACTTCCAGACGCCCAGACAGTACTTGGCATAGCCCTTGGCAGCGTCGTCGAATGCGCGCTCGCCATAAGCCGCTGCGGACCAGCGGGCGAGCGGGTCCATTAGCCAGGAGCACAGTTCTTCATTCATCTCATACGTGGCTCGGGCGGAGGCCGCAAACATTTTGGCGTTTGCCTCGAGACTCTTAAGAAACGCCTTCCCATCCGTGAGGATTTCCGTTGGCGTTCCGCGTACATCAGCTAGTTGAGCTAACATGGCGAACCATTCTGACCATAGGCCGGATCAGATCTGCCCCATCCCAGGGAGGAACAAAGACATGCATACGGCCCAACTTCACGATCCTATCCACGCCTCGCTTGCCGGCCAGCAGGGCTAGTTCTCTCTCTTTCTCAGGATTGGCGATACCCAGACCCAAGGTCTGCACGTTTCCGTCAAATTTCGAAACTGGATCCAACAAGTCGTTTACTTCCAGGACCATCAGGGTTTTCCCTTGAACTGGTTCGGGAAGGTCCGATCCAGAACCGATGAGCAGCGTCCAATCGGGCGTTTTCGGAAAAGTGGCCTGATTCGCCGTATCGTTCAGCAGCCAGGATGCTCGGGCCTGGCAAATCGCTGACGTCAAGGCGGCGGAAACCGCTCGTCGCGGGTGCGCCTGGTTTTCGGTTTCAAAGGCGCGCCGCAGAACTGACAGGAATTGTGCGGTCGACTGGCCATTCTCTCGTTCGAGAAACAAAACCTGAGGTGACGAACAGGCCTGCTGGTCAAACTGCCACACGTCGCGCGCCAAACGCCGGCACCAAGACTCTTGTTCGGCTCGATCACCCCAGGCGTCTGCGTCCATGGCAGCGACGGATAGCCGCGGCCCGAAGACTATGACCCTTGCCCAGTGCGGAAAGGGCAATGCCCGAATCCGCATAACCGCCTCTTTCCCGCCCCAAATCATGCCTCCGTCCACGGCCTGGGCCATAACTTCCTGCAAATCCTGGCGACAATGGTCGAAGGCGGCCATAAAGATGCGCCGGGTCAGTAGTTGGCCTGGGTCGCTTTGGACTAACTTGCCTATCAATCGCTGTGTCGGTTCGAGAACACCACTTGGAATGCGCACCAACGCGGCATTGCCCCCGAGAAGAGCGCAGGTCATGGACAGAAGGGGTTGAATTTCGATGTTGCTCGCGGGCCAATGGCCGACGACGCCTACCGGAAACGCCTTGCACTCGGCACGACCGTATTCGGTCCACCCGCCATTCAAGCTATTGGCCCCGAGCTCGCGGACAACAATAGGTTCCAACGTGCCCCGCCTTAGCCACATCCGGAGGAAGACGATTCCGGGAACGTCGTCAAGTTCACGGACGTCCAAGCTCTTCGCCCAGGCATCAAGAACCGATATAACCTCGTTTGGTGAAACCTCCTCGTCCAAAACCGCTTCACGCAGCTTGACTGCTGCAGAGGAAATCTCTGCGGGCGAGTTCACAATCTGCGTCAGAGCACTCATCGGAAAATCGCGCTCAATTCACTAGCGATCGTTTAATTTGGAGATTCCCGCAGCCTCGAAGCTCCGCTTTGGGGATGCGACCGCGAAACCGGAAGCTGATCCCGCGCCTTCCGCAAGGGCACCCATCATCAGCAATTACTTCCGCCACGTCTTCTGTAAGTATCAGGTGACCCGGAAAGCTGGTTGGCAATATGCTACAGACTTGGACAATACCGCTCTCGCCTGGGACGACTGGCTCGAGCGACAGCGGATTTCGCACGACCACGTCGCCAAATGCGGGTGCGTGCTTATTGCCTTCTGGGCAGTCAGGGTAAATCACTCCTACGCTCTCGACCATGCCATAGAAATCGATGATGCGATCGGGGGAACACCCAAAAACTCCGGCCAACTCCTGATTGAACTCAGTTTTCTCAACGGCCTCGTCCTGCAGGCGTTTCCAGCCGCCACTGTGCACAATCCTCGCTTTCGGCAAGTTGAGACAAATGCCCCCATCTTTCAAGGGCTTCACCAAGTGGTTCCATAAAATGAAAGTGAACCCATACACAAGCAGTTCCGTATCCTGCCGGTCTGCGGCGAACTTGTTCAGCCGGTCTCGATCCAGCGTCAGATCACCGTGGTCATCGAGCCCAAGACAGTACGTGGTCTCTTTGGCAAAAGGCTGCAGCCCTTGAATCGCCGCCCCCCGCGCCCCCAAAGAATTCCCGTCTCCCATACGAACCGGCGTGTCCACAACGAGGTAAGGTCTGCGCGCCGGGCCAATGAAATCCCGAAGAATGGTGGCCGTTCCTTTCGTCATCCGCCGCATCGTTGGCAAATCGAGCGCAACGCGGCTCGGCACTTGAGATGTCGTAGCGCTCGAGGTCAAGGTCCTCTTGATCTCATCAGCGGCCACGAACGACAAGGGAGGATTGGCCTTGAGTATTCCCACCGGCAAGTAGGGCAAGTCGGCGATCTGCCGCGCCGATTGATAGTTCACCGGCCAGTGTTGGACGTAGTTCTTATAGCCGACGTGCTGTTGGCAGGCGTACTTCAACTCATGTTTGAGTATTTTCAACAGATGGTCGTGTCTTTGATCAGGGGGTTGGGCGTAAGGCGGCATTGAAAGAACACAGCCTATTTCGTCGTCAAGCTCGTGCATGGACTCTCCTTGCCCAAAACCGAAAGCGACGGACGAGTTATTTTTCCGGCGGAGTTCTTGGGCAATTGAGAAATCGAGCGGATCGAGTCAAGGGCCCAATGGGCTGGAAGATGGCGGCGAACTTGTTCCGCATCAACGGTTGCTCCGGGATCGGGAACGATAAACAGAACCAATGCCTCTCCAGCTTCTGGATGACCGACGGCGCACGCCGCGCATTCATACACCCCCGGAATAGTAGCGACCCTCTCCTCCACTTCCGCTAGACTCACGCGAATGCCCCGCATTTTCAGAAACGCGCCTTTGCGTCCTTCGATCCAGAGATAGCCTTCCTCGTCGCGGCGGGCCAAGTCGCCGGTCCGCAGCCAGCCCTCCAAAAACACGCGACGGGTCTCTTCCGGATCGTTCAAATAGCCCGCGCATACGGACGGTCCTTTTACCCGCAGCTCACCGGTCTTACCAGCAGGCAAATCGGTTCCTAGGTCGTCCGCAATCGAGAGCGTCAGGTTGTCCAAAGGCCGGCCCACGCTTCCTGGTTTCTCCTCCCATCGTTCGGGCTCCATGCACGAAATGCGAGCCGTCGCCTCGGTTTGCCCGTACATCACGTAGAACGGGACCTGCGGGAACTCCTCTCGCATCTTTCGGACCTTGTCGGAAGCTAACGCCCCGCCGGCCTGAAGAAAACGCCTCAGACTGGGCATCGGGACGCCCTGCATATTCGACCGCCGAAGGAGTACGTTATATACCGTCGGGACCCCGGCGAACGTGGTGCAGCTGAAGTCGGCTATGGCTTGGAGCACCCTGTCGGGAAACATGAAGCGACGGTCAAACACCACGCCGCCGCCTTGGTAGAGATGCGTGTGCAGCAGGCTGGCGCCGAAGCAGTAACTTACAGGGAGAATCATCATGGCTCGTTCGTCGCGGGCCAGTCGCTGGCTGCGAATGATGGCTTCGGTGTTGGCGATCAGATTTCCGTGGGTCACGATGACGAAACGGGGAACGCTGGTGGACCCGGAGGTGGCCATCAATGCCGCGGCGTCCGAGGCTTCGCAAGCGGCAGGCGGCATAATCTCCGAGCTCGACTTGGCCAGGTCGCCCTGCAGCCAAAGGACTGAGCCTTTGCCGGTCCCGCCTCCTCGAACGCCTGCCTCGGTCCACACGGCCCGGGCCGCTGTCATTTCCAAAAATGTCGAGGCCGAGGTTGCCAGTAATCGATCTTCGACTGGCACGGCCACCAGGCCCGCGTAAATAGCTCCCAAGTAAACCAAAGCGGTCGCAGGGGAGAGGGAGCAGCCGATCAACACTCGGTCTCCCTCCCTCAAACCGGCGGATATCAGGGACGCGCCATAAGCCACAATCAGCCGCGGCAACTCCTCCGGCTGAATAGTGCGCCGTGTAGCTGCATCGACTAAGTACGAACACCGTCCCAGGCGCTTGACTAATCGCCCTGCGAAATTCCCGTCAACGGTGGCTGTCACGTTAGACCGCCATGCAGAGCTTCGCCGTGATGATGCGCACGATGTCGCGAACACTCTCCATTTCCATCAAGTCATCCACATCAAGGCTGACCTCGAAACTCTCTTCCAAGGTCGCGGCCAGAGAGAGATGTCCTACCGAATCCCAGGCCGAGATGTCACTTGCAGTTGTCGACATGGAAACCGACTGCGGGTCAATATCAAAGGCGGTCCTGAAGGCTGCCTGGACTTTGGGCAGAATATACTCCTGATCGTTCATATCCCCTCTTTGTACATCCATGCGTTAGGCCATGACTCCCGCGCCGTTATCGACGACAAGAGTTTGGCCAGTTACGGCTGAGGCCGCATCCGAGCAAAGGAATTGAGCCCCATAGGCTACCTCCTCGGCAGTGACCAGGCGCCCTGCCGGCGTGCGCCTGATTGTCTCAGCAATGCGGGCTTCGCTGTCCGGCATCGCTTTCCAAGCATCGGTGAGCACAGCTCCTGCCCTTAGAATGTTGACGCGAAGGCCGCGCGGCGCGAGTTCTAGGGCGAGCTGCTGCGCAAGCGCCTCAAGCGCACCCTTGGACGAGCCGACCAGCGAATAACACGGAAGGGCACGCAACGCTCCCCATGAACTGACCGCCACAATGCTTGACCCTCGCGCAAAGCGCGGCAGCAGAATCTTGATCAGCTTGAAAAACGCGCGCACGTTCAGGTTAAAGGTCCAGTCGAAATGGCGCTCGGTGAGTTCCTGGATCGGGCGGTGGATGCCGGTGGCCGCACAATGCACGAAGCCTGATAAACTCGGGCCGTGTTCTTGCACCGCCCGATCGAGTTGTTCCAAACCTCTTTCGCTGGTCAGATCCGCACGACAAAGCGTAACGGCCAGATGTTCCTGCGTGGCGATCGCCTGCAATTGTTCGGCAGCTTTTTCGTCGCGAAGATAATTCGCGATCGCTGTGGCGCCCGCTCGAGCGAAGCGGAGTGAGACGGCGCGGCCTATGCCACGTGTGCCCCCGGTGATCAAAATCGTTTTGTTGCACAACGAAAACAGATCATTCCCGCTTGCGGTCACGTGGATTCAATTCCTATTCTCGTGAGACGTTCTCCCTGAGGACCGAAAAGTGATGCCGCTCGTGAGAGGTTCTTCCTGAGCATCGAAAAGTGATGCTACTACCCCCGCACCGTTCCCGGGGCTGAGCTGCACGGCGCTTTCAGAATTTCGGGCGGCTCTGCCTTCGTTCCGGCCTATGCGCCAGGCATGCGTCTCGGGGTCGTATTGTCTAATGATCCTCGCCGGCATTCCAACAACTACGGAGTAATCCGGAATGCTTCGCGTCACCACGGAATTGACCGCAATAACGCAATTACGGCCTATTACCAGCTCCCCTTTTGGGCATATGATGGCTGCCCCATGGCCGATCCAAGATCCCTGGCCAATTCGGATTTTTCCGCCCTCCGTAATCGCCTGCTTGAGGATGGGTACGGTTATATCTTCGTACGCGTGATTATGGTCCACCATAATGACTTGCTGGCCGACGAGGACATCACGTTCCAAGTGAATTCGGTTCTTGGCGGATATGATACTCCCGTAGCCTATGTGGCAGTTGTCCTCAATCACGATCACGGGCTCCCCGGAGGGGTCCTCGGTGGCGACGTTGAGCCAAGCGTCCTTCCTCAGGCTTATAAAATCACCGAGGCTGATTCTAATCGCTCGTTGTCTATCCATGCGACTCGTGAAATGAAACGACATGTTGCGGCCTTTTGAAGCAAATGGATAAGTAAAGCTGATCCACATGCTATACAGCTTGGTAAGTCCCCTGGGCAAGAGCTCCAGGGGGTCCCTGAATCGCGGACGACGGTTCGGACGGCGCACGTTGTTGCTCCTTCGAAAACGGTTTTCTGAGGTCGGACGACGGTAATTGCTTGTCGGCCATTGACCCTAGTGAGTATCGATCCTGGCCTGCGGCGACCTTGTGCAGCTCTTGTCCACGGTTGGCGCGGTTGGTCTGTCCGCGTTCCTCCGGAGGGCCGCTACGCCAACTCAAAAATCAGGGTACGTCCGGTCCCGCTCGGAGATTACTTCCATATTCTCAAGGCCATGCGATCCGGAATGCCGGAACATCCCAGCGCACGCCACGAGCGAATTGCGCGCTATAGAATTGCGACATTTGGTAAAAGACCTCGGTGTCATCCTCCAAGGTCAGAAAACCGTGCCCGCACCCCTCCGGCACGTAGACCATGTTCCGCTTCTCAGCCGTCAGAACCACCCCGATCCAATCTCTGTAGATCGGCAAGTCCGCGCGGAGATCCACGACGACATCGTAGATCGATCCCTTGGTGCAGCGTACGAGCTTACTTTCTGCAAAAGGTGCGGCCTGGTAATGGATTCCACGCAACGTTCCTCTGCGCGGGTTAAATGACACATTGCATTGCACCATCCGGGCGTTGAGCCCCTGAGTCTCGAACTCCTTCTGGCACCAAGCCCGGGCAAAGAAGCCGCGCTCGTCGGCTTTGGGATCGAGGTGGATCTCGAAAACTCCTGGCAACTTGGCCTCATGAAATGTCATAGCGGAACGCTAGCTGTTCGCCCCCTAACAAGCGAGCCCAGACGCCCATGCCGGGCCATGCCTAACGGCACTGATCTGCCTAAGCTGCAGCCAGGCTCTTGTTTTCAACCGACGGCCGCTTGATCAAGCCGCGAACGAGATCCAGGTAGAGTACCTTCTGCCCTGCGACGAATAAAAGCATGGCAGCGAACGCCACAAGAAGAACCGTACTCTCCAGCGCCAGCCGCGGAAGAGGAGATAACAAGCGGCCATAAGCCTGCCGTACTCCTAGAGCGAGAACTCCCGCCACGATGCCTGACGCCAGGGGCTTATATGCCGTGGCCAGAATATCGCGGAACGAGACCGCCGTGCCGTGCGTTGACCACGCGATGAGCGGAAAAAGCCAAAGCATCATCACTGTCGAGTAAGCAACCGCGACACCCTTCGGCCCATACGGCAAGCCGATCAGGTAGCTCGCGATCATGATCGGCGCGATGACGAGGCCGATCTTGAGGCTTCGTTTGATCAACCCGAGCGACATCAGCAGCCACGATAGAGGGTTGGCGATCGCGAACACCAGGATGGTGGGCGCCAAAAACCGAAAAATGGGGGCAGCCGCTGCCCAGTTTGGCCCGAGAAACACCAGGATCACATCGCCGGCGAAGAGCGCGCACAAGATTGTTAAGGGGGCAGTCATGGCCAGTACCAGCGAGTAGCCCTTGAGAAAGTAGTTCCTGAGGCGGTCAGGGTCGTTCTGAACTCGCGACAACGCAGAGAATGCCACCTCGCCTGCGGCGGAATTCAGATTCGCTGTCGGAATATTGACAAGCTGAAACGCCCGCCCGTAAAGGCCGATGGCATCGGCACCCCAGTAGCGGCCCAGCAGAACCTTCTCGAAATTACTGGCGACATACACGACGAGACCGTTTAAGGTGAGGGTCCCGCCAAACCGCATCATCGGGCGGATTCCAGTTCGCCGGCGCGGCCGGCCCGGAACCCAGCGCGTCGTCAGCCAGAAACCGATGCTGCCAGTCAGTGGAACGGCGACTGTCATTGCTACCAGGGCCCAATATCCGTAGCCGGCTACCGCTCCGCCAATCGCTACGGCGGTACCCAGAACCAAAGCCACGGTGTTTATTACTGCCAGGGCGGTAAAGCGCATTTCTCGCTGCAGAATCGCTCCGTGTTGCACCCCTGCCGCGTTGAAGAGGAATGCGAACGCCAGTACAGCCGTCACGGCGGCAAGCCGAGGCTCATGGTAAAGCAGTGCGACCGCCGGCGCAGACGCTGCCAACAAGAGCCCGAGTACTGCGCCAACTAACACATTGATCCAGAACAGGTTTGATTTCTGATCTTCGGTCACGTTCGTATGCTGAATTGCGGCAGCCGAAAGTCCGAAGTCCTGGAACAGATTCAACACCCCGGTGAACACGGTAACCATACCGACCAAGCCGAAGTCGGCCGGCACCAGGAGCCTGGCCAAAACCATCAGGGAGACCAGGCGAAGAACGAAATTTGCCCCTTGCGCCACGAGCCGCGACACCCCGCCGCGGATCGCTTTCTCTTTAAGATCTTTCATAGTAGGCAGCAACCAGTCGCCCTGCGTGTCCGGGCCCCCCTTGTTATGGTGGCCGGTGCGCGGACTCTACGTGCGGCCGAAGCCCTTTCCGTCGGCCGTCCGCGGCGAACAAATAAGGAAATATTCCACGGCGAAACGGCGGCTGACGAAGGGAACGTTTACATTGATATGCATCTGGAGCGTCTTCATCAGGCGCGTTCTAGGCTCATCGTGATGCCAGCGTTGAGAGGTCGGAAAAAACCTGTCGATGCTGAAAAACTGCTCGAGGCTCTCTCGAAACTCTTCGAACGATTGAACGTTGTTATACGGCCAATAGATGTTTCTGTTCCGATGATGGAAGTTCACGTATGACACAATGAATTTGCCGTCGTCATTCAGGAGCTTTGCGATTTCCCGGAATTTCTGAGCCTGCACGGTCCCGATGTATTCAAACACCCCTTGGGCTACAATTAGGTCAAAGTGCCTGCCGCCAAACTCGATTGGCCTCTCGGCAAAATCAGATTGAATCAGGTTGGGCGCCGGGTTGTGGATCGCGATGTCAATCCCATAGTAATGAATATTGCTGTTGAGAAGGCGGGCCAGTGTCGCGGGCCCGCAGCCCACGTCGAGCAGGTCACGCTCTCTTCCTCGAGCCAGCCGATTGATAATCCGCGCCGACTTTGCAAGCCGAAAGTGCGGCTCGACGTACTTAAGGTTCTCCTCAGCCCAAAAGTCTCTTTTGTGGTATTTGACGCTCACGGCTTCCAAAATATGCCCCTCCGAACTGGTTTGTATCATTCCGATCGGTCGCGGCTCCGCCGCCATCTATTGAGGTATCGGTAGGCCCCCACCGGTGATTTCCCGAAGATCTTGAATCTGGCAATCCGCGTCAACCAGCGCTCTGGTTCCGGGGGGCCAGGCGACTCTTGCTGCACCACATCTGGGTTCCAGCGAGTATGCCTGTCGTTGCCGCTGAACCAGCGCGGACGCGCGAATGCGATCAGTGTCATCCTTCCTGAGTACGAATATTCCACTTTGGGAGGCACCTCCACCAGCATTCCCGGGTGAACATCGTATCTGTGGTTGTCTATGGTGAAATGCCCGTAGCCTGAGAGTATGTAGTAAGTCCGCGTAATCTTCTTGCTCACCATGAAAGTGTCGTGACCCTTCCGGGACTCGATGTAATAAAAGTCAAGATCCTTCTGGCGCAAAGGCCCAAAGGTATAGCCCAAAAGGCCCCGATCACTGAATGAAGCCGAGCCTGGAAGGTCGTATGTGTAGGATAAAGCTTTCATGAAGGGGCGGCTCTTACGAGATAGCCGTAGGTGCCTGACGAGTTTCCGCGGCGGGGGCCGTGGGCTGCTCCCCGCCAGGACATATGTGGCTTACAATTACGCCGTACTGTTCCTCCAAACTGGCGCGGCACGCATCGACTCTGGCCGCGATCATTTGCTTCACCGCCGCGACGTTCATCTCGAGGCGACAGAAGTGCTTAATCAAGCGGTCGGCGCTCAAGCTATTAATGTCCTGGCAGTAGTCTGACAATCCCATCTGCCTCATCAGCGAAGCACACTTGTGATGAAACGAAATCGAGATCAGCGGCTTATTGAGAAGCACTGAGAAAAGGACGTTGTGAAAACGGGTTGCCACCATAAAGTCTGTCGCTCCAACTTGCGCCAAGACTTCCTCGAAGGACTTCACCGGCTCATCGATGATTCGTCCGGCTTCCTGCGTCACGGACCGCTCCTTCAGCAACCCTTTGAATGCTTGCGTTACGGGCACGTCCAGCAGGTCCCCGATCAGCAAGCGGACGTTGTATTCACGTGCCAGCAGCCACTTGACGAACTCCACAAGCGTCTCCAGGTACACTGCCTGGACGGCGCCTGTCGGCCTCTCAACGCTGTACTTCCCGGCATATTCCATCAACCCGAGTCCCACAACTAGCCTGCGTCCCTTGCTGTTACGGTCGTGGCCAAGGGCCATCGCGACCTGCGGTAGGCTGAAGGCCAAATCGGGGCAGACCGGATCGTTGTCCGCCCGGAAGCCGATACCCTCCAAATAACGCTTCGAAGAGTAGTCCCGATAGGACCGGAAGTCGGCCAGAGAAAGGGCTGTCCTGACGAGGAATCGGCCCGCGCGACTGTAGAGGGGACCAGCTCCCACGCTCGCAAACAGAAGCTTGCAGCCACACAGTTTCGCTGTGACGGACCAGCGAAACATGTCATATGGACCCCAATTGAAAAGCGTGTACGCATCGGTCAGTAATCCCGTTCCCGGTACGACCAAGGCGTCGGTACGCCGCAGGGTCTCAAAGCCCTTCAGCCACCGATAAAACTCGATCGGTATGCCAAGGAGAAGCCTTCGCGCCAAGTTCGCGAGTGGATTATGGAACCTCCACGGCTTGCCTACCCGGCTCCTGCTGGGCACTGCCGTGATGCCGTAGTCGGCGGCGACAATCTCAGGACCGGTGCAGATGCAAGTGAACTCAGCACCGGGCGCCAACTGGCGAAGACGGCAAAGCATTGCTTGGAGCGTACTCTCGTTGCCGAAATTACCTTGCCCGAAGTGCCCGAAAAAGGCGATCTTCGGCTTCCCGTCGCTCACTCGCTCACTCCCTCACGAAGGCGCCAGCAACATTTCTATCGAAATCGCGTCGCTCTTGCAGCTTCTCGATGGTTTCGTATGGATTGAGTACAGCTCTCAGCAACCTTGCTAGTACCGCGCGGGCCAATCGAGCCCGACTAAAGCCGACCGTTTCTCTTAGTTGTTGCTCTTGGTAGCTCCAAAATCGTGCGTCGCGGCGGCCTCGCATTAGACTAACAGCAAGAAAGTTATAATAATCAGTCAAAAGCCGATCCATGCAAGCATCGAACTCTTCTCTCGTCAAAAACTCCCGACCATGGGTTACCATGGTATGCAACAAACTGCCGCGATACGTCATCAGATCCCAGGATACCGACCGGGTCAGCGATCCCGCCTGCATTCTCTTAAAGGTAAGGACCTGGTGGACAAAACCAAAGTCGCATGTCTTTAGGAGTACCACACAGGCTTCTGCGTCAGCGTGGAAATTTGCCTCGTTATAGAAGGGATCTCGGCTTCTGACAAGATCCGACCGATACAGAACGGAGGTTGACGTCCCGAAGACGTACAACCCCTCTAGAAAAAAGCGGCGGCAGATGTCGCGACCTGGCAACACCCTGCTGGCGTACGTAAGGCCGCTGCAGTAGATTCTGTGCTCCTCTAGGCCGTAAGCTCCGACGATCCCCACTGACGGATGCTCCTCAGCGACAGCAACCATTTCCTCTAGGCAGCGGGGAAATATCCAGTCATCGCCGAAGACAATCTTGCTATACTTGCTGTCGGGAGAGATCTGACGTAGCGCGTTGTTATGATTGGGAACCGCACGAAGAAACTCCGGGTTGTCGTGAACTTTGATTCGCGGATCTTTCGCAGCATAGCGGCGCGCGATTTCACCGGATCCGTCCGTGCTGCAGTTGTTGACGATGGTATAGTCCCAATTCTTATACGTCTGCGCCAGAACACTCTCAATGCACTCCGGGAGATACTGGGCGTTGTTGTAGACCGGAGTGACTACACTCACCAGAGGTTGCGATCGTGAATCCACGTTTTCTTCCGTTATGTCTGCGATTGCCAGACGGCAGCTATATCCGACCAGCCAGATCGGAGGCGGACTGCCGCGCACCTACCTGCGGCGAGGCCGCTGTGATGAGGATGTTCCTGAATTTGATTAGAGAACATCCATGTAGAGTGCGGTCACAGGCGCTGGTTGAAAGCCATTCCAGAGTGTCAGGTAGGCGTGGAGCACCCTCTTGGAAGGGCGGAATCTGGCAGTGGCAAGAGTGTCGAGCGGCGAGTAGCCGAGGATAGGGCAGGAAGCAACGCGGGCTCCCCGAGTGGCGGCGGCGCGCAGGAACCGTTCGAGGAGTTCGGTCCGCTCGGCGGGTTCCAGATCGCCCCACAACAGGTCTTCGAGCAGAACCACGGTCGTCGGTGGGGTGGAAGCCGCCTGGGTGAGATATCCGGTGAGGATGCCGCACCGCCCACCCACGCGAGAGCTGACTGTGATCGCTCCGGTCCGATTGCGACACTGCCATTCGGCTTCCGCTCGAGTCCACAGGCGCACCAGCGGCAACGTCTTCGGCAGGGCGGAAGCCAGGTCCATGAAAAGATCGACGTCCTTCTGGGAGATCTGGGGTTGCGGCTCGGGTGGCGCCGGGCGCAATAGCCGCGTCAGGAATTCCACCGAGAAGATGCGCTGGGTATTGAGCCTCAAAAGACGGCAGAGGCCCGGCATCATGCGATTCATCTCATCGCCGTCGACGCAGAAGTTGATGGTTCCGTCGTAACCTCCGTCCCGGCAGCGCTCGATGAGCCCGGCCCACAGCGCAAGGCCAAGACCCGCACCCTTTACGGCGACCGAGGCAGTCAAAAAACTGTTCAGAGCGAGTCGGGCCGGGCACGTATTCCAGCGAACCGAGCGTGGAAAGCCAGCCACGAAGCCAAGCGGACCGGCATCCCCATAGACCGCCGGGGCCAGATCGAAGCTGCTGCCAGGGTAGTCGAACGCGGAGCGGAGGAAATCCTCGCTATAGAGCAGAGGCTGATTGCGGTTGCCCGCCCATGACCGCTGCATCATGCTGGCTAGGGCGCCAAAGTCGCCACGGAACACACCGAGGGCGGGTGAGGAAAAATTAGCTGGCATGCGGCTCCCCAGGCACGGCCGCCGTCTGCTCTGATACAAACCTGCACAGCGGACCCACAATGGACATCTCTTCAGGGTCCAGAACGTCGAAATCGATGTCGCGCCCGGCGAATTCCTGAATCGCCACGAGGAGATCCAGAAAGCCAAGCGAGTCATCAATCACACCGGACTGCAATAGATCACAATCCTCGGGCAAATCCGCCAACGCTCCACGCCCGTTGGCCTCGAGCTTTCGGCCCAGGTAGTTGTGCAGGAACTTTCGAACATCCGCCGGCGTGAGATCGCTCATAGCCCCCGCTCCAACGACTTAAGCATCGCCTTACGGTCGAATTTGCCGTTCACGTTGCGAGGCAAATTGTCCATACAGTGAAATCTCTTAGGAACCATGTACTCCGGCAGTGCGGACGCAACGGCGTTGCGGAGCACGTCTCTTTGCTTCACTTCACCCTCCAAAAATACTTCAATGCCGTCGCACCCGCTCGATGTAACAGGCCATCCTACCGCGATCACTCCGTCCAAGCCGGAGACCTTTCGAACGACGGCTTCGATTTCGCCTAACTCCACCCGGTGGCCCAGCACCTTCACCTGAAAGTCAGTTCTGCCCAGGTGGGTCAGGGGGCGATTCCCAATCGGGCGGCGAACCCGGTCCCCGGTGCGGTAGTAAACGTCTGTCCTGCCAGGCGGGATTACAAACGCAGCCGCCGTCTTTTCCGGGTCCTGCCAATAGCCGAGTGACATTTGAGGCCCATTCATGAGGAGTTCGCCCTCATCTCCCGGTCGCACCTCGTGCAAATTCTCGTCAACCACCAGAACATTCATGCCCGGATGTGGATAACCGATCGGCACAATCTCCAATTCGGATTCGCACGGAGAGCGGAGCGGATCCCACCTGTAAAGAGTGGAGGATATGGTCAGTTCGGTTGGTCCGTAGAGGTTTTCAAGGACGCTGTTTGGAGCGGCCTCCTGCCATGCGGTGGCCGAGGAGACCGGCAGCGGCTCACCACAGAAGAGGCTAAGCCGAAGCGATTCATACTGGCGAGGTTTCAGGATTCTTAACTGCCTCATGAAGGCGACGGTGGACGGCACGGAGAACCAGACAGTGAGCTCCATGTCCCGTACGAACCTGTCCGGCTTGATCAGAGCCTTACGGGAAGGGCAGCAGACGCAGGCACCACGCTCCCAGGCCATGAACATATCAAACACCGAAAGGTCAAAGGTCAGATCGAACATCTGCGACATACGGTCCCGCTCGCTGATCTCGTAGCGGTCAACCATGTAGTCCAGGTACGATGTCACATTCCGGTGGGCGACCATGACCCCTTTGGGATTTCCGGTGCTGCCCGAAGTGAACAACAGGTATGCAATCGCCTCGGCAGTTGCGGTTGGCTCGCGCCACGACCGGGAGGAACAGAGGTCGCTCAAGCCGAAACAAGTGTGGCGAGGCCATCGAGCACTGTATTCACGCGCGTCTGGTGCGTCGGGAAGCATAACCAGCAGTGGTTGGTCTGACCGATCAAGCAGTTTGGCCAACTGAGGCAGGGATCCGGTGTCGACGATGATGGATCGGCATGCGGACCGCCTGAACATGACCTCCGTTCTCTCCGTTGGGAAGGTGCGATTCAGCGGTACGTAACCGTTGCCAGCCAACAGCGCCCCCAGAACCCCCGCAAACGCCGTCGGGTTCCGATAGCCGAACACCGCCGTCAATGGCACCAGCGAGAATTCTTGGTGGGATTGGATAGTGGCTGCAATGCGCGTGGCAAGACCTTGGAGCTCATGGTAAGTGAGAGTTCGGCCCTCCGCGAAAACCGCGGGGCGCTCCGGGAAGCGTTCCGCCGATCGCATAAAGCCTGTCCACAGGGCTCTTCCCGGATTCAGCATGCTAGGTCTCCGACCGTTTGCGGCGGTACTTGTACAAGGACGCTTGTCTGGCTTTCCCGGGGTCGAATCCCCGGTCGATCCTTGCGCGGTTCCGATTCGTTCGATGATTCCGAGAACACATCTCGCGCTCTAAAGATGGCGCGCCCCGCCGGAGTGTTCATGTTTCGCACAGCCCGGTTTTCGCGAGTCAGGCGGATCTCAGCACCCATGCCTTCTTGACCGGGTCAAATTGCTTAATGACCTTGGCAGGATTTCCGAAGATTACCGAGTACGGCGGGAAGCTTCGAGTGACGACGGCGTTCGCCGCCACCACGCAATTACGACCCAACACCAACTCCCCGGAAGTGCAGACAATTGCCGCGCGATAGCCGATCCATGACCCTTGGCCGATGCGAATTCTGCCCCCCTCAATAACACCGCGCTCACATGTGCGATCCTCGTCAGTGTAGCCATGGTCGTTGATGAGCACCGAATGTCCGATCAGGACATCCCGCTCAATGTGAACACCGTTTTGGGCCGACACTTGACAACAGGGACCCATGCAACTATCGTCATCAACCACGATCACGGGTTCCACCTTATGGTCCGCCGGAGCGACGACGCTGAGAATTGCGTCCTTCCTGATTTGAACCGAACTGCCAAGCTTGATGCGGTGCGCTCGGGACCTTCGCCAATCGCACGTAGGATGCACAGACAATTTGTGACCGACAGACGCAAACGGGTAAGTCAGTCTCACCCAAAGGCTGTACAGTTTAGTCAGAATCCTGGGAAGGAGCCGCAGCGGGTCTTCCATCGGAGACGCGTGCTGGGGAGGCTGCACCGCAGAATTCACCGTAGTTTTCGTCGTCATTCGCTATCCAGATGCTGGCGTAAGGGTGCCTCAAAGTCAGTCTGCCATCTACGGGCCGGCTTCTCGACTTGACTCCGTTCGAATCTGGCCCTGCGGGTGGGCCTCCACAGACTTGCCTTGGAGACGCCCGTCCCCATTTGAGCAGGATGGCGACAACCGGCCGGCCTGCGGAGGGTCGAGCCGTTCAATAACACGGGCCGGATTGCCCGCAATCACGGAATAGGGTGGGGCGCTCCGTACAACCACGGCGTTAGGGGCAACGACGCAATGCTCGCCCAAAACCAACTCACCGCGATCGCACATGATTGCGGCTCCTCCAGAGATCGAGCATCCTCGCTCGATGCGAATTCGGCCTCCGTCTGTCGCCTTCTGTTTCTTGATTGGCAGGTCGGTGCACTCGTAAAAATGGCTGTGGTCCTGGATCAGCACCGATGGTCCAACGTGGACATCGCGCTCAAGATGAATTTGGTTCTTGGCGCTGATCCAAGTCCGAGGACCCAAATGGCAGTTGTCATCGATAATGATGTTCACATCCTCCGTGGCCTCAGGAATGATGTTAAGCCACGCATCCTTGCCGAGAATCACCCAGTCGCCCAGCTTGATGCGGCGTGCCGTTGTCCTGTTCACTAGGAACGTGTAATGGGTGGAAACACCGCGCCCCATGGAAGCGAAGGGGTAGGTGGCGCGCAGCCACAGCGTGTGCAGCTTCGAGAGTGCCCAAGGAAACAGGTTAAGGGGATCTTCCAAATGGCCGTGAACCTCGGTGTGCGCGCCTAGGGTCATTAGTCCTCGTTCTTGCACGGCTGAAAAGGAGGGCGTAGCCGAGGGCCTCGGCTCTTATGTCCGTTCGAGTCCGGGAAGACGGCTATCTTTCCGGAAGACTGCGTGAATGGCTTCCCCATCCCCCGCCAGAGGAGCCATCGCCAGGAGAGCCCGCAGGATGGTGAGGCGCACCAGCTTCCGCGCCGCCCTCCAGGGCAGGCCTGGAGCGCCCAGGTATGCCGTCGGCGTCTTCCGGATGCCCATAGCCCGGAAAACATCGTCGCAGACATAGCGCAGGGCGGTCCCGACGGCGGGGTTCCGCCGTGTTTCGAGCAGGATCACCCTCAGCCCCGCAGCGTTCGCCAAGTTTTGCAGCGACGCCGGTGAATAGTGAAACAGGTGGCGAGGCAGTTCCAGTCCTTGCCAATACGTCCCAAACACGCGCGCTTCCGCCGAGTCAATGTTCGGCACCTGGAAATAGAAAATGCCGCCCGGCTTCAGCCATTCGACTACCTTGCCCACCAGGCGTCGGGGTTCGTAAAGGTGCTCCAGCACGTCAAAGCAGGTGATGACGTCGAACGATTCCGGAGGGAACGGCGCCTTTAGAATGTCGCCGACAAACACCCTGGCGCCGGTCCGGGCTTCGGCTTGCCTGGCGGCGTCCGCAGACATCTCGATGCCGTAGAGCTCCCAGGCCTCGCCCTTCATCGATTCCAGAAATCCCCCCGAGCTGCATCCCATGTCCAGCAGCGACCCGGATCGCTTGCATCGCGCCAGGTCCGCCTTTCGTTCTTTCCAGCGCTTCCCGGTGCTGTCACCGGCCCCCGAGATCAGCCTGTCATATGCCTCGGTGTAGTGCCGGTGCATTTCCGCGGGCCCGGGCGGATTGCTCAGCCACACCAGTTGGCAGGCGGGGCAGCGCACCAGCGTGTATTTCTCCTGCCTTCCATGCAACCGGTCTGGCGCCCGCAGCCATTCCTGCGCGCCCGTTTGCCCGCAGATCGGACAGACGCCCTGACCCACCTTGCTGCACCTCAGCCGCTCCACGCTGCCCGTGACGTCCTTCTCTGAAGCCGGAAAGGTTGGAGTGACGGAATTCATAAGCCTGTGCCTCTGCCGCGCAGAGCCTCACACGATCCCTGCCGAGCCTTTCCTCATTTCCTGATGGTGCTGCACCGTGCGGAGCGCCAGGCGCGGGCTCATCAACGTCAGTAGCCATTTCACGGCGACATTGAACGTCGGGTCCAACTGCATTGCCCTCGACACGGCTTCGCGCGCCTCTCGGTACCTTCCAGCTTCGAGATACCAGTTCGCCCATCCGCTGTGTATTTCCCCCAACTGCCGTTGAATGAGCTTGCGAATCCTGAGTGGCACGTCGTCGCGGCGCAAGAGCCCTTCCAGCCGGAGCTGGCTATCCTGAAGAAAAAAGTCCAGCCTGTTCCAATCTGCGCTCACTCCTACGTGCCGAAATTCGGCGGGAGACCGGTCGAACCGGACCAGCGGCCGGTTCACGTAGCAGAAGCCCGTGCGCAGCGCCAGCCGAAACAGCAGATCACTGTCCTGGCTGTAGAGGAGCTTGGGGTCGAATCCTCCCGTGCTTCTCACCGCGTCGGCGCGCGCCAGAATGGAAGAGAGGCACACCACCATGCCTGCACCCCCCGGCCTTACCAGCAGTTTCAGCACCCTCGAATTCACGCCCATGGCTTCCTGATGCCGATCGCCCCGTTCGGCCATCTGGAACATGGTCCGCGTCTCCTCATGATTGACGAATCGAACGTCCGTGTAACACGCGCCACACTCGAGGTCGAATCGCTCCATGGCCTTGAACTGCCACTCGAGCTTGTCCCGTTCCCAAAGATCGTCAGAGTCGAGGAACGCGATCAATTCCCCGCGCGCCTCTGCGATTCCCCTGTTCCGTGCCACACTCGCACCCTGATTGCGCTGGGCGTAATAACGGATCCGATCGCCAAAGGTCTCGCCCAAAACCTTTCCCGTGTCGTCTGACGAGCCGTCGTCCACCACGATCACTTCGAGGTCCGAAAGTGTCTGGCCCAAGGCGCTTTCAATAGTCTTCCCTACCTTGTCTGCGCGATTATAGGTTGGGATGATGACCGATACTTTGGGTTTCACAGCTTTGTTCCTGCCCGTTGCCTTATTCTGTGATGCCGCTCTGACCTGATAGCCCCGCTCCCAGTCATACATTGGCCCTCTCGGGCTCCGCGCAGGGCTTCTCCTCCGCGAATGCAAGATCAGCTGTCCTGCCGCCCTCCACAGTGTGGACGCGCCAGGTAAATCTCTTATTCAGTTCGTAATTGAAAGTTGCTCCGACGAAATGCCACTCAGCTGAAACCCTAGCAGGATGCTGAAAAACTCCTTGTAAATGCGAAAATTCGTGGTACAAACGGCGCATGCGAGGAACCGATCTGCAGCAAGGTCACGTTTTCAGCTACCTTTCGCCGGAGCAGCGGGTGCGCAAGG
>Ga0335085_10004987_pt1 | contig 21654 bp, 15 predicted proteins | sample Lox_Sample_45_FD_206712 | JGI IMG/M metagenome (GOLD analysis project Ga0335085, IMG submission 206712) | Soil microbial communities from Loxahatchee National Wildlife Refuge, Florida, United States - Lox_Sample_4.5 | ecosystem: Environmental > Terrestrial > Soil > Wetlands | place: USA...
GCGATGGCGGCGTATCCGAAGATCCCGCCTCTCCAGCCGACCGATTCGGCAAGGTGCGTTCCGAAAGGTGCGCCGATCACCGATGCCAACGCCGCCATCGCACCAAGAAAGCCCATCGTCCTGCTGCGGTACTTTTCCGGAGTGCCGACCGCCATCGCGGTGAACACGCAGATGAACGCGAACCGATAGCCGACCAGCCAGAGCCCGCGGCTCGCCAGTGCGATTCCGTAGCCGTGGGCAACGCCGAGACTCGCCAGTCCAAGGGCCGTTACGCCCAGCCCGCTCAGAAGCATTCGTTTCTCACCGAAGCGCGCCGCCATCATTCCCGCGGGCAGGCTGATGAAAATCGCAATCAGCCCATACATTCCTGTGAAGAGCCCCATCTGTGAATACGAGGCCGCGAGGTCTTTCCGGATAGCCGGCAGAAGCGGCGAGAAGCCAAGGCTCGACATCTGAATCGCCATCATCGCGATGATCACCGCAGCGACGGAGACGGTCCAGTGCCGTCTTGACGCACTCATTTTGTGCGACCTTCCAGAAACTGCGCGACTGTGCGGCGCATCCGGGCCGCATCCCAGCTGCGCGCATCGACCATATCGGCGAATATAGGCAGGACGGGGATTCCGGCGTTTTCCAGTGCGAGCTCGATGAACCGGTTGCCTGTGGCGGAAGGACGTGTACCCAGGGGAGTCAGCACCAGAGCTGCATCGATTCGATGCCGCTTCGCCTGGTCCACTATCCATTCATTCGCCCACGGCGGATTATGCAATTGTTCGTTGAAACTGACGGTGCGGCTGGCGAGCGCTTTTAGGGGATCGTCCAGTCCATAACGAATATAGCCATCCGGCCCAAACGCCAGATACATGGACCACACAAACACGGCGCCGTACTCTGCTTCGAAAGCCGTGTAGAAGTCCATATCGTGCCAGAGCCCCGCGCCTACCCACATGAGGCGCAGCCTCTCCGCCGGGCACGCGGCAACTCCCTGTTCAACTCGCTCCTTTACTTCATCGCGAAATCTGCGTGCATGCGAAATGGCCCATTCCGAGCCGCGCAGCCATTGCGCCGCCATTACATTGCTCACCTGTTCCTGCATGCGGACGGGCGTCTGTGGAGCGGTACAAATCAAGTCGCGGACCTCCTCGAAATATTCTTCCTGACGGTTCACGCCTTCCATGAGGGTGCGCAGGCGTTCGAGCTCGAACTTCCTCGATGTGATGCACTCCAGCCGCTCGATCAGTCTTCCGAATTGAAGGACCATGAAGTCCATCCGATGCTCTTCGTACAACTCGCGCCATCGATGGCGACTCAGCTCCCACCACCGCGCCGGAAGGTCGGAAGCACCGGGCGCATCCAGCGCAACGAACTCGGTGCCGAATGCCTCGGACCAGATCTGGAAGACATGCTGAATGCAGTCGCATGTCAGGCGCGCGGCTATGAGGGCCGGGCGGGGAAGACCGCCCCATGGAGGAGGCGCCGCATCGGCACATAATGTTGACGCCAGCCCGAGACTGCAATAGCGGCAGAGACCCTCATGAAAACCGCGCGCGTTCATGCAGTCGAGATAGACCGGCGAGAGCCTCTTTGCAGATATGATGGCCGCCCACCACTGATTGCTGACGACCGGCAGGTCCATCGCCTGAAATAGTTCGAGCGGCATATCGGCCTGAACGATCGCATATGGCTTGCGGTTGTCGAAAACATCACGTCGCAGCTCCGCGAACCAGGTTTTCTGGTGCTCAGCCGCCGCGACTGTGGATGCGAGTTGCTTTTCCGCCACTACGTGTCCAGCTTACGAATAAAATCTTCTATGCGACGATGGCACTCTGAGCTTAGTTCGCCGGCTGCATCCTCGCGGATCAGCAGACTCGGCGTACCGCGTTCGTTCAGCGTCTCGCGCAGGCGCGGATAATCCCATCCCAGAACATCATCCTCAGGCGGCAGATAGAAAATCACTCCGTCGACAGCCGCCGCCGACGAGAGGAACCAATCGTGGGACAACTCGCGTGGACTCGGCGCTTCGCGAAAATACTTCCCGAAGATCCCCCGCACTATGTCGGCCTGTTGGGAAATTTCCTTTGTGCTGACTCGCGAGCCCCACCAGTCGTCCTCCGCGACGACGATCGCCCCGTGCGACTCAATTGCGCGGTGCAATCCAGTGTGATGGAGGGGAGATCCCTTGATCAGGATCCGAACGCCACGCCCCGGTGGACGAAGGGCGATCTCGGCAGCGGCTTCTTCAGCAAGCTGCGCGTATTCGGCCCTGTCCATGAAATACATCGCCCCGATCAGAGCCAGCGCTTCGGTTCCGTTCAATCTCGGCTCCGTACGCTGACGGAGGTCCAGCAATCTGCGAATCGCGCGCGATGCCCGGTTCGATTGTTCGACGGCGCATGCGATGTCGGCAGTGGCGATGGACGCGCCAGCGCAGCGTTCGAGATAGTTCCTGAACTCATGCGTGCGCCCCAGCCCATATACTTCGGCTTCATCAGAACGGGAATGCAGCAGATTGTAAAGATAGAGTCCTGGCAGGCCGTTCGCAAATCCCTGGCGCGCCATTTCGTGCAAATACAGAAACAGCTTGTGCTCCTGTTCGGAAGTGCGCGGAATCACGACCATCTTCAGGAACGGCCAGGCGCCGGATGCAATGCCATTAAAGATTCCGCGGATGCGGGCGCTGAAGACACCGTCTTCCATGAACCGATCGGCAAAAGGAACAGTTCCGGGCGGCGGATTCAGCATCAGGGGAAAGTAGCCCGCGGCGCGCAGCAGTTCCCATGGCACTGTGTTCGATGTCATGCCGGCCACAGACATCCCGCTGCGCGCCGCTTCTATGGCCTGAGCAAAGGGATGTTCGTAGTGCCACGTCAGTAGCTCGACTGCGGACCGACCCTTTGCTGTCACGGATTCAGATCACTCCGTCAGATTTCAAACGCTCCAGATGTTCTTTCGAATATCCGAGCATTCCGGCGTAGATCAGTTCGTTGTGCTCTCCGAGGCCCGGGGGAGGCTGATCAAAGCCGGTCCGCGCGTCGGAGAACTTAATCGGAATGCCCATCCCGTAGACTTCGTCGACAGCGCCGAATTTCGGATGCTCCAGACGGACAGTTTCGCCGCGCGCGAGCACGCGCGGATCTCTCACGGCTTCGTCCGGATTGCGCACCTCTGCCGATGGAACTCCCGCGCGTTCAAGTATCGAGATCGCCTCCGCATTCGTGTAGCGGCTCGTGAATTCGCCGATGATGGCGTCTAGCTGGCTGACATTTTCCACCCGCGCGTCACGCGTGCGGAATCGCGGATCAGCCATCAAGTCGATCCGCCCCATTGCTTCGAACAGCGAGCGGGCAAATGTCTCCTGGGGCGCGCATATCGATATGTAGCCGTCCTTAGTCCGATACAAACCGAACGGCGCGAGCCGCGGCACAGTAAGTCCGGTGCGCTGCGGAATTCCGCAGCGCTCCAGAAGATCGAACGTTTCGACCGCCACCATCATGGTGAGAGCACCAAGCATGGAAACGTCAATGTGCTGGCCTCGGCCGGTAGCCTGGGCCTGATGAAGAGCGGCAAGAATGCCGATCACTCCGAACAGCGGGGCCGTCAGATCACCGATGGGCAGGCCGACGCGTATAGGAGGATCGCCAGGACCGCCGGAAGTCATCATCGTGCCGCTCAGGGCCTGGACGATGGCGTCCATCGCTTTCGCGGGGCTTGCATCCGGAGTGCTTCCGAAACCTGTGATCGAGCAATAGATGATCCCGGGATTCACTTCCTGTGCGAACGCGTAACCGACTGCGAGCCTGTCCATTGTGCCGCGGCTGGAGTTCTCGACCACAATGTCGGATTTCCTGACGAGGTCCGCGAAGACAGCACGTGCCTCGGGATGCTTGAGATTTAAGGTAACGCCCAGCTTGTTGCGCAATCGATTCAGCGCAGAGACGGAAATATCGTCGGCGGATTCCCGCGTGAGTTTCGGACCATCCGCGCCGAGATAAGGAGCGTTCGTGCGGCAGGAATCCGGGTTTGCGGGATTCTCAACTTTGATTACTTTAGCGCCAAGGCCCGCCAGAATCAGAGTCGCAAAAGGCCCGGCGAGCGCGACCGTCAGATCAAGAACAGTGATGCCCTCCAGAGGTTTACTGAGGTCCGGCTTATTCAGGATCACTTCTCCCGGTAACGGTCAAAGAAGTCGAAAACGGCAGGCAGCACCAGGGGCACCATGCCGCCATGGTCGGCTTTCACCTCGTAATACTCGAAGGTCAGGTTCTGTTGAAACATCCAGTCCCGCATCACATGGCTGCCTTGCAGGGACGGCGTGGCCAGCGTGCCTTCACTCATCATGATCGGGATCGCCTTCAGGTGATCCCACGGGTAGTTCGCCTGGTCAACGAAAGGACCGGACATAGGCGCGATCGCACGCCAGTATTTGGAATATTTCGCGCCCAGGTACCAGGTGCCTCCGGACCCCATGGAATGCCCCGTCAGGAAGACTGCAGAACGGTTAACCGGATATTCGTTCAGAACGATTTCGAGAACGTTGATTACGTCCTTCTCGCTGAGTTCGAGCGTGTGCTCCGCTTCAGGCGTTACGCCGGCTCTCTGTTTGGCGGCGGTTTCAGACTGGCCGAAGACAGCAGGCAGGCGGAGCGGCGTGCCGTAGGCGCCCATCGGGCTGTAGCCGAGCGGCGACGCCACAATGTAGCCGTGCTGCTCGGCCAGGCGCTCGACTTGCTTGTTGTGCGAATCCATGTAGCGGTTCTCATCGGAGCCGGCGCCATGCAGCAGCACGATCAGAGGGAGTTTCGACGTCCCGTCCCACGTGGTGGGCACATAGAGGCGATAAGGCATAGCCTTGCTCGCCGCCGGAAAATTGTAGGTGCGATGCTGGTCGCCTTTTGCGCGCAACTGCGTATTGGGCGCCGCCAGGACGTCCTTCGCCAGTTTCTGCGATTCCGCGATCTGCTGATCCGCATCCAGCGCGGAGCCGAACGGGATCGGGTCGGCGTGCGACAGGAGCGACGAGACGAATATGAGCGTGAGTGCTGAGATTGTTCTCATTTCAGGTTCTTCGTTTGCACAACCCACTTCGGATTGACGCACAGGCCGCAATCGGGACCGCGGAACATCAACGCCGCCCTCTGATCGCCCTTCAGCTGCCAGTTCAGCCATGCCACTCCGATGCCGGCGAATTCGCCGCCGTTCGGCTGGTTGTAGGTGCCGCCGTGGCCAACGCCGCGTTCCCAGGCACGAAACACGGGAATCGATTTGATGTACTCGAAATCGGCGTTCGCGTTGTTGTGGGCGATGTCGGTTGAATCGCCACTGATGTAAGCCATGGGAACGTGGATCGATTCGAGGTCTTTCTTGCTGAGTGTTTTTCCTCCGCCCATGTCGGAAGGCTGCGCGAACAGGCCGCTGTTCCAGATGACTGCGGTGGTGATGCGCGGGTCGGCCGCTACTTCGATTGCCTGGACGCCTCCGCACGATTGGCCCATGACGGCTATTTTCGCCGTGTTTAAGTGCTTATAGTATTTGCTGCCGGCGCGATCATTCTCGGCGGTCGCCCATTTGATCGCATCGAGCATCTGAGAGGGGTGAGTCGCTGCAGGCGGCAGGTTGCGAGGAAGCTGCGTGCTGTCAGTTGGCTGCTGAATCGCCGGTCGGGGCGCCGGAGCCGCGGGAGGACCAGCCGCGCTTCGTTCGACAATCGGTCCAAGAGCGATGGCGAGAAATCCATAGGACGATATATCCGTGAGGAAGTTGCTGAACGAATTTCCGGCGTTCGCGCAGGCCCCGTTGCCCCAGATCACAAGAGGCAGGGTGACACCGTTCAACGCCGACATATCTTCCGGCCGGTAAATCGTGTGGTCCGGCAGAGTCGAATCCATTTCCATCGCTGCTTTGTAAGGACCCGATCCCGTTATCGGCCGCGGCGGAGCGCCACCGCGGGTCTGAGCCGCGACGTTCAGGGTGAAAATCACCAATACAGGCAGCGTCACCGAGAAAACCGGTTTCAATCGCGAATGGCAGGTCGTCATCGACTTATCCTTTCCGAACATGAAAACTATATCGAAGCCTGGCTGCGCCTGTCTCCCGAGGGAAGGTGCTCACGATTGGAACAATCCTTTTCGAAACGCCGCAAAACGCCGATCCCTTCGAAGCGGAGCCAGCTTTGGGTCTACGTCCACCGAGTAAAGAGCGGCCGAGCTTTCTCGGCGCGCGCGCCACAATTCTGCGAACGCTTCATCGCCACGGTTGAGAACTTTCAGGACAGGCGCGAGGTACAGCGAATCCACATACGCGCCGGTTGCACGGAGGCGTTGCAGCTTCGTCAGCAATTTTTCCGCCTGGCTAATGCTCTCGTTTCGAGCCAGGCAGTGGGCTTCCAGGGCTTTTAGCCAGGGGACATCGGGAGCCAGCGCCTGAGCCAGACGATACTGGTTCAGCGCCTGGTCCACATATCCCGAAAAGTCCAACGCCTGAGCGTAGAAGGCGCGGTCAACGTAAAAATAGGGCTGAATCTCTATGGCTGCTTCACCTGCGCGGACGGCGCGCTGGAAATTGCATTGCGCAAGCCAGAAGAACATTTCGGCAGCCGGGAACCCGGGGTCGAACCGATCGAGGGTGCGGGCCCGCTGCAACGATTCCGCCGCATGATCAAACCGCCGCTGCGCGGCATACAACAGCGCCAGACGGACATATGCGGTTGATTCTTCCTGCCCGCGCGCCGATGCAAGCAGTTCGCTTTCCGCGGCATCACGGTGACGGTTAAATAGATGGAGTGCATGAGCACGATCTGCCCGCAGCGCCGGCGTGAGGCCAAACAGATCAACAGCCTGCCTGTGCACAATCTGAAAAGGCGTGATGGCATCAGCCGTCATAATCAGCCCGGAGGCGCCAAGCATCAAGTGAACGCGCGCGATGGCATCGAGAGGCCTGCGGCCGTAGCGGTCGGGTGCGGCGAGCCGGAAATGGTTCAGGGCCTTTTCGAGTCCTTCCCGGGTGCATCTCTGCGCCATCCGCAATCCGATTTTCACGTGATCGTCCGCAACCGGAAGCGCCAGCCGGTACCCGCGTTTCGGAAGGTAGATGATCCAGTCGCGATACTCCGCCAGGGCTTTTCGGGCTTCGGCGACAGTTACGACGACAGTGTGCTGGGAGACGTTGACTCCCTTCCAGGCTTCTGCCATGAGTTGCGGGAACGGTACGTCTCTGCCCAATCGGCTGGCCATTACTTTTATGACGGCGTAAACCTGCGAGCGTATCTGGACTTCGTGGCCATCCCGCAGAAGCCGGGAATTGGCACAGTCCAGCAGGAACGGACCGAACCTGATCTGATTCATGTCGCTACTGAAATCGTCAGGGCATACATCCGCCCTGTGGCGCCGCGACCACTGGGGGTGTGAATCAAGCGGAGCTTCGGCGTGATTTCCGGTAAGCGCACCGGCGTCTGCATGCCCGGAACGACCGTTTGTCTTCAGCGGAACCGGCTCGTCCGTTTCGGGAATTGCCTCGGGCAGCAAAGGGCGTGACGTGGTCGGGGAGAGCGCTTTACTCAGAGATACCTGCGGCGGCATTGCGCATCATTCCGATCTACAAGCTCAGCTCATCCTGGCGCGGACCAGCGCGTTCTGCGTCATAAATCGTACCAGCCGACAGGTATAAAGGCAACTGTTGGCGATCTTTGACGCGGCGCCACGTGCCGGGATGGTATCGGGCTTCGGCAGCAACGCGGAATTCCAAAGCCAAAACGGCCCGCGATTATTGTGCCGGGGCACGAAGGGCCGGGAGCTACGCGTAATATGCGCTCCATTCAGTTCATGAAGAAATACATGGCAGACTGGGACGCGAACTCTTCGGCTTCGAAAAATGCGCAGGAGATGAAAACGAAAGTCTGGCGCAATATCCCGGACCGGGAACGGAGGACCGGCGAAAACCTCGTGGAGCAGAGGTTTGTCGCCGGTCCGAGGGAAGAGAGCCTCAGAACTGGAATCGCATTTCCAGCGTGCCCTGGCGGGGCGGAAGAAACGTCGAGCCGCCGACATAGTTGATAAATCCGAAACCACCGGTCAGTAATCCGGTGGCGCCGTGCGTGACAGGCGCCAGAGGGTTCGTGGCTGTCGGGTTACTCAGCTGAGTCCGGTTGAAGATGTTCTGGAAATTCATCCGCAGGGTCAGCCTGTATCGTTGTTCTTTGAAACTGAAGACGCGACCGAGGCTCATGGACTCGGAGGGCCGCCGCTCATACCGGAAGTCGTTGTAATAGGGCGCGCCGCCAAATTGGCCGGCAGCCGGGTTAGCCCACGCTGCCGGATTCAGAACCAGGTTCTGGGTGGGATCGATGCAGTGGCAGTTCAGATCCTTCGTGTAGAGAGGCACGTCCGGAACGCGGTTGAAGTATGTCGAGCGGAATAAAACGGTGCTCAGATTATTGGTTGAAGTGGGCGAGAGAATGGGAAGGCCGCTGGCATATTGAAATACGCCGCCAATAATCCAGCCGCCCGCCGCTTGCCGCACGAGCTCGTTCCGTCCCACTTTGGGAGAGGTGTAGGTGGCCGAAATAACGCTCACCAGCGGGCGGGAGAATCCGGAAATGGATTTGTTCAGCGAGCGGTTCTGATAATCGTTGACGGTGCCCAATTCCACGCCGAGCTGCTCTTCCTTGGCCCAGGTAAAGGCGTAATCGACTACCAGACCATGGTTGAGCCGTTTCGTGACTTTCATCTGGAGGGAGTCGTACCAGGTGCGTCCCTCGGGCGCCCATAGGGGGGCCAATCCGCTTGAGAATTGCGGGAATGGCCGGAGAGACTGGGCTACGGTGGATGTCAGCGGGAATCCGGGATACGGCAGCTTGTTCTGGAATCGGCCGGCGGCGGTCGATCCGATCTGTGCGGTGAGAAGGGCGCGGTCGGCGGCGCTGTTCAGATCGAGGCCGTTGGCGGCGAGAATCTGCGGGGTGATGGCGTTGTAGTTGTCGAGGATCGAACTCAGCCACCACGCGCCGCGATTGCCGACATAGGCGAGATCCACCAGCAGGTTCGGGATAATCTCCCGCTGGAAGCCGACGTTCCATTGAACCTGGCGCGCCGGCCGGCCGGCATTCTGATCCACCACGGAAGTCATCCCGTTCAGAAATTGCGGGAAATTGGGATTCGGAAACGAGCCCGCGGACAGGTTGGGCCACGGCAGGACGTATGCCGACGGTACCCCACCGGAGAGCGTCATAGCCGGTTCGCCGAATGCGGGTGAACTGAAGTTATTGGCGGGTTGCGAGCTGCCGGTCCCGGTGACCGCAGTGTCGGTGCCGTCATAGGCGATGGCGATACCTCCGCGGAACACGGTCTTAGGAGTGATCTGATATGCGACGCCGAGCCGGGGTCCAAAGGCGTACGGATAATTTTTAGCGAAACTGCAATTACAGGTAGCTTCGTAAATCGCGGCGCCCGGTCTTCCTCCCGCGGTGGGATTGGCCAGTGTCGGGCTCAGGGTGGGCAAGCGGCCATATTCCTCTTTGTTGTAGGTATCGTAGTCGTACCTCAGTCCGTAGGTCAGTGTGAGCTTGCGGGTGACCTTCCAGGAATCCTGGGCGAAGAAGGCGAGGAAATGCTTTCCGGTGCGGAGATCCGCAGGCGGATTCACCGTTCCGCTGTTCACGAGGCCGAGCAGGAAACTGGCGTATGGGAACCCTACCGTCTGGCCGCTAAACGTCGACGATTGCGTGTATACCTGCGATGTCTGCGCGGCGGAGAAGGTGAACGTGCCGTTTGTGGATGCCAGCGACAGCAGAGGATATCCGAAAATGCGCATTTCGCTTCCGAATTTGAAGGTGTGATTGCCTTTGACCCAGGTGAGCGAGGCCTGGAAAGTAGGCGTCATCTGATCGGTGATCGACTGTGCGCTTATACCGCCAACGCTGGGACCCATGTTCATCATGCCGCCGGTTCCGGTGCAAGGTGAAATGTTGCTGCCACCACCCGCTACGCACAGTCCGCCGATGGCCGGGAAGCGCCCGCCGACATTCGGAACTCCGTTGAGTCCGATGCTGGAGTCGTTGAAGTTGGTGGTCGGCGAATGATCGTTCAGCTGGTACTGCAGGATTCCGGCTCCGAGGTGAAGGAGCAGCGTGGGACCGAGTGTCTGGTCGTAGTTCAGCCTGAAATTCTGCGAGCGGCTGAAGGTTCCCCGCGTCGCCGTGATTGCGGCAGGCAGCCCTTCCGATCCGTCCAGACTCTGGGAATACTGGGAGTTGCTGGAGTTGGTCAGATAGAGGCCGCTCAGTTTGATTTTGCTGGTCAATTGATGGTCGATTTTCACCGACTCATTGCTGGTCAGACGATCGCCGGGAATGGTCACCAGGTCGTTGAGGGCGCTGCTGCTGTTGGTCGGCTGAGGGATCAGGTTCTGGATGGCCAGAGCCACCGGATCCATCCGCGACGTCGGAATCGTATTATTCTGAAACGCAGTCCGCACAATCTGACCATTGACTGTTTGCTCTGATTTCGGATCGTAAATCGTGCCCGCGCGGATCGGAGCACCCAGGGGATCCGTGGTCAGCACGCCCCCTGTGATGGCGCCCTGGAAATTACCGGCGCGATAAGCAGCCGTCGGCACGGTGATGAACGTATCGGTTACCGGAGCGTTCTCTTTATATTCTTCGCGGTTGTAGTAAAAGAAAGTCCGGTTCTTGCCGCTGTAAACTTTCGGAATCCAGACAGGACCGCCGACATTGAAGCCGTAATCGTTGCGGCGGATGCGTTGCAGGGTGTTGACGAACGGAGTCGCGGCGTCAAAGGCCTCATTGGCCAGGTAATCGTAGCCCCCGCCGTGGTACTCGTTGGTGCCGGATTTCATGGTGATGTTGAACAATCCGCCACCCACTGCGCCGAACTCGGGAGCGAAATTGCTTGTCTGGAGAGCGATTTCCTGCATCGCGTCCACGCTGGCTCCGGTGCCGGCCTGGACGGAGTTGATGCCGTTGGTGCCGTCCATGCCGTCAATCTGGGTGCGCTGGGTGCCGTTGGGTGCGCCATTGACGCGGACGCCGAAAATAAATCCCGAGCCCGGGGCGGAGGCGCCGGGAACCAACGCAACCTCGGTCTGGTAGAAGCGCAGACCCTGGCTGGAGGAGAACGTACCGCCAATGCCGAGCAGTCCAAGGTCATTCAGATGTTTCGCCTCGATATCGCTGCTCACATCGCTGCCTTCCGTGTTGAGAAGAGGCGCCTCGGCGGTAATCGTGACGGATTCGTTAGCCGAACCCACTTCGAGCGTCACATCCACTCGCACCACCTGGGTGGGTTGGACGGCAATGTTCTGCCGGAGATATTTCTTGAACCCGGCCGCGGTCACGGTCATGGCATAGGTACCCGCGGGCACCTGCACAATTGTGTAATTGCCGGTTGCAGTAGCGTCCGTCTGGTAAACGACACCGGTTTCCGCATTGCTCACCTGCACTGAAGCGGCCGCAATCACCGCGCCAGTAGGGTCTGTCACGGTGCCGGTGATAGTTCCGCGGTCACCCTGGGCGAACGCAACAGCCGATACCACCAGGAATACCGGTAAGAGTCTTTTCATATGGATCCCCCCTGACAACGCGCCGGACCCGAGTCCATGCGCGGCGTTCTTTCATGATCAGGAAAATTCTATTCGGCTCAGGCTCAATTGTCAATACCTGTCAATTGGTAAAAAATAAACCTGTCACGCGCTCAGGAGCGGACTTTTTCGGCGGTTGGGCTATCATAAGACTGCTCGTCTGTCCTCAGAAACGCAGAATGCCTAATCGTTCAGGCGCGAATTCACGCCGCGCGCAGATGCTGGTCGCTATCCGCGAGAAGATTCTGCGAGGCGAATTCGCCTCCCGGAAAAAAATCGAGGAGGTGGAGCTTTCCCGGACGCTGAGTGCGTCGAGGCCGCTGATTCGCTGGGCGCTCGACACGCTCGGCCAGGAGGGTCTGGTGGAACAAACGTCCACCGGAGAGCACCGGGCGCGTGTCATCACCGAGCAGGATGTTGCCGACGCGATGGACGCCCGTGGCGCCCTTGAGAGTCTTGCAGCGGGCCTTGCGGCCCGAAGAAAATGGAGTCCGGCGCAGATGGAGAAGGCGCGCCGCATCAATGCCGAACTGGCCGCGGCCATGGCTTCTGTGGGCGTGACAAAACCCGCCAGCGCTGAGGAAATGGCGCGCTTCGGCGAACTGAATCTGGCTTTTCACAAAGCTCTCCTGGGTCTCGCCGACAGTCCCATGCTGCAGCTTTCTCTCGAGCGCGTGCAGTCCATAGCCTTTGCATCTCCCGCCGCGGTGGTGATTCCCGGCGAACCCGGCTGGTTCTCGCGGGCCATAAAGGATCATGACGAGATACTGGACGCCATTCAGGCGGGCGACGCCGGGCGCGCCGAGGCTCTGGTGCGCCAGCACGCGCGTTTTGCGCTGCGAGGCGTGAAAAGCGCGATTCGCGGATATGGTCAGTTCGCCGCCGGGAAAAAGAGCGCCGCAGAACGCAATGAAGAGACGAGGGGCGCGGCGAGGAACGGCCCGGGCCCGGGAGTTGCCAGGAACTCCGCGGGATGGGCAAAACAACAGCCCGATTCGTCGGGCCCGACGGCCGAGCTCATTGTTGACGCGGCGGCGGCACTCTTCTGCGAAAAAGGATTCAACGAGACCACTACGCGGGAAATCGCGGCGCGACTCAATATCCGGCAGGCCTCCCTTTACTACCATATTTCGGGCAAAGAAGAACTGCTGTACCGCATTAACAAGCTCACCATGGAGTCCATTCAGAGCAGCGTAAATCTGGCTCTGAAGAACCGCAACAACCCGCGCCGCCGGATCGAGGCACTGATCCGCGCGCATCTCGGGGGACTGTTTGAAAATCCGAACCGAAGTCTGGCAGCCATCAGCGAATTCCGCTCGCTCTCCCGCCCTCACCGGCGGGAACTGGACGCGGCGCGGAAGAACTATTCCGTGTTGCTCGACAGTGAACTGGAAACAGCAGTCAGGGGGCGCGTCCTCCGCAGCGATATTCCATCGTCCGTTATCCGGCTGGCCCTGCTGAACTACCTCAACTGGACGCCGCGCTGGTATCAGGTTTCAGGCGCACTGCCGCTTTCGGAGCTGGCGGGCATCTATGGGAACGTCTTTTTCGAAGGAATTGCCGCGCCCGGTCAGTCGCGGCCGTCGGCGCCCGAACTCAGCAGTCTGAGCCGTTCGCGCTCCCGCCCGGCGCACAGCGGCACCCTGGGCAAGTTTGTGCGGACCGCCGCCGAACTGTTCTCGAAACACGGTTACGCTTCCTCTACCACGCGCTCCCTTTCGGCTCTGATCGGAATGGAAAAGGCGACACTCTACTATCACGTCAGGAGCAAGGAAGACCTCCTCTACCTGATCTGCAAGTCATCGACGGAGACGGTGCAGGGCGACGTCTATCAGGCGATTGAAGGGATCGAGTGTCCGCTGCAGCAGATCAGCGTGCTTATTCGTGCGCATTGCCTCAGCCTGCTGCGGGACCAGACACAGCATGCGACGTCGCTGGCGGAAGTCCGGGCACTGTCGCCGCAGCGATTGGCCGAGATCGTCACTGCCCGAAAGGCCTATCAGACCAGAATGCGGCAGATCTTTGAAGCGGGGCAGAAGCGGGGAGTCTTCCGCTCACATGTGGAACCGCGGTATATGGCTTCGATGCTTCGCGGTCTGCTCGACCGTACGGTCGAGTGGTACCAGAAGGGCGGTTCGCTTGGACCCGGCGAACTGGCTGACGCTTTCTGCGACATCTATCTGTTCGGAGCCGGGAATGCCGGCCCCGGGACGGCGGTTAACTGAAAACCTGCAGGACCGCTACCGCCCGCCGAGGGGAACATCCTGCGTACGCATATGACCCGAGTCGCGCTCGTTTTCGAGGCAGTAGTAATCGATGAGTTCGCTGTCGAGAATCAGCGGCTCCTCCATCTTCACTGTCCACGGCGCGGTGTAGGCCTTGGGATCGTCGATGGTGATCTCGATTTCCAGGGTGCCGAAATTCGGACGGCGGATTTTTTCGGTCATTTTGGCCTGATCGGTCAGGGGATTGCCGCGGGCGTCGAGCCAGAGATCGTCGCGAAAACCGATGGTCTCCACGACGAACGTGTCGCCCTCCCAATGACCGACTGAGTAGCCATTCCATGTCGGATTGGGATCGGCGGGGAACTTTCGGCCGTCCGTGAAGATCTGCCGGTACTGCATATTGCGCTCGGTCAGAATAATGACGCGGTCCGGGACTTCGAAGATGCGTTTGTAGTAATCGTCGGTCCAGATGCGCGGAGCGCCGCGAGGCATGCAGTGAACGTTGGGATCGAGGCCTTGTTCCACGCTCCGCTTTTTAACCAGCTCCGCGGCCCACGGCTGATAAGGCAACTGGCTCTTCAGCGAGGAGGCAATATTACCGAACTCGCGGGAAATCTGCGTGTCGGTGCACTGGGCGCCGCACGGTTTGCCGATGTTAATCCATCCCCACATGCCCGAGAGGTCGGGTTTGCCGTCTGCAGTGCGCGGCGCGGGAGCTGCCAGATTGAGAGTGCCGTCGGCTTTTTTCGGCACGTTTGGCGTAGCGTAACCGAGCCATTGCGCCTGCAACGCCGGGATGAAGGCGAGAGAAAGAACGAATACTGCGGAAAGAAATCCGCGCGCGGATGAGATGATTCTGGTCGGCACAGTAATGGCTGACTCCGAAATAATGAATGCACACCCGCATTTTTTTCGCGGGTGCGTTAAAGACAAGTCTAACGCGGCGCACGGCTTCCGTCAATGCGGATTGATACCGGCTGACCGGTATAAACTGTAAGGCGGTGTAAAGCTCGGCGGAAGCCGGGCGACGGAAAGCAGAAAGAGAGAAGATAGAACCATGAAGATTGGATTGGCTGTCGTTGCTGCTTTGTGCCTCGCCATGTTTGTTGCTCCCGAAAGCAGGGGGCAGTCGGGCCGGGAGGTGGGGAAAGGCTCATGGGAAAAGATCAAAGTCCACGGCAAATCACTCGAAGGAAATCTCGAGGGTGATTCTCCGGATCGCGATGTGTTCGTTTATCTCCCGCCGAGTTACGCCGCCAGCCCGAATCGTCGCTTCCCGGTAGTTTACTTCCTGCATGGATACGCGGCGCATGCGGAGACCTACTGGAAATCCCTTGACGTGCCCGCCGCCGCTGATGCGGATATCGCCAACGGATCAGCGCACGAGATGATTCTGGTGCTGCCCGACGCGTTCACAATCTATGACGGCAGCATGTTTTCGAATTCGCCAACCACCGGCGATTGGGAGGCGTACATCGCCAAAGACCTGATCGGATACATCGACGGCCACTATCGAACGATTGCGGACCGGAGAGCGCGCGGTCTCGCGGGCCACTCGATGGGCGGATATGGAACGGTGCGCATCGGCATGAAACACCCGGAGGCGTTCTCAGTGCTTTATGCGATGAGTTCGTGCTGTCTGATGAACGATCCGCAGCGGCTGGTTCCAGGGGCCTCGGCGAATACACCACCCAGCGGGGCTCTGGCGCATGCGCTTTCCGCGCAGGCTGCAGCGTGGGCGCCGGACACGCTGAATTCGCCGACATATTACGATCTTCCGAGCAAAGAGGGGGAACTCCAGCCGCTCATCGCTGCCAAGTGGACCGCTAACTCGCCGCTGCTCATGGTGGATCAATATGTGCCGAACCTGAAGATGTATGGCGCGATTGCCATCGACGTCGGGACGAAAGACCCGTTCCTGACCACAAACACGCAACTGGATCAGGCTCTCACGCGGCTTGGAGTCGCACACAAATTCGAGTCGTACGACGGAAACCACGGCGATCGCATCACTGCGCGCTTTGCAGCGAAAGTGCTCCCGTTCTTTTCCGAGCACCTGGCTTCATCGAAATGACAGCAATCCCGACCTGCTTTCTACTTATCCCTCTGCTGGCGGTGACCGCATACGCGCAGACGGACGCCGAGCGCTGTGCTGCGTTGCGCAGCGCCAGGATACTCGAAGTGGAGATTACTTCCGCGGCTTTGACTCCCGCGGGCCCGGTTGGCCGCGGCGGCACGATGCCCGAACACTGCCTGGTGCGCGGCGCCATCGACAAGCGCATCGGTTTCGAGGGCAAGTCATTCGCGATCGGCTTTGAAATGCGTCTGCCGGTGAAATGGGAGCGGCGATTCCTTTTTCAGGGAGGCGGCGGGATGGATGGCACGGTGCGTCCCGCACTGGGGAACGCTTCGGGCGCGAACACGAATCCGGCACTGGCGCGCGGCTTCGCTGTGGTCTCAACGGATGCCGGTCATACCGGCGCTCCGCCGATGCCCGAGGCTGACGCATCGTTCGCGCGCGATCAGCAGGCGCGCATTGACAATGCTTACCGTTCGATTGACCGCGTGACGCAGATTTCGAAGGTGATTGCCATGCAGTTTTATGGAGAGCCCTGGCGCCACGCCTACTTCGATGGCTGTTCCAACGGCGGCCGTCAGGCGCTGATGGCCGCGCAGCGGTTTCCGAGGGACTTCGACGGAATCGTGTCAGGCGCTCCTGCATTTCGGGTCACGCATGCCGGGATCGGTTCGGCATGGGAGACGCAGACGTTTCTGAGCATCGCGCCGAAAGACGACGCGGGGCATCCGATCCTGAGCCGCGCTTTTTCCGACGACGATCTGAAACTCGTTGCAGACGGCGTTCTCAAACAGTGCGACGCGCTCGACGGCCTGGCGGATCGTTTGGTGATGAATACGCGAGCCTGCCATTTCGATCCGAAAACACTGGTGTGCAACGGCGCCAAACAACCCGGGTGCCTCTCTCATGAGCAGATAACGGCTCTGGAAAAAGTGATGGGTGGCCCGAAGAATTCGCGCGGCGATGCGATTTATTCGGACTGGCCCTGGGATCCCGGCATTGCCTCGCCCGGCTGGCGCGCACTCAAACTTGGAACATCGCGCACGGCGCAATCCAATTCCATTGATGTCCTGCTGATGCTGAGCGGGCTCAAGGGCTACTTCATGTATCCGTACGATGAATCGTTCGATCCGCTGAAATTCGATTTCGACAAAGACACGCCGCGCGTGGACGACACGGCTGCGCTGGAGGATCCGACGTCCACGGACGTCGAGACATTCGTCGACCATGGCGGAAAGATGCTGCTTTATCACGGTATGGCAGACCCATTCTTCTCGGCGCTCGACACCCAGCGCTACTATGAGCGCCTCGCAAAGGACAACGGAGGACTGGAGAAGGCGATGAGCTTCGCCCGCTTCTTCCCCGTGCCCGGCATGAACCATTGCGCGGGCGGACCGGCACTCGATAATTTCGATGCGCTGGACGCGATTGTGCAGTGGGTCGAGAACGGAAAGGCGCCCGACCGCCTACAGGCCACCGGCGCGCAGTTCCCCGGCGTTTCAAGGCCGTTATGCGCCTGGCCGAACCATGCGCAGTACAACGGAACAGGGCCGCAGAACGACGCGGCGAGTTTCACCTGCAGCGAATAGGAAGGCTTTCAAAGCCTATCGGTTCTGCCGATACGTCCTATCGGTTTGCTGCCCGTCGCATGGCATATGATGTCCTGGTTCCGAAATTCATGCCGGCGCGACGAATGATAAGATTCGCGCCGGGTAACTTCACACCGGGAGTGCGGGGCTGAGTATGCGAAACCGGCATTGGCTTGTTCTCTTCTGGACTGCGTTGGGAGCGTCTCAGCTCTTCGCGCATCACTCATTCAGCGCCGAGTATGACTTCACCAAACCGGTTTCGCTGAGCGGGGTCGTCATCAAGTGGGAGTTGATCAATCCTCATGGATGGATCACTCTCGACGCGAGAGATCCAGACGGAAAGGTCACGCGCTGGATGATCGAAACAGGCAATCCCAACGCTCTGATTCGTGCCGGATGGAGAAAGGACTCACTGAAACCGGGCGACGAAGTCATTGTTGAAGGGTACCGCTCGAAGGACGGCAGCAACACTGCAAACGGAAGCAGCGTACGCCTTCCCGATGGGAGAAAACTGCTGGCAGGTTCGTCGAAAGACGGCGGCGCTGTAAGGTAGGCACGCGATGACCATGCGGTTCTTACTGTCCACGCTGGCCTTCCTGGCCTTCTCCGTTTTGGGAACTGCGCAGTCTCCTGAATTCAGGCCGCCCCGGCTTCCGGACGGCCATCCGGACATGCAGGGCCTCTGGTACAAGTTCGCGGGTGAAGGATTCGATCCGCTGTATGTGGGACTACTCGACGGCGGGCCTGTCGGAGGAGGCGCTGGGCGCGGCGCTGGTGGCCGCGGCGATGGTGGCCGCGGACGGGCCGCGGGCGCGAATGGTTTTCTTCGGCCTGGCGTCCCCGTTCTTCCTTATCTGCCGCCAGCAGCCGCGCTGCAGAAAGACAGGGCGGAACACCATATGTTCGATGATCCCGAAGCGCACTGCCACATTCCGGGTGTGCCTCGCGGGACCGAACAGCCTCCATATCCGTTCCAGATTATTCAGGACGACAAGTACTTCACGATTCTCTATGAAGCCATGCACGATGTCCGCATCATTCCCATGGATCACGGCGCCCATCCCAAAAACTACCGGGCATGGGACGGCGATTCCCGCGGTCATTGGGAGGGCGACACATTCGTGGTGGATGTGAGTAACTTTAACGGCCGCACATGGCTGGATATGGATGCCAATTTTGTTGATGCAAACGAGCAGGTAGTCGAGCGATACACACTGGTGGGCCCGGATGCGATTGCTTACCAGGCGACGGTTACAGATCCGACTGTTTTTTCACGTGCATGGACCATGAATCTCACGCTCAGACGCCGGGCCAAAGAAGACCAGATCATCGAGTACAGCTGCCTTGAGGGAGAGCGCGACCTGCAGCACTACACGGAGAAAGAAGGCGGAAACGCGAAATGAATCGCGCAGCCGTTGTAGTTTTTTCGCTCTGCTGGTGGCTGGCCGCGGGCTCCGCCGGCGCGCAGCAAAGATTCATTCCGCATCGGCTTTACGACGGCCGCACGCCGGATTTCCGGGGCATCTGGGAAACGCGGAGTTCGGCATGGCTGAACATCGAAGGTCATCCCGCGCTCAAGGGAATCCCGGCCGGTAAGAGCATCATTGTGGACCCGCCGGACGGCAGGATTCCTTATCAGGCATGGGCGATGGCGAAACGAGACGAGAACTTCAGGAATCGTGTCGCAGCGGACCCCGGCGTCCGATGCGCCCAGGCGGGCGTGCCACGTGCTACATATCTGCGCACACCTCTGCAAATTGTCCAGAGCCCCGGAAATTTCGCCGTCGTCTATCAGGATGTGCACACATACCGGATCATTTACCTGGATGACCGGCCGTTTTACGACCGTATCGACTGGTGGATGGGCGACTCACGGGGCCGATGGGACGGCGATTCCCTGGTGGTCGACGTTCGGGATCTGAACAACGAGACCTGGTTCGATCAGGCGGGGAATCATCACAGCGAAGACATGCGAGTGATGGAACGCTACACGCTGACCGGACCCGACACGCTGCTGTACGAGGCGACTATGACAGATCCTAAAGTCTTCACCAAACCCTGGAAAATCAGCGTTGCGCTGCAGCGGCACAAAGAGCCGGGATTTCGAATCATCGAAGATGAGTGCCTCGAGGATGCCAACGGAGTAAGGCATCACGTTTCACCCGTCACCGGTAAATGAGCTCGCCCCGCGACGCTGATTTGGAGGCATACTTCGGCCCGACGAACAGGGTTCCCGCTCCACCCATGGAGTGACCCATCAGGTACCTGCGTTGCGCGTCGACACGGAACTCTTTGCGAACGATCTCGAGAACGTCGATGACGTCTTTTTCGCCGTGCGGTCAGCGAGTGCTGCACTCCCACGATTCGGCGGCCTCAGCCGGACCCTTGACGTACCTCGGATATTGGGGATAAGAGCACATCGGGCGGCTCCTCTCGCCCGCGGTAACGTTGACCGATTTGCCTGGTGCTGTGCCTTTCTCAACCCAATCTGTCAGCAGCGCGAGGCGATCGAATGTATTCGGAATGGGCTTCGCTTCCAGCTTTTTCCCGTCGCCGTCGGTCGTGTAATTCGTGCCGGTGAGTCCGTGGCCGGTTTGCGGCAGAACGTAGAATCGCGCAAAGGTGTCGACCTTCGATCGTCCCATTTTGTCCAGGATCGCCTGGTAAAAATCGAGCTGCGTTCCGGGCGAGGCGAGCGTGTCGTTGGTGCCGATGGCGACGATCATCTTGCCACCGCGTCTGGCGAACGCGGAGAAATCGGGATTGTCGGAATCGAGGATCTCCGACAGTGCCTCGCGACGTCCGCTGTATTTGCCTCCCTCGACGTAATCGAGCGCGTTGGCCTGCAGGTCCTGCATCAGGAAGCCGGTAACGCCCAGCACGCCGATCCAGTTGTATGGTCGTGCGTCTTCGGCTGCGCCTTCCTGTCCCCGAAATCGCGCGTTGGCGATGAGGCCGCTGCCGCTGGGATCGGTATTCGGCAGCCACATCCCGAAGGTCTTTACGCCGTTTGCCAGAGGCTGCGAGAACGGGTAACGGCTGTAGACAAATTCGAGCGTGGAAATCTGGTCATCGGTGAGACACGCGTCGGCGCTTGTGTCGGCTGGATTCGGGTCCACATTATTGGGGCAGCGCTTTGCCGCCCAGGGGTGACGGCCCGGCTTGCCCTGTTTCACGTCGAAGATCGCGCGACAAGCCATGTAATTGTTGATGACACCGTCGACGAGGCCATCCAGCTTGTCGCACTGGCGCATGAACTCGCCGCGAATGGCATTGATCCTGGCGGAAGTCACCCAGTTGGTTTGCGGCTTCTCATGAATGCGGATCAGGGCCGGGCCCAGCATCAGAGACGAGAAGCCTACGATCGGCACGTTGGCGGCGACGCCGTTGTAGTCGTTCGGATAGCGCTCGGCTACAGTTAAGGCCTCGCGTCCGCCCTGCGAAGATCCGACGAAGTAGTTGTACTCGGGCTTGCGTCCGTACAATCGCTCGATAAGCACCATGGCGGCATCATGCGTCTTTTTCAGCTGCATGTAGCCGAGATTGCGGATCGCCTCTTCGTTCAGCGCCCAGTCGTCGGAAGCCCCGTCGCCTCGCGCGGGTCCTCGCCCGAAGCTCATCTGGTGACCGGAATCGCTGCCATATGTTACGAACCCCTGTGCGAGTGGAGCGCCCGCCAGCATCGGGATTGTTCCATTCATGCCGCCGCCGCCCATTTGTACAGCACGGCCGTTCCACATGGCGGGAAAGGCGACCTGGAAGTTGATCGGCTTTGCGTTTGCGGCGTGATCGACGGGCGACATCGAGCCGTTCACGCTGCACCATGCCCCAGGGTTTCTCCCCGGCGGATTCCAGCGCGGCGCCCCGAGAGTGACTCCCGAAACCGGCTCACCGATAGCTGAAACCGGGATGCTCTCACCGAGTTTCGCGGTGCTGCAGTCTGCCTCAGTGATGGTCCGGGTTTCACCTGAACCCTGCGCGCCTGCGCCGGCCGACATGATCAGGGCTGCAACCCCGGCGGAAGCGACGATCCACCAGCGAGCTTGTTTCATAACGCTAGTGTCATGCTTCTGAATTTCCTGGACTGCTCAAGGCAGATCGGCTATCCTGGGTCTGCCTATGTCGAAGCCTGCGGAGCCGATTCAGATCAGTAAGCAGGACCGCGTTCTTATGG
>Ga0335085_10004988_pt1 | contig 21653 bp, 18 predicted proteins | sample Lox_Sample_45_FD_206712 | JGI IMG/M metagenome (GOLD analysis project Ga0335085, IMG submission 206712) | Soil microbial communities from Loxahatchee National Wildlife Refuge, Florida, United States - Lox_Sample_4.5 | ecosystem: Environmental > Terrestrial > Soil > Wetlands | place: USA...
GCGGGTTGCCGCGCAGCAGCTCGCTGTCGATGACCTGCTCGTCGATACGGCCAGCCAGATCCGCGGACCAGGGCAGCAAGGCTCTCTCCTTCTCTAGTAGCAGGAGGCCAAGCTTAGGTCGCGGCGGTGCTCAGAGGTCGAAGAAGACGGTCTCGCGGTCACCCTGGAGGTAGATGTCGAACCTGAGCTCCCCCTCCGGCTCGGGCACGGCGATGAGCGTGGCCCGCCGCTTGGGGCTGCCGATCGAGGACAGCACCGGGTCGGTGGCGTTGGCGGTCTGCTCGTCGGGGAAGTACATCCTGGTCACCACCCGGTCGAGCAGGCCGCGCGCGAACACCGAGACGTCCAGGTGCGGCGCCTCGATGCTGCCGTCGGGGGTCGGCAGCGGCCCCGGCTTGAGCGTGACGATGCGGAACGAGCCGTCCGACGCCGTCGGGCACCGGCCGAACCCGCGGAAGGTGTGATAGCCGCCGGGCGTGGGGCCGCGCGGATCGTCGGGGTGGGCGATGCGCCCGTCGGGCCCGGCCTGCCAGGTCTCGATCAGCCCGTCAGGGATGATGTTCCCGGCGCCGTCGTAGAGCCGCCCGATGACCGTGACCGCCCCGGGGGTGCCCTCGGGCACCACGAACGGGCCGTCGTCCCAGGGCAGCCGCATCGCGAAGTACGGGCCTACCGTCTGTGAAGGAGTCAGTCCTGGCACGTCTCGCCCCGTCCTTACTCGAAGGCCGTCGCGCCGCGGCCGCGCAGCACGATATCCCACTCGAAGCCAAGCGCCCACTCGGGCTGGGTCAGCTCGATGTCGAACCTCGCGACCATCCGCTGCCTGGCCTTCTCGTCCGGCACCGAGTTGAAGATCGGGTCGAGCGGCAGCAGCGGGTCGCCGGGGAAGTACATCTGGGTCACCAGACGCTGGGTGAAGGCGCGGCCGAACAGGGAGAAGTGGATGTGGGCCGGGCGCCAGGCGTTGTAGTGGTTCCCCCACGGGTAGGAGCCGGGCTGGATGGTGATGAACCGGTACCGGCCTCCGGCGTCGGTCAGGCACCGCCCGAGACCGCCGAAGTTCGGGTCGAGGGGGGCGGGGTGGTGCTCCCGCCAGTGGCGGTACCGCCCGGCCGCGTTGGTCTGCCAGATCTCGATCAGCGTGTCGGGGACCGGCCGTCCGTCCGAGTCGAGCACCCGCCCGGTCACGATGATCCGCTGTCCCTGCGGCTCGCCGTCGTACTGGGTGGTCAGGTCCGCGTCGGTCGGGATGATGAGCTCCTCGCCGAGCAGCGGTCCCGTCACCTCGGTGAGCCGGTGCGGCAGCAGCACGAGGGGCTGCCTGGGGTGGCGCAGCGCCGTCGACCGGTACCCCTCGAAGTCCAGCGGCGGGTGCACCCCCGACGGGCGCTCGTAGGACGGCAGGACCAGCTTGCCGGCCTCCGGCACGTGCAGGGACGTCGATGACACGTCAGCGGTCATGAGTACTACTCCTTGTCGCCTTGCTCGCCGCGGAACGCGCGGAGCGCGCCGAGCTCGGCCGGCGTCGGCGCGGCGATGATCCGCGGATCCGCCGCGATCGCCAGGTCCCAGCCGGTGCGCTCCTTGGCGGCCGCGGCCGACACGCCGGGATACAGCCCGGTCATGGTGAACTCGAGGGTATCGGGGTCAGGCTCGAGGACGCCGAGGTCGGTGATGATCTTCTTCGGCCCGGCGCCGGTGAGGCCGAGCCGCTCGCGGTCGCCCGGGCCTGACCCGTAGCCGACCGAGGTGATGAAGTCGGCCCGCTCGACGAACGAGCGGTGACTCTGCCTGATCACGACGATCACCTCACGGCACGAGGCGGCGATCTCCGGCGCGCCCCCCGCACCGGGCAGCCGCACCTTGGGATTACGGTAATCCCCGCCCACGACGGTGGTGTTGATGTTGCCGAACTTGTCGATCTGGGCGGCGCCCAGGAAGCCGACGTCGATACGGCCGGGCTGAAGCCAGTAGTTGAAGACCTCGGGCACGCTCACCACGGCGTCGGCCGTCTCGGCCAGCATGCCGTCGCCGATCGACAGCGGCAGCCGGTCCGGCTTGGCCCCGAGCGTGCCCGACTCGTAGATCAGCACCAGCGACGGCGCGTGGGTGGCCCGGGCCAGGTTAGCCGCCGCGCTGGGCAGCCCGATCCCGACGAAGCAGGTCATGCCGTCGCGCAGCGCGCGGGCGGCCGCCACGGTCATCATCTCGTCCGCGCTGTAGGTCATGAACGCACCGCCGACCCTGTGGTTACCGGCATGGCGTAGACCTGCTCGTCCAGCCAGCGGGTAAACGCGTCCCGGTCGCGCGCGATGGCATCCCAGCCGACGTAGTAGTCGTTGTCCCTGACCGAGTACCCGAGCGCGTACGAGGGGCGCGCGCCGTCCGGCGCCTGCGCCACGTACGTCACCGTCCAGCTGGGCAGCACCACGGCTCCGGGACGGGGGTCGAGTTCGTCGACGATCTCCTCCACCGTGACCACGGCGCGCCGGGAAGCCAGCACGGCTTCCTTCTGCACGCCGGTGATACCCCACAACTGGACGTTCCCCGAGCGGTCGGCGCGCTGGGCGTGGACGACCGCCACGTCGGGCCGCAGGGCCGACACGGCGGTCAGCGTCTCCCCGGTGAACGGGCAGGTGATCGGCTTGATGGTCGGTGTCGTGCCGACGGCGCCGTTGAGCGTCTCCAGGCCCGTGCCGCGGTAACCGCGCAGGACGGCGAACGGCAGCCCGGACGCCCCGGCCACGTAGCGGTTGGCCATCCCCGCGTGGCTGTGCTCCTCTATCTCCAGCGGGACCGGCCAGGCGTTCTCCACCGCGTCGCGGAACCGGTGCAGCGACCCGACGCCGGGGTTGCCGCCCCAGGAGAAGATCAGCTTGCTCGCGCACCCGGCTCCGATGAGCTGGTCGTAGATCAGGTCGGGGGTCATCCTGATCAGGGTCAGGTCACGGCGCCGCTGCCTGATCACCTCGTGCCCGGCGGCGAACGGGATGAGGTGCGTGAACCCCTCCATCGCCACGGCGTCACCGTCATGGATCGCGCCCTCGACAGCCTCGGCGAGTGAGACGATCTCCGCCATGTTCCTCCCGGGTCGGTTGCCTAGGCTAACGATAACGCGTTAGGGCCGCCATAAGTACAGGCGTTCGCATGTCGGACGTCGTTGTGTGGTGCGAGGACAACATCCCAGCTTGCGGCGCTGGGGCCGCCGACAAGGCTACGGCTGTCCGTCTGCGGCAGCCTCGTCGATCGCGCGCTGCGCGATCGGGAAGGCCCGGTTGGCGACCGGCACGCCCGCGTACACCGAGACGTGCAGCAGGACCTCGCGGATCTGCTCGGGCGTGAGGCCGTTGCGCAGCGCGGCCTTGACGTGCATGGCCAGCTCGGTCTCGTGCTGCATGGCGGCCAGGACGGCCAGCGTGACCAGGCTCCGCTCGGCCCGGGACAGGCCCGGGCGGGACCAGATGTCGCCCCAGGCGTAACGCGTGATGAAGTCCTGGAACGGCTCGGTGAACGGGGTGGCCGCCGCCACCGCCCGGTCGACGTGCGCGTCGCCGAGCACCTCGCGGCGCACGGTCATCCCCTGCCGGGTCCGCTCGGCGTCATCCATGCGGGATCACCCCTGATCTGTGCGCGTCGAGAGCCGCCGTGATGAACGCGTCCGCGGAGCCGAGGTAGCCGGACGGCTCGAGAGCCGAATCGATCTGCTCGGGGGTGATGCCGGCCGCGGTGAGCCGTTCCTCGAGCTTGGGCACGGCCAGCAGGACGTCGCTCAGCGGGAGGCCGGCCCCCACCGCCCGCGCGCCCGCCTCGGCCACCAGGTCGTGCGCCTGGGCGCCGCCCAGCACGCCGGCCAGCAGCGAGGCCACGTGCTCGGCGAGCGGCAGGCCCTTGGTCGCGGCCAGGTTGGCGGCCATCCGCGAGGTGTCCACCACGAGCCCGGCCAGCAGTTCGGACGCCCAGCTCGAGGCCGAGCCGGTCAGCCGGAGCAGGGCGGTCAGCGGCTCCCACTCGGCGTGCCAGGCCCCGGCCGCGCGCTGTAGTTCCTGCTCGGACGCCGCGGTCAGGGTCGCGAGCAGCCCGGGCACCTGCCTGGTGCAGCCGAGGATGGCGACCGCCGCGACCGGGTTGCGCTTGTGCGGCATCGCGGACGAGCCGCCCCGGCGCGGGGACGCCGCGGTTCCCTGCTGATCCGGGCCGCGCTGCTCCGGGCCGCGCTGCTCCGGGCCCCCGCCGGTGCCGCCGGCCGGGCTAGCAGAGCCCTCGCTGACCTCCCCCACCTCGGACTGGGCCAGCAGGGTGACGTCCCTGGCGATCTTGCCGAGCGCCGCCGCGGCGCGGGCCAGGGCGGCGCCCAGGTCGATGACCCGCAGCCGGTCGGTGTGCCAGGGCAGCACGGGCAGCGCCAGGCCCACCTCCTCGGCGAACAGCAGGGCGACCCGCTGGCCCGCGTCACCCAGCGAGGCCAGGGTGCCGGCCGCGCCGCCGAACTGCACCGCCAGCCGCTGCGAGCCGACCGCGGCCAGCCCCGCCCGCGCCTCGTCCAGGCTGGTCAGCCAGCCCGCCGCGACCAGGCCGAAGGTCACCGGGACGGCCTGCTGGAGGAGCGTGCGGCCGATCATGATCGAGGCCCGGTGCGCCTCGGCCAGGTCGGCCGCGGCCCCGGCCGCCCGGGTCAGGTCGGCCTCGATGGCGCCGAGGGCCCGCTTGGCGAGCAGCATCGCGGCCGTGTCCAGGATGTCCTGGCTGGTAGCGCCGCGGTGGACGGCGCTGACCGCGGTCTGCGGCACCTGCCGGGCCAGTGCCCGCGCCAGCCCGGGGACCGGGTTGCCGGTCAGGGCCGCGAGCCCGCCAAGCTCGTTCGGGTCGAAATTCTCGGCGCGGGCCGCCGCGGTGATCGCCTCGCCCGAGCCGGCCGGCGTCAGCCCGGCGCGTTCGAGGGCGCGGGCCAGCCCGGCCTCGGCGTCCAGCATCGCCTGCAGCCACGCGCTGTCGCCGGCCTCGACGCCGCCCCGGGCGAAAACACCGCCGAACAGCCCGCGTTCGTTCGGCTTGTCACGGTCAGGCATGTCCGATTTCAGTCCTCTCCCGTATCCGGGTCACCACCATAGACTCCTCGCCCCGTGCGTATGGCTACCTCCGCTTTAGCCGTCGGGCCAGATGATCTATGGTCTGTTTTATGACCGAGCATGTTCCGGGCGGCGAAGCCCGGGTTCCGCAGCGCAGGAACCTTGTCACCGAGATCCCGGGACCGGTGTCCCGTGAGCTCTACGCCCGGCGCGAGCGCGCCGTGGCCCGCGGGGTCAGCCACGTGCTGCCGGTGTTCGTCACCGACGCCGGCGGCGGGGTGGTCGTGGACGCCGACGGCAACTCGCTGATCGACTTCGGATCCGGCATCGCCGTGGTCTCCGTGGGTAACGCCGCTCCCCGGGTGAGCGCGCGGGTCGCGGAGCAGGTGGCCAGGTTCACCCACACCTGTTTCATGGTGACCCCGTACGAGGGCTACGTCGAGGTCTGCGAGGAACTCGCCCGGCGCACGCCGGGAACCTACGACAAGCGCTCGGCGCTTTTCAACTCGGGCGCGGAGGCGGTGGAGAACGCGGTCAAGATCGCCCGGCACGCCACCGGGCGGCAGGCCGTCGTGGCGTTCGACCACGCCTACCACGGGCGCACCAACCTCACCATGGCGCTGACCGCCAAGAACATGCCGTACAAGGACAAGTTCGGCCCGTTCGCCGGCGAGATCTACCGGATGCCGATGGCGTACCCGCTGCGCTGGCCCGGCGGCCGCGAGAACTGCGCCGCGGAGGCGCTGGCCATGGTCAAGAGCCTGATCCACACCCAGGTGGGCGAGGACAACGTGGCCGCGGTGCTGATCGAGCCGATCCAGGGCGAGGGCGGGTTCGTGGTTCCGCCCGACGGCTTCCTGCCCGGCCTGGCCGAGTTCTGCCGCGAGAACGGCATCATCTTCATCGCGGACGAGATCCAGACCGGGTTCTGCCGGACCGGCGACTGGTTCGCCTGCGAGCACGAGGGCGTGGTGCCGGACATGGTCACGACGGCCAAGGGCATCGCCGGCGGATTGCCGCTGGCCGCGGTGACCGGGCGGACCGACCTCATGGACTCGGTGCACGCGGGCGGTCTCGGCGGCACCTACGGCGGCAACCCGGTGGCCTGCGCGGCCGCGCTCGGCGCGATCGAGACGATGGCGGCCGAGGACCTGGCCGGGCGGGCCCGGCGGATCGGCGAGATCATGCTGCCGCGGTTGCACGGGCTGGCCGAGAAGTACCCGGTCATCGCCGACGTCCGCGGCCGCGGCGCGATGCTGGCCATCGAGCTGACCAAGCCGGGGACGCTCGACCCCGACCCGGCCACCATGTCAGCCGTCGCCAAGGCCTGCCACCAGGCCGGGCTGGTCACGCTGACCTGCGGGACGTTCGGCAACGTGCTCCGCTTCCTGCCGCCGCTGGTGATCGGCGAGGACCTGCTCAACGAGGGGCTCTCCATCCTCGAGGACGCCTTCGCGTCGGTCTGATGGCTTCTTCGGAAGACGCGCGCCGCGAGGAGCTGACCCGGCTGGTCATGGCGGCCAAGCCGGCGTCGTTCTGGCTGGATAGCCCGGACGCGCCGGCCGTGCGCGCGCCGCTGCGCGGCGAGGTCGCCTGTGATCTCGCCGTGGTCGGGGGCGGGTTCGGCGGCCTGTGGGCGGCTCTGCTGGCCAAGGAGGCCAACCCCGGCCGGTCCGTGGTGCTCATCGAGGGCAGCGGGATCGGCTGGGCGGCCAGCGGGCGCAACGGCGGCTTCTGCGACGCCAGCCTGACCCACGGCGCGGCCAACGGCCGCGAGCGGTTCCCGGCCGAGTTCGAGACCCTGGAGCGCCTCGGGACGGAGAACCTGGACGCGATCGAGGCCGCGACCGGGCACTACGGCTTCGACTGCGAGTTCGAGCGGGCCGGCACGCTCGCCGTGGCCACCGAGGACTACCAGGTCGCGGGGCTGCGGGAGGCCGCCGCGGCCGATGGGGTGAAGTTCCTGGACGCGGCGGCGGTGCGGGCCGAGGTGGACTCCCCTACGTACCTGGCCGGCAGCTGGGACGCCGGGAACACCGCCATGGTCCACCCGGCCCGGCTTGCCTGGGGCCTGGCCGCCGCCTGCGAGCGGATCGGGGTCAGGATCGCCGAGCGCACGCCGGCCACCGGCCTGGCCAGCGACGCCGACGGCGTGACCCTGCGGACCCGGCACGGCATGCTGCGGGCCAGGCGCGCGGTGCTCGCCACCAACGCGTTCCCGTCGCTGGTCAAGCGGCTGCGGCCGTACATCGTGCCGGTCTACGACTACGTCCTGGTGACCGAGCCGCTCACCGCGGCGCAGCTGGCCTCGGTCGGCTGGCGGAACCGGCAGGGCGTGGCGGACTCGGGCAACCAGTTCCACTACTACCGGCTGACCGCGGACAACCGGATCCTGTGGGGCGGCTACGACGCCATCTATTACTTCGGCCGCGTCATGCGCTCGTCTTACGACCAGCGCCCGGAGACCTTCACCCGGCTCGCGGAGCACTTCTTCACCACGTTCCCGCAGCTGGAGGGCATCGGCTTCAGCCACCGCTGGGGCGGCGCGATCGATACGTGCAGCCGGTTCTGCGCGTTCTACGGCACCGCGCACCGCGGCCGGGTCGCCTACGCGCTCGGCTACACCGGCCTCGGCGTGGGGGCGACCAGGTTCGGCGCCCGGGTCATGCTCGACCTGCTGAGCGGCGAGCGGACCGAGCTGACCGAACTGGAGATGGTCAGGAGCAAGCCGCTCCCGTTCCCGCCCGAGCCCTTCGCCTACCTGGGCGTGCAGGCCACCCGCTGGTCCCTGGACCAGGCCGACCGCCGGTCCGGGCGCAGGAACCTGCTGCTGCGCGGCCTGGACGCGATCGGCATGGGCTACGACTCGTGACGTGTTCGGCTCGGTAGCGGCGTGTCCGGTGCGGTAGTGACGTGTTCGGCTCGGTAGCGGCGGATTCGGCCGACCGGCGGGCGTCCCGGGCCGGCGACGAGCTCATCGCCCGGCCCGATGTCGTGATGGACCGCGCGTTCACCGTGGCCGCGCCGCCCGTCGCGGTGTGGCCGTGGCTGGTACAGCTGGGCAAGAAACGGGCCGGCTGGTACCTGCCGGCGGCGGCCGAGCGTTTCCTGCCACCTAGGCGCCGCGCGGCGCGCGACATCCGGCCGGCCTGGCAGCGGCTCGCGGCCGGAGACGTGATCCCGGACTACGGCGGGCGGGACGAGACCTTCGAGGTAGCGGCCATCGAGCCGGGATCCGTCCTGGTCTACCGGTCGGTCCGGGGGCGGACGAACGTCACCTGGTCGATCACGCTGCTGCCGGCCCCGGTGCGCGGCCAGGCCGGCACCCGCGTGCACCTGCGGCTGCGCCTGGGGCCGGTGCGGCGCCCGTGGCTGGCCCGGACAGCGGGCGAGTTCATCGACGCGCTGACCATCGCCGGCCTGGCGGCCGGCCTGAAGGAACGGCTGGCCGACCAGGAGGACCGGCCGGAGCACGAAGCCAGGTAACCCGCTAGGTGCCCATGATGCGCCTGATACCACCACCCCCGAACCAGCGCCGCTCTCAGCGACCCCAAACGACATCAAAGTGGCATCGATGTCGCTATAACGACACCAATGTGGCATCCATGTCGGTCGCTGGGCGACGCGGCTGCGGCGAGACTGGGACAGTTGAGGTCTACGTGACACCAGGGGTGACAGGTATCAGCCGAGCGGGGTGGGGGCGGTGACCTGAACGCGGAGCGCGGGCGGGCCGTGCGGCGGGACCACGGTGGTCACCGGGGTCAGGTGGAACGCGGCGCTGATCGTGCTCAGGTAGGCGCGGGCCGACCTGACGTAGGCGGTGCCGGAGCGGCGGGCGGCCGGATCGTCCTCGGCCAGGTCGGCGACGCGCAGCGGTATCCCCGGGCTGGCCCCCGGGCCGTCTGTCCCGAACCCGACGATGCTGACCGGCTGATGCCGGGCCAGCGCGGCCAGCGCGGCCAGCAGCCGCGCGTCGACCAGCCCGCCGGTGAGCTGCCCGGCGGCGGCCGACGAGGCGGTGACCCGCGGGTCGTGCAGCAGCGCGGCGCCGGCCCTCTTCCTGGCGGCCAGGTCGGCCCGGAGCAGGACCTGGTAGACGGCGACACCGTGCGGGGCGATCACCCGGATGGCGACGCGGTCCGCCGCGGAGCCGAAGGACGCCAGGACGGCCGGGGCCCAGGCGGCGTCGAGGCTGCTGCCGAACAACGCCCGGACGGCGGGGGTCTCGACGACGACGTCGGAGCCGCTCGGCGGGTCCGACGTCGGCCCCAGCGTCATCAGCCTGCCGCCGGGGAAGCCGTGCGCCGCGAGCGCCGCGCACATCACCCGGTCGCAGGAGACGGTGGCTTCGCGGCCCACCTGCTGCGCGACCCAACGGGCGGCCTCGTCGCGGACCGCCGTCTGCCTGGTCGCCGCGGCGTCACCCGCGGAGGGTCGGGTGTAGTGCCTGAAGGCCATAGCGGCCAGCACGCCGATGACCAGGCCGGCCACCACCGTGCAGGCCGTCACCCTGGCTCCCGGCCACCACGGACCGGGCGGCGCCGGAGAGGTTCCGCTCCCGTTCGCGGGGCCGTCGCCCGGCGCGGTTTCCGGCGCCTGAGAGCCGACGTCTCCGAGCCATACGGTGACGTCGTCCTCGGCGGCCGGCCCGGCGTTGGCGGCACGCGCGGGCGGGACCGGCCTTCCCTGGCCGCCACCCGCTCCGGGGATGGTGACCTCACCGCCGCGGTCATGGTCTGCCATGCCGGTCAAAACTCCCTAGGCGCTCTGCGGATGGGGCGGTGCGGACCGCACGGTATAGCGCAGCACATGACGCGCGGACGTTCAAGCGGGAGCGCGAATCGTAACAAGAAACCGGAAATCTGGGGGTGCCCGGGAAGCGCGACGGCCCGGCGGTCAGCTCATGCCGGTCGTCGAGGCGGAGCGGGACCGCGGGTCGCGGGAATGCCAGGCGCCGCGGGCCACGCTGGCCAGGAAGGTGTCGACGACGCGGTTGAAGACGTCGGGCTCTTCGAGGTTGGCGGTGTGGCCGGTGCGGGGCAGGACGGCCAGGCCGGCGGTGGGAATGGTCCGCTTGAGCATCAGCGCCGGCTCCAGGCAGCCCTCGTCCTCGTCACCGACCAGGACAAGGACCGGGACGGCGATCCGGGCTAGTTCGCCGGTCAGCGTGTAGAGCGAGGGCCGGGCGGCCTGGACGCCGCGCATGGTCAGCGCGCTGCCCAGGTAGGAGTGGCTGGCCAGGGCCTCGGCGAACTCGGCCCAGCCGCGCGGGTTCTTGTTCTGGAACTGGACCCGGGCCGGGCCGAGGGCGTAACGCTCGGCCACCTTGGCCGCGCCCTCGTTGGCGAACGCGGCCGCGGTGAGCATGGATTCGGAGCGGAAGGCATCGGCGCGTTCGGGTTCGGCGCCGTAGCCGGCGCCGGCGACCACCGCGGACAGGACCCGACCGGGATACGCCAGGGCCATGTGCAGCGCGGTGAAGCCGCCCATGGACAAGCCGACCACGTGCGCCTGGTCGATGTCCAGGCCGTCGAGCACGGCGACCGCGTCCGCGACCGCGCGTTCCTGGGAGTAGGCCCCGGGGTCGGTGGGCACGTCGGAAGGCGGGTAGCCGCGGGCCGCGTACGTAACGCACCGGTAGGCGCCGGAAAAGAACCGGACCTGGGGCTCCCAGCTGCGGTGGTCCCCGGCGAATTCGTGCGCGAACAGGAGCGGCTCGCCCTGGCCGGTCTCCTCGGTGTGCAGCGTCACGCCGTCGTCGGTCACGATCGCTGGCATCGCTGCTCCCTGTGTTGCTGCTGGGACCTTTGTGCTGGTCTTACCCGGATACCTCTTTTACCGGATCTGCGCCCATGATGTGCTGATATGTACGAGCTGAGGCCGCGTCGGCGTCGGCGTCGGCCAGCGCGTCAAGGATTCCGTCGTGCTGCCGGGCAGACTCGGCGTGGCTGCGGGTCACCCGGGGGCCGCCCTGCAGCGATGCCCAGAGCAGCCTCATCAGCGACAGCAGCAGCGGGCTGTGCGCGTATTCGTACACGGTGAAGTGAAACTCGCGGTTCAGCTCGGCGTAGCCGGGGTCGTCGTCGGCCAGGGCGCGCATCCGGTCGTTCAGCTCCCGCAGCCGGGCGAGCCCGGCCAGGTCGATCTTGCGCGCGGCCAGCGACGCGCCCAGCGACTCCAGCGCCGCGCGGATCTGGAAGTTCTCCTCGACCCGGCCCACGTCGGGCGCGACCACGGTGAAGCCCCGGTGGGTGCCGCAGACCAGCAGCCCCTCCGATTCCAGCCGCCGCATCGCCTCGCGGACCGGGGTCTGGCTCACGCCGAAGCGCTGGGCCAGGTCCCGCTGGCGCAGCTGCTCTCCCGGCGCCAGCTCGCCGGTGATGACCAGCTCCCTGATCAGCGCGGCCACCAGGTCCGTCTTGCTGACGTAGCCCCGGATTTCCGTGGTCATGGGGTACCTCCGATCGCTTCCGCCAGGGCACAGACGCGGGCCGGGGTGAGCGGCAGCTGGCCGACGCTGCCGGGCAGGCCCAGCGCGTCGCGGACCGCGTTGGCCACGGCGCCGCCGACCGCGCTGATGCCGCCCTCGCCCGCGCCCATCACGCCGAGCGGGTTACCAGGGGACGGGGCGTCCTGGCACAGCAGCACGTCGACCGGCGGGATCTCGGCCGCCGTCGGCAGCCGGTACTCGATGAACGTGATGGCCTGCGGCTGGCCGTCCTCGTCGTAACGGAATTCCTCGAGCAGGGCCCCGCCGATGCCCTGCGCGACGCCGCCGCGCAGCTGCCCCTCCACCAGCATCGGGTTGATCGCGCGGCCCACCTCGTACGCGACCAGGTAGCGCAGCACCCGGACCCGGCCGGTCCCGGTGTCCACCTCCACCACCGCGGCGTGCACCCCGTAGGGGTACGTCATGTGGGAGACCTCGAACCGGCGGCGGGCGGAAAGACCTGCCTCCTCGCCCTCCCTGAGGTAGCGGCTGGCGGGGGCGGCGGCCCGCGCCAGGTCGGCCAGGGTCAGGGCGGCCGCCGGGTCACCGCGGACGCTGACCGTCCCGGCGGCCAGGTCGAGGTCCTCCTCGGCCGCCTCGAGGATCCGGGCGGCCAGCTCGATCGCCCGCCGGCGGACGGCCAGCGCGGCCTGGTGCACCGCGCTGCCACCCACCACCGTCGACCGGGACGCCCAGGACCCGGCGCCGAACGGCTGGGCGGCCGTGTCCCCGGCCGTGACCAGGACATCCCGCGGGTCGGCGCCGAGGGCGTCCGCCGCGATCTGCGCGAGCACGGTCTCGATGCCCTGGCCGAGCGAGGTCCCGCCAGAGTAGACGTGCACCGCGCCGGACCTGCTCACGGAGACGTCGGCGGTCTCCTGCGGTCCGAGGCCGCTCTTCTCCACGAACATGGCCAGCCCGAAGCCCCGCTTCGCGACCGGGCACCGGCGGCCTGGCCTCCTGCCAGGCGCCCCGGCGGCCAGGCCGCGGTAGCCGAGCCGCCCGGTCTCGCCGACCGCGGCGGCGAGCAGCGCCGGGTAGTCACCGGTGTCCAGGATCATGTCGGTGCCGAGCGTGCTGATCGGCCGCGCGTGCGGCAGCTCGCTCCGGGTGAGCAGGTTGCGTTCGCGCAGCGCGACGGGATCAAGGCCGAGCCGGGTGGCGGCCACGTCGAGCAGGTGCTCGCGCGCCGCCGTACCCTCGAACCGGCCGGGCGCCCGGTAGGTACCGCACGGCGTCTTGTTGGTGAGCACCACCCGGACCCGGCCGCGGTAGGCGGGCACGCGGTAGGGGCCGGGGAGCATGGCGGCGGTGAGCTCGGGCACCGCGACGCCGTGGGTACGGCAGTAGGCGCCGTTGTCCTGGATGATGTCGTCGGTCAGGGCCAGGATCCGGCCGTCGTCGTCGAACGCCGCGGCGACCCGGTGGTACTGCTGGCGGGAGTGGTTCACCGCCATCAGGTGCTCGGCCCGGTCCTCGGCCCACTTGACCGGGCGTCCCAGCCGGACGGCCAGCCAGGGGACGAGGAAGTCCTCGGGATAGAACTCGCCGCGGACGCCGAACCCGCCGCCCGCGTCGATCGCGTGCACGCGGATCAGCGTCTCGTCCACGCCGAGCAGGTCCGCCAGCAGGTCGCGGTTCCACACCGGCACCTTGGTCATGCCGAAGATGGCGAGCTCGCCCGGCTCCCGGCCGGGCACGGCCAGCAGGCAGCGCGGCTCGAGCGGCACCCCGCTGTGCCGGCCGATGGCGAGCTCGATCTCGACGACGCGCGCGGCGCCGGCGAAGGCGGCGTCGGGATCGCCGTAACCGCGGGTGAGCTCGGCGGCCACCGGGGGCGGGTCCTGCCGGGCGTCGAGGACGGCGGGCCGGTCCGCGATGTCGATCTCCACCAGCTCGGCGGCGTCCTCGCAGGCGTACGGGTCCTCGCCGACCACTACGGCGAGCGGCTCGCCCACGTAGCGGACGGTGTCGCAGGCTAGCACCGGCTGCAGGCAGGCGCTCAGGTCGATGTCGGCGATGGCGAGCCGGACCGGGATGACCAGGTTCCGCGGCAGGTCGTCAGCCGTGACGACGGCGGTGATGCCCGGGGCGTTCCTGGCCGCGGCGACGTCGAGCGCGCGGATCTCGCCGTGCGCGGCCGGGGAGCGGACGACCCGCGCGTGCAGCTGCCCCGGGGCGCTGAAGTCGTCCCCGAACCGGCCGCGCCCGCGCAGCAGGCGCGGGTCCTCTGCTCTCGGCAGCCGAGCGCCGATGGCGGTCATTTCAGCACGGTCATTTCAGCACGGCCATTTCCGCCGGGACCTGGCGGTGGCCATGATGGCCTCGATGATGCCCTGGTAGCCGGTGCACCGGCACAGGTTCGACGCGACGAGCTCGCGGGCCCGCGCTTCGTCCAGGACGGTCTCACCGTTCTCGGTCAGGTAGGCCTCGGCGAGCATGAGGAAGCCCGGCGTGCAGAACCCGCACTGCAGCGCGTGATGATCGCTGAACGCCTGCTGCAGGTCCGACAGCTGCTCCCCGTCGGCCAGCCCTTCCACCGTGCGAACGTCGGTCCCGTCGGCTTGCACCCCGAAGACCAGGCAGGCGCGGACCGGCTGGCCGTCCACCAGCACCGTGCAGGCGCCGCAGATGCCGTGCTCGCAGCCGAGGTGGGTGCCGGTGTAGCCGAGGTCGTGCCTGAGCATGTCGGCCAGCGTCCGGCGGGCCTCCACGGTCAGCTCGTGCTCCCGGCCGTTCACCGTCAGGGAAATCGTGTGCGTGCTCACGTGGCTACCTCACTCAGGGCCGCGCACACCTCGTGCGGCAGCACCGGGATGTGGTCGAACCGGATCCCGGTGCCGGACAGCGCGTCGTTGACGGCGTTGAGGACGGCGGCCGGGGCGCCGATCGTGCCGCCCTCCCCCATGCCCTTGGCGCCGGTCTCGCTGAACCGGGAGGGGGTCTCCAGGTGGACGATGTCGACCGGGCACATCTCCGCCGCGGTGGGCGCCAGGTAGTCCATCAGCGTGGTGCTGACCGGCTGGCCGTCGGCGTCGAAGCAGACCTGCTCGAGCAGCGCGGCCGCCACCCCCTGGGTGACGCCGCCGCGTACCTGCCCGTCCACCACCACCGGGTTGATGACCACCCCGCAGTCCTCGACGACCAGGTACCGGTGCAGCCTGATCGCGCCCGTCCCGGGGTCGATCACCACCATGGCCGCGTGGCAGGCGTTGGAGAAGGTCCCCGGCGGGTCGAACGTGGCCCGCTCCTCCAGCGCGTAGCGCAGGTCCGCGTCCACCCGGTGGGCCTGGAAGTGGACCATCCGGGCCAGCTCGGCGATGGCGATGGACGCGGTCTCGTCCCCGCGCACCCGGGCGGCGCCGCCGGCCAGCTCGATGTCGGCCGGGCTGGCCTCCAGCTGGCCGGCCGCGGTCTTCCGCAGCCGCTCCGCCACCGCGTCGGCGGCCAGGGCAGCCGCGCCGCCGCCGATCACCAGCGACCGGCTGCCCCAGGTGCCCCAGCCGTAGGAGGTCAGGTCGGTGTCGCCCTGCCGCAGCCGGACCTGGTCCGGGTGGATGCCGAGGCGGTCGGCGACGATCTGCGCGAACGTGGTCTCGTGCCCCTGGCCGTGCCCGCACGTCCCGGTGGTGACGATGACCTCGCCGGTCGGGTCCATCCGGACCAGCGCGGTGTCGTAGCCGGGCGTCATCCGCATCCGCCGCTGGGACATGGTCGGGGTGCCGTAGGCGGTGCGCTCGGAGAAACATGCGTAACCGATGCCTGCCAGGTTGCCCTGGGCGCGCAGCCTGCCCCGTTCGTCCGTCCAGCCTTTGATTTTGACCTTTTCCTCGGCCAGGTCGAGGGACTCGCGGTAGCTGCCCTCGTCGTAGGTGATCTTGTTGATCCCGGTGTAGGGGAACTCGTGCCTGCCGATCAGGTTGACCCGGCGCACCTGCAGCGGGTCGAGCCCGAGTTCCGCCGCGGCCTTTTCCATCAGCCGCTCCATCACCAGCACGATCTGCGGCCGCGAGACACCCCGGTACGGCGCGGCCGGGGCCTTGCTGGTGGCGATGGCCCGGCCCCGGGCCCGGTAGGCGGGCACCTTGTACACCCCGGGCAGCTCGGTCGCGGCCATCAGCGGCTCGACCGCGCAGGTGAACGGGAACACCGAGTAGGCCCCGGTGTCGCAGTCGATCTCGGCGTCCAGGCCGAGGATCCGGCCGTCGGCGTCGAAGGCGGCGGTGACCCGGTAGCGCTGCTCGTGGCCGTGGAAGGCGGCGGTCAGGTTCTCCTGCCGGTCCTCGGTCCAGGTCACCGGCCGCCGCAGCCGCAGCGCGGCCGCCGCCACCGCCACCTCCTCCCGGCCCACCACGCACTTCAGCCCGAACCCGCCGCCGACGTCGGGGGCGATGACCCGGACGGACCGCTCCGGGAGGCCGAGGGCCTGGGCGACGCCCGAGCGGACCTGGTGCGGCACCTGGGTGGAGACGTGCATGACCAGCTGGTCGTCCCGGTCGTCCCATTCGGCCAGGCAGGCGCGGCCCTCCAGCGGCAGGGCGGCCACCCGTCCGCTGGCGAAGGTCGCGCTGACGCGGACCCGCGCCGCGGCGAAGACCTGCGGGAGCCGCTCGTCGTCGAACATGAGCAGGTCGACCAGGCAGTTGCCGCGGTCGTGCAGCCGGGGCGCCCCGGCCGCGGTGGCGGCCTCGATGCTCGCCACGGCGGGCCGCGGGTCCCAGTCCACCTCGGCCAGCTCGGCGGCGTCCTCGGCCCGGTAGGCGTCGTCGGCGACCACGATCGCCACCGGCTCGCCGGTGAACCGGACCCGGTCGCCGGCCAGGATGGGCATCGGCGTCGGCACGAACTCGTCCCGTTCCAGCATCGCGAGCAGGTACGGGTGCCCCAGGTCGGCCGCGGTGAACACGCCGTGCACGCCGGGCGCCTGGCGAGCCGCGGCGGCATCGACGCCGCCGACCAGGGCGTGGGCGTGCGGGCTGCGGACGAACGCGGCGTGCAGCAGCCTCGGCCGGGTGAGGTCGCCGGTGAAGCGGCCCCGGCCGAGCAGCATCCGGCGGTCCTCCTTGCGGGGCAGCGGGGCGCCGACCCACTGGCTCACCCGGGCACCGGCCGGCTCGCCGCGGCCGGAGGCCTAGGCACATCGGACGCCGCCGCCAGCGCCCGGGCGACCAGGGTCACGGTCAGCCGGCGCCGGAAGGCGGCGTCGCCGTGCGTGTCCGCGGGCGGGTCGATCTGGCCGGCCGCGTGCTCGCCCATCGCCTGCCAGGTGTCCGCGGTGGCCGGCTGCCCGCTCAGCGGGGCCGCGTCCACCTCGAGCGGCCGCGGGCCGACCCCGCCCAGGACCACGCGGCCCGCCCGGCAGGTGCCGTCGGCGATGTCCGCGGACACGGCGGCGGCCACCACCGCGAAGTCCCCTTGCCGCTGGGCGAACTCGGTGAGCGCCGCAGCCCGCGCGGGCGACGGGAACCGCACCTCGGTGATCATCTCGTCGGGGGCGGCCGTCGTGCTGTAGTAGCCCTCGAAGAACTCGGTGGCCGGGACGGTCCGCTCGCCAGCCGGACCGGTGAGCACGATCCGGGCGTCGAGCAGGATGGCCAGCAGGCACCATTCCGAGGCCGGGTCGGCGTGGGCGATGCTGCCGCCGAACGTGCCCCGGCTCCTGATCGGGTAGTGCCCGATCCAGCGGGCCGACCGGGGCAGCACGCCGAAGTTCTCGAGTACCGCCGGGTCACGGGTGGTCTCGACGGTGCGGTGAGTGGTGAGCGCGCCGACCCGCAGCGCGCTCTGCGGGCTGCCCTGCGGGCCGGTGGCCTGGCCGCCCGCCGGGCCGGCCCGCAGGTAGCTCAGCCCGCCGATCCTGGACACGTCCACCAGGAAGGCCGGGCGGGCCAGCCGGAAGTTCATCATCGGGACCAGGCTCAGGCCTCCGGCCAGGATCTTCGCCTCGTCACCAAGCTCGGCGAGCAGCGCCACGGCCTCGTCGACGCTGTGCGCGCGGTGGTAGGCGAACGGCGCTGGCTTCACCCGGCTCCCCTTGGCTTAGGGCCTCCCGCTGACGGCCCCGTGGTAACGGTGCCATCAATTTGGTATACCATATTTCAGGCGTTTCTGAAGCCCCCGTTTTCGGGAGCCTGCACGGTTCGGGAGCCTGAGCATGCCGCATCCTCACCTGACCGTCGAGACCAGCCCGGCCGGCTACCGCTGGCTGCGCCTGTCGCGTCCGGAGCGGCGCAACGCGCTCGACGTGAGCCTGCTGCGCGCGGTGACGGACGCGCTGGCCACCGACCCCGGCGGGCCGGTCCTGCTGGCCAGTGCCGACCCCCGGGTGTTCTGCGCCGGGGCCGACCTGACCATCTCCGACGCCGAACGGGCGGCCGTCTCCGACCTGGTCTACGACTGCTGCGAGACCATCGTGACCAGGCCCGGCCTGGTCATCGCGGTGCTGACCGGCCCCGCGGTGGGCGGCGGCGCGCAGCTGGCGGCCGCGTCCGACCTGCGGATCGCCAGCCCGGCGGCGCGGCTGCGCTTTACCGGGCCGCCTGGCCTGAGCCTGTCGGTGGGCGCCTGGCTGCTGCCCGACCTGGTGGGCCGGGGCGCGGCCATGGAGCTGACGCTGACCGGCCGCTGGGTGGACGCGGCCGAGGCGCTGGCGCTCGGCCTGGTCAACGAGGTCTGCGACGACCCGGGGACGGTGGCGGCCGCGATCGCGGCCAGGCTGGCCGGACGGGGTCCCGGAGTCTCCGGGGTGAAGACGGTGATGGCGGCGGGCGGGCTGCTCGACCGGATGGCGGCCGAGCGGGCGGCCAACCGCGCGGCCTGGGCCCGCGTGCTGGAGGTCTGATGAGCGAGCCGAAGGCGCCGTCGGCGACTGGACTGAGGAGTGAGGAGCTTGCGACGAGCGACGAGGGAAGGAGCCGACTGCGGGGCGCCGGAGGCGAGCGGGACCAGCAGAGCTACGAGGGCTGGAGCCTGGACGGCTGGCGGACCCACCTGCCCGGGGTGGCGGACGTGCGGGAGTTCGCCGCGGACCTTGGCGACCGGTCCGTGCCCGAATTGGCAGCGTCGTCCGCCGCCCGCTTCCCCGGCCGGGTGGCGGTCACCGTGGACGGCGAGCCGGTCACCCACGCCGGGCTCGACCAGGACTCGGGCCGGGTGGCCGGGTGGCTGGCCCGGCGGGTGGCGCCCGGCGACCGGGTGCTGCTCGCGGCCGGCGCCAGCCTCGGCTTCGTGCGCTGCTACCTCGGCGCGCTGCGGGCCGGGGCGGTGGTAGTCCTGGCCAACCCCGGCTACACCGCCGCCGAGCTGAGCCACCTGGTCACCGACTCCGGCGCGGTGCTGGCCTTCGCCGACGCCGAGCCCGCGCGCCGGCTGGCAGGCCTGGGCCTGGCTGTTACCGATGTCAGGCAGGCGCCGCCGGATACCGCGCCCGCGGCTGAGATCGCGGTGGGTCCTGACGACGCGGCGCTGCTGGCCTACACGTCGGGCACCACCGGGCGGCCCAAGGGGGTGCCGCTGACCCACCGCCAGGTGGCGGGGTCGGTCCGCGCGGCGATGGCGGCCTGGCGGTGGCAGGCCGATGACGTGCTGGTGCACGCCCTCCCGCTGTACCACCAGCACGGCCTGGGTGGCTTGCACACGGCGCTGTTCGGCGGCAGCACCGTGCACATCCGGTCGAAGTTCTCGGCCGGCGACCTGGTGCGGGCGGCCGGCCAGACCCGGGCCAGCGTGCTGTTCGCCGTGCCGACCATCTACCAGGCGCTGGCGCCGGACCCGGCCGCGCGGGCAGGCGGGCTGCACGGCCTGCGCCTAGCCGTCTGCGGCTCGGCCCCGCTCAGCCCGGCGCTGGCCGCCCGGCTGCCGTCGGTGCTCGGGCGGCTGCCGCTGGTCAGGTACGGCACGACGGAGAGCGGCCTCGACGTCTCCAACCCGGTCAACGGTCCGCGCCCGGACACCCTCGGGGTGCCGCTGCCCGGCGTGCTGGTCCGGGTCCAGGCGGCGGACGGGCCTGCGGATCCCGGGCAGGACGGCGAGATCCAGGTCCGCGGGCCGCACGTGTTCGCGGGCTACTGGAACGACCCGGACGCCACCGCGGCCGCGTTCACGCCGGACGGCTGGTTCCGCACCGGTGACATCGGGACCGTGGACGCGGCCACCGGGCACCTGATGATCCGCGGCCGGACCAAGGAGATGATCATCAGCGGCGGCCTGAACGTGTACCCGCGCGAGGTGGAGATCGCCCTGGAGAGCCATCCGTCGGTGGCGGAGGCCGCGGCGGCCGGGGTGCCCGACGAGCGGTGGGGCGAGCGGGTGACCGCCTGGGTGGTCCTGCGGGACGGGCACGACCTCGATGAGGAGGGGCTCATCGCGCACGCCCGTTCGGTCCTGGCCGCCTACAAGTGCCCCAAGCGCGTGTTCCAGCGGGCCGAACTGCCGCGCAACCACCTCGGCAAGATCGTCCGCAGCCAGCTGAGCTGAGCTGAGCTGAGCTTTTGAGCTGAGCTTTTGAGCTGAGTTGTCTGGGCCGGGCTGATGCTGTCTAGATCTCACATCGGTCCCGGTGACCTGACGCGTCGGCTGAGGATGGAAGCTGTTAATGACCCGGCAGCCTCTGGCGTCACGGCGCTCACGGCGCTGGCCTTCGGGTGGCCCGGCAGGGACGCGCCGGTTAATAACCTGATGACCCGCAGCCAGTCAGCCTGCTCAACCAATAATCACGTTCACGTTCCAGGATCCCGGAATTGCCCATTCCCGCTCAGGCTTGATGGGCCGGCCGCGTTTTTCACGGCCCTTACATGATCGCGAAGACTTTTCAGTCTGGGCGGACTGAGAAGTCTTCGTGATAATGAAGTGCCTGGTCCGGTGCTGTTCCCGGAAGTCACATCAGCCTCCGCAGGCCCGTTATCCCCGTGTTTCGGGCATCTTCATGGCCAGTCACATCATTGTGTGTACTTACCCCCCGCATTACGGGGGGTAAGTACACACAATAACCGATGCTGTTAAAGCAGTGACGCATGATACGTTAGCTGCCGGCACCGCCGCGGCGCCAGCGACGCATCAGGCCGGACAACCGCGCCCTGAGCGCCACCTGCCCCGCGACCAGGGGCCTCACCCTGAGGGAGCCGTACCTTGTGGGTCAGATCTCGCGGGCGGAGGTCTGCGCCAGGCCGAAGCGGGTCGCGACCGGGTTCCACGCCTGCACGAACGCCTCCTTGGCGGCGTCCGCCCGCTGGCTGGCGCTGAACGCGGCGTTGTAGCTGCCGGACTGGCTGGTCGGCGTGCAGCCGCTGGCCCGCTGCTGCCGCGCCCAGGTCAGGTAGTCCTGGTCCGCCTTCAGCGACAGGCTCAGCGCGGTGGTCAGCTTGGATTTCACCTTCGCGCCGTCCGGGAGGGCCGAGACCACCAGGGCCGTTGCCCGGCTGTACTCGGTGCTCCGCTGGTTCACCACGTCCTGGAGGTCGCCGATCGCGCCGGCCAGGTTCACGCACCCCGCGACCTGCTTGACGGCCCGGTGCAGCGCCGTCCGGGCGGTGGAACTCGAGATCAGCAGCGTGTCCAGGGCGGCCGCCTGCCGGGAGGCGGGCGGCGGCGATGACGACGGGGACGATGGGAGCGCCGTCGGCGAGGTTCGCGGGGAGGCCGGGGTTCCCGCGGCGGCATGACCGGGCGCCTGGTGCCTGGACAAGGCGAAGGCGGCCACGACGCCGATGATCACGACGAGCACGGCCGCCGCCGCCATGGCAGGCCGCACTCTGGCCAGGCCGGTCAGGCCGGTCGGGCCGCGGCGGGCAGGCGGCGGGCTCGCGGGCGGCGCGGTCGCGGGCGGCGGAGTCGCGGGCGGATGGGCGCCGGGCTCTGGTCCGGGCCCTGGCCAGTCCGCCGTTTCGGCGGGCCAGTCCCCGGCCGGAGCCGCCGTCGGCGTGACGTCCCTGCTCAGCGGGGCAGGCGTGAATTCTCCCGGCGCGGGGGCGAGCAGCATGGAGGCCCCGGTGAGGCTGGCCGGGGCAGGCCGTCCGGGCCCGGCCGGGTTGGGCTGAGTGGGGGTGTACTGAGCCGACCAGGGCTGGGCCGACCAGGGCTGGGCCGGCCTGGACTGGGCC
>Ga0335085_10004989_pt1 | contig 21653 bp, 14 predicted proteins | sample Lox_Sample_45_FD_206712 | JGI IMG/M metagenome (GOLD analysis project Ga0335085, IMG submission 206712) | Soil microbial communities from Loxahatchee National Wildlife Refuge, Florida, United States - Lox_Sample_4.5 | ecosystem: Environmental > Terrestrial > Soil > Wetlands | place: USA...
GACGGCCTCGTTCGTATTGATGGGTTCGCCAACCATCTTCGACCGGCTCTTGCATCGCCAAGTCCGATTCGCAGGCGACCGCGGCGACTCCGCCGGCTTCGATCCGATGGCACGAGGCAGAGAGTTGAACTTCGCCCGCCTCGTCGCACAGGGGAGGCAGATATTCGTCCGAGAGCAGTTTGACGGCAACGGCCGGGCCTGCGGAACGTGTCACGTCGAGAATCACAATTTCACGATCGACCCTGATTATATTGCTGGACTACCGCGTACCGATCCCCTATTCGTGGCCGAGCATAACCCGTCGCTCGCAGCAGGCTTCGAAAAACCCGACCTCTTGCGAAAGTTTGGATTGTTCATCGAGAATGCGCACGGATTCGACGATTTGCAGGGAAAGTTCACGATGCGATCTGCGCAGACGGTTCTCGCCCTGCACAACTCCAGTGCCCGGCCGGATCCATCGTTCGGCATCGACTTCACCAGCAACGGCATGAACGCGGATCCCCCCGAACGGCTGGGCTGGAGCAATGACGGCGCGCCGCTGCGCGATTTCGCGATCGTGGCCATCGCGCAGCACGCCACGCGGAGCCTGAATCGCAGACTCGGCGTGGATTTCCGAGTCCCCACCGACGAAGAACTGGATGCCCTCGCGGCATACCAATTGGCGCTCGGCAGGCAGGAGGATTTCGACCTCAAGTCTCTTGTGCTGAAAAGCGCGCTGGCGAGCAAGGGTAAGGCGCTGTTCCTCGACACCGGCAACATCGCCGAGCCGGGACACAAGAACTGTAATGCGTGCCACTTCAATGCGGGCGGCACCACCGGTATCGCGTTCAATTCGGCGATTCCAGGCTTCTCGCCGCGCCTCGATGGCAATCCCCGGGGCTTCAATATGTCCGCCCCGGTCAACGTCAATGAAACGCCCGTAGCACTGTCCCTTGCATTGCCTCGGGACGGCGGTTTCGGTGTTCTTCCCACTCCGCTCGGCGGTTTTGGCAACTTCGCGTCGGTTCCCGCCGGGCTCTTCCCTATTGAGGAGTTCAATGCACCCCCGCTTGTGGAGGCGGCAGATACTGCTCCTTATTTCCATAACCACTCGGTCGCGGACCTCGAATCCGCGGTGGCATTCTATGGTACGCCGGCATTCAAGGACAGCTTTTCGAGCATTGGCGGCCCGATCGGTTTGGTGTTCGTCAACATCAGCCCGGACCCGAACGATCCGGAAGTGCAAGCCATCGCCGCATTCCTGCGGGTGTTGAACGCGTTGGAGAATATCCGCTCTTCCCTCTCGCTGGTCGGCCGAGCGAAGGAAATGGCGCGCGACGACGATGCGCACGACCTCGCGGGTCTAGCCCTCGCGGAAACCAACGACGCCGAAGCAGTACTAAGTGCGGGCGCCCTGAAAAGAACGACCGAGCTGAACACTCTGTCCGCGCGGGAAAACCTGATCGCCGTGCGGCTTTTGTTGGAGGTGGTAGCGCACCTGCCGGTCCGACCGCTGATCGACATAGGGCTGGACCAGGCTGCGTCCAACCTTCGGTCCGCACGTTCCGCTTTGGCCGATCCGAACACTCTTCCCGCTTCCTATTGCAAGTGAAGCCGGCGAATTGTTCCGAGGGGTGCCCTATGAAAGTTTTGCGTCAGTCGTTCCAATTCATTTGCTGTTTGCTTGCCGCGTCGAGCCAGGCTCTTATCGCGCAGACGGCCACGTTTTTTCCGCGCGTCGCGAAGCCGATGGAATCTGCGTGGGCTATTGCCGCGGATACGACGGGCGTATACGCCGCCGGGCAAGTCCGTCAGAGTCCCGACTCCCAGCCTGGCGCTCGCGCCTACATCCGCAAGTTCGACGCCTACGGCATAGAGCTTTGGACACGTCAATTCGATGGACCCTCCGCCGTCAGTGGCATCGCCGGTTCGGGCTCCGGGATATACATGGCAGGAAACGCGTATACTGGCTCCAACTCGAATAGCGGCCGCGAGCTTTTTCTCAGAAAGTATGACTCGGATGGAAACGAGCTTTGGACGTGGCAGTCCGACCGGCCCATCGAAGACATCGCCGCGTCGGGAGCCGTAGCTTCGGACGATACTGGCGTCTACCTCCTGGAACCGAACCTCGATCATTCCTCAACCCAGGTTCTGCGGAGGTTTGACGAGCGCGGCCGGCAACTCTGGAGCCTGGCCGTGTCGTATGCCTGGGCCCTCAGCGCGGATGCCACAGGCCTCTATCTGATCGATCGCGCCCCGGCCTACCAGATGACCAATCTGAGGAAATTCAATCGCGCCGGCGTCCAGATGTGGGCGCGGACTCTGAGGAACGATGTGCTCAGCTACTTCGCCGCGAATTCCAACGGCATCTACATGACCACCGTCCTGTATTCGTCGTCTGACGAGCGCCTTCATCGTTACTTCGAAGCCTACGACGCCAATGGGGACCTGACGTGGACGCGCGAGTATCCAGCCGAATTCCAGGAGCCTCCCGGTTCGGTCATCGTGGCCGGCGACGATGGTTTCTATTTCGCCACCAGCGCCAACGGGACGTTGGACGGCCAGTGTCGCGCGGGCTATCTGGATTTCGTGGTCAGCCGGTTCGACTCGCAAGGCAACCGGCTGTGGAGGCGGCAACTGGGTAGCGATCAGGACGACTTCCCGAGCGCCATTGCGATAGGACCCGCCGGCGTCTACGTGACCGGTGGACCGTACGGACCCTTGACCATGATCGCCCGGCTCGATAAGGAGCCCGAGGCGCCATCTTCCGCTCCGCGCATCCACCATGAATGCGTGCTCAATGCGGCCAACTACGTGGGCGGTGGGATCGCTCCCGGGGAAATGGTGACGATTCTAGGTTCGTCGCTTGGCCCGTCCGAGGGCATCCAGGCATATGCGTCCCAGGACTCGCCACTTCCCTCAAGCCTGGGGAACACCCGCGTGCTATTCAACGGCATTCCCGGCGCATTGCTCTACGCCTCCGACCGGCAGACCACAGTGATCGTGCCCTACGCGCTGGCAGGACAGGCGTCCGTAGAAGTCCGGGTGGAACGTTCGGGCGAACGTTCGAATGCGGTGGTACTGCCGCTCAAAGAAACCCGCCTGGGCCTGTTTAGCATCGATGGCTCTGGCCAAGGGCCCGCTGCCGCATGGAACGAGGACGGAACCCTGAACTCACCCGACAATCCGGCGCTTGCCGGTTCAGTGGTTACTTTCTATGCAACGGGTGCTTCGCTCGAAGATCCGTCATCCGAGGCGAAAGTGGTTTCCTCCCCCGCTCCCGCGGTGAAGGCTGAGGTGCAAGTGGCTTTTACCGGACCATACCCCGAGGAAGGCTGGAACTGGGACGACGCGCGCATCGTCCGCTACGCACCGCTCTCCGCGAGTGGCGTAGCCGGATTGGTGAGCGGCCTGATTCAGATCAAGCTTCGCCTGCCGGGGATCGGATGGGATTTCGGCTCTGGCATCTGGTACCCGCAGTTGATGACCCGCAACGACTCGATCGCCTCCAGTCTGGCGACGCTTGCGGTGAAGAGTCGTTGAACAAGGACTTTCATGAACAAGACTCTGTCGCTAGTGATGTTCACGGTCAGTACACTCGCCGCGCAAACGCTTACCTATTTTCCCCAGGTGGCCCAAGCGCCCGAGTATGCCCGCGCGATCGCGGCCGATTCCTCGGCCTTGTATGTGGCGGGCGAAGTACGGCAGATCTACTACACCACCGAGGACGCGCACGCCTTCCTACGCAAATTCGATGCACAAGGAGCGGTAGTCTGGACGCGGCTGTTTGACATCGCGACGGCGGCCACCGCCGTGGCAGTCTCGGCTTCCGGAATTTACGTGGGCGGGTACACGACGGCCGCGGCCACGCCAACCGTTCACTACGCATTCCTTCGCAGGTACGATTCCGACGGCAACCAGGTGTGGACCCGCCAGTTCACGGTGCAAGCCACCACCCGTATCGACTCCCTCATAGCGGATGAAGCGGGGGTCTACGCCGTGGCGTGGTCATCGCCGCAAGACGATTCGTTTCCCGGTTACTCGACGACCTGGACCTTGCGCCGGTTCGATGCCGACGGGCAGGAACTCTGGAGCCTTCCGCTGAGCGGGAAGCCCGGCATACTGCACGCCGACGCCACGGGCCTCTACTTTATCGACGGCGCCTACTCCCTGGCCTTTCCCAGACCGGCCGCTTCCCTTCAAAGATACAGCCGGTCCGGCGTCCGCATGTCGGCCAAAGTGCTGGGCAACATCGTCGGCGCCCTGCTCGCTGCGAATTCGAAAGGGTTCTACATAACCACGGTGTCCTACTCGCAGGACGGTCAGATCGTCGACCGGCGTTTTCAATCCTTCGATTACGACGGCAATCTCCGCTGGGCGCGCACCTTTCCGAGCGAATTGGGCGAATACAACTCTTCGGCAATCGCCGCCGATGAGGATGGCTTCTACTTTGCCAGCAGCATGTACGGCACGCTGCAAGGCCAGTGCCGTTCGGGCAACCTCGATTTACAGGTCAGCCGCTTCGATTCCGACGGCAGCCGCGTCTGGCAGCGGCAATTCGGAACCGATCAGGACGATCTAGCAGGTGGTATGACCGTCGCGCCAGACCGTCTCTACGTCTTCGAAAGTCTCTCGACAGCAATCATGGCCGTGGACAAGAACCCAACCGCTCCGGCCGAGGGACCGCGGATCCACAACGAGTGCGTACTGAATGCCGCCAATTACGCGGGCGGCGCTATTGCTCCCGGCGAAATGGTAACCATCCTGGGCACATCCCTTGGCCCGCCCGAGGGCGCCGAGTCGCGTGTGTCCTCAAATACGCCGCTGCCGCAAGTCCTGGGCACTACGCGCGTCCTCTTCAATGGGCTTCCCGGAGCACTGATGTATGTCTCAGATCGACAGACCACGGCGATTGTGCCGTACGGCATCGCGGACGCCGCCGCGGTGGATGTGCAGGTGGAATATCGGGGCGCTATTTCGAATACCGTGCGCCTGCCCGTACGGACGACGCGGCTGGGCGTGTTCAGTATGGATGGCTCCGGCCAAGGCCCCGCAGTGGCGTTTAATGAGGATGGCACGGTCAACTCAACATCAAACCCGGCCCATGCCGGCTCAGTAGTCACTTTCTATGCGACTGGCGCCGCGCTTCGGGGTCAGGCATCCGAGCGTGATGTGGTTTCGTTGCCGTCATCGCCGGTCAAGGCGGGGATTCAGGTGTTCCTGTCCGGACCTTCTCCGGAAGAGGAACTCGCATGGAGTGACCATCCTGCCTGGGCCACGCTCGGAATGTATGCGACGCCGCTCTATGCGGGAGGTGTGGAGGGTTCCCCCAGCGGATTGATTCAGGTCCAGGTTAGCCTGCCGGCGGACTACTATGGCGCCGGAACATGGTACCTCCAGTTCTCGGCGCCGGGCTCTTTCGTTTCGAGCCGGGCGACTATCGCGGTCGCGAAGCCATAGAGGAGCGGAAACATGAAGAGCATACGAATCGTCTCATCGGCGGCTTTGTTGACAGCCGCCTGCCTTAGCGCACAATCACCGAAGGATGTGCTGTCCCGGTTGCGCGCGCTCCAACTGAAGGAGGCGCACGGCCCGGTGCCCTTGATCTACTCACCGGGATCGGAACAGCGCGCGCTTCGCTGGCAGCGGTCGCTCTCGGCAGCCCATGCATGGTTTCAAACGCAGTTGCACGTGGAAGCGCCGGTGACGCTCGTGGTGCTGGATCGCGAGATCTGGAAACGCGTGAGCACGGAAGCCTTGCCGCACGCCATGGTGAAGCCCGGACTGATCCTCTTTCCCGAGCACATCGAGGATATTTATCCCGATGCCAAGTCTCTCAACCCGGCTTTGGCCGCCGAGGCGGTAAGCTTCCATGAGGCTGGCCATATTTTTGCTGATTCCCTTAAGCTCGACGGAAATACATTCGTAAGCGAGTTTGTCGCCAATATTTTCATGGCCGGATACATCCGTGCCGCCCGTCCGGACCTTACCTTCATGTTGAATGGTCCATTCGCGGGAATGAAAACTCCGCGCTATACGTCGGGCGGAGATCTCAACTATCTCGAAGGAAATATCCCGCCCGAAAACTACGTCTGGTATGAACTGCAACTGCAGCGGCTCGCCGACTTTTGTCTGAAGGGCCGCGACTTTGGTGTGGTAGTTCAAAAACTGGCGGCCGCGTTTCCTGCCGTGCATCCGCGCCATGTGAACATTGTCGAGGCGAGCACCCGGCTGGAAGCTATGTTCCCCGGATTCAAGACTGCCGCTGGCCTCATCGCCGAGCCGCCCACTATCACGCGGATTAAGCCCTCACCGTGCAAAGACCTGCCCAACGGGCCCGCGGCGAAATGGCAGTTGGTGGTGGTCCGCAACGATACCGCCAGCCGGCTGGATCTCACTAAGCCCGACGGGAGCAAAACACAGGTGGATGCATATGCCTGGAGGCGGTATGCCCTGCCTGCTGGAGCGTCGGTGCGGATGTCTGACGGCAGATGTCTCGCGGCCGGCGAGGCGGGGGACCCGGTTCTCGCAATTATCGAGGAATTATGATGCGAACCTTTATTCTTACTCTCGTTGCGGCAATTCCTTGCCTTCTTCGGGCGGAGACGCCCTACATAGCATCGATTGTCAACACGGCGGCGCGAGACGCGCGATTCTCTCCCGGTGTTCTGGCCGACCTGACATATGGTTTTTTCGATGCCTTTGATCGCTCTAATCGGGTCCTGGTCGGCGGGCGTGCGGTGGATTGGCGGGACCAGGAGGATGGCAGCACCATTACTTTTCAGGTGCCGCTGGATTTTCCACTTGGGCCGGCGACGGTGGTGCTGGAGTCGGGCACAGACAAATCGCAACCCTTTTCGATCAGCGTGGACGCCTATGCGCCCGGTATCCTTGCTCCCACCAGATCGGCCACGGAGCCCTATAGCCTGACTCTCGGCTGCAATGCGACTGCGATCCCAGGAGAAATCCTTAGCGTTTTTGGTGTTGGGCTCGGCGTGGTCGACGGCGACCACACTTCAGAGAAACTGACTGTCTCGGTCGGCGGAGTCTACGCCGAAGTCGTTGATACTACCGTAACCGGTTCTCTCTTCGGACGCCCTGGCGGCGAGTACCGGGTTCGTTTTATTGTCCCGCCCGGCGACGGTCTGCACCTGGTCAGAGTGTCCATAGGGGGCTTTCAAAGTAATGTGGTGCCGCTTCCCGTCGGCCTGGCAATCCTGAACTATCAAAGCGCCGTCTTCAGGCCCGGCCCCGCTGCGGCTGAAAGTATTCAGACCGCGGTCTCGTGCAGTGGCGGCAACTTCATCCAGCAGCAAGGCCCGATCTTATCCGGCAAGCCGCCCGACCTGCCGTTTTCTTTGGGCGAAGTGACCTTCACCGTCAAGGACTCGTCCGGCGTGGAACGGCCGGCTCCACTCTACGCCGTCACCTCGAACCAGGTGAATTATGTGGTGCCGTCGGGAACGACCGCAGGAATCGCGTCGGTTACGGCGAAATCGGGAGATCGATTCATCGGCGAGGGCGACATTCTTATCGAACCGGTCGCGCCGAGTCTGTTTGGCCCAGTCGAGGTGGTTCGGGTCCGGGATGGGGTGCAGACCGTGGAGACTCTCAACCTCGGCGTCATCGATATGGGTCCCGATACTGACGACGTGTATCTGGTCCTCTACGGCACTGGGATCCGGTGGCGCAGTTCCCTCGCGAACGTCACCGCCAAGCTTGCAGGTATAGAGGCTGTGGTTGAGTACGCCGGCCCGCAAGGCAGCCCGGGACTCGATCAGGTAAACCTGCATTTGCCGAGATCGCTCGCACACCGGGGTGCAGGCGGGATCGAGCTGATGGTGGACGGAAGAACGGCCAGCAATAATTCGACGATAGCCTTCAAATGAGGATGAGACCGTGATTGGGGCGCTGAGTGCCAGATCGCTGGCGGCCCGCAGCGGGATTATCGAGGAGATATGATCATACGAACCATCGTTTTCGCATTGCTGCTCGTGGCGGTGCCGGTAACTCACGCCGCGGGTCAGCCTGAAGGGATTTACGGCGTCTATAACGAAGCTGGATTGGGGTCACTGAACATCGCTCCTGGCTCCAACATACTGATCTTCTCCGGCGACTTTCCCGTGGGCGCTGCGGTTCCGCGTACCAGCAGCGGGTTTCCGCTGGTCACCAATCTTGCTGGCACTTCGGTGCGGCTTACGGTTGCCGGCGTCTCTCTCGACGCTTATATTCTAGGCGCCGAGGCTCAGTGGGTTCGCGCCATGCTTCCATCCAGCACGCCGTTGGGCGATGGCCTGTTAGTGGTCACCTACAATGGCCGGTCCAGCGCTCCATACTGGCTTCCCGTGCGTGCACAGGGCTTCGGATTATATGACGGGGGCTGGTGCGGCCCGTTATCATATCCCAGCCGTCCGAGTTTTTGCGTCGATCGTGCTGTACAGAATATCGATGCGGCTGGAGGTGTTTCCCCGAATTCACTAGTCGTACCCGCGCGCCCCGGGCAACTCGTCACGCTCTGGGGCACTGGCCTGGGGTTCGCTCCTGGAGACGAAGCCGCCGGACCGATTCCGGGCAGTCTCCAGACTCCCGGATTGCAGGTCTCGTTGGGTGGCCGCCCGGCGAAGATCATCTACAGCGGAAGATCCGGCTGTTGCGCCGGAATGGACGAGATCATTTTCGAAGTGCCCCCGGGAATCGAGGGATGTAAGGTGCCGGTCTGGGTGCGCTATGGCGAAAATCCTTTGTTGTACAACTCCCTGATTGATAGCTCCACTTCGGAAGACATCTATGTCTCCATTGCATCGGGAACGGGAGCCTGCTCCGACCCAAATGGACTGTCTGAGCCGGAAGTGCAGAAGCTTTACTCCGGCAACTTGAGAACGGCCGAAATGTTCCTTTCTGAACCCTACTGGGGCTCGGCCATCGGTACGGTTCGGCGAACGAACGCCATTCCTCTTGGATCTTGCGCTCATAGCTGGGGAGTGGGTCTCGCGGCAGAACCGGACCCAGGCTCGCTGTCCGATGCGGGCGCCGCCCTCAATCTTCGGGCACCGCACGGCATCTTCACTGCTGCACGAGACGAAAATGGCTACTACAACGGCCCTTTCGAGGGCGGCTCTGAACCAGGTGAATATCGACTCGACAACGGTGCGGGCGGCCCCGGCCTAGGCCCCTTCCAGGCAGACCTTTCGCCGTCCGCCGCTACCATTCAATGGACCAATCGGAACGACTTCGGCCGGCCTATCGCGGACGGCCTGACGGTTGCCTGGAGTGTCGGGGATCCAAGCGAAGGGCATATCGAAATATTCGGGAAACTCGCAAATGACGGCGAGACCGACGGTGCTACGCTGTTCGCGTGCACCGAGCGTCCAGCCAACGGAAACTTCACTATCCCCCGCGCCGTTCTGGAACGTGCCGGAGTCTGGTCCGGGAAGTTCAATGAATTCTACTTATCCGTAGTATTACGCGTAGTAAAGCGCGTACCGATACCCGGCCTTGATTTCGCGGAATTCCTAATGCCTTCTCCCGGGGAGTCGAAGACGATCGACCCAGCCACGCTCACGTCTCCGACGGAGACAAAGCGATAAGGCCGTGATGGATGCGCTACCAACCAAATCGCTTGCGGCTGATGTATCCTTGCTGTTACGGGCCGCAGGGAACCGGGGGGATTGCGCGCCACTCTATTCACTTTTCTGACGGTTTGCGCTCTGGCGCAAACCCATACAGCAACGATCAATGGCGCAGTTACTGACGCGCACGGCGCAGCAGTCGCAGGCGCCGAAGTAGTGGCTGTTCAGGATGCAACCGGCGTCCGAAGGATTGTCCTCAGCAACGATGCCGGCATCTATGCCTTTTCCGGCCTTTCCATCGGCCGCTACTCTCTGAGTGTGGAAAAGCCGGGCTTCCGCCGCTCTGCACAGGGTGGATTGAACCTGACGACCGGGCAAACGCTGGAGTGGAACGCCGCACTCGAACTCGGTTCGATCAACGAAACCGTAAATGTGCCAGGGGGCGAGCCGCTCCTAAACACCCGCACGTCCGAGGTAGGTCAGATCCTCGATGTGAAAAGCATTGAGGATCTCCCTCTCGGGAATCGCCGCGCGTTGAACATACTTCGTATGGCGGGGCTCGCCGCCATCGTCCCCAATAATCCGTCGGCCTATTCGCTGGCCGGAGGACGCGTGCAGAGTCAGATGGTCTGGATCGACGGGGGCACAGGTCAAAACATCCGCATCGGCGTCGGACAGCAAAATGTAGACTTGCCCGTCGAGGCGGTCCAGGAAACAGAAGTCCTGGCCAACAACTACTCCGCGGAATATGGCGGTTCGGCCGGCGGTGTGGTAATTGAGACAACTAAGTCCGGGACAAATCAACTTCACGGCAGCTCTTACGAATATCTGCGTAACGACGCCATGGATGCCTCGGGTCTCTTCGCACAGGTAATCGATGGCGCCAGGCAGACGCCGAAGATCCGCTATAACGTTTTCGGCGCTACAGCGGGTGGCCCGATCCGGCGCAATAAGATCTTCCTCTACACGGCGTACGAGGGAAGCCGCCAGCGCACTGGATCGCCGACCTCGTTGACTGTTCCGACCGATCTGGAACGGGCCGGCGACTTTTCGAAGACCGTGAACGCATCGGGGGCCCTAATTCCCATATTTGATCCGGCCGCGACTCTGCGCCAGCCATTTCCGGGCAATGTAATTCCCAAAAAGAGCCTCGATCCGGTAGCCCTGCGCATCGTGAACTATTTTCCTCGTCCCAATCGGATGCCCGACAATCCCGCCGGAGCAAATAATTTCCGTGTGAACTCCGCGACCGCTGTCACCAGCGATTTTCTGCTGGCCAAAATGGACTACAGCTTGAACGACAGAAACAAGTTCACTGGCCGGTACATTGTGTTTCGCCAAGACACCGATCCGTCCAATATCTATCCGGATCCAGGCGCGGATACCTCGAATCATAACCGGGGCCGGTCGCAATACTGGTACGGCTCTTGGACACGCATCGCCAATTCCGCCAAATTGAACGACGTGCGGTACACATATGTCAACCGGAGTTCCGTGATACTTTCAGGTGGGCTGGGTGGAGATTATCCCCGGAAGATCGGGCTGAGTGGAGTCGATCCGCGTGCTTTTCCACGCTTCCAGTTCGGCGGAAGTTATAGTCCTCTGGGGGCCACGATTCAAGAGCGCCGCCAGCTTCCCATCGAGCAGCACCAGCTGGTCGATAATCTGAGCTGGCTACGAGGCCGCCACGCCCTGAAGGCCGGAGGCGAAGCGAGGTATTCGCGGAATAACGAACTTGACCTGGACAGTATTTCCGGCATTCTAAAGTTCGACGCGCAGCCTACAGGCAATCCGCTCGCATCGATGTTGGTCGGGCTGCCGCTCTCGTTTAGCGAATACGCCACCCCAACGCTCGATCGCCACAGTTGGTATTTCTCCGGATTCCTGAAGGATGACTGGAGCGTGGCTAGGAGCTTGACGGCCAATCTTGGTCTGCGATGGGAGATGGACACTCCGATGGTGGATGCGAATTTGCGCATGAACGGATTCGATGCCGCCGCCATCAATCCGGTCTCGGGGACTCCGGGAGTAGTGCGGTTCGTGGGAGTGAATGGCTATCCCGAGCGTCCGTATCAACTCGATCGGAACAACTTTGGCCCACGCCTGGGCTTCGCCTGGAAGGTGCCGAGGGCATCGAAAGTCGTGGTCCGCGGGGGGTATGGAATCTTCTTCGCTCACCCCATGGACAGCGTTCAATCGATCTCGGCTTCCCTCGGCTTTTCTGTTTCGGCCCTTTTCAGCAGCCCTGATGGCAGCACAGCACCCTTCCTGCTGCGCGATGGCGTGCCGACAATCCCACCCGCACCCCGCACTGATGCCTTTGGGGCCGTGCCGCCGGGACAAAACGCTACGACGCAGGTTGGTTATTTTGAACGTAATCGGGTGTCCGGTTACGCTCACCAGTTCAATTTCACGATGCAGCACGAGTTGCCCGGATCGATAGTTATTGAGGTTGGCGCGCTAGGCAACCTCGGTCGCAAGTTGGCATCCGCCAATCTGAACATCAATCAGATACCCCCGGAGATTCTGGGACCGAACCACAGGACCCAGGCAGACCGGCCGTTTCCGCAGTTCAACAATGTGATGCTGCTGGCGCCGTCGCTGGGAGTGTCGAACTATTATGGCGGCCTATTTAAGGTCGAGAAGCGTTTCTCACACGGCCTGAACCTGGTCAGCAGCTACACCTGGTCCAAGTTCCTCGGAAACACCAATGACACTGCAAATACCTCTGCCGGTAGTTTGGGTCAGAACAACGGGCCGTATTCGGATTATTACAATCGGCGCGCCGACTACGGCCCTCTGGAGAGCGACGTCGAACACCGATTCATTTTCAGCGCAGTCTATGAATTGCCTGTTGGCAAGGGACACAATTGGATGACTCGCGGAATTCCGGCTCTGTTGGCGAGCGGATGGACCATCGCGACGCTGACCAGTTTTCAGTCCGGAGTGCCGTTGACGGCGATCACGAATACGGATACGACACGGGCGTTCCCGGCAGGAACCCAACGGGCTGACGTCGCGCGAAATCCAAACTTGTCTTCCAATGAGCGTTCGGTGACCCACTGGTTCGATACCGGCGCCTTTTCGCAACCGGCACTCTACACGTTTGGCAATGAGGGCTTGGGTGTTATCCGCTCCGGCGGTTGGTTCAACTCCGACCTTTCCCTGTTGCGGAATTTTGGACTGACCGAGCACGCGCGGCTTCAACTGCGCGGCGAATTCTTCAACGCATTCAATCACACGGTTCTCGCGCCGCCGGGCCTCGTGCTCGGCACTTCCAGTTTCGGCGTCGTCAGTCTCGCAGCGCCTGCCCGGCAGATCCAGGTCGGAGCGCGACTGTTGTTTTGATAGAGAATTCCAGGGGCCCATTTTCTGAGACTTGGCGTTATAAATCTCGCGTTTCACTCACTCCGTTTTGCAAGCACATCGCCTACAGTTTCAACTAGCGTCAAATTGGATTGAAAATAAAGGAGTTAATGGCGGAGAGAGAGGGATTCGAACCCTCGATAGAGTTTCCCCTATACACGCTTTCCAAGCGTGCGCCTTCAACCACTCGGCCATCTCTCCGGCTTTGAAAGAACGCGTTGTCGGTGCGGAATCGAAGACGCGAAAGTCTCCTCACAGGATATCACGCCCTGCCTGGGCAGCGAGCCGCGCCTTCTCCTCAGCGACTTACAATAGCAGATAGTGACTGCCCCATCCCTTTCGCGCCGCGCGCTGCTGGCCGCTGGCGTTGGCGCTGCCTGCGGACGGCGAAAAGCTACCGGCTTTCCGGGCTATTGCTTTGTCGCCAACCGCGATAGCCGCTCGGTGGCGGTGGTGGATCTCACGCGCTTTCGCGTGCGGAGGCAGATCGCGCTGGATGCCGCGCCATCCCTGGCATTGCCGCATCCCAACGCGGCGAAAGTTTACGTACTTGCAGCGGAGGCCGGCACGATCTATGAAATCGAGGCGGGTTCGCTGGCGGTCAGCAGGCGCGCGCGCGCCGGAAACGGGGCGGCTGAGATGCGGGTCTCGCCCAGCGGCGATTCGCTCTGGGTGCTGTATCGCGATCCTGCTTCGCTCGTGGAACTGCCTTTCGCGTCGTTCCGTCCGGGCCGGCCGATCCGCCTGCCGTCGCCGCCGGATGCCTTCGACCTGATCCGGCCGCAAAGCACGCCTCCAACGCCTCCCCTTGCCGGGGTCGTCAGCCGCAAGGATCAGACGCTGACGTTAGTCTCGTTGACAGCTGGTTCCATCCTCGGCAAGGCCGCCGCGGGCGTAGAACCGTCCCTGGTGCGCTTCCGCTCCGATGGACGGCAGCTGATCGCCGGCAGCGCCGCGGCCCGCAACCTCACGATCTTTGAGGTTCCGTCGTTGAAGACGGTGGTGCGCCTGCCGCTCCCGATGGCGCCGCGCCATTTCTGTTTCAAGCCGGATGGCGGCCAGCTTTTCGTCAGCGGCGACGGCGTAGATGCAGTGGCGATCGTTTATCCCTTCCGCACCGAGGTCGCCGAAACCATGCTGGCCGGACGCGCGCCCAGCGCCATGCAGACCATCGAGAACCCGCCGCTTCTGATGGTGGCCAATCCGGAAACCGGCAGCATCACGGTCCTCGACTTCGACAATATGGGGAAGAAGTTGGTGGCGGTGGTGCAGGTGGGCGAGGATCCCTGCAATATTCTCATCACGCCGGACGAGCAGTATGCCCTGGTGTTGAACGGCAAATCGGGGGATCTGGCGGTGATTCGGATCTATGCGCTGATGGACTCGTCGCCGGCCCGGCGCTACAAGCCCACGCCCCTGTTCACGATGATCCCGGTGGGACAAGGACCGGTCAGCGCGGCCGTGGTCTCGTTCCACGCGCGGGCGTAGGCGCGCGACGCAAAGATCTCTTGGCTACGCGCCGCCCGGCTTCTGCGGATTGCGCGACTTGGCAATTGCCGGCGTTTCCCAGGTGTCGGGCTGAAGAGCGTAGACCATTAAGTCGGTCTTCAACAGTTCAAACGCAGTCGCCGGATCGTCCACGTAGCGGAACAGCTTTAAGTCTTCCTCCGCGATCATGCCGTGGCGCACCAGCGCGTCGAAGTTGATGATCTCTTTCCAATACTTCGAGCCATACAGCAGAATGCTGATCTTCTTCGCCAGCTTCTGGGTCTGCGAAAGCGTCAGCAATTCCATCATTTCGTCCAAGGTACCGAATCCGCCGGGAAAAACAACCATGGCTTTGGCCAGGTAGGCGAACCAGAACTTGCGCATGAAGAAGTAATGAAACTCGAAACTCAGTTCCGGCGTGATGTAGGGATTGGGAAACTGCTCGAACGGCAGACCGATGTTGAGGCCGACGGTCTTGCCGTGTGCCTCGGACGCCCCCCGGTTGGCCGCCTCCATAATTCCCGGCCCGCCACCCGAGCACACCACAAACCGGTACGTGCCGTTGACGAACTGATCGGACCACTCCGTCAGCAGGCGGGCCAGTTCGCGTGCATCCTGGTAATACTCCGCCATCGGACCATCCTCGCGAATCCGCGCCGACCCGAAAAACACGACCGTGTCGCGAATCTTCTCGCGGCGGAAATGCGCCAGCGGCTCCAGAAACTCTGCCAGAATGCGCAGCGCCCGCGCGTCGGGACTGTTCAAAAATTCCTGATTCAGATAGGCGGCCGGCCGGCGGTCGCTATGCGGTTGTGTGGTTGCCACTGCCATTCCTCTCTAACTCATCGACCCGTTTTTTTAATTCCCGCAGACTCTTCAATAACTCCGGCAGCTTCGGAAACGCCGTCACGGCCCTGAGCCATTCGTTGGCTGGAAACGCCGGCGATCCAGAAATTCGCGCATTCGCTTCGACATCCCCGCCGATCCCGCTCTGTGCGTAAACCACCGCACCTTCATGCACTGTCAGGTGACCGGACGACCCCACTTGTCCCGCAAGGAGCACGTTGCGTTCCAGAACCGTGCTCCCCGCGAGACCGGTTTGTGCGCAAATGATGTTATCTTCGCCTACCACGCAGGCGTGGCCCACCTGCACCAAACTGTCGATTTTCGCGCCACGGCGCACCCGGCTTTCGCCAACCGTCGCGCGGTCTACAGACGTCAGGCTTTGGATCTCCACATCGTCCTCAATCACCGTCAAGCCGGATTGCACGATCTTGAAATGCGAACCATCGGCGCGTTTGGCGAAGCCGAATCCATCCCCGCCCACGACCACACCATTCTGTAAAATCACACGGTTGCCGATGCGGCAGAATTCGCGTACGGCGGCGTGCGAATGGGCCAGAAAATCGTCGCCGATCTCCACTCCTTCGTAGATCACTACGTGCGGATGCAGGACCGCGTTCCTGCCCAATCTGGCCCGCGGCCCGACCACCGCAAATGGTCCGATCGAGCAGTTCTCGCCAACCGTCGCATCGGGCGCCACATACGCCAGCGGATGCACCCCCGGCGCGGGCCTGGGCGGCTGATAGAACAGCGCCAGGGCACGTGCAAAATCCAGGTAGGGATTCTCCGAAACCAGGCTGGCAATGGGCAATCCCGCCACCGCTTCCGAAACCAGGATGGCGCTGGCCTGGGTGTGCTTCACCTTGTGCGCGTATTTCGGATTGGCCAGAAAGGTCAATTGTCCGGGAACGGCATGCTCCATGCCGGCGACGCCCGAGATTTCCTGCTCGCCGTCGCCTTCCAGTCGGCAGCCCAAGGCCTGCGCTATCTCGCCGAGTTTCATCACTCTACGGTCCGTATTCCAGCGTACCGCACCAGCGGCTTGACTTCCCCCGGCGGCTGCCCTGCGGCCCTGGGGCTCAGCCGGCGATTCGACTGGCAGACGGTTCTCGGCTCACTCGACCTCTAGACCGGCGCCGCTCCGGATTGCGGCGGTGGAGTGCCGGTGCGTTGGAATCGGCGACCATGGGACGGGGCAGGCAAATCCGGTGAACGCATCGGTGAGAGGGCCGCGGCGGCCGGTCGAGGGGATTGGGACACGCGTCCAGCCACCGGTTTCGCCGGCCGAACGTTGGATATTCCTGCGGTTTGCCCGGCAGATTACTGGCGCTGAAATCTGCCTCTAATTTCCTTATAGGCTGCCGATAAGCTGGTCGTAAGCAGCACAACGGAAACAGAACTTGGCGGCTCAGAAAACGATCCGCGGAGCGCCCGTCGCCGGCGCCGATGGACGGCTTTCCGCAATCGCCTCTCTGAACACGCTCCGGCCGCCGGTCCCGCCAGCCCCGTCCTGCCCAGCGAGCCCCGGATGTGGCGGCTTTCCACCCGTAAGAACTGCCGCACTACGGGCGGCCATTTCTCACTCAGAAGCTACTCCGGGGTGCCGGGCGGCACCGAACCGGAAGAAGATGCGCCCTCTCAACGATCATGACCAAACTGCTGATAGCGGAAGACAATGAATTCAGCCGCCAGATCCTCACGCGGCGTTTACAGAACCGCGGATTTGAAGTGCTCACGGCCGCCAACGGCCGCGACGCGGTGGCATTGGTGCGGCGTGAGCATCCCGATATCGTGCTGATGGATCTGGATATGCCGGTGATGGACGGCCACGCCGCCATACGCGCGCTGAAAAGCGATCCGCGCACTTTTCGCATTCCCATCATCGTAGTCAGCGCGCATGTTTCGCCGGAAGACGTCACCGAAGCGATGAGATCTGGTTGCTACGCCTTCGAGGCCAAGCCGGTGGTGCTGCGGCGCCTGCTCGACCGCATCGAGGAGGCTCTGTCGCGCTCTACGCCAGCCCAGAACGCTCCAGAAGCGCACGAGGATCCGGTTCCCGTCCCATAAAACGGCGGTACAGCTCAGCGGGGTCTTCGCTGTCGCCCTTCGAAAGGATCTGCTCGCGGAATTCCGCACCCACCTCGCGGCTGAAAATCCCGCCTTCCCGGAAGCGCGTGAAGGCATCCGCGTCCAGCACCTCGGCCCATTTGTACGAGTAGTAGCCCGCACCGTAGCCGACCGGCGCGGCGAACAGATGATTGAACGCCGCAAGCATAGCGTGGTTGGGCGGCAGGGGCGCGGGCGTAAATTCGGCCAACAGAGTACGCGTGTAGGACACCGGGTCGCCATCGCGCTGCGGATCGTAGCGCATGTGCAACGACAGGTCGATGAAGGCGAAGCCGAGCTGCCGCATCTGCGCGTTGGCGGCGCGGAAGGTTCGCGCGCGCTTCATCTTTTCGAAAAGATCGCCGGGAATGGGCGCTCCGGTCTCCCAGTGGCGCGCGAACAGATCGAGGGCTTCGCGCTCCCAGCACCAGTTCTCCATGATCTGAGAGGGCAGCTCCACGAAATCCCACGCTACGTTGGTCCCGGCCAGCGAACGAATCTCCACGCGGCTCAGCAGATGGTGCAGCAGATGGCCGAACTCGTGGAAGATGGTCTCCACCTCGCGGTGCGTCAGGAGCGCCGGTTTGCCGCCCGCGGGCGGAGTCAGGTTGCCGCAGATCAGCCCCAGGTGTGGTTCAAAGCCGTGATCGGTGGGGCCTCCGGTGACAAACGCGTCCATCCACCCGCCGCCGCGTTTGTTCTCGCGCGGAAACCAATCGGCGTAGAAGCCGCCCAACATGCCGCCGTCCTGATCGTGGATTTCGTAATATCGCACGGACGGGTCCCACCCCGGCACGCCATTGCGCTCGGCGACGCGAATGCCATACAGCCGCTGCACCAGCTCGAATAGTCCAGCCGTGACGCGTTCGGCGGGAAAGTACGGGCGCAGGGCCTCCTCGTCGAAATCGTAGAGTGCGGCGCGCTGCTTTTCGGCGTAATAGGCCACATCCCACGGCTGCATCTCGCCGGCGGCGTCGCCTTCCAGCGATCGGCGGAATTGGTTCAGCTCGCGATTCTCTTCGCGGAAGCGCGCCTCGGTCTTGGCGCGCAGATCCTCGAGAAACTCGAACGCCCGCTCACCGCGGCGGGCCATGCGGTCTACCAAGGCGAAATCGGCGAAGTCGGCAAAGCCCAGCAGGTTTGCCTTGGCCCGCCGCAATTCCAGGATGCGCACAATCAGCGGACGGTTGTCCCAATTGCCTTCGGTGGCCCGCATGCTGTTGGCTTCGTAGACCTGGCGGCGGAGATCGCGGTCGTCCAGGTAAGTCATCAACGCGAAATAATCGGGCGCCTGCAAGGTGAAGCGCCAACCAGGCTTGCCCTTGCGCAGGGCACTGTCGCGGGCGGCTTCCAGGGCGCTGGGAGGCAAACCGGCCAGGCGTGATTGGTCCTCCACGATCAGCTCGAAGGCGTTGGTCGAATCGAGCACGTTTTGGGCGAAGCGCGTCGTGATCTGGGTCAGCTCGATGTCCATTTCCTCGAGGCGCTTCTTGCCTTCCGCACTCAGTTCCGAGCCGTGGCGGCGGAATGCGTCCATCGTTTTTTCGAGGTATCTGCGGCGCGGGCCGCGCAGATCCGCGGCATCTTCGGTGGCGGCGTATTCGCGCAAAGCGCTCCACAGCCCGGCGTGCAGCGGAATGCCCGAATAGAACCCGCTGACATCAGGCTGCACCGCGTTATAGGCCGCGCGCAGCTCCGGCGTGGTGGCCACCGCTTCGAGATGCCGCACAATGCCCATGGCGTAATCCAGCGGCTCGGTCAACAGGTCGAGCGGCCGCATGGTGTTGTCGTAGGTGCGCGGCTCGGGACCGGAGGCGATCGATTCCATGCGCTCGCGCGCTTCGGCCAGCAAGCGCTCGGCCGCCGGCTGCACATGCCCCGCCTGAATGCGGTCGAATGGTATTTGAAACTGGATTTGGAGCAGCGGATTGTCCCTATCGATGGGCATCATACTAAGGTACCAATTGTCCCAACGACGGTTCAGAACACCGTACAAAACCTGACAAAACGGTTAACATAGGGAGAATGGGTGTAAGCCTGAACGGTAGCGCGGGCGCGGTGCCCGTCGAAGAGCGGTTGAACGTGTTCGCTCTCGTCATCTATATCCCCGGCCCTTTAGGCAAGTTCCTGGACGACCTGCGCCGCGAGTTGGTGCCGCATTACAATCCGCACGCCCACGTCAGCGTGCTGCCGCCTCGGCCGCTGTCGGTGACCTGGCAAACGGCTTCCGAGCAGGTCCGGTCGCTCTCGGCATCCTGGAAGCCGTTCGAAGTGGAATTGACGAATCTCGATATATTTCGCGTGACGGAAGTGGCCTACCTCGAGGTGGGCGCCGGCGCGCGGGAGTTACGCCGCATGCACGAAGCGGTCAATACGGCCGCGCTGGCCTTTGAAGATCCGTACCCCTATCATCCACACATTACCCTGGCGCAGGAAGTTCCACATGAGCGGGTGCCCGAGACCTTCGAATTGGCACGCCGCCGCTGGAACGAGTTCACCGGCCCGCGCTCCTTCCAGGCCGAATGCGCCGTCTTCGTGCAGAACACCACCCGCAACATCTGGCTCGACTTGGCGGAATTTCCGCTGGGCAGCGTCGCGGTCCGCTAAAACACCACCCGTTGCTGCTGTTGCTTTTTGCTCTCCAGCGAGAAGCGCGCCTCCGCGGCACCGCCGCGAAGAATCCGCGCGGCCAGGTATTCGCCGACGGCCGGTCCGTGCTTGAATCCGTGCCCCGAGCCGCCGCCCGCCAGCCAGACGTTTTCGAAGTCCGGATGCCGGTCGAGCAGGAAATCGCCGCTCGAAGAGTTCTCGTACTGGCACACGCGCGACTCGCTGAGCACCGCGCGGCCCATCGCCGGGAAGCGCTCCTCTAAGAATCGGTACGCGGCAGCCAGGCCTTCGGCGGTGGGACGGCGATCGCCGGTATCGGGATCGAACTCGGGACCGTGCTGGTCAAAAGCCACCTTCAGCCCGCGCGACTCGATATCCGGGGTGCCGTACGGACTGCGCGGATCGGTGAAGTCGATCCAGGCGGGCAACTCGGCGGCGGAAAAGGCGCTGCAGCCGGCAGGCGGCGCGAAGAAGAAAACCTCCTGGCGGGTAGGGAAGATGCGGCCGCCGAGCAGTCCCGGAAAAATCTTCGGCAGCCAGGGACCGCAGGCGAACACCACCGCGCCGGCCGGCAGGTCGCGCGGCGAAGCCACGGCGCGAGTCTCATACACCGCGCCGTTCGCGACCGCATCTTCCACCACGGCGGCCACCGCGCGCCGCGCCAGCAAAACGCCGCTCTCCGGTTCGAGTATGCCGTACACCCGGACATCGTCGAATCGCATCTGCGGGAATCGGCGGCCCAGGCGGTCCGCAGGCAGGATTTCGAAATTCACCCCGCAGCGCTCCAGCGTCGCGCGAGTGGCCGTGCTGTAAGGGTGGTCCGTGCGCTGGACCGACAGTACGCCAGTTGGATAGAACAGCCGCTGGCCGGTGCGCTCGAACAACTCCTTCCAAAGCACCAGCGACCGCATCGACAGGCGCGTGTAGATTTCGTCCGCGCCGTAGGTCATGCGAATGAGCCGGCTTTCGCCGCCGGAACTGGCGCGCGAATGCGCCGGTCCCCAGGCGTCCACCAGCAGCACCGATGCTCCGGCGCGGCGCAGGTGCCACGCCGTCCATGCGCCGAACGTGCCCGCGCCGGCCACCGCGACGTCGTGGATCACTTGCGCCGGACCATGCCATCGAGGCTCAGCGGACCGCCGCCCGCCGCACACAAGTACAGAAAAATGAAACAGAACAGGACCGCCGTTTCACCGGAATTCTGCAGCGGCCAAAAGCCCCGCGAGAGATGCTTCTGAAAATACGCCACGGCCATTTCGCCGCACAGCACAAACGCAACCGGCCGGGTGAAGAGGCCCGCCAGGATCATCGCGCCGCCAACGGTTTCGATCACTCCGGCCACCCACGACTGCGACCACATGGGGCTCGGTCCGTGTCCGCCCATGCCGCCAAAAAGCCCGAACAATTTCTGCCAACCATGCATCGAAAACAGCAGCCCTACTACGATGCGCACCACCGAACGCACGTATCCGGTCCAGTCCATCCGCTGCATCCCTGTATGTTTCCTCTCTAGGCCATGATAGCCAAGCAAGCACCCGCGGCGGTCATTTCAAACCGAGCTTTTCTCCTTGCGACAGCAAACCGATGGCTTCCTTCAGGCGCCGCGATTTCGTCTCCGCCTGTTTGGCCGAATCGATCCAGGCGATGTACAAGCGGCGGTAGGACGGCGCCAGGCTGTCGAAGAACCGCAGC
>Ga0335085_10004990_pt1 | contig 21648 bp, 14 predicted proteins | sample Lox_Sample_45_FD_206712 | JGI IMG/M metagenome (GOLD analysis project Ga0335085, IMG submission 206712) | Soil microbial communities from Loxahatchee National Wildlife Refuge, Florida, United States - Lox_Sample_4.5 | ecosystem: Environmental > Terrestrial > Soil > Wetlands | place: USA...
GGAAGCTCCGAGACCGTTCATAAGTCCGCCCACCTCATGACGGACAGGATTCATGCCGCTTCCTATGGATCGGGCGCTCGGCATATTTCCGATCTCTCCGATCCCGACCGAAATTCCTTCGTGCTCGCGGGAGGACAGGACGGCTGGCTCGGCAGCACGACCTTCCGGGATCAGGTGTCGCTCTGGCAGCGCGGCGAATACATGGAGATCCCGCTTCGGACCGAGACTGTCCGCAGGACGTTTCCGCACCGCACCGAGCTCGCTCCATGATCGACGCGACCGGCCTGCTGCGACTCTACGCGCGATATCGAGGCGCGCGCCTCGCCGCGCAAGACGCGGTCGAAACGCAGCGGCGCCTCCTCCTGCGGCTCCTCCGTCGAGCAGCGAGCACACGGTTCGGCCGGGATCATGATTTCCGGGAGATCGCAAGCATCGAGGATTTCCAGGCACGCGTACCGCTCCGGCGCTACGAGCGGATGTGGCGGGAATATTGGCAGCCGACCTTTCCGCGGCTCACCGACTGCACCTGGCCCGGGACAATCCCCTTCTTCGCGCTGACCTCGGGGACGACCACCGGCGCCACCAAATACATCCCCTGCTCTCATGCGATGAACCGCTCGAACGAATGGGCGGCGTTCGACATCCTCGTGCATCACCTCCGGAACCGGCCGCGGAGCCGAGTGCTCGGCGGCAAAAATTTCGTGCTCGGCGGGAGCACGGACCTCACCGAGCAGAGCCCGGGGATTTTCAGCGGCGATCTCAGCGGGATCGCCGTGAGCCAGGTTCCCTGGTGGGCGTGGCCGTACTGCTTCCCGCCGCGCGAGCTCGCGCTCATCGCGGACTGGGAGCAGAAGATCGAGAGACTCGCAACCGCCTGCCTCGGGCAGGACATCCGCACCATCACGGGAACGCCGAGCTGGCTCCTGATCTTCTTCGAGCGGCTCTTCGCGCTGCGTAGGGAATGGTCGGGCGATCTACGCCGCTTCTTCCCGAACCTCGAGCTCCTCGTCCATGGCGGCGTCAATTTCGCGCCCTACCGCCAGCGCTTCGAGGAGCTGCTCTCCGGCAGCCATGCGGAGCTTCGCGAGGTCTACCCCGCGACCGAGGGCTTCTTCGCCATCGCCGACCGCGGCTCGGGCGAGGGCATGCGGCTCATCCTCGACAACGGCATCTTCTACGAGTTCGTCCCCGTCGAGGAGATGGAGACGGCGACCCCGGCGCGGTATTGGCTCGGCACCGTCCGGCCCGACATCACCTACGCCCTAGTGGTCAGCAGCTGCGCCGGCCTCTGGGCCTATGTCGTCGGCGACACCGTCAGGCTCGTCGGCGCCGATCCTCCCCGCATCCTCATCGCGGGGAGGACGTCCTATTTCCTCTCGGCCTTCGGCGAGCACCTCAGCGGTGAGGAGATAGAGGCCGCGGTCGCCGCCGCCGCTCAGTCCGTCGGCTGCATGATTGCCGATTTCTCGGTGGGTCCGATCTTTCCAGATGCGGCGCGGCACCTGGGGCGGCATCTATTCGTCGTGGAGTTCGGCGCACGCGACCCTAGCGAGGCGCAGTTGCAAGCCTTCGCCCTGGCGCTGGACGCGCGGCTTTGCCACGACAACGACGACTACCGCGCGCATCGCTCCGGCGGCTTCGGGCTCGATGCGCCGGAAGTCCTGCGCGTCCCCCGCGGCGCCTTCGCGGCCTGGATGAGAAGCCGCGGCCAGCTCGGGGGGCAGCACAAGGTGCCCCGGGTGGTAGCGGATCCGGCGCTCTTCCGCGAGTTGCGCGACTTCGTCGGGACATTGCGGTAGATCAAGGCCGCGGAGCGGGTTCCGCGGCAGTTTTTCTCACTCTCGCTGAGGAGTGCTCCAATGCAGCTTCCGGTACAGATCACGTTTCGCAATCTCGACGCCTCCCCCACCGTCGAGCAGAAGGTGCGCGAGCGCGCCGAGGAGCTCGAGCGCTTCTTCGGGCGGATCATGAGTTGTCGCGTCGTGATCGAGGCGGCGACCCGACGGCAGCACAAGGGCCGCCTCTACCACATCCGCGTTGACCTCAAGGTTCCCGGCAAGGAAATCGTGGTGAAGCGCGATCCACCGGAGCACCACGCGCACGAGGACATCTACGTCGCCGTCCGCGATTGCTTCGACGCCGTGCGCCGCCAGCTCGAGGATCACGCGCGCGGCCGCCGCGGCGACATCAAGAGCCACGACGCCCCGCTCCACGGCAAGATCGCCCAGCTCTTCGCCGAGCGGGATTACGGCTTCATCGCTTCCGCCGATGGCGAGGAGATCTATTTCCATCGCAACGCCGTCGCCGAGAACCGCTTCGACAAGCTTGCCGTCGGCGACGAGGTCCGCTACGTCGTGCACCCCGGCGAGGGAGAGAAAGGACCGCAGGCAAGCACCGTCATTCCGATCGGCAAGCATCACCCGGAGCCCTCGCGGCCCTAGCGGCGTCCGGGACGCGGTTGGAAGCCGCGAGCAGGGGATGGGAGCCGGAGCGTCCTCGGGCTATTGCGCTGCTCATTCGCAACCCCGACCGCGGACGGCCTTCATGCAAGCAAAAGTGAGCCGGCGGCCGGGCGGGGCCGCCGGCCCAAGTGCCACGCTCGACGCGAGACCCGGGGGGGGCCGGGGTCGCAGCCATCAGGGAGGGGGCGACCCCCATCGGATCGCGATGGCTGAGCGTGGCATCGTCAAGGTACCTGCGGGCCTGGCGGCGCCCGGCGCGCAGCTTGGACAGGCGCGAATTCTGTCGCGTGCGCGCCGGGTCATCTTCCGAAACCGGTCAAGTCATTTCCGAATCGCACGGTGGCGAACGAAGGCGGCCCTTATGGAGACCGAGCGACGGCGCGGCGCGGGATGGTCAGCGCTACGACGACAGCGGAGAGCGCGGCAAGCGCCGCGGCGCCCAGCATCAGAAGGCGAAAGCTTGCCGCAAACGATGTCGCGATCGAGGCTTGCAGCGCCGCGCGTGCGTCCGCAGAGAGATCGGCGGGGAGGCCCGCGCCGGCAAACGACTCCTTGATGGCATCGATCGCCCTGCCCAGCTCGGGCACGGCCCCGGACATCGAAATCTGACCATCGAGCACGCGGCCGAATACGGCGAGCCCTACCGTACCGAACACGGCCACGGCGAGCAGCGACGCGACATCCGCGATCGCGTTGTTGATGCCGGAGGCAACGCCGATTTGGCGATCGGGGACAGCGCTCATCACGGCCGCCGTGAGCGGCGCCACGCTGATCGCCATCCCGACGCCCATGATCAGCATGGGAGGAAATATCCGCAGCCAATAATTGCCGCCGACGCCGCTCAGCGCAAACAAGACGAGCCCCAATGACGTTATCAGCGGCCCGATGATCAACGGCGAGCGGGCGCCGAAGCGGTCGAGCAGGCCGCCGGACCAGCGCGAGAGCGCGAACATGATCAGCGGAAAGGGCAGAAACGATGCACCGGCCTCCGCGGCCGTATAGGATTGCACGCGGATCAAATCGAATGGCAGCAGGAAGAACCCGCCGCCGAGCGCGCCGTAAAGCAGAAGGGTCAGCAGATTGATCCCGCTGAACCGGCTCGAGCGGAATAGGCCCAGCGGGACCATCGGCGCGGAGCCGCGCGCCTCCGCCCAAATGAAGAGCGCAAACGCCAGCACCCCCGCCGCGGCAGCGATGACGATCGTGGGATCGCGCCAGCCCCGCTCGCCCGCCTCGATGAGTGCGAAGGCCAATGCGGAGAGACCGCATGCGGCAAGAGCGGCACCCGCCCAGTCGAGGCGAGGGGCGGCGAGCGGATCGCGACTCTCCGGGAGCCGGGTCCATGCGATCAAGGCGGCCAGCACTGCAAAGGGCACATTGATGAAGAAGATGGCGCGCCAGGAAACCGCGTCGGTGAGCCACCCGCCGAGGATGGGGCCGAGCGCGCTTGCGATCGAGGTGGCTCCCGCCCAGGTGCCGATCGCCTTTCCCTTCTCGCTTTCGCCGAAAGCGGCACCGATGATCGCGAGGCTGTTGGGAACCATGAAGGCGCCACCCACGCCCTGGATGACGCGCGCGACGATCAGAGGAACCGCGCCCGCCGCGAGCCCGCAGGCGACCGAGCCCGCGGTGAAGACTGCGATCCCCGCAATGAAGACGCGCCGGCGGCCGAACCGATCCCCGGCCGCGCCTCCGATCAAGGTGAGGGCCGCGCTCACGAGCACATAGCCATTCACCACCCATTGCATGAGCGGCAAGCTCGCGCCGAGATCGGTGCCGATCACCGGCAGCGCCACGCCCACCACCGCGCCGTCGATGAAAGCCATGCCCGAGCCGATGATGGTCGCGGCGAGGACGAAGCGCTTGGCGCGCGCGGCGCAGGGCTCCCGCGCCAGCGTCGACGCAATCACCGCCTCATCGCAAGGCCTGGTCCGGGCTTTCATCGGATCGACTGTTCAGCTGCCGGAGCCAATGACTTGTCCGATTCCTCCGACAACGATGGGTATATTCGCTGTCTCTGCATAGTCTACGGCCTAACCCCGATATTCGCATGGCCTACCGCCGCGTGACGCCGGCCGGGCGAGGCGGAATCGAGAAAGCCGTGCTGGCGGCCGAGCTGGCGCGCAGGCTCGCTCCGTCGCTCGCGCCATCGGCCCCGCTACCGCACGCCAATTGAGCGGGACGGACCGCCGCTATTTTCATTCCCCTGCGGGACGCTCGGGTGGCTTCGCGCGCGCCTCGACCGAGGGCACTATGAATAGGCGGCGAATCACGACGTAGAAGACCGGGGTGAACAGCAGCCCGAAGGCGGTCACGCCGAGCATACCGAAGAAGACCGCCGTACCCAACGATTGCCGCATTTCCGATCCCGCACCCGTGGCGATCGCGAGCGGCACCACGCCGAAAATGAACGCGAAGGACGTCATCAGAATCGGCCGCAATCGCGTGCGCGCCGCATGCACGGCGGCGTCGAGCAGGGTGGCCCCCGCCACCTCGCCTTGGCGCGCAAACTCCACGATCAGGATCGCATTCTTCGCGGCGAGGCCGATCAGGACGATGAATCCGATCTGGCCGAGGATGTTCACGTCGAAACCGCGGAGCAGCAGTCCGCTGACGCCCGCGAGCAGGCACATCGGCACGATGAGGACGACGGAGAGCGGCAAGCTCCAGCTCTCGTATTGCGCGGCGAGCACGAGGAAGACGAAAATCACCGACGCGCCGAAAACGATGAGCCCGGTGTTGCCGACGAGCTTCTCCTGGTAGGCGAGCTCGGTCCACTCGTAGCCGAAGCCGTCGGGCAAGCGCTCTCGCGCGAGCCGCTCGATTGCGGCAAGCGCATAGCCCGTCGAATAGCCCGGCGCGACGTTCCCCTGCAGCTCCGCGGCCTGATAGAGATTGTAGCGTGGCACGCGGTAGGCGCCGGTAATGTCCCGGAAGGTGGCGACCGAGCCGATGGGCACCATTTGCCCGGCGCTGTTTCGGGTCTTGTAGTCCGAGATATCGCGGGGATTCATCCGGAACTGCCCGTCCGCCTGCGCGGTGACGCGGTAGGTATGGCCGAGATAGGTGAAGTCGTTGACGTAGGCGGAGCCCAGATAGACTTCGAGCGCCTCGAACACCTTGTCCGCGGGCACGCCGAGCATTTCGGCCTTCACGCGGTCGATATCGGCATAGAGCTTCGGGGTCCGCGTATTGAAGAGCGAGAAGATGCCGACGAGGCCCGGAGTCTGCCGTGCCGCGCTCACGAGGTCTTGCGTCGCCACCTCCAGCGCCTCGAGCCCGCGGCCGCGCTTGTCCTGCACCATGAGCTTGAACCCGCCGGCGTTCCCGATACCGCGCACTGGCGGCGGCGGGATCACCACGATGAATGCGCTCTGGATCGTGTTGAGGCGCGCCTGCAGGTCGGCGAGAATGCGAGCCGCCGAGAGTCCCTTGGCCGCGCGCTCCGGGAACGGCGCCAACCCCGCGAAAATGGCGCCGGCATTCGGAGCATTGGTGAAGGTGGCACCGTCGAGGCCGGCGAAGGGCACCGCGTGAATGACGCCCTCCGTGCCGAGAATGATCTTCGCGGCCTCGCGTACGACGGCATCGGTGCGGTCGAGCGACGCGCCCGGCGGAAGTTGGATGACGGTGATGAGGTAGCCGAGGTCCTGCTGCGGGATGAATCCCGTGGGCGCGCGCTCGAACTGCCATGCGGTGAGGCCGATGAGGCCTGCATAGGCTATGAGCATGATGGCGCCGCGCCGGATGAGCCCGCCGGCGAGCGCGCTGTAGCCGCGCGAGAGCGCCTCGAAGCCCCGATTGAATCCGCGAAAGAACGAGCCGACCGCCCGCGTCAGCACCGACCCCTTGCCGGTCTCGACGCCGTGCGGCTTGAACAGGAGCGCGCAAAGGGCGGGGCTGAGGGTCAGAGAGACGATGCAGGAGATCACCGTCGCCGAGGCGATCGTCACCGCGAACTGGCGGAAGAACTGGCCGGAGATGCCGGGGATGAAGGCCGCGGGGATGAACACGGCCGTCAGAACCAGCGCGATCGCGATGAGCGCGCTGCCGACCTCGTTCATGGTCTCGTGCGCGGCGTCGCGGGGCGCCATGCCCTCATGGATGTTGCGCTCGACGTTCTCGACCACGACGATGGCGTCGTCGACGACGATGCCGATCGCGAGCACCAGGCCGAAGAGCGAGAGATTGTTGAGCGAGAATCCCAGCGCCTCGAGAACCGTGAAGGTGCCGACCAGCGATATCGGAATGGCGACGATGGGAATGATCGAGGCTCGCCAGGTCTGGAGGAACAGGATCACCACCACGACGACGAGGACGACCGCCTCGCCCATCGTCTTGAAGACCTCCCGGACGGACTCCGCGATGAACTGCGTGGGGTTGTAGACGATGTCGTATCTGAGGCCCTGCGGGAACGACTTCGCGAGCTCAGACATGGTCGCCATGATCCGGTCGGCGGTAGCGAGAGCGTTCGATCCCGGAAGCTGGAAGATCAGCAGCGGCACCGCGCGGCGCTCGTCGAGATAGCCGTTGGTATTGTAATCTTGCGCGCCGAGCTCGACGCGCGCGATGTCGCGCACGCGGGTGACACGTCCCTGCGCGTCCGTCCTCACGATGATATCGGCGAATTGGCGGGGGTCCGTGAGACGTCCCAGCGTCTCCACATTGACCTCGAAAGCACCCGACCTCGGCACCGGCGGCTGATTGATCACTCCCGAGGCCACCTGGACGTTCTGACCCTGCAGCGCCTCGACCACCTCGCCCGCCGTAAGGTTGCGGGCGGCGACCTTCTCGGGGTCGAGCCAGATCCGCATCGAATAATCGCGGGCGCCGAAAATCCGGACGTCGCCCACTCCCTCGACGCGCGCCAGGACGTCCTTCACCTGCAGCGTCGCGTAGTTCGAGATGTAGAGCTGGTCGCGCGAGCCGTCGGGCGAGCTCAGATGGATCACCATCATGAGGTCGGGCGAGTTCTTGCGGACGGTAACGCCAATGCGCTGCACCTCCGCCGGCAGCTTCGGCTGCGCGACGGCGACCCGGTTCTGAACCAGCACCTGGGCGATATCGAGATCGGTGCCGAGCTTGAAGGTGACGGTGAGCGAGAGGTTGCCGTCGCTGGTCGCCTGCGAGGACATGTAGAGCATGTTCTCGACGCCGTTGATCTCCTCCTCGAGCGGGGCCGCCACGGTGTCGCTCACGACCTGCGCGGAGGCGCCGGGGTAGCTCGCGCTGATGACGATGGTGGGGGGAGCGATCTCCGGGTATTGCGAGATGGGCAGGGAGAAATAGGAGATGGCGCCGACGAGCGTGATGAAGATGGAGACGACCATCGCGAAGATCGGACGGTCGATGAAGAAGTGGGATAGCTTCATCGAGGAGCCCCCACTCCTTCAGTTCGCCTCGGGCTCAAGCTCGATCTTGCCGAGCTCGGGCGTGACCTTGGCTCCCGGACGCGCCCGTATCAGCCCATCTATGACGATGCGGTCGCTCGCTTCCAGCCCCGAGCGGACGATCCGCAGGTTCTCGTAGCTGGGACCGGGGCGGATGAGCTTCGGCACGACGGTGCCGTCGTCCTTTACCGTCAGCACGACTTTGCGCGACTGATCCGTGACGATCGCGGCATCCGGGATGAGGATGGCCGTATAGGGCTCGGAGCCAGGAATGCGGATGCGCCCGAATAGCCCCGGCGTCAGGAAGTAGTCGTGATTGGGGAACCGCGCCCGAATCCGGATCGTGCCGGATTCACGGTTCACCCTGTTGTCGACGAAGTTCATCGTCCCCTGGTGCGGCCACCCGCGCTCATCGGCAAGATGCAGGGCCACGCCGACGAAACTGTCGCCGGACGACAGCGTCAATCCCTTGGCGGCCGCGCGCTGATAGGCGAGGTAATCCCCCTCGCTCATGTCGAAGTTGAAGTAGATGGGATCGAGCGAGACGATGGTGGTGAGGAGGGTCGAGGCGCCGGCCTCGCCGCCATTGATGAGGTTACCGATGCTCACGAGGTGGCTGCTGATGCGCCCGTCGATCGGCGCCACGATCTGCGTGTACTCGAGATTGAGCTCGGCGGTCGTTACCGCAGCCTTCGCCACGTCGACCATCGCGGTCGCGACCTTGAACTCGGAAACGCGCTGATCGTAGACGCTGACGGGCTCGTCGCTCCTTTTGACGAGCGTCGACGATCTCGTGAGATTTTTCTGCGCGAGGTCCACCTGCGCATTGGCCTGCTCCAACTGCGCCTTGGCGGAGTCGAGCGCGGCCTCGAAGGGTCGCGGATCGATGACGAACAGCAGATCGCCCTTCCTCACGATCTGCCCGTCCTCGAAGTGGATCTCGGTCAGATAGCCGCTGACGCGCGCGCGGAGCTCGATGTAGTCGACCGCCGCGAATTGGCCCGTGAATTCCTGCCATTCCACGATCTGCTTCTGGAGCGGAGCGCTCACGGTGACCGCGGGCGGCGGCTGAGCCGACTGCGACCGGGCATCGACGCTCGGGCCCAGGCAGGCCGCCGCGACCGCGGCCAAGAGCGCATAACGCCTCAGCGGGCTCGGCTCGGACATGGGCGACCCTCCGACCTTGAACCGCGCCATTCTAGACCGGAACCTCTCGATGCGGCAGCGTCGCTGCCGGGCGGCTGTCGAGCCCTCGCGTGAAGACCGCATGAGGTCGCCTTGCGCTCAATCCGCTTCTGGGGCCGCAAGGCCGCTGTTGCGTCGCGGATCGTCGGCGGGGTCCATGTATTCGAGGCCGAGCGGCCCGATGGCCATCACTTGCGTGACGTATTCCCCCGACTTCGCCCAATGAAAATGCGGGGTATCGCCGGGCAGGACGATCACGCTGCCCGGCGGATAGGCTTTCATCCGGTCGCCGTCGAAGCTGTCGCCGAGACCGATGTAGAAGATGCCGGACATGACCGTGTAAATCCGATCCTCCGGATGCCTGTGCGGCATCAGTTTCGCGCCCGATGGCACCTTCACCCTGACGACATAGGGCGCCGATTGCGTGGGATCCCCGACCAGCACGGCAAGACGCATCGAGGGCGGAAACGCCGGGAAGGCTTTCCAATCGATGTCCTCCGGCAGGATCGATCTGAAGGCCGTCTGCCCCGGCTGATGCGTGCGGGTCATGCTGGTCTCCCTCCTCGCCGCTTGCGGCGCTGCCCCCCAAAATCGGCTCACGCCGGCTGCTTCAGCAGGTTGGCATCGACCGGCATCTTGCGCAGGCGCTTGCCGGTCGCGGCAAAGATCGCATTGGCGATGGCGGGGACGATCGCCGATGTCCCGGTTTCGCCCATTCCGCCCGGCGGCTCCGCGCTCTTGACGATGTGGACCTCGATGACCGGCGCTTCGTTGATGCGCAAAATCTGATAAGTATCGAAGTTCGCCTGCTCGACGCGACCGTTCTTCAGCGTGATCTCGCCATGGAGCGCGGCAGTGGCGCCGAATATGATTCCGCTCTGGATTTGCGCCTCGACCGTGTCGGGATTGACGACGGTCCCGCAATCGACCGCGCAGACCACGCGCCGCACGCGCACTTCGCCCTCCTTCGTGACGTCGACCTCCGCCACCTGCGCGAGATAGCTGCCGAAGACGAATTGCAGCGAGACGCCCCGTCCGCGTCCCCTGGGCAACGCCCCTCCCCAGCCGGCTTTTTCCGCGGCAAGGTCGAGGACCGCCTTGGCGCGCGCCGACTTGCCGAGCAGCGCGCGCCGATAGGCGACCGCATCCTGTCTCGCTGCGGCCGCCAATTCGTCGATGAAGCTCTCGGTCACGAAAACGTTGTGCGAGGGACCGACGCTGCGCCAGAACGCCGTCGGGATGCCCGGGGGCTCCACGCGCACATATTCGACGTGGAAGTTGGGGAGGTCATAGACCAGGTCGATTGCGCCTTCCGTCGAGTCCGGATCGAGACCGTTCTTGAAATACGGCGGTATCCACCGTGCGATCACGGAGGAGCCGGCGAACCGATTGCTCCAGGCGACCGGCCTGCCCTGCCCGTCCAGTCCCGCGGAAATGCGGTCGACCCAATAGGGCCGGTACATGTCGTGCTGAATGTCCTCCTCCCGCGACCACACGACCTTCACGGGACCATCGACATGCCGCGCGATCTCCGCGGCACGGACCGCGCCGTCGGCCTCCAGGCGCCGGCCGAACCCGCCGCCGATCAGGTGATTGTGGACTATGACCTTCTCGAGCGGCAGGCCCAGGGCCTTCGCGACCATCGCCTGGACGCGCGCGATCGCCTGGTTGCCGATCCAAATCTCGCACTCGTCCTTGCGGAAGTGCACCGTGCAATTCATCGGCTCCATCGCCGCATGAGCCAGGAAAGGCACCTGGTAGATCGCCTCGACCTTTGTGACCGCGCCCGCCATGGCCTTGCCGGCGTCTCCGACGTCCTGAGCCACCGCGCCCGGGCGAAGCGTCGCCTGCTCGAGCTCGCGCGCGATCGATTCGGTGCCGAGCCCGGCATGAGCGCCCTCGTCCCACTCGATCTCGAGCGCCGCCAGAGCCTTTCTCGCGGCGCCCATATGGTCGGCCACCACTGCGACGGCGTCGTCGAGCCGGACGATCTGGCGCACGCCTTTGACGGATTTCGCCGCGGTGTCGTCCAGGCTCTTCACGCGTCCACCGAATACCGGCGATTGCGCAAGCGTTGCAATCTTCACGCCGGGCGGACGAGCGTCGATGCCATAGACCGCCGTTCCGTTGACCTTCGCGGGCGCATCCAGCCGCTTGACCCGCGTACCCACCAGCTTGAATTCTTCCGGCGACTTCAGCGCGACGTTTTCAGGGACGGGCATCCGGCTCGCATCGGCTGCAAGCTCGCCATAGGTCAGGCGTCGGCTCGTCGGCACGTGGATCACCTCGCCGTCCTGGGTGCGACAGGAGCTCGCATCGACACCCCAACGCTTGGCCGCCGCGCCAAGCAGCATGATCCTGGCGGCCGCCCCGGCCTCGCGCAGCGGCTTCCACGCGCCGCGCATCGCGTTGGAGTTCCCGGTCGCCTGCACGCCCAGCAGCGGATTGGCGTAGAGCTTCTCGTTCGGCGGCGCATGCTCGAGCCGCACCTGACTCAGGCTCACATCGAGCTCCTCCGCGATCAGCATCGGGATCGAGGTGTAGGTGCCCTGCCCCATCTCGACATAGGGCATGATCAGTACGACCTGGCCGTCGCCGCCGATGCGAATGAACGCGTTCGTCGCGAAGCTCTCGGATTGAGCTGCATCACTTCGTCCGAGAGGCAGGCCCAGGCCCAGCATCAGCCCCCCGCCCACCGCCGCGCCCGCGGTCAGGAAGCAGCGCCGCGACAGGTCCGCATTGGAGCTCTCAGGCGCGGTGCGATCGACGATCACGGTCAACCTCCTTTCGCGCTCGTCTGCGCGGCGAGCTTGATCGCCTCGCGGATGCGCATGTAGGTCCCGCACCGGCATATGTTCCCGCTCATCGCGTCGTCGATATCGGCATCCGTGGGATGGGGGTTGCTCGCCAGCAGCGCCGAGGCCGACATGATCTGCCCGGATTGACAGTATCCGCACTGGACGACCTCGCGCTCGAGCCAAGCCTTCTGGATCTTCGCACCCGCCGGCGTCGCGCCGATCGCCTCGATCGTCGTGACCCGCGAAGTGCCGATGCTGTCGATCGTCGTGATGCAGGAGCGCGTCGCGACACCGTCGATGTGCACGGTGCAGGCGCCGCAGAGCGCCATGCCGCAGCCGAACTTCGTGCCGGTCATGCCGAGAACGTCGCGCAGCACCCAGAGAAGCGGCGTGTCGCCGTCGACGTCCACGCTATGGACCTTCCCGTTGATCTCGAGGGCGAAGGGCATGGCTGATACCTCCGGTACGGTGGAAACGCGGCGGCCTCACGCGTCGTCCGGTTGACTTGCCTCGAGGAGGAACCAGGCGCGCCCCTCGGCCTCGTCGATCCAGACCTCGAGCAAGCTCGCGGTTGCGATGTCTCCGTGCTCGTCGCAAAGCCCGTGCGCCTCGCGCAGCCGCACCGCCAACCGCTGGTTGTCGCCGCGCAGCTCCGCAAGCATCTCCGCGGGGGCGACATAGTCGGAGTCGTTGTCCACGACCCGCTGCAGACGCTTGACGTGACCGATGGATCGCACCGTCTTCCCTCCGAGCTTCCGCACGCGCTCGGCGATGACGTCGGTGGTCGCGAAGAGTTGGCTCGCCTGGTCGTCCAGCAGCAAGTGATAGTCGCGGAAATGCGGACCGAAGACGTGCCAATGGAAGTTCTTCGTCTTCATGTGCAGAGCGAAGACGTCGGCGAGCAGCGCGTTGAGCGCGGCGGAAATATCGTGCACGGCATTCGAGCCGAGGCCCGCTGCTCCGGCGCCCGTGCCCATGGCAGTGGGTTGCATGCTTGCAGTCGTCATCTGGGTTCTCGTCCTCCGAATGGCCGCAATCGCGTCAGCAAGGCTGCGCTACCTGCCCAGGATAGGATTCCGATGGCTGGATGGCTTTCCCGGACGCACGACGTGTTCCGAAATCGCACGGCGTCCCGGCGTCCTGAGCCTGGCGCCAGGCACGCGGCGGCAGGCCGACCATCCGCGTAAAGACGCTGGTGAAGTGGGATTGGGTCTGGAAGCCGACCGAGAGCGCGACTTCCACCAGCGACATGGTGGTCCCCGCAAGCTTCTCCTGAGCGCGCTCGATCCGCCGGCGGAGCAGGTACTCGTGCGGCCGCAGACCCGTCGCAGCCTTGAACTGCGCGGCAAAATGCATGCGCGTGAGCCCCGCCGCCAACGCGATGTCGGCGAGGCTCACGGACTCGGCGAGACTGGCCTCGATGTACTCGATCGCCCGCTTCAGCCGCCATTTGGCGAGCTCGGCGACCTTCGGCCGCTCGGGGGCCTCCGCCTGGCTCAGGCCGAGAAGCCGCGCGACAATGGCGATGCCGACGCTGTCGGCGTAGAGCCGCGCGTAGGAGCCCTCGATCCTCTCCGAGGCGAGCAGCGCCCGCGCAAGACGCTCGACCATCGCATCGCGCATGAGCGTCGGCTGGGGATGGAAGGGAGCGGGCTCGCGCTCGGAGAGGTCGCGGCCGATCTCCGCAATGGCTCGATCGGGCACGTGCAGGTGAAGCACGTCGCAGGGTCCGCGAAAAACGCAGCGCGTCGGCGCCCCAGGTTCCGTCACGTGGAGCGCGCCGGGCGTGATGACGCCGTCGTGCACCGTCCTGCCGGAAACCGAGAACGAGACATTCTCATTGCGCAAGACGATCGCCACGATGTGGCTGTCTTCGGGCGTTTCGGCACTGACCTCCCGGACGCCGTACTGGAGGGACCGCCAGCGGGTTGCGACCACTCTCGGCGCGGCAGCGCCGGACCCGACCGCGCGGGGCTTCCAGCGCCACTGCCGCTCGTCGTCGATGAAGCCGGGATCGAGTTTCCGGCCGGGCCTTCTGCCGATGGGGGGTGCGCCGGTCGCACTGTCGAGGACACTCCGGGTTTCCGCAGGCGTCATGGGTCACCTCCGTCAGGGAGCCTATGCGCCGCGGCCTGCTGATTCCTTGGGGCCGTCCTGAATAATTCTGAAGGGACCCGCCCTATATAGGTCGAGGCACCCGCAGCCACGCCGAATCTCCGGGTCTGCGACGCCGTTACTCGAGCGTTCAAATACTCGTGATGCGCCGGTCGCTCTCATTGCCGGCACGTCCGCCAGTTGTGCGGCTCAGGACAGACGATCCGATCCGGCGATACACCGCGTCGGCGATATGCAGACGCTCTTGGTCAACTGTCCTATAATGCCGGGGACCGCCGAAAGAGGGGTGCCTGATGAACCCGCGGGATCAGCATCCCGGTGTGACGTCCCCAGCGGTATCCGTCGGCAGCGGGCCGCAGGATCGGCACCGCGTCTACGTTTTCGGAGCTTGGGAAATCGACTGCGCCCGCCGCGAGCTCAGAGCGAACGGTACCTCCGTCCCGTTAGGCAGCCGCGCCTTCGAAATCATCCAGGCGCTGGTCCAGTCGTCCGGAGAGCTCGTCACCAAGGAAGACTTGATGGCGCGCGTGTGGTCGAACGCGATCGTCGAGGACAACACGCTTCAGGTCCACATTTCCGCGATCCGCAAGGCGCTCGGCACCGATCGCGCCATGCTGAGGACCGTCTCAGGGCGCGGTTATCGCCTTCTGGGATCCTGGACCATCCAGCAGGGCAGCGGCTCCGGGGAGCTTGAGGCTCCGCAGCGCCAGCGCACGAGCGACCATGCCTTTCGGACGAATGTTCCGGTGGCGGCGTCGGCGCTCATCGGCCGAGAAACCGCCGTACAGCATCTGCGAGACCTTCTGTCGGCCTACCGCGTCGTGACGCTCGCCGGACCCGGCGGAATCGGGAAGACGGTGCTAGCCGCCGAAGTGGCGCGCACGCTCTTCCGAGCGCTCGACCGCGACGTCCTGTTCGTGGAGCTGATCTCCGTGGCCGATCCCAACCTGGTGCCCTCCGCGGTCGCGGGCGTGCTTGGCCTTCAATTGGGTGGCGACCTGATTTCGCCGGAGCCTGCCGCACGGGCCATCGGAGCGAGGAAGCTCCTCCTCGTCCTCGACAATTGCGAGCACGTGGTCGACGCCGCCGCGACGATGGCCGAGACTCTCGTGCGCTCTTGTCCGCACGTGACGATCCTCGCGACCAGCCGAGAGGTCCTGCGCATCGAGGGCGAGTACGTCTATCACGTCCCCGCCCTCGAAGTGCCGTCTCCGCAGGAGACGGAGCCGGAGCACGTCCTTGGCCAGAGCGCCGTGCAGCTTCTGGTCGCGAGGATCGCGGCTTTGCGCTCCGACTTCGCGCCGGAGAGCGGGAACCTCGACGCCGTCGGCGAAATCTGCAGACACCTGGACGGCATTCCGCTCGCAATCGAGTTCGCCGCGGCTCGCTCCGCGGCGCTAGGAGTCAGGCAGGTGGCGGCACGCCTCCACGATCGGTTCGGCCTGCTGACGGGCGGTCGCCGCACGGCGTTGCCGAGGCATCAGACGCTGCGCGCCACGCTGGATTGGAGCTATGAGCTCCTGCCCGAGAGCGAGCGCCGGCTGCTGTGCCAAGTGGCGATTTTTCCCACCGCATTCACCCTGGAGGCCGCGACCACGGTCGCAAACGCCACTGCCTCGACGGTCGCGGACGGCATATCGAGTCTCGTCTCGAAATCGCTCCTGACCTTGGACGGTCCAGTACCCCGCCGCCGCTGGCGCCTGCTCGAGACCATACGTGCCTATGCGCATGAGAAGCTCTTGGCAGGCGGCGAGTTTCCGGCGATAGCGCGGCGCCACGCTCGGCACTACCGAGCGCGCCTTCGAGAGATCGAGGCACAGTGGAGAGAGGGTCGAAGCGAGGATCCCGCCGAGATCGCCGAGGTGGTCGCCAATACCCGCGCAGCGCTGGACTGGGCCTTTTCCACGGCAGGCGATGAACAGAAGGGAGTGAAGCTGACGGTCGCCTCCGTGTCCCTTTGGCTGCGGCTCTCGCTACTGGGCGAATGCCGCGAGAGAGCGGAAAGAGCTCTGGGCACGATCGAGCGTAGTGCGGATCCCGAGCCGGGAACCGAGATGCTGCTGCGGGCGGCGCTCGGCATGGCCCTCATGTATACACGCGGACCGGTCGGCGAGGCCGAGGCGATCTGGGCGCGCGTCCTCGAGCTCGCCGAGCGTATCGGGCACACCGGCTATCAGTTGCGGGCGCTTTATGGGCTTTGGCTGTATAGGTTCCTGGTCTGCGAGTTTCGCTCTGCGCTCGAGCTTTCGGAGAGGTTCCGGAGCGTTGCGGCGAGCAGCGAAAGTCAGGCCGATATCCCCACGGCCGATCGCATGGCGACGATAACGCTGCATTTTCTCGGCGATCAGGCCGGCGCCTGCGCCTATGCGGATAGGGCTTTGGGAGCTTCGGTCCTGGGAAACCGGAATTTTCGCACGATCCACTACGGCACCGATCAACGAGTGGGACCGCAGGTCTTCTTGGCGCGGGCGCTCTGGCTGCGCGGCCTGCCGGATCAGGCGCTCGCGACCATCGCGGCCGCCGTCGAGGAGGCGGCGAGGATCGATCATGCGAATTCGACGTGCATCGCGCTCGCGGATGGTGCCTGCCTGCTCTCCATCCTGGTAGACGACGGCGACAAGGCCGAGCGTTTTGCCTCGATGCTCACCGAATGCGCGGAAACGCACGCGCTCGGCGTCTGGCGCACTTACGCGCTCGCCGTTCGCGGCCGGCTGCTCATCGAGCGCGACGCCGATGAAGGGGCGAGGCGCCTTTGCTCGGCGCTCGCCGAGCTGCAGCAGACGCCCTACGACGTGCGCTTCCAGCTCTATTGCGCATGGCTGGCGGAGGCGCTTGCTGCCGCCGGACGGCCCGCCGAGGCCCTCGAGGCCGTCGGCGATGCGCTTCGGCGCGCGGAGCGCACGGACGAGCGCTGGTACTTCCCGGAATTGCTGCGTATCCGCGGCAACGCGCTGATTCTAGAGGGCCGCCCCCATGCAGCCGAGGCCGCAAGCGAGTGCTTCTCGCAATCCCTGCAATGGGCGCAAAAGCAAAGGGCCCTCTCCTGGGAGCTGAGGACGACCATCGATGTCGCGCGATTGCGGCTCGGCGACATGAGCAAAGCTCTCGCGCGCGGCCAATTGCATGCCGTCTACGGCCGATTCAGCGAAGGCTTCAAAACCGGCGACCTCCTCACGGCCGAGGGCCTATCGGCGGAGCTCGCGACCTGACCGCCTCCCCTCGCTTCCGTTGCCTCCTCCGGATTTGTCCAGCTCTATCCCTTCATCGGCGGGATCGCGGTGCTGCAAGGGCCAGGCGCTCCGGGATCGTGCGAGTCCGCTATCGCTGTTTCCGGTCCGAGAGATGGGCGATCCGCGGGGGTAAGCTTGCACCGCGGCCTGCGAGAGCGAGCGCGAGGAGATCCGTCAGGCGCTCGACGGCTGGAGAACTCACAGCGGCGGACTGCGCTCACGGGCTATTGCAGCTTCCGGAGTGAAGGGGCGCGAATTTCACTACCGTGCGATTTCGAAATGGATCAAGCGAACTCGGAAGATCGCTCGGCACCCGCGGGTCAAGAATGCACGCACGTCCTCAAGCTGCCTGCTCGCCCGACGAGCAGCATCGAGCCGGTCGGCAAAGTGAATACCCGAGCGCAAGGGGGCGCCCGGGCGATTGCGCGGCCATGGACCTTCGAAGATCCGGCACCCCCTCCCTGAACCTGGTCAAGGAGCGAGACACATGGGCGTGATCACCACGAAAGACGGCACCGAAATCTTCTACAAGGATTGGGGCACCGGCCAGCCCATTGTATTCCATCACGGATGGCCTTTGAGTGCCGACGAGTGGGACGGCCAGATGATGTTCTTCCGGACGCGCGGCTATCGCGTCATCGCACACGACCGGCGCGGGCACGGCCGCTCCACGCAGACGGACGGCGGCAACGACATGGATACCTATGCCGCGGACGTCGCGGCGCTGGCCGAAGCGCTCGATCTCAGGAGCGCGATCCACGTCGGTCACTCCACGGGCGGCGGCGAGGTCGCGCGCTACGTCGCGCGGCATGGGCGAGGTCGGGTCGCAAAAGCCGCGCTGATCAGCGCGGTGCCGCCGATCATGGTGAAGACGACCGCCAATCCCGGCGGTGCGCCCAAGGAGGTATTCGACGGACTCCAGGCGCAGCTCGCCGCCAACCGCGCGCAATTCTATTACGACATAGCGGCGGGGCCCTTCTATGGCTACAACCGACCCGGCGCAAAGGTCTCGCAAGGCACGATCATGAACTGGTGGCGGCAGGGCATGATGGGCGGCGCCAAAGCTCATTACGACTGCATCGTGGCTTTCTCTCAGACCGACTTCACCGAGGACCTCAAGCAGATCGAGGTCCAGACCCTCGTGATGCACGGCGACGACGATCAGGTCGTGCCCTACGCCGATTCCGGGCCGCTATCGGCCAAGCTCCTCCGGCACGGCACCTTGAGAACCTACAAGGGCTTCCCGCACGGCATGCCGACCGCCCATGCCGACGTGATCAACGCCGACCTGCTCGATTTCATCAGGGCTTGAACGAGGAGGTCTCCTTCCCATTTCTTGGGCCGGTCGACAGATTCTGCTCAATCCCGAAGGAGTTCTAGGGGCTCCGGTCGGCTTCAATGCGGCAACCGAAGACCCTCTCGAATCCTCGCTGAGAAGTTAGGATCGGTGTCGGCCTGCGCCGCCCGATCATGAATGCGGGAGAGCTCGCGAAGCTTCTCGAAGGGCATGCTCGTATCGATGCCGCCGACATCGTAGGCGTAGTCCGGCAGATATCCGGAGAGAACGATCCGGATATCCAGTGGCAGGCCCGGATGAATGGCCCTCACCATGTCGAACACCAGCGTCGTGCAATTGGAGGTGAGCGTGTTGTAAAAGCGCGGCCTGCGCGCGAGGTCGTTCGCTTCCCGGAGGTACCGGCGCAACAGCCGCTGCACATTCTCGGGCGTCATCCTGAGGCGATAGATGCGGACGTCCTCGCCTCGAACGTTGCTGCGCAAGCGCACGACATCGCGCTCGTCCGCAGCGATGATCGCCAGCTCGTATTGCTTGAAGAACCCCGCAATCGGCGAGAAGCTCTCTTGGCTTTCCTTGCGAATCTCGATGGAGAACGCGAGCCTGGCGGCGTCGCTGAATCCGAAACTGACGATCGTGTGCGCGATGGCTTCGCCCATCCAATATGACACGATCAGATCGGCGTCGGTGACGTGGGACAGCGCATAGGCTCTCTGCTCCCAGATCGGATCGAAGTCGGTTTCGCTGCGCCAGGCGAAGTTCCGGACGTTGCTGACCAGCACGCGGTCGCCGTCGATGGTCGCAGTGACGGTGCGGGCCACATCCGGAGCCCAGTGCCGATCCCTTTCCGGCGATATCGTCGCCCACCACGCGAGAAAGACCGCGACGAAGGCGGAATAAAGTCCGATACCGAGCCAGCGCCTCCGCGTCGCGAGGCTCGCGACAGTCACAAGCACGAAAGCGGCCGCCGCTCCCGTGAGGAGGCTGCGTAGGAGCTCCTCGCCTTTGTACTCGTACCAGACCGCCATCGAGCACCAGGCGCCGATCGCGAGTATCGCCGCCACGAGGAGGAAGAAGCCGGTCCAGCGAGCGAGACGCAAGAATCTCATTGGCCGCCGGTCTGGCCCTTACCCGAAGACCCCGCCGTCGAGGCGCCCGCGTCGTACGCTTGGCTGCTCGGGGTCACGAATTGAGGAGCGGGTATTCGCCGATCCACAGCAGCGATGGTAACGCATCCCCTAGGACACGCCGCCGCCAAATGGAGAAGCAAAATGCGGCGCACCTCGCGCACCGTCCGCGGATCCGACTGCACGGAGTGCCCCGAGCGGATCACCAGCTCGGATCGAGCCTTCGGGATGTGCGCGCTCTGATAGCTCACGACGCCGTCGTCCCCGGTCTCGACCGGGCCGTCGCCCTCGACGGCAATGATCGAATGAGCGGCCACGCCCGGAGATACGGGAATTGCAGCAAAGGTCTGCAAGAACGGGTTCCCGGGCGACATGCTCCACACGCTGCTGCTGAAGGGCGGCTCGCCGGAATGAATTCTCAGGTCGTCGGGATTGTCCTCGGTCAGGTCGCGCAACGCCGTCAGAATGCTCGTCGCGGGGGTGACGAAGCGGGCGAGGAGCTGACCGATCGTATTCTCGGCGACGAAGCTGCCGTGGTGCGGCGTCGCGATGAAAATCACGCTCCGCACCTCCGGCAACGGCTTGACGAACAGTACGCGGCGGAGCGTGCTCTTCGTTTCCGGCGACAGATGCAGCTCCTCCGGCGGCTTTTCGCTTAGGGTGTCCCAGAGACGGGAGCCGCTGTCGATCGTCACCCACTTGGCCAGGAGGCCCCCTTGGCTATGACCGATCAGGACGATCTGCTGCAGCGCCGGGTCCTTGCCTTTCGGATCGAGCGTGTGAACGGCGTCCTCGATCGCCTGTCGCAATTGCGCGGCGGAAAACGCCGTCGGATTTCCGGTCGCGTAGGAGAACGACCAGAATTGATATCCCTCCCGGATCACCGGGTCGCTCTGGAGGTCGTTGATCAGGTTGGCCCAGCGGCCCGGGCTCGAGCCCGTGCCGTGGATGAACACCACGGGGATTTGGCCCGCGCGGTAGGGCTCGAGCCCCACGAGCCGCGCCTCGGTTCGATGGAAGAAGTCGCCGTCAAAGAAGCCGGAGACCTCGCTCTCCCACACCGTTGGATCGCCGAGGCTGAAGGCGAAGGCCGCGCTCATGTCGGCCTCCAGCGGCACCGGTTGCCCGCCGATCGTCACGTCGCTGGGCTCGAAGGCCGGATGCACTTCGATGCTGCCGCTGAGGCGTCCCTGGGCAAGGTCCCGCATGGGGACGTTCATGAGGAGGACCGCGGTGACCGGGACCTTCACATTCGACTCGACTTGGAATCCCGTTTCCGGATTTTTCGGCGTGGCATCGGCCGCGAGCGGAGCCCCGATCCCTGGGCGCCGATAGCGAAATTGCAGCCCCTCTATTCGCAGCTCGTCCTCGGGCGTGAAGTTAGAGAGCACCTGATCGCCCCAGCGCGCGCCCGCGGGATCGAAGGCGATGTCGATGCTGCCGAACGGCAGCTCGAACCGACCCGAGCGCAGCTCGACCCGCGCGCGGTCATCGGACGCGAAGGCCGAGGCGAGGCTGCGATCATATATGTCGCAGGCGGTGCGGAATCGCGGATCGAAGCCGCTCGGCCGCTGCCTCGGATCCTCGGGGAACAGGAATGCATAGGCGTAGATGGCGGCTGCCAGGAAATAGGCGCGCTTCCCCGTCGCCTGGGCATGAAGAAACGCCATTTCCGCAAGGGCGTAGAGCGCGTCAGGGTCGGCGCTCCCCGCCGTGACGGCGCCATGCAAGCTGGCGATCGCTCCTTCCGGGTCTGCCGCGAAGCGCTCCGACAGGTCCTCGCGATGAAGCACGATCCGAGTGGGCTCGGCGAGGCGACCGGTCGAGATCACGTTGCTGCCGAGCTCGCGGTCGACCTCGCGCGGATTCACCCGCTCCACTTGAATGGGAGGCGCGCAGGCAGCCAACAGCAGCATCAGACCCGCGGAGATGCCCAGCATCGAGTGGTACCGTGAAATGCGTCCGCTTACCGGCCCCATCATCGTAACCTCCGCCAACGCGTCGCGGGCCTCCCCAGAATGCCATTCCTCCTGCCGAGCTCGGGCCG
>Ga0335085_10004991_pt1 | contig 21644 bp, 24 predicted proteins | sample Lox_Sample_45_FD_206712 | JGI IMG/M metagenome (GOLD analysis project Ga0335085, IMG submission 206712) | Soil microbial communities from Loxahatchee National Wildlife Refuge, Florida, United States - Lox_Sample_4.5 | ecosystem: Environmental > Terrestrial > Soil > Wetlands | place: USA...
AAACTACACGGAAAGGCTACATTTCCGTCTTCTCGGGATGTAGCGCAGCCTGGTAGCGCACCTGCTTCGGGAGCAGGGGGCCGCTGGTTCAAATCCAGTCATCCCGACCAGAAATTTCAAGGGTTTAGCAAGTTATGCTAAGCCCCTTTTCTTTTCAATGGTAAAATTGTTGCCGTTTTGTTGCCCTCTTTCAACCTACTATAGTCAATTACGTAGATCCCGGCCCAGTCGATCCCAGTCTTTCATAACTCCGCCTCCATAGATGCCTTCTTCTCGTCCTCCGCAGCCATCTTGTCCGCGGCTGCCAGCGCCAACTCGAGTATGATTTCCTTCCTGCGATACTTCTCCTCTTCGGTCATCGGCTTTTCTGCCAAGTAATCTCTGCAGCAGCAACCTCAAGAAATATTTTTCCCGATTCATTGGATGCATTTTCAGTATCACATTGTGCTGCGGCCTTTAAATACCAGGAGGGCCATTGGTGGAAACTGAAATCCTGTGTCTATCGATCTGGCTGGCATTTGGAAGACTAGGCCTCGTGGCCTGGCCGGAGCATTCGGAGTGCTTCTTTGTGGATGACCCTGAGACGTTCAAGTCGGTATGGGGATGGGATATTCCGGAGGGCACATCATTTTATGGCGGCGCCTTTTATAATCCGGCAACATTTCCAAGAATAAAAAGTACGACAGGATGGTTAAAATACCTGATGGCCGCTCCCCTTTGTATCAAGTGTTCACGATTAGGCTTGAACCATACTTGTGAGGCATTTCCATCGGGGATTCCTGATGAAATCTTCCTAGGGGCTTTCGACCACCGAATGCCATATGTAGGCGATAATGGGATCAGATTCCAAAATCAAGACGGAACGAATGGGAGGAGGCATCATGAAGTTAGCAGAGGCATTGATACAGAGGGCAAAATGTCAGGAACGGATAGCTCAGATTAAGGACCGGCTCATTGCGTCGGCCAAGATTCAAGAGGGGGATACTCCTCCTGAACTTCCGACCGAACTGTTTGCAGAGCTGGACCAGTTGTGTGCTGAACAAGAAAGACTCATGCAGCAGATAAATCGGACGAACACCCTGACCGAATTCGAGGCTGGCAAATCGATATCCGATGCTCTTGCCACTAGGGATATGCTGAAAATTCGACAGAGCATCAACCGCCAGGTGGCACGGGCCGGAGTTATCGAGCAGAGTCGGTACAGTCGCTCTGAAATCCGATTTGTCAGTACCGTCGAGATTGCGTCGCTGCTCAAACAGGCGGATGATATGAGCAAATGGTATCGGGATCTCGATATTCGGATTCAGTGCCTCAATTGGACTACTGACCTAGTCGAATGAACTTAGCTGGTAACCAACTGAACAGAGGCGAGCACAAAAAAAACAATGCGTCTGGCGCATGTCTCTACCGCAGGCTTACTCCGGCTGTCGTGAAGATAAGCTCACACGCCTTCGGACATGATTATGTCCATAACCGCTTGGGCAAGCTGATACCAATAGTGGTTAAAAATCATGCCCTGCATTGTTACAAGCGCACGGTTATGCCTTACGGGGCTTTAAAGTAATTACCATGTGCTGATCTGTTTATTATGGTGAGGGTGGGATCGGGGAGCTAAGGAAATGATCATCGGCAAGTATTTTGACGGCGACACTGACGAGGATCTGAAGATGTACCAGCATGGGTGTTACTATGACATGTTATGTCACTGGATCAATCTGGCGGGGGTGCGTCGCCTGCAGTATAGGGATGTGCCGGAATGGTGGGAGGTAATCAGACAGTGGGAAGAGTTCCGGCAAGAAGGGGTATTCGACCACCGCTGCATTCAGCCCCATCATGATCTAATCGCGGCAAACTACCGAATGGCACAGGACGCACCCATGCGCATCAGGGGTAAGGGGGGATGGTCTATTTTCTTTGACCAGGAGGCAACCAAACTGATGAACGATCCGGAACTGCTCCGGCTCTTCATGACTGCTTTGGCCTTTGCCAACACACCAGTCGGGTATGATGCTGAGGATTTGCTGTTGCATACAATGAAGAGGGTGTATGGTATGGAAACGTATCTGACACGAGAGCAGTCGTTAAATACGGGAGGACAGAATGAAGCCTGAGAAGATCGTAGAGGTTGGAGCAGATGGGGGCAGCATTTCTCTTTTTGGCTGGCAGGATGATAAAAGTGAATGGCATTTCCTGAGAGAGACGGATGAACGGACCTTGATGGGAATGATGCCGGAAGAGGATAGGAATAGCTGCACATCTGAAAGCGTTGTAGGCTGGGATGAAGGGCTAAAACTGCTGAACAGATATCCTTGGCTATTCTTATATCCTCTGTATGTCCATCCCGACTTTGGCAAGCTGGTCCTGCAGGAAGTATATACAGCCCGTGAGAAAAATGATGGCGAGTTCGTTGATCTAACCGAATGGGAGATGGTCTGTTTTGGCAAGTCCCACTTCCGGTATCCACGGGTTTCCGGAAATGATTAAGAAAAATGCTGTGCGACATTTCTTCGTTCCCATCACTGTTGGAACCATGCTGGCAATATTTGCCAGCATCCGATTCCTGGACAGGCAGCTTGCCTTGGCAGTCATGGGCTTTCTCAAAGCCAGCCGCTTTCTGCACACCGCCACGGCAAACATCCCCGACATTTTGTTCCTGTTTGTGTGCGTCAGCACTTCAGCCATGTGGCTGGACTACTTTTATCTCTCGCGCCACAAGGGTCGCGCCGATCAACTGCGGCTGCTGCAGCTCGGTGCCAATGCCGTTCCCGCGGCTTACCTGGTCAAAGAGGTTCTCCAGTTTGTCTTTGGCCGGACCAATACCCGGGCGTGGCTGGTCACCGGCGCACCAGACCAGGTTAATTGGTTCCATGGCGGAGGAGTCGGCGGCTTTCCTTCCGGACATATGACCGTCTTTACCGCCTTTGCCGTCGCCTTCTGCTCCGTTTACCCGTGCTACCGCCGGCTGGCGGTGTTAGGACTTGCTGTTCTCGGGGCCGCACTGATCATTACCGATTACCACTTTCTGAGCGACGTCATCGCCGGCGCATATGTCGGCCTGCTGGTGACCCATACTATACTGTATTCCCTGCAGCGATTCGGGTTCAGGCTTTGGCTTACGCGATAAGACGAGGCACAGTCCACTTGAGTTAACAGGCCTTCCCTCGCATAGCTCCACGCAATTACCAGTCAGAGTAATTTTTGAAATCCTCCTAGGTGAAGCCGGTGGTCCGCACAACATGCCTGGTATGCGTGCCTGATAATGGTCGGCGGCATGCTCATCGGCACCTTGTTCATTCTTTCCGTCATTCCCTCAAAAGGTCGAAGGCCTGCTAGTGCATTTCTCGCCAATCAAGTTCGGTGGTTATGGCGATGGCGGCCCTAAGTGAGCGGTAAATCGGGCATTTTTCGGCGTGAAGTGCATACGCTCGGTCTACCTTCTCTTTGTCCTCGGCATGGGTAGACAGATGGTAAATTACGTGTATCCGCTTGATAACGAGAACATTATCTTCGAGTTCGACTTCTCCTCTTGCATCAGATACCACATCTTCCGAACCGAGCCTCACACTGCGGGCATTCAGCGTACCGCCGAATGTTCCTGTCAGTCAGCCGGCAGCAGCAGCTACAATGTAATCAAGGGTGGTGGCATGTGGTGCGGAAACATCTGAATTAATCCCATAATGTGTGGCGACTGCTCCATGGACACCGAACAGGACCGGCTCCGGTTCGGCAGGCAGAAAAGCGCGGCGCAACGGCCCTTTAACCCGCTCAATCCGTACCTCAGAAACATAGGCTACTGATGGCATGTTTAACTCCTTTCTGTGCCTGTTCGGCATTGATGCCGAATTACAAATCGTTACAACATTGTCGCTAGGCTTCACAAAGTTGAAACGTCAGATGCAAAAACATTTGGTTCATTCCGGCAAAGACCATTAGAGGGTTATCCTTTAGATGAACATACAAAGGCTTCTTGGCATTACCTTCCTGCACCCATTCAAAAAAGCCGGAAGATGGAGCAAGACACCGCCGGTATTTGATGGCATTCCGGAATGACGGTTTCTCTGCAACTGTCTCAGACCTGGCATTAATCATGTGATTACTAACTGATTTATCTTTGGCCCATGATGGTATCAGACCCCAGAGCAACATATCGAACCGGTTCTGGCCATCTCCATTTTGGCGAATGACGGCTATATTCTGACTCGGGGCAATATTATACCTGGCTGGGAATACCGGTATCTCGACAAGTCCGAAAATCTCGGCAAGAAGTTCCGGAGAGATTTGTAGGGTAAATCGTCCGCACATATATCTTCCCAGGAGATAAAAAAAAGCCGCATCCGAAGATGCGGCTAATTGAATTGTATTAAGGGCTAAATTACTTGCCAGCCGGAGCAGCAGGGGCAGCCGGAGCGGCCATAGGAGCTTCTTCTTTGGTTTCTTTCTTGGCTTTCTTGGCTTTCTTGGCTTTCTTCTTTTTCTTCATGGGCTTCGCTTCTTCTTTCTTCATTTCACCGGCGGCAGGAGCAGCAGCAGGAGCAGCAGGAGCCATGGGCTCGGCAGCGAACACCATGCTGGCAAAAGAAACGGCGACGAGGGCAGCTACGAGGGTGGACAGGACTTTTTTCATTTTATTATCCTCCGTAGGAAAATTGTAATCTGTATTCTATACAGCATAGGACATGCCATGTTATCTGTACCAGATAACATACTGAACTTGCACAGTATTGCTGAAGGGAAGAAAGTGAATTAAATGCAAGGCCACCTGAAATGATCTAAACAGTGCCGCATTTGAGGTATTAGGCTGGCGTGTCGCGGTATCCATTTTGATTGGCCTGATCAATCTCCTGCGGTTGCGTTTAAATTGAGTCAATTCGCAAAAAAGCTCATTGCAACCGAAAAAAGTCATGGTATCTGTATCTAAGACCTTTCAACCTGTACATCGCAAACCGTTTGCCTTCTTCGGGATAATTGTATGGCTTGCTCGAACCCCGCTACATCCGAGGGTAATCAGTATTACCGGCACTCGTTGCCTGTGCGCATCATGCACTGGATAAACGTCATTTTACTTACCATACTGCTGATGAGTGGTCTCAATATTTTCAATGCCCATCCGGCGCTCTACTGGGGTGAGCAGTCCTATAGCGGTGTGCCACCTATTCTGGAGCTGAAGAGTAGAGAAACTGATGAAGGCGAAGTCCATGGTGTCACCCGTATCTTTGGCCACGCATTCGGTACTACCGGATTCCTTGGGGCTTCCAGCAACGAGGAGGGTGATTTAGTAGGACGCGGATTCCCGTCATGGCTTACGATACCCGGCAATCAATGGCTCGCAATGGCGCGGCGCTGGCACTTTTTTTTCGCCTGGTTGCTAGCGGTCAACGGAATTGGCTTTCTGACCTACTCCATTGCAAGCGGGCATCTGCATCGTGATCTTCTCCCTACCATGCAGGATTGGCGTTCGATAGGGAGATCGACCGTCGATCACCTGCTATTTCGACGCCCGACAGGTGAGGCGGCCAAATACTACAACGTCCTGCAAAAATTCGCCTACCTGACAGTGATCTTTGTGCTCCTCCCCTTGGTCGTCCTGATGGGGCTTGGCATGTCGCCCGCGCTTGACGCACTGTTCACTGGCTGGGTCGGTATCTTCGGCGGAAGACAATCGGTGCGAACGTTCCATTTCGTCGTCGCCTGGGCACTGGTGCTGTTCACGGTCATTCATGTGTTCGAGGTCATCGTCAACGGCTTCTGGAACAACCTTCGCTCCATGATTACGGGAAACTTCAGAATCAAATCGGAGGCGAATCATGAGTGATGATACAAAGCTCACCCGGAGGAGTCTCCTGACACGCATGTTCGCCGGCGTATGCGCCGTGACGCTTGCCGGTTGCCAGAAACTTTCGGAATCCACCTGGTTCTCCAAAGTTCTCGGTGTCGGTGAAAAGGCGACTCGCAGAGTTCAAAAGCTGGTTCTCCCACGCAAGGCGATGGCACAGGAATTCCCGGAAGCCGACCTGTCACCGCAGTTCAGAAGCAATGGGACGGCAATGCCGCGCAATCCGGCATTCATGGCGATGGCGAAGAACGGCTTTGCGGACTATCGCCTCGCGGTAGAAGGGCTGGTCGAACACCCCGGAACTTTTTCGCTTGCTGACATCCGTGCGCTTCCTAGCCGCACGCAGATAACGCGGCATGATTGCGTGGAGGGGTGGAGCGCCATAGGCAGGTGGAAAGGGGCACGCCTAAGTGCGCTGCTCGAAGCAGTCCATTTAAAACCCAATGCCCGTTATGTCGTTTTCCACTGCGCGGACCCGATGGAGGAAGATGGAAGCTCCCCTTACTATGAGAGCATCGACCTGGACGACGCCTTCCACCCGCAGACGATACTCGCCTATGAGCTGAACGGCGAGTCACTCCCCGTCAAGAACGGCGCCCCACTCCGATTAAGGCTGGAGCGGCAACTCGGTTACAAAATGGCGAAATACGTCATGCGTCTTGAAGTCGTCGAGGATTTTTCCAGGATAGTCGGTGGGAAGGGGGGTTACTGGGAAGACCAAGGTTATGAGTGGTATGCGGGTATCTAAAGGGCCATTCTGCTCATCGTATTGACTATCTACTACCCGCTGTTCCATCTGCAGCAGACTTCGATAGCTCACTTACCTGAATCCAGCAACTTGGGCCTGATACATGGTAACTTGCACGAACCGAACAGCAAAGTCGTTCTGGCATTTGGTGCAGTTATGGAAGAAAGGCTTACCGCTGCGCCCCTTCTCCATGGGGATATCGTGCTTCTGGCTGCAGTAAGGGCAGTCGGCGGAGACCACCAATTGTGCTGCCTGCTTCCCTTCGTTTTTCCTGGAGGCTTTCGTTCTTTTCTGGGCAGGCTGTTGTGATTGGATGGGAGGGGCGCTCGGGGTGGGCTCTGCCGGTGTTAGTTCTGGCATGACAGATACCTCCTTTTCTTTTTTCACAGATGGTTTCTTGGTAATGGTGGGCTTTGCAGGTTTTTCCAGCTCCATGCTGGTTGACACCTCGGTTTGGGGAGGGTCACCCCGCAGAGCTTTCTTCCACGTAGCTGGCAATGTCGTCTGGGAATAGCGGAGCGGCCTGCCTCCCTTCATCAGGGCGGTGCCATTCCTGATGATATAAAACCTGTCTCGGTTACACGGCGAATTCTCGGTGCAATTGATCGAGCAAGGTTTCAATCCTCACCCGCCCTTGCGGGCGGGCGCTACAGTGGGGCAGTGGATTACCGTCCCCGGCGAGCAGTTTCAATCCTCACCCGCCCTTGCGGGCGGGCGCTGCGGCGATTCCCTACAGCCTGGCGTTCCAGCTGACGTTTCAATCCTCACCCGCCCTTGCGGGCGGGCGCTACACCATCGGACCAGCATGGCAGTGAGCCCGAGCCCGTTTCAATCCTCACCCGCCCTTGCGGGCGGGCGCTACTTAAGCGGGGGGCGCTTGCGCCACCCCAATTCGACGTTTCAATCCTCACCCGCCCTTGCGGGCGGGCGCTACCAGGGCATTGTAGGAGACATGGACGCCGGAGGAAGTTTCAATCCTCACCCGCCCTTGCGGGCGGGCGCTACAAAAGATCCGCCAGGCGCTCCAGGCCCGGGAAGACGTTTCAATCCTCACCCGCCCTTGCGGGCGGGCGCTACCCGGTTGGCCCGCTCCAGGATGGTCACGGAATTGTTTCAATCCTCACCCGCCCTTGCGGGCGGGCGCTACGAGGATGTCGAGCCGCATCGCCTTCGCCACGGTGTTTCAATCCTCACCCGCCCTTGCGGGCGGGCGCTACCACGGCGGCATACATCACCGGTTCCCCTACGCTGTTTCAATCCTCACCCGCCCTTGCGGGCGGGCGCTACACGCGGGGGGCGCTTGCGCCACCCCAATTCGGCGGTTTCAATCCTCACCCGCCCTTGCGGGCGGGCGCTACTCGCCACCGTAGCCAAGACTATCTATGACAATTTCGTTTCAATCCTCACCCGCCCTTGCGGGCGGGCGCTACGGACGGATTTCGATTACAAGAATAATTTTTTAAGAGTTTCAATCCTCACCCGCCCTTGCGGGCGGGCGCTACCAAGGTCCTGAGATGATTTCTCCAAGGACGCATGTTTCAATCCTCACCCGCCCTTGCGGGCGGGCGCTACGGTCCAAATCCCACCATTCATTACGCTGGTTCGGGTTTCAATCCTCACCCGCCCTTGCGGGCGGGCGCTACAGGACACCGCCGACCTACAACACGACCTGGCAGAGTTTCAATCCTCACCCGCCCTTGCGGGCGGGCGCTACTGGTGGCGCCTTCGAAGACCCGACCGTCCGCGAGTTTCAATCCTCACCCGCCCTTGCGGGCGGGCGCTACCCCGGAATACGGATCCTTGCTCCCCCTCTTTATCGGGTTTCAATCCTCACCCGCCCTTGCGGGCGGGCGCTACTCGGCAGTCCGCGGGATGGCCTGCCTCAACGAGTTTCAATCCTCACCCGCCCTTGCGGGCGGGCGCTACTCGGATGTCGGTTTCCGTGGAGATGATCATTTCGTTTCAATCCTCACCCGCCCTTGCGGGCGGGCGCTACATATGTAATCACGTTTTGTGACGTGTCATTTACGTTTCAATCCTCACCCGCCCTTGCGGGCGGGCGCTACGAAGCACGATATTGTGCAGGAAATACCCAAACATGTTTCAATCCTCACCCGCCCTTGCGGGCGGGCGCTACACCCGTTCAACTCAAAGTCCACCGTTTCAATGCTGTTTCAATCCTCACCCGCCCTTGCGGGCGGGCGCTACAAGCTCTCCACCAACACCGGCCGCATAAAGATCAAGGGGTTTCAATCCTCACCCGCCCTTGCGGGCGGGCGCTACCTTTCGAGTGCGCGATCATATTGAGGCTACAATGTGTTTCAATCCTCACCCGCCCTTGCGGGCGGGCGCTACGGTGGACGCCGACGGGGTGCTCATTTTTGCGGAAAGTTTCAATCCTCACCCGCCCTTGCGGGCGGGCGCTACATGCGAGATCTTGCAGACATATCGTATGTTCTCAAGTTTCAATCCTCACCCGCCCTTGCGGGCGGGCGCTACCCGTAAAACTGAGTATTACCATAATTCTGATTCTGTTTCAATCCTCACCCGCCCTTGCGGGCGGGCGCTACGCTCCAAACAGTTTGGTGTATGGTACTCCTCAACGTTTCAATCCTCACCCGCCCTTGCGGGCGGGCGCTACTAGTAATAATGTCGAAACAGCCATCATTGACGAACGTTTCAATCCTCACCCGCCCTTGCGGGCGGGCGCTACGCGGGATTTGGCGGATATCTCCTACGTTCTCAAGTTTCAATCCTCACCCGCCCTTGCGGGCGGGCGCTACTGTCCCCCTTCACAGGGTACAGTTTTCAACATATTACCTGTCCATTTTCGCGAACCGGGCCACATGTGCCCGAGTAAGACCATAAAACGTAATGACTACTTCCTCTCGGCACGTAAAGAGAGCCCACGTACGACATTCGCGAACCTCCCCTCACTTGCGCATGAGCACCCGATTCGCGGATCAGACGATCAGAGGTTCCTCATCAAAGAATACAGTCCTGGTCTGCCCATATGTTTCCACATGGTCATCCCTTGGCTCGGTCAGCCGGTAAAGACGCAAGTTGTCCTCTTCCTTCTGAATTTCCTTGAGAAGTTTGCGGCGCAGTTCTTCAAATTTTATCTCGTTCACCTGGCACTCAAACACTGATTTCTGTACCCGCTGGCCGAAGTTCTTGCAGACCTGAGCTACCCGTCGCAGTCGCTTGCGCCCTTTGGGTGTTTCGGTGTTGACATCATAGGCCACCACAATCCACATATCCGCCTCCTATGTGTAAAGAACCGGCGTATATTCATCCAGATCACCCCTCAGGTGCCGTGCAAGCAGCCGGGCTTGAACATGGGGAAGGAGGCCGAAGGAGACTTTTTCATCGAGAACGGGATGGTTAAATTCGTCCTGCTTCCGCTTCTGATAGGCAACCACCACCTCTTTGCGCCCGACGTCATTCAGGTAGGTGGCACCACCGGGGCGCACCTCAAAATGCTTCGCCGTCACCTGCTTGCGGTTGATGAGGGTCAGGGCCAGCCGGTCGGCCAGGACGGAGCGGAACTCCTCCATGAGATCGAGTCCCAACGACGGCCGCCCCGGCCGCAGGGCATGGAGAAACCCCATCTGCGAGTCGAGCCCCACCCCTTCCACGGCCGTGATGCAGTCATTGAGCAGCAGGGTGTAGAGGAACGACAAAAGGCCGTTCATAGGGTCAAGTGGTGGCCGGCGGCTTCTGCCGGTCATCCGGAAATCGCCCCGCTCCTCTGGCTTCACCATGGTGTCGAACACCGAAAAATACGCATGGGCCGACTCTCCCTCCAGCCCCCGGATGTGATCGATGTCGGCGTTCTGCCGGAGGTGGAAAAGAGCGTCCGCCAGGACGTCGGCAGCCTTCCGAAGCGCCCCGCTTTCTACAGGGTTCCCGGATTCCCGTGCCCCCCGCATGAGTATCTCACGGGAGTTCTTCATCTTACCCGCCACGATGTTTCGGGCAATGGCGGCTGCGCATGCGCCGTCCCGCACCGCTTCATACTGGGCCTGACGCAATAGCACGTTGCCGTGGGTCTTACCCGTAATCCGGCATTTGAAGCGGCCGTTCCAGTCGAGGATCACCACCGCCCGGCCGTCGTCCGCGCAACGCCCCATGATGAAGGGGGAGAGCATGACGTTGCCGAAGGTGACGATGGCTCCCAGATGATGCAGCGGCACCTGCATCTGGAGCTTTCCCTCCACCTCCACCTTGACCGTCTCGTGATCCAGGCAGACGTAGGCCCCCTGGGTCATGACGTAAAGAGTGTTCAAGAGTTGTTTCATGGTCCCCTCCCGAAAATCAATCCACCACAAATAACTGCTGTGCCGCCTTGCGGCTTCGCTCCTTCTCGCCTGTCACGTGCGGCAGGCATGATTCCTTGAGCGAGCAGTCGGTGCAGCGCTTGTCGTTCACCGGCGGCGGGACGTGGTTGTTTGCCAGCAACCCGTGCACAGCGGCGGCAGCCTCCTCCACCCGCAAGCGCATTGCCTCCGAAAAGACAACCTCCCTGCGTTCCCGCGAGCCGTGCCAGAAGAGAGCCCCTTTCTCCACCGGTACACCGAGCATCTCCTCAAGGCAGATGGCCTGGGCGCAGAGCTGCAGTTCCTCATGACGGCCCTTCCGGTGGCGACCCGACTTGTACTCCACTGGATAGGGGATGTCGCCGTGGAACTCCACCATGTCGGCCCTCCCCACCATGTTCAGGCGCCGCGACCAGATGGGCAAGGCCCGTTCATAGCGGACCCCCGCAAGCTCGTGGGACGATTCCACGTCCACGTTCTCGTGCACGTCGCGGCCGCGCATGGTGTAGAGGTTTTCGTGGAACGTCTGCTCCACGTGGATCAGGGCGCACTGGCGCGGACAGTAGCTGTAGTGCTCCAGGGCGGAGATCATGATGGGGTCGGTTTGGTTGGTATCCATAGTCCCTCGCTGTATATCTCTTGACCCACTAATATGGTATGATATATCATCATACCCAAGAAAGAGAGGTGCAGTATGGCAAAAGCAAAACTTGCTATAACGCTCGACGAAAAGACCCTGGCCGAAGTTGACGGTCTGGTCAAACGGCGGATTTTCCCCAACCGAAGCCGGATAATCGAAGCAGCCATCCAGGAAAAGCTCGCCCGCCTCGGCAAAAACCGACTTGCTGCCGAATGTGCCCTACTCGACCCCAAGTTCGAGAAGGCCATGGCCGAGGAAGGGATGGGAGAGGAGTTGCGCGAATGGCCCGAATACTGAGAGGCGACATCCGCTGGGCCGACCTGAACCCGGTGCGCGGCAATGAACAGGCCGGCCTCCGCCCGGTGCTCATTCTCAGTCATGACGTATTCAACGAGCGCTCCGGCACGGTCATCGCCGTCGCCATCACGAGCCAGCCACAGCGGGCCAGTTTCCCTCTCACCCTGGAACTCACCTCCCCCGGCCTACCCAAACAGTCCTGTGTCAAGATCAGCCAGATCCGCACCCTCTCCGTGGAACGGATCGGCAAGAAGATCGCCCAAGCCAGCCCGGAAGAGCTGGCCCAGGTGATCGAGGGGTTGAACGAGATTTTGGGGTAATCCAATCATCACAGCTTCTCAATAATCTCCACGCCCTCCGGCGCAGTCCCCACGGTAACTATGTAATCCTTAAACGAACGCGCCGGACCTTCCGAGTCTTTCTTGCGCTTGATGTCGATCAGGTCGAAAAGCTTGTGGGCCGGAGCGTTGCCGAGTTTGTCCCGATGCTTGAAAACGAACAGTTTCTGGCTACTCATCATCCCACGAGCGGCGGAGCGGTCATGCTCGAACATGTTGACCAGCGCATTCCAGAGCAGTTCCAGATCGTTTTCGCCAAAACCGGTTTTTTCCGCTAGCGATGCGGAAACAAAACCGTGAGCCACATACAGTCCATACGGGACGATGTGCTTACGTCCCATGGTTCTCTCCTTTTCCAGGTCTTTCTCGTTCGTTACGGCCATGCGGGTGATGCTGATTTCCTGCGACAGGATCGGCTCGACGCTTTTTGCAAATGCCATCTGCACCGGCCCACGGACTTGTCCGCAGTTCACCTCGGTGGTCATAACCGCCCCGAAACTGCGGATGTCATAGAAATTAGCGCACATCCAGCCGGTGACTTTCTGGGCGTCTGCCTCTGCCTTAGGCAGCTTCTTGGCTTCGGGTTTAAGCTCAAATGCCTTGTAGGCCAGTTCATTGGTCTGGTTGAGAACTGACTTTTCCTGTACATAAATGTTGAAACCTTCGGCTCCACCCTTGGAAAGAGCCACATGGTTGCGGATTTTTCGCTTCAGGCAAACGTCTGTCACCAGCCCGTGGCCGGTTTCGGGATCGATACGCGGCATGTTGCCGGCATCCGGGTCGCCGTTGGGGTTACCGTTCTCTACATCGAACAATAGAGTGAATTCATAACGATTGGCAATTGCAGTCATTGGTTTAGGCCTCCTGAGTTTTCTTAGTATAGAAATCCTTGCGCTGATGGTAGTAACCAATCATGAACAGCCCCTGTTCTTCGGCCTTCATGGTTGTGGGATAATCGGAAAAACCGGCGATGATATCCTGTGTCAAGGTTTCATAGTGAAATGCGCGGCCTTTCTTTTCCGGGTCTTTCTTCAGTTTGGCAATATGGTTGGTCGAATTTTTCAACAACATGTGGAAGACCAACCCCGGTGTGGCCGCTGCCGCCGCCAGGTAGCGATCCTTGATGGTGGCGTTGGCATTGGGTATGGCTTCTTCCTGGGCCTTCTCCAGCACGGCGAAGAGCCGCCCCAGCAAGTAAGGCCGGTCAGTCCGGTTGGGATCGAGTGACACGGGAACCTCCTTTTGTTTGTTGCGCACCAGATAGGCCTTCAGCAGTGCAGCGCGAAAATAGGTGACGTTATGTTCGGCCCGGATGCGGTCCAGTACCACGGGCAAAAGATTCTGCGGGTAGGGTGCACCGGTCAGCACAGCGCGGGCCATGGCCCCGGCCAACACCGGCGAGACGTTCTCCGACTTGCCGAGCGTGGCTGTCTGGCAAAGTAGCCGCCAGAGGGGCGGGAACTCCGGCTCGTTGTCGAACTGGCGCACTATGTTGAGTTGTTCGTAGTGCTTGCCGACTCGCTCCAACAATACTCCCAGACTGTTAGCCTCCCAGAATCGAATCGCCAACCGCGCGGCATTGGGGGCCAGTCCGAGGATGTAAAACTGGACATTGTAATCCAGATCAGGCAGAAAGTCGGCAGCCTTGCGGCCGTCACGGATCGCCTTTAACAGCCCGCGAATCGCGGTGGTGGTCTGTTGGTCGTCCTGGGTCTCGCCGGTTTTCGTAGCTTCCGTCGGAGGATCGAAAAGATCGGCGAAGTACGCTTCCACAGGATTGCTACATGCCGCCCAGAAAACGTAGGTGGTATCGCCAATAACAATCTTCTGGCGGCTGTCGCCGGTCAGCAGGGCATTTAATGCCGTTGTGTAGGCAAAGGCCGAGGACTCGGCAACCGATGCCTTATCCTGATTGTACGAGACAAAGGCTGTGGCATTAAACGACACGATATAACCGCCCGAGGTCTGCCCGCCGCGCACCCCTTTGATCGGCGTATGCACCCGCGCCAACGGGGCATCATGCTCACCGGTAATCAGACATTGCACCAAAGGCGCATCCGTGCCGCGCTGGCCATACGCAAGCCAGGCACGCTGCACTGGCGGACGGTCGTGGACATACCCGGGGATGCCATCCAGGCGAAAAACCAGGTTGGCACTACAGACATCCTCCCACGGTTGATAATGAGCAATTACTTCCTGAGAGCGCTCGCAGTCCCATCTCTCGACAAACCTCCGTACAGCCAGGAAACCTGGGTCTTCTAGGTCCTTACCAACATCCAGCAGTAGTTCCTTGAAGGCATCGTAGCGTTGCCGGTTCGCCTCAGTCGGCCCGTCACCATCGGCACCAAACAGATAGGACGCCTTATCCCAAAGAAAGTTGGCCTTTACCCCCGATGTGCGAGTCACTGCCGCCGGGACAGGCAGCCTGCGCGGCCGCTGCCTTCTCCCTTCAATCTCATACAGCGGCTCCACATTCCGCAATGTGCCGTTCTCACTAAGCACCAGGGCAAAAGAGATGTTCTCGATGCTGGTGCCGAAGGGGGGCATCTCCGAACCAGGCGTGGCAAGCATGCGTTCATAATAACTGTTGAGGGCATGCAGAATCATGAGCGCACCTCCGGCGAAAGCGGCGACGGCGGCGAGACGATCCCGTTATCCATACGCGCCCGGAAGAAAAGCGGCGTCATGTTGTTGGCAAAGTCAATATCCAGAAGGATGTAGCCCAACTCCTTGCTCTGTCCGGCATAGCAGGAAACGGGCAGTGTGCCTTCGACCAGTTCGAAGGAGGCCGGAAACTCGCGGCACCCCAGCGAAGGCTGATGAAAGAACTGACCTTTCCTTGCCCGACGCTCGAAGATATCCATATGCTTTGCCCAGTTGTCCTCAGGGCCGGCTTTGTCGGTCAGCTCGAAATGGGCCTCAATGACATACTCCACGTCGCGCAGCAGGGTAGCGGCCCGCTGCTGGCGGTTATTGCCGTCGTCCACCAGAAAGTAGAGCGGCTTTTTGTCCCGCATGGCGGTTGCGGGATTCGGTTTCGGAATTTTGGAACTGACTTCGTTGCGCCGCACGTTGTCGAACCTGATGGGGCGCAACACGTGAATCCGGTCGATCACCCAGCGGATTGCGGGCTTCCAGTGGATCGCCTCCAGAATCCCACGCGCCGCCGAAGGGGTCATCACGTCATATGACACCCGCTCGACCTTCATTTCCGGTCGGGTAAAGCAGGCATAATCGCCCCATACCCTTAGTTTGATACCATTTGCCATAGGTTCCTCCTTGATAACTCAGCAGGCATCTGCAATTAACAAATCAAATCTTCGGCGTCCCAGACATCACCTCCCTCAATACAAATTCCAACCTGCGCGTTATACGCCCTCGCGTTGATCAAAACCGGGAATTCACCCCGTACCATCTCGATAGCCCCTGCCTTTTCGAGGGCGGCAAGCTCCCTACTCCGCAATGCAACACTATACTGCTGTAGCTTCCGCTGTGTAGTGCGTGGATACTCCGTATGGCGCAACTGCTCCACCAGCTTCTTCGCCGCCGGCTCAACAGATACGATTACCCCAATGCTTTCATCCTCGATAAATCGAAACTCTCCGGCAACCTCGCGGAAAGGAAAGTAGAGATCTTTAGTAAGCTGATTCAGCCGCGCCACTATCTGCTTTTTGTCCAGCTCCTGGACATCGTACAGCAGCTCGAAATAACGCCGCATCGCCGTCAGCCCCAATGGATCGGCATCAGGCAGACTCCGTAGCGTTTCCTCCGCACGCCCCATGCAGCGCTTGAGCCAGGGCATCCGGGGCATTTTTTCCGGCTCGTAGACATAAACTTGTCCCAGTGCACCGGTATCGTTCATTTTCCCCTCACGGTTGCAGCGTCCGGCAGCTTGGGCGATAGAATCGAGCCCGGTCATGGCCCGATACACCACCGGAAAATCCAAGTCTACACCAGCTTCAACCAGGGAAGTCGAAACGACCCGGCAAGCCTGCCCCGTCTTAAGTCGGATACGGATTTCATCCAACACCCGCCGCCGATGCTCTGGGTACATGTTGGTTGACAAGTGGTATGCACCGTCACGCTCTTTCAACTGCTCGAACAGTGCGCAGGCCTGCGGCTTGGTGGGGACGATGCAGAGTACCTGCGGTTCCGCATCGATCTTTGCGGCAAGTTCATCATCGGCTAGTTTGCCGACAAAATGCACTCGGGTACGATTCAATTTGTCGTAGAATATTTGCGGATTCGCGATGATTTCCTGGACATCGTGCAGCGACGTCCGCAGTTTGGCAATGTCAAGGGCCGGCTGGGTGGCGGTGCAGAGCACGACGGTACAGTGATAGTGGCTGACTAATTCCCGCAAAACCGCCAGGCAGGGTTCTAGATATTCGGTTGGGATGGCCTGGGCCTCATCCAGCACGATGACACTGCCGGCGATGTTATGCAGCTTGCGGCAACGGGACGGCTTGTTGCTGAAAAGCGATTCGAAAAACTGCACGTTGGTCGTGACCACCAGTGGAGCATCCCAGTTTTCAGCCGCCAAGCCGCGTTTGCGGCCATAAGCGTTTTCCTCTGGTTCGTCGACATCCTTGTAGTTGCAGTGATGCTCCAGCACCTGATCACGGCCTAGAATATCCTGGAACACCTTGGCGTTCTGTTCAATGATCGAGGTGAAAGGGATGGCGTAAATCACCCGGCACATGTTGTTGGCAACGGCATGGTCCAGTGCAAAAGAAAGAGAGGAAAGGGTTTTTCCGCCACCAGTCGGCACGGTCAGGGAAAAGATCTGTGGTGGCAGCCCGGCCCTGTCTCGACATTGCTCAAGTATTTGCTTGCGTGAATTGTTAACGATGGTTGATTCGGCCTTTTCGGCCAATGTTCTGAGATGGTCGTCAAGGGCAGCCTTGAGAACGGCCATCCGCTCAGGTCCAGCTGTTGGCCGTTCAGCGCTTTTCTCCGGTGAAGAAAAGGCTTCTGTGTCGAGAAAATCCGCGTCGACCAGGCAGGAGTAAACCATGCGGGCAAAAAATGACAGGCTGAAACCGCCGAGATTCTTGTCAGGCCGAAAAGGCAACACCAGTTCCTGCCTGACGTCAGCTTCAGGAAGCAAGGTAACATCTGGCGAAACATTACCGTACTTAAGCCTGTAATGAAGCTCGCCTTCCTGTGCACCACCATCCGGCAACCCGCCGTGGTGCCCGGCTATGATGTAGGATAACAATAAGCCAAGCTTGCCGGCATTTTCTTGTGCCAGTAGTGCACCAAAGGTCGAATGATCGACCCGCTGCAAATTCCCCTCAAGGCGCCTCTGAAAAGCCTCGGTCGCTTTCCCTGCATCGTGTAACAACCCAGCAAATCGTCCCCAATCATTAGCCCCGAAAATCGCCGCGAACTTTTCAGCCAGTCGGGCAACTCCTTCCAAATGCTCGTCAAGCGGCTGCCAGTCGGTTTTGTCGAATGAATCTGTTGAATGAGCATAGAATTGTTTATCCATCGCCTCTCTCGAAACTCCTTCCCTATCCCGCACTCTGCGGCAAACTTAGCCGCCCTCCGCTATCCCCGCAGATGCCCCTCAAGCCCATGCACCCGCCCATCTTCTGTTACATGGGCAATTGAACAAAGGGTCTTCACACGCTCACCTTTCACTTCGTTATGCATACATTGCGATCAACATCTCACTTGGTTGCGACAGAATATGTCCTTTAAATTTTACTTATTAATTTTATTAGAGTTACACCATGAACAGCATGATTTCAAGTGAAATGCAAACCAATACGGTTCTCCCGGTATGCCATTCGTTGTGCATCGCGCACTTTTTACGCATTATTCAGGCAACTGTAACACGTCCGTAACGTTGGCCCTGTAGAATCGCCCTAACTTTACGGAAGGTGGTCATACCCATGAGAACGATTCTCATCGTCGAAGATGAACACGACCTGGCCGATCTTGTCGCCTTCAACCTTGAAAAGGAAGGGTACCTGCCAGTCATCGCCAAGGACGGCGTTTCGGGTCTCGAGCAGGCACGCATCGCATCACCCGATCTGATTCTCCTCGATCTCATGCTGCCGGGCATGTCGGGCATCGATGTGTGCAAGACCCTGAAAACGAACGAACGGACGGCGTTCATCCCGGTCATCATGCTTACCGCCAAGGGGGAGGAGATTGACCGGGTCGTCGGCTTCGAGGTCGGCGCCGACGATTACATCGTGAAGCCTTTTTCCACGAGAGAGCTCCTGTTGCGGATAAAAGCCGTCCTGCGGCGAGCTGGCAGTACTGAAAGCACCGGCAAGCTGCTCACGGTGGGATTCCTCACCATCGACAGCGACCGGCACGTCGTTCGGGTATCCGGCGAAGAGATAGTCCTGACGACGACCGAGTTCAAACTGCTGTTCAGCCTGGCGGAGCGGCTCGGACGGGTCCAGAGCCGCGAGCGGCTCCTGAAGGACGTCTGGGGCATGTCCCACATCGGCGACACCCGCACCGTCGATACCCACATCACAAGGCTCCGCACCAAGCTCGGGGCATGCGGTGACATGATCAAGACGATTCGCGGTTTCGGCTACAAGATGGAGGTGGAATGAAAGTAACGTTGCGCTGGAAGCTGATGGGCGCGTTTCTCCTGGTGGTGCTGCTGATGGGGGGAGCGCTCTACGGTTTCCTCGCCCACACCCTGGAACAGTACCTGATTGAGCAAACCAGGGAAGGTCTTCTCGGAGAAGCACGGCTCGCGCGCATCACGGCCGGCAGGGACATCAGAAGCCTGCGAAAGGATGCCCCGGCGCTCGCCGCTGTTATCTCCAGGGAGACCGGGGCACGGGTCACCCTCATCTCCCTCGATGGAGAGGTGATGGGTGATTCCGGTGTCAGGCCAGATGAACTGAAGGAGCTGGAGAACCACATTGGCCGGCCGGAAGTTCAGGAGGCCCTGAAGGGGGGCCAGGGAAGCGCCATCCGTTACTCGGCAACGCTCCAGACACCGATGCTCTATGTTGCCTATCCTTTCAGCTCGGCCGGCGGAGAGAAGGGGATCGCCCGCCTCGCCCTCCCCCTGTCCGCTCTGGGGAAAATGCAGAAAGAGCTCCATGCGATCCTGGGGGTCTCCCTCCTCCTGGCCACCCTCCTCTCCTTGATTCTCAGCTACGTGCTCGCCAATGTCAGCTCGCGCTCCCTCCGCACCATTGCGGCAAACGCCGCAATGATCGGCAAGGGGGAATTCGGCCGCCGGATTCCGGTCAGGAGTCAGGACGAGATGGGGGAACTGGCCGGCGTGATCAACGACATGGCTGCCAGGATCGAAGGGCAGCTGGCGAATATCTCCGCCGAGAAGAACCGTCTCGGCACCATCCTGTGCGGCATGGGCGAAGGGGTCATGGTCACCGACGCCGAAGGGGTCATCACCCTCGTTAACCCGGCATTTCTGGCCCTCTTCTCGCTCCGGGAGGAAGAGGTCGCCGGAAGACCGCTCATCGACATCAGCCGCCACCCCGCGCTGCACTCTGCCTTCAAGATCGTCGTCGACACGCGGAACGCCCGGTTCGAGGAGATCGACCTTACCCTGCATGGCGAAAAAATCGTCCTGACCCACTGGGTCCCCCTGCTGGAAGGGGGGGAGCTGCAGGGGGTTGTGGCGGTGTTCCACGACATCAGCGACCTGAAACGGCTGGAAAAGGTGCGCCGGGATTTCGTGGCGAACGTTTCCCATGAGCTGCGAACCCCGGCAACGGTGATTAAAGGCTATTCCGAGACCCTCCTCGGCGACCTGCTCACGACCGACCCCGAACGGGCCACCCGCTTCATTGAGATCATTCACAACCATGCGGAACGGCTGGCGAATCTCATCGGCGACCTCCTGGGCCTCTCCGAACTCGAATCGGGGAACCTGGTGCTGGAAATGAGGCCACAGGCCCTTGACGCCACGGTGCGTCACGTCTGCGCCCTTCTGGAGGGAAAGGCCCGCGCCAAGGGGATTACCATCGACCTGAGCGGCATCAACGGGGTGCCGCAGGTACTGGCTGACCAGGGAAGGATCGAACAGGTGCTGATCAACCTCCTCGACAACGCTCTCAAGTATACGCCGGAAGGGGGCGGGATTGCCGTCACCGCCCGCTGTGCCGGGAACATGGTGACCATTTCCGTGTCCGACAGCGGCATCGGCATCCCCCCGAAGGACCTGCCGCGGATCTTCGAGCGTTTCTACCGCGTCGACACCGCCCGGAGCCGCGATCAGGGGGGGACCGGGCTCGGCCTCTCCATCGTCAAACACATCATCCAGTTGCATGGCGGTAACGTGACCGTGGACAGCACGCCGGGTAAAGGCTCTACGTTCTCGTTCACGTTGAAAAAAGCGTAACGCGGCACTGGGCCGGAGACGTCACTCTTTCGTAACAAAGCCCAGCGATTCCCTGCCGGCACCGGCTCGCAGCCGGCAGATGATTTACCCACCTTTTACCTGCCGCTGACAGCCCCGTAACATCACCATGCTATCGTTGGACACAACCTTCGGGATCCGTGAGTGCCGGGAGGAGCATGACGCCCAGCGCCCACGGACTTCCCGACCGGAATGGAGAAAGAAATGTGGAAAGAAGATGTCATCGACCTGAAGCTCACCAGATTCTTCGAGATCTCCGCCAGGGCACTGCTCTCCCTCCTTATCGTTGCCATTTTGCTGGCGATCCTGGCCGGCGTCATTTGCACCTTCTACGATACCCGCCTGATCTTCCGCACGGATTTTTTGGAGGCATTCAGGACCATTCTCGTGGACATGCTGACGGTCCTGGCCTTCGTCGAGGTCCTGCGCACTGCCCTGGCCTATTTTTCTGAGGGGCGCGTAAAGGTCACCTACATCATCGACACGGTGATGGTCACCGTCCTGACCGAGGTAATGGCCTTCTGGTACAAGGAGATGGAATGGGAAAAGGTCGCCATGGTCATGGGGCTCGTCCTTACCTTGGCGTGTATCAGAATCATTGCCGTGCGGTTTTCCCCCCGCAGGCTCCGGGAAGAGTTGTAAGCGGCGTTTTGGCTTCACATTTTACGCAATCTTAGGGAAGTCGTAACACGGCTGTAACGTTTCTCTGGTATCTTCTTCATCAAAGATGAGTACCACTACACTCTTAGGAGGAAACCGATGTTTCGTACCATAGGCAAATGTCTGCTGGCCCTTACCCTGGTTACCGCCGTGGCCGCCGCCGGTGCAGCCCACGCAGAAACCCTCATGAACGGTGCCGGGGCCACCTTCCCCTACCCGCTCTATTCAAAATGGTTCAGCGAGTATGCGAAGATCGACCCGACCGTGAAATTCAACTACCAGTCCATCGGCAGCGGCGGCGGCATCAAGCAGATCACCGCCCAGACCGTTGATTTCGGGGCTTCCGACGCTTTCCTCTCCGATGAGCAACTGAAATCTGCCCCGGGAAAGCTCATCCACATCCCGACCGTGATGGGGGCCGTGGTCGTGACCTACAATATT
>Ga0335085_10004992_pt1 | contig 21643 bp, 18 predicted proteins | sample Lox_Sample_45_FD_206712 | JGI IMG/M metagenome (GOLD analysis project Ga0335085, IMG submission 206712) | Soil microbial communities from Loxahatchee National Wildlife Refuge, Florida, United States - Lox_Sample_4.5 | ecosystem: Environmental > Terrestrial > Soil > Wetlands | place: USA...
GTGTCGCAGTACGTGCACCTGATCCATCTTCAGCATCCCCGTCCTCCGGCTCCTGCCGGAGTCTATGGCCCGGGGTGGCTCACTTTTAGAGCGGTAAACGGATCAGTTCTTTAGCGGCATCTCCACCGCGTGCTGCACGGATCTTTCATACCGCCCATGGCGAGTGGGCGGTGAAGCCAACCACTCATTCCAGGCCACAATGCCTGGGACAGCACGCCGCCGTGGACCTCGACCTCACCATGGGCTGAAGCGAACACAGCCTCCGGGCATAGACGACTGCGCCGCTTAAGCGGGAACTACAGGATGGCCAGTAAGGTAGTCGTTGTTCTGAAAGAGGAAGAACAGTTCTTGACATTTCAGGATGCCGAGGTAGAGGCCACTGAGACCAGACTCCTGGTCTATCGCAAGGATCACCGTTTGGGCGAAGAGATCGCTCATTTCGATATGGTTGATGTCGCGGGCTGGTACGTGGAGAAGGGTTGATTTCACGCGGCCCACGTGCCGAATCCGGCAATGACGGGACGGCGCACGTTTTGAAAGGAAGTCTCGACGAGACAAAGCAACACCCCCGCTCGACAGCTGCGCCGCCGGGCTAGCCCGCAGCGCGAACCCCCAAGCACATTGCGGATCTTCTTCTGGGCTGCAGGCAGTCGCCGTGTGGCGCGCCGAATATCCGGAACGGTCTTCTCTGCTTCCCCTAAATGTCGGCTACGCTGGAGATCTCAGATCCCTTTTGTTGGGATTTAGAAATTAGTTTCAAAACCCTCTCTTCCGCAATCGCATCAAACTGTTCAACATGCGCCGACGGGAAACGGTCATATAGATGTTAATCAAACGAAATCACAAATGGAAAGGTGCCCGCTACCTCAACGATGACTCGGCGAAGCCGGGCATAGTACCTATTCCCGGGGATGCACGCGGAGAAAAAGGCATATGAGTAACGACCAGATGCTGCTGGCTCTCGCCATAATTATCACAGCGGTCGTTATCGCAGGCAGCGTGGCGAAGAAACTGAACCTGGGCTCTACAGTGGCTCTGCTCGTCGTCGGGATGGCGCTTGGGCCTCATTCGCCGAGGCCACTTTTGATTCGTCACATCCACGAACTGCAGACCGTGGGCGAGATTGGTGTGATGTTGTTGCTGTTTCTCGTCGGCCTTGACACCCAACCGAAGAGGTTGTCGTCGATGCGAAGCCTCATCCTCGGTTTGGGCACGGCGCAGTATTGGATTACGACTACTGTCATTGCCGGCCTTCTGATTGCAGTGTATCGCGCTCACTGGCAATCTGCCCTGATTGTCAGCCTCGGGCTTGCGATGAGCTCAGATGCGGTCGCCTTTTCAAGCCTGGAGGAACATGCCGAGAGTGTGAGCCCGCGCGGCCGGGTAGTCATGGCAGTGTCAATTTATCAGGACTTTGTAGCCATACCGGTGCTGGCGGTGATTCCGCTTCTAGCCGCGAACTCCGTGCCGAGTCCTCCGATGGCGACGGTTTTCAAGGGGCTGGAGATATGCGCTGCGATTGCCGGCGTGTACCTGTTCGCCCGCTGCTTGCTGCCGAAGGCGCTGACCTTTGCCGCCAGGAAACAGGGCATGGAAATGTTCGCTCAGATCATCATAGCAGCGATCTTCGGATCTGCGTGGACCATGGACAGGGTCGGCTTGTCGAGCGCATTGGGCGCCTTCATGCTCGGCATGGTTCTCTCCACCTCCGTGTTCGCCGACCAGATAAAAGGGTCAGTGTCGTCGATAAAGGGTCTGCTCCTCCGGATATTCTTTATAGCTATCGGAATGTCGATCAATCTCAGAGAACTGGCCGCGATTGGCGGTCCATTGATGTACTATCTCCCAGTATTCTTCTTGATAAAGACTGGGATTGTGATTGCCCTGGCGCTGGGCTTTCGGTTGGGGTTTCGCACTTCGGTTCTGGCGGGCCTCCTATTGGCGCCCTTCGATGAGATCGGCTATGTAATTTTTGCCAGCGCGCACGAAAGCGGCCTGTTGACCGAGCGGGCCTACGCGATGGGCTTGATGGGAATCTCATTTTCCTTCGTTGTGTCGCCGCTGCTGATCAATCTCGGATACAAACTGGTCGAGCGGTTCCCGACTGAGCCAAACCCCGACCTCAACAAGATGAGCGAGGCGATCCACGATCAGGTCGTTGTTGTTGGCTACAGCTACGTTGGCCGAGTCATCTGCATGGTCCTGGAGCAGGCGAACGTTCGCTACATCGCTTTCGAGCGGAGGTTCGATCGCTTCGCCGAAGCAAAGAAGGGGAAACACAACGTGCACTACGGAGACGTTAGCGACCCAGCCATGATGGGTGCCCTGGGGATCTCGCGTGCTCGCGCCGTAATCGTAACGACGAGAGATTATTCGGCCGTCAAGCGGGTGACCGGAACTCTGCTTCATTTCTATCGGAGCGTTAAAGTCATAACTGCGGTGCCGTATCTGTTTCAGCGGGAAGAGCTGAGGAAGATGGGAGTGTCTAAAGTAATAGCTCTTACCCCTGAGGGGACGTTGAGCTTCGGAAGATTGGTCCTTGGCGAGCTTGGAGTCGGAACTGATGATATGGACACTATAATCAGCTCACTAAGAGCCGACGACTATGCATTTATCCGTGGCGTCGGGGGCGCAATTCCTAAGGACGCAGCGGAAGATGCGGAAGCCGGGAAACGATAGACGTCCCACACATCAGGCGAGGAAGATCGTCGCGGCGAGGGTCCCGGAATGCAACTCCCAGTCAGCGCGCCTTCGCCCGCACCCCGGAAGAGTTGGCTGCTCGAGAATTTGCGCTTGGGGCCGTTCGGCGACACCTTATCAATTGACAACAAATCTATCGCGGCCGGCGACAGGCGCTGCCTTAGGTCATGCGGTGAATGAGTTACTGGGCCATGGGCGCCGCCGGCAGATTCGGTCCGGGTACCATAGACAGATCATTGTTGAGCTCAAAGATCAGAAACTCGACCCGATGTAGAGCCTGCAGTCGAGCCAGAATCTGCCGGCGCTGTTCAAGAGTCCACGAAGAGATTCGCGCGAACGCATTGTCCTCGATTCGATTGACGAACTCCGCCAGCGGTCGTGTCATGGCGTCACGCGAGTAGCTGGCCGCGAATGCCTGCGCCGCGCGGCGGCTGCGCCATTGGTCGCTTTCGTAAAAGGCCAGCCAAGCTTGGATCGGCCGGCGCATCGCGGCCAACGTGGCGCTACGGGCTGCTTCAGTGGCGTCATCGAGGCGAGGCAGGGGAGCAGTTAGGCTCCACTTTGCCATTGTGGCGTTCCAGGTGGAGATCCTCCGGAAATGGCTGGCAGCCCGCACCACCGCCTCATGGTCGAGAAGACTCCGGCGCCCCTCCAGACGAGCGTCATCGGCCACCTGCAGAACCTCGGCCAATACCACGGTAATTTCGTTTTCAGTCCGGTCGATTGTCGCTTCATCCGCGGTGGCGGAGCCTCCTGGCGCCAAGGCCAGCGTATTCCGAATGACTCTGCGCAACCGGGGCAGCAATGAGTCTCCGGCGTATTCCGGCCATACCAGAAGGAAGACTACCATTACCACGAAAGTACCAAGCAAAATGCCCCAGATGCGCCACAGCGGCGAATAAATGTCCCGCGCGGGGCTCAAGCCCGCGAATACCAACATAAAGGTCACGCCTATCTGCTTGCCCGCATAGGCGACGCGTCCGCTGCTCAACGAGGAGTAGGCAGAGATAAGCAGGACGACAAACACTACCAACAGGTATGTCGGGAGATTTTCGAAGTTGGGGGTCACCATTATGATCGCCAACAGCGAGATTCCGCCGCCCAACAACGCTCCTATATTGCGCAGAACCATCTTGCGCAGCGACGCGCCGTAGGTGGGCTGGCCACTGACTATAACCGTGGTCAGAATTGTGGTCAGATCCGCACGCTGCGTGTATAGGCCGACAGAGTAGGCGATCAAGATACTCAGGGCGACCTTTAAGCTATAGCGTATGGTCGCCGGATCCCGTACAGGCTCAGCTTCTCGAGCGGGAGTCGGCTTGGCAGTCGGAGGCGCTGCTTCAAGCGATCGCTCAAGTAGCCGGGCAAGGCTGGAAATGGCCTCGGTAAAGGCACCAAGATTGGCCACCTCAGCACCACCGGCCCGGCCGATGTACTGGGGACGCACCTCTATGGTTCGCGCCGCCAAGGTCTCCATCGCGCGGGTGACGCGAGCCATTGCGGGAGTTGGCGACAGATTGGGATCACGGCCCATCAACGGTTCCCGAGCGATCTCGTCCATCGCGGCCACGATCGCACTGCATGTGTCGTTAATTTCCGGGCGCAGCAGCGCGCGAACATTGCGCGGCGCGTCTTCCCGCACAACGATAGCCAGCCGATTCGTCAGAATATGAAACCGTTCCACGCGCGTAATCGCCGCCACCAGAATCGCTCGGCGATAGGCCGATATACCCTCCGCCGCGGCCCGATCGAGAATCTTTAACTGGGTGGGCATTTCGGAGGTTTCCCTGGGATCGGCGGGCCGTTTGGCGGTTTCCTCCAGAAAGAATCGCACTTCCGCGGCAAACCGTTCGCGCTGGCGACCGACGCTGCCCGAAAGCGATTCCAGCAAGATGGCTTCGGCCGGGTCGGGCCAGATAAAGTTGTCGAACGCGGCGATCAGAGTGAAAGCAATTGCACAGGCGCCATATGCGGAGGCATCGGCCGAGGCAAACTCCCGGGGCGCAAAGACCACTCCATAAAAGCTATCGAGGACCAGCACCTGCATCAAAAGGCCAAAAGCATCGAGCTTGCGCGTAACCGTGAGGTATGTGGAAACCGAAGTGAACACGCCGAGGAATGGCAGCAACAGCCACGGTGTCTCCACGAGGATAGCGCCCAGCGGCACCGACGCGGCGAGGATTGGGGCAGCAAGTACCAGGTAGGCTGTCGCCCTGCCGAATGAAAGCATCGTGGCCTCCCCGATCATCAACCACACCGTATAGGGGCCGAGCGCGCTATGAACATGGCACGCCGCGATCAGTCCGGCGCCGATTGCGCCGATTATCGCCCACCGTATCGAGGTCTTCAGCCGGCGTGGGCGCGGCGCGAGTTCCTCGGCGAGCAGCTTACCCGCCCAGCTAAACCAGGCCGACAACCATGACAAGCTACGCGCCAAGCGCAGTTGAGCGGTCTGGATCATGCTGGTGTTTCCAAATCAGTTTCGATCGGTGCGGTTAGACCGCGATCACGCAACTGGGTCTTCCGAGTGGCCATTTCAATAATTCTAAAGATGAATCCACGGCAGATCGTCATTCGAGGAAAAGCGGGGCACGCTTCTCAAGAGTCGCTATTTCGTGCTGCGCGGTCCGCATCCGCCACTGGGTTCTTAAGCTCGAGAGTATCCGCGAGAGTCTGTGCGGTTTGCCCCAGTTTCAAACCGCCTCACAGCCGAATCTGTCGGCAAGCTGCAGATATTTGCCGGCGCGCTCCGGTTTCTCCGCTCCTCGAAGTGATACACTACGAAGGCATCGCACCGAGCGGACAGAGGGTCGTAGTCTTATACGTTTCAAGCTGCATTTGTCGCTGGGTCAGCGCTAAAATCGTCGCCGCCGATTGCCTATTTTCAGCGTGGGGGCCGATCCGCGACACGTACGAAGTAACTACCACGGTCAATGAAGTCGCGGCACGCAAGGCCGAACTCGGCGGATACGGCTTTCAAAGGACTTTGTGTGCTCGCAAATCCATAAACACGGAATATCCATAGAGCAGAAAGCCGACAGTTGATAACGGAATCCCGAAAAAGAAGAAAACGCACATAGTGATCGGGGTAGTATCGATGGCGCATGGGAGCGCAAGTAGAAAACCGAGCCCAGCAGCGATTAGAGCCATTTCGATCAGCGTTGGCATACGATTATCCTTTCGGCGTGTGAATTGGCTGGTGGCAGGTAACGCAGCCAAGCTGATTGGCCTGAATCGCCTTCATCACTCCCACATGCGCTGGATTTTTTCTGAAACTGTCCGCGTGACCATGACACTGCAGGCAGTTCACGTTCGGGAAGGGCTTGTAGAGTGCAATTTTGTGCGGCATTCCTATGCCAGTATAATAGATGAAGACGTGCCGGAGGCTTTCGAGTTTGGTTTGAATCGGACCGAAGAAGCCATAGTCCACATGACAGGTATAGCATTGGTCGTGAAGGATTAAGCGGTCGCGATAGTGTTTCGAAGCTAGCGAGACACTGTTCGAGTTCTCCAAGTCGGCTATCCAGGGAGTCATTGTGTGACAGTTGGCGCAAAACCGTACTTGCTCAGCCCGCCTGAATGACAAGGTGAACGTCGAAAGCGCCAGCAGGGCTGGCGCGAGTGCAAGAAGAACCAATAGCAGAAGTTTCTCTCGTGTACTCACTAAATTCGCTCTTCGCCCGCGTACCGCAACACAGCGCCGCGCGCTTCAGGTGGTCGGCGGCCGTTCGCATGGTCATCGTGACTTGCTGATCGCGGTGCCCTTCGCCATTTCATTTGATTCAATCTGCGCCAACAACGCATCAATCCTGGTGCGAGCCGCCGCTCCGGGAGCGATTGCCTGCGCACGCGACAGCGCCACTCGCGCATCAGCGTTGTCATTGACCAGCAGATACGCGACTCCGACATTAAACTGGGCCGGAAAGAAGCTGGGCTCCAGAGTGAGCGCCGCGTCGTAGCGAGCGATCGCGTCGCGCGAGTTGTGTTGGGCTAAATACATCGTGCCGAGATCGGTGAGTACCTGCACGTCTGTCGGTTTATAGCGCAAGTAGTGCCCGTATGTGGCAATCGCTTTGTCGAATTGCCGCTGATCGAAGTATACGTTTCCAAGCCCGCGTAGGGCGTCAGGATTGTCACGGTCGAGTTCGAGCACGTGAGCGAACGCATCTCTCGCTTTCTGATAGTTCGCGGGGTTGAATGCCACAGACCGAAAGGCCACGTCGCCGAGTCGATTCCAAACTGCCACGTCCCTGGGATGGGCCTGCGCCTGGTTCTCCGCTTTGGCGATCAACGCGCTGTCCGGGTGGGTCGGACCACTAAACCTCGGATGCCCAGGCGGCAAAGAGGACGCGAAATGGCCGCGCGGCGGACCCGATGCAACGTGGTTCGTAATTGGCGCGCGCGGGGGGGAGGTTGCCACGATAACCTGCGGACGGTTGTGTCTGCCTGCAGTCATAAACAACACCGCCAGGATGCCGCCCAGCAGAAACGCGCAAATGACCGGCGCAATCCGCGAAGGTGAGATGCCAGCCTTGCGAACGCGACTGTCGGACGGGCGCCTGGGCTCGTCCATCCCGGCCACGTCGAGGCGATTGCCGCACGCGCAGCAGAACTTAGCGTCTGTCGCGACCTGTGTCTGGCATTGTGAGCAATCGCCCATCAGTAACTCGTCACCTTATGGCAGCGCTGCTCCGTCCGGCGACGAGCACCCGACTGTCATGGTCGCGGTCGCGGTGAACTGACCGGTTTTCGGATTGAACAGCTCGGCCGAGCTGAGCGTATTCCCCGCGTTGTCGATTCCGCCGGCGATCAGGACATAACCCTTTCTGGGTCCCGAGATAATCAACTGCGCCGAATGAAGGGCGCGAGCGGTGGTCATGGAGCCAACCGGAGTGAAGGTTGCGGCAACGGGGTCATACAGCTCGGCAGTCGCGAGCGCGGTTCCGGTCCCGTCTTCACCGCCGGTGATGAGGATCTTCCCGGCGTTGCGACCTTTGACATAAGGGTGACTAAGCAGGGTGGCGGTATGCAGATACCGGGGGTGGGTCATGCTACCGGTTGCGGTAAAGTCGGACCCGGTCGGACTGTAGAGTTCAGCGGTTTGCAGCACCTTTCCCCCAGCATCAAGGCCGCCGGCGATGAGCACGTCGCCTGCATGGGGTCCGGATACGAGCAGAGAGGCAGTGTGGTTTTCGCGGCTGTCGGTCATCGTGTTGTTGCAAAAACCCGTTTTTGCGTTCGACCCGCCGAGCCCCGAGCAGCCGAAGGTCCCCGAGGCGGGGTCGAAGAGCTCCGCCGTGTTGACGATCGAACCATCGTTGCCGCCGGCGATCAAAACCCGGCCGTCGTTTAGGAGCGTCGCGGTGTCAAGAAAGCGGGCATCGGTCAGCTTGCTTTGACAGTAGCCGGTATTTGGGTCGGCTCCGCCCAGCGCTGAGCAATCGAATTTGCCGCTCGCCGGATTGTACATATCCGCCGTATTGACGAGGTTCCCGGTCTGGTCCTCTCCGCCGGTGATTAGAACCCGGCCGTTTTGCAGCACCGTAGTCGTGTGCGCAAAACAATGGGCATCGGTCATGCTCCCGGTTGCGGTAATCTTGCCCGATGACGGATCGTAGATTTCTGCGGAGTTGAGGCATGTGATTCCGACTTCGTTCCCGCCCGCAATCAGCACCGCACCGCCCGGGAGCGGTGCCACGGATGCGTAAAAGCGGCGCTGCGCCATCGTATTCGTGCATGCTCCGGTAGCGGAATTTATTCCGCCAAGAAATACGCAGGTGAAGGTTTCGGTTTTTCCGTTGTACAACTCCAGTGTGCTCATCGGGCCGTTGAACTGGTCCGCACCTCCCACCAGCAGTACGCTTCCGGTCCCCAGCGGTCGCAAGTGCGGAACGTTCTTGCCTGCTGCGGGCACCGCGGAAAGGAGCCCAACCAACAAAAGCGACAATGACCAGGCGAGAGGCCGTCGATCGTGGTCCTCTCGCTTCGACGCTGTGGTAGTCATTGCGTAGCCGCCGCGGTTTTCATGCGCGCGCCGTCCTGATTGCCCGTTTCTCTACGGCTGGCTCGGCCGTAGACGGTCTGTATCTCGCGCCATAGTGCGAGTTGATCGGAGGCCTCGTTCATTTCGTGAGCGGATACTGCGGACGCGGGGCCCGAAAATGGCGGCAGGCTCCACCACCCGCTGTGTTGCACCGTCATCAGGGGGATAAAAGCTCGAGCGGAGTCGGGGGTAAATTCGGAATGGCAGGTGAATTGATTCAGTGACCCCTGGGTGCCGCAAGAGTAGGGAAGGTTTTCAGCAACTTTCCAGTCATGGAATCGCTCCGTCAGCCCCACCGGAGTTCCGGTCGTGTTACCTGCGACGCCGACGATATAGGGGGCCATGTGGCAATCGATGCATGTAACACCCGCATCGTACATCACCTGAAAGGTCGAATTTGCCGAGGCGTTGTGCGGATCCTGTTCGTGACAGCTCAGACAAAATTTGTTTTCCTGACCCGGAAGAATCGGAATCCACGAGCTGGCTTTGGTCGGATCCTGGCCACGGATGAGCGTGGCCGTCTCACCACCCGATTCTGCATTTGGATATAGCTTCAGAAGCTGCGCGGCGACGGTGGTGCTGGTGTGGCAGGAGCTGCAAGTTACGCCCTGAAAGGTCGAAACTGTAACCGGATTGACTACTGTGCCGTTGGAGAAAGTTGCCGTTCCGTCGGCCTGAAGGGGTGAATGGCAGAACGCGCAGAAAGTATTGTCGGTTTCCCCGTATGGCCCGACGGGCTGCATCCAGCCGTAGTTGGTTGCCGTTTTGGACCACCCGTACTGTGACTGGGCGTGTCGCGAGTCCCACCAACCATGGCCGGTTCGCTCCCATAGGTTGGTAGTGTTGTTAAACTGAAGACCGGCGGCTCGCGCCGTATGATCGTATCCATCGATAAAGTGGCAGGAGGTACACGTAACGTTAGAGTAATCATAGTCGGGACGGTCCAGGTTGGTGGGAGGAATCGGTGACGCGCATAAACCACCTGAACTCCATGCGAGCAACAACGCGCACAGGAGCGCGAGGGTCTGAACCGCTCTCGGATTTGGCACGCGCTCCCAAGGCCCGGCCGGGCACGCAAATGCCTGCGAACCTTCCCGCCTTCGTGAGTTCGGTTTTGGGGCGGCGATGTCCATCATCTTCGCCTACTGCGTTCCCATGGCGTCAATCTTCGATATCTCTCGCTCTAGTATCTTGTACTCCGCGAGCGTAGGCGCCCCGTGTGCCGTCATTGCGACCTGTGGCACACCATTGAACGGTGGCAGGCTCCACCAGTCGCTGTGCTGCTCCTTAATGAACGGAATAATGTTCTGCGCGTCGGTTACCGTGAACATGGTAAATTTGTTGTTATGACACCCCGACACTGATCCTACCGCGCCGCAGGAGCTAGGAAGGTCTGCGCCCACGTTCCAGTTGTGAAACATTTCCGTGTCGCCAGCGACGGTTTGATAAGGGGCCATATGGCAATCGATACACCGGACAGGACCGCCGCCGGGACCGTGTGTGGTTGTGTACATTGCCTCAAAGGCTGAATCGTCGGTGTTGTGACGCTGCTCATGGCAGTGGAGGCACAGGAGGTCTTCCTTCGAAGTGCCATCGGAGTTAACTCCCGGGTCCAGGATTTGATAGGAGGCAGGATTGTTGACGCCTTTCCAGAGATAGATTGCAGTCCCCGCGCCATACAACGCATTCGGATTCAACGCGACGATCTGCGCGGCGATATTGTCCGGGGTATGGCAAGTTGCGCACGTTACAGCTTCGAATCGCTGCTGCGGAACAGGGCCGGCATTCACAACCGCCCCGTTGTCGAATCCCGCAGCCGCGGATGCTTGAAGCGGAGAATGACACTTTGCGCAAAAGGCGTTCTCGGTCGAACCATGATCGGACTGCGAGTGCATAGAGGAGAGCCATCCGCTGCCCGTCAATTGCCAGGTCTGGGTTACGTCGTCCCAGATTACGCCCAACGCGCGCGACCTCCTGTCGGTACCATCTATAAAATGGCTCCCTGCACGCGTCTCGGGGTCAGCGTAATCGTAGGTTGGCAACGACATGTTAGTGGGCAGCGGAGGATACAATATGCCAGGCGCGACCGCTGAACCGTCCCGCGACGACGCTGGCGCCGCCGAGCTTTGGACGGCCCGTGCTCCCCGCGCCCACGCCAGTGTCACTAGCAGCGTCAGTAGCGCAATGGTGGTCAAGCAACGCATTTTCCGACCCCGCCACAGTCCGCGGCCCGGGATTTTGAGGCACCGCACCGGGGTTGAGTTTATCAATGTCGACGCAACCGTATTTCAGAAAGCGGCGGAAAATTATGGATTCCTCTCAATCCTGCGAACGACCCCATCGTTTGCCCGATCTCCGCTTGCTCGCGAGTTACGAACCGAAGTGTTTCACGTAGTCGACCAACGCTTTAACCTGCTCGTCGCTGAGATTCGGAGATGGTGGCATCACCGGCGACTCCCCAACCGCTTGGCCGCCACCCTTTATTGCCTTGGCGATCCAATCATCGGGTTTGCCCTTGAGCGAAACCGCGAAGTCGCTCGGCTTAGGGTTCAGAAACTTGCCTGCGGGTCCGTCGCCCTTGCCAGCGCTACCGTGGCAGGCCGTGCAACTCTGGGCATAAATCGCAGCCGCATCCTGCGCGTGGACGATGCCGGGCAGCAGCGCGACTCCGCTGGTCGCGACGGCGGCCACTATTACCAGTCGGGTTGCGAATCTTTTGTGACTCATGGGGCCTCCTTGATTTGGCGTTTCTTGGCTCTTCGGCTTTGCAACGTTCCGGTCATGCGTTCCAGCGCGCCGACATTGGTCCGCCGATTGTTCATTTCTTGGTTGCAAATTCCCGGAGGTAAGCGATCAGACCCTGCATCTGGTCAGCGCTGAAGGCGCCGTCGAAGGCGGGCATTATCGGCGACTTTCCGACCGCCGGGCCACCTCCGCGGATGACCTTCGCTATCCACGCGTCCGGCTTTCCCTCGAGAACCTTCGACAAATCCGCGGGTTTCGGGTTCAATCCGGCCACCGCGGGCCCGTCGCCCTTGCCGCTCTGCCCGTGACATCCAGCGCAGTTGTCACTATAGAGTGTCGCAGCGTCCTGGGGATCCGCCCGCGCCCCATGAGGCAAAAGCATCGTGCCGACGATCATTGCAAGCGACGCAGATAGTGACTTGTACCGCATAGTATTGCCTCAAAAACTGTACTTCAAAGCCAGGTATCCCGCGTTTCCGGTGTAAGGTGTCCAGGTAGTTGATCCGACGAAGGTTGAATAGGGTGATGCGCTCCCCATCCACGGCCGTAGATTGTCCCACGCGAAATCATTTTCGCCAAAGTGATTGAAGTAGTACCCGACGTCGAGCGCCATGTTTTTCTTGAATGGATACTCGTACTGGACGATGAGCTCGTGAAACTGGGTGCCGATGTTTGGATAAACCGTGGCGGGCCCCAATGCTGCATCACCATTGGCGTGAGTGGAGTCGGTGCTGAAGGCGTAGGTGTAGTCAATGCTCAGTTTGGACTTATTGCGTAAGAGCTGGGCGCCTTCGACTGAGATCGGCGGCAGCGACGCTTGCATTCCAAGAGTGACCGAACTGCCCTGATCGCGGCCGTAGCTCGTCCACACCTGCTGTGGGCAGTTTTGGGGGTTTTGCGATGTCGGCGAGGAGCCAGGGCACGAGGGTTGCGTCGGGATGGGACCGTGAAGCGAGCGCTGCATCGACGCCATATTCCAGTCGGTAGCTTGCCAACTATAGTCGGTGAACAGATTAATGTCGTCGCTCGGCTGATAGTGGAGTCCGACCGATGGGATATAGGTTGAAGAGTGTTGTAGTCCGATCTGAGAGGCCGGAAAACTGTTGTCATCGTAATCCATCGCCGCATATATCGAAATAGTGTTCAACCGGGGATCCTCTGAGGCATGAAATGGGCGAAGGGAGCCGTACAGATTGAACTGGTTCACGTGCACCGACGCTTCATCGAATCGCCGCAGTGCGGACAGCTCCATATTCCCGGCATTCTGCTGGAGCAGCGAAGTCCGGTTGTTGTTATAACCGGGCGAATCGCGGTTCGCATACTGGTAGCTGCCCCGGAACTCAAGCCAGTCCGAAGGCGTCCAGTCGAGCACGGGGCCGTAGGAAGTGGTGTCCTGTTGCAATACCATCAGCCCCGCATTGTGGTTGGTGTCAATCCGTCCCACGAAGCGTGCGGCCAGCGTAGGAGTAATCAGGTAGCTTGAGGTCAGATCGATATTCTGCTCCGAGAAAGAGAATGGAAAAGCGGTGGCCGTGTAAGTGCTCGCGACGTCATTCAACGACTTAATGTTCTTGAATCGGAGCGCCGGATCCTCGTTGTTGTAGTCGTTGTAGCTGTAAGTAGCCCGCAGCTCGAGACGCTCGACCGGATTGCTGACCAGCGTCGCGTTGGCAAAGAATGGCTGTACATCGCCGCCCAGGCTGCCCTGCGGCAGCCTCTGGTTAGGCAGCGCGGTGTTGACCGTCAACGGAATGAAGCCCTGGTTCTGCAGCCACCATCCATACGACAGGCTGCCCATCGCGCGTGTATGCAATGGCAAGGTCAAACCGCCATCGACCGTGAAGGTGTGCGCCTGGTTGTCCGGATAGAGTTGCATCTGGCCCGCGCAGGGTCCGGTTCCCCCGGATGGCGAGTAAAGGGTGGAACTCGTGCACTTGCCGGTCGGCGAAAGTTGGTTCCAGACGTCCGGGTTCGACCACCTCAACACCGAGTCCTGATTCTTGAAGAACGATCCGTTGTATTTTGCACCAACGGTCCACCATCCACCCGAGTACTCGGCGCCCACTCCATAGTTGTAGATGTCGTAATTGATGGGTTGGAATACCTGCGCAATGTTGTAAGTTCCGGGGCTGGGGCCGAACATGGTCCCGAACGCGTGGTATTGGCCGCTCGGGTTCTGGAAGTTGAAATCGGCGGTATAGGTCCAGTGCGGGTCGGGCGTATAGCGAACGTGCAGATTTGACACCCCGTCAAGCAGGTCCAGGGCTACCGGATGAGCCTCGTCATTGACCCAGGTGCCGATGTTCTTTCCGGGCGCCTGTCCGGGCGTCGGAGGTGCCGGATGCGAGCTCAGGGTGAAGTTACTGTTGTTCTGACCAAACGCAATCGCTCCGACGTCGTCGCTCAGGTAATGCGGGATGTCAAGGTACTGCACCTGGATATCGAGAAGGCCGTAGACTCCAGCGTGCAGATTGTACATCTGGTTAACCTGTCCTAGGTTATAAGAGCGAAAGTCGGCAAATACCCGATCGTCATGATTGTCGCCAATCAGAAACCGGACTTCCGGGGCGATGACCTGCTGCGCCAGATCGCTATACTCCCGATACTTCGCCGCGTCGGTATTGGGCACCGGCTGCGGAAAGACGCCCACCTCGGCATCGCCTTGCACGGAAATTGACCCGAAGGTCATCTGCGCGTTCACTGTCGGCGAAACGCCGACGGCAAGCACCAGCAAAACTGGCAGCACGCTTGATATGGGCACGCGAGCATTCATCGAGTTTCGCATTGCGCTTACCTCGGGGTTCATCCGCCGAGTCTATCGGGTTAAGAACACACCGCCCGGTGAGTTCGAGCCGTGGATATTCGCATGACAATTGGTACATGAGTGTCCGAACACAAAAACGCTTCCCGCGGCTCCAGGCGATCCTGGATGGAATGTGCCGACGTGGCACTGCTGGCAGAGGCGTGGCGGCGAGACTTTCAACAGAAACCGGTTGGTCGAGCCGTGTGGGTCATGGCAATTGCTGCAGTTCTGCTGGACCGGAGGATGTACCCACAAAACCGGCCCGCGCTTCTCGGCATGACAGGTGTAACAGACCTCGTTAACCGTCGGCTGTACGAGCTGAGCCTGATAAGGGCCCCCGTGCGGATTGTGGCAGTCGGTGCAGACCATCAATCCCTCCCGCAGCGGCATATGCGACGGCATGTTCATCTGATTTTGCTTGTCGAGGTGGCACCGGATGCACACCTGGGTTTCGGGTCGCGTGTAGACGAATGGATTGGCGCGGAACTCGGCGGCGAGCTGGAAGTCGGAGGTCTTGCGCATGATCTCGTGGCAGTCGACGCACTTGACGCCCCGAAACGCGTGGGTACTGGCCTGCCAGAACGCCTGGTCGCCTCTCTGATGACAGCCGAGACACGGGGCATTCTGCTGTTTGACCGATTCATCCGAGTCCGCCCGGAATGTGGTCAGCGACGGATCGACTGGCGGCCCGTGCATCACCTGATCGGGGGTCATGCCCTTGCCCATGGAGGCCGCCATCTTTGGAACGTACAGGCTGCCGGGCCCATGACACGATTCGCACCCGTGCTCCTCGGCGGAATCGCGGGGATGCTTGATCATGATGTTGCCCATCATGGTGTCGCTGAACGAGTGCGCAGCAGCCTGATGGCATCCCTGGCAAGCCTGGCTGCCCACATAACTCGCGGTCGTTGCTCCCCCTCCGGAAACTTGCGATTGCGCAGGTTGGGCCGGCGAGGGCGCCGCTGACGATGATGGGGGCTGCTGCGATGAACCTGCTGCAGTCGCGGTCTCGCCGTAATAGGACACGGCCAGCAGCAGCGGGATGGCCAATACCAGCGAGATTTGAAACGGGGACCCTTTGAGTCGGGTGAGCACGAGTTTTAGCCCGGAGCTCCCTTTCCCCTGCGAATCAGGAATTACAAGAGCGTGCGTGATGCCGACTCGCTCGGCGGGGCGAATCGATACTCAGTTAGCCTTTGGTCCAACCACGCCATCCATTCCCTCATGCCCTGGCCGGTGCGGGCTGACGACAGCACCATTCTGGGCCGAGGCATCACCCGAGCCAGAGCATCCTCAAAGGACGCGATGCGAGTATCTTGCAGATGCGGCAAAAGGTCGGCCTTGGTCAACACGACCAAGTCCGCGCCGCGGAACATCACCGGGTACTTGAGCGGTTTGTCTTCCCCTTCGGTCACCGCTAGCGCGACCACGTTTACGTGCTGACCCAGGTCAAAGACCGCAGGGCAAACGAGGTTCCCGACATTCTCAATGAAGAGCACGTCGCGATCTTGCCACGCGATCTCATCCAGGCCCCGATGCACCATGTCGGCATCGAGGTGGCAGGCGGAGCCGGTAGTAATTGTGGCCGCAGAGATACCCGCGCCGCGCAGTCGCTCGCCGTCATGGTCGGTGGCGAGGTCGCCGCTGAGCGCCGCTATCTTGCGGCCGTGACCGGCGGCGCGAGCGGTCGCTTCGATCAGCGCCGTCTTGCCGGAACCGGGCGAGCCCATGAGGTTTATCGCGAACACCCTCGCTGCGGCAAAATGCTCGCGATTGTGACGGGCTGCGCTGGCGTTTTTGTCAAGAATCTGCTCGCGCAGGTCTACTGAGACGATATCCTTGTCACTACAGCCGCAGGTCTGACACATCTGTTCGACTCAGGCGCCGTTGACGCAGCCATCGATACGCAGAACTCGGAGAATCCCGGTGTTTAAACGGCGCAAGGCGCGCTCGCAACACGATTAACTCGCACCAATATCTTTCTACGACCGAGTTCGCACTGAATTTATCAGCCCATGTGCATCGGTATTCCAGAAAGCCGCGCAGAATTACGGATTTCCGCGAAATAGACGACCACCGGGCCTAAAGCAAAAATGGCTGGGAGTTCTCGGTCCGCTCCGATGGGAGCCTGTTGAGGGAGAAAGGTAGACAGTCACCCTTTCCTCCCGCTTGGGCGGTGCATCTTGGCCGAATCAGTTGGTTGGGGGCTCGTTACTACCGGTGCCCGGTTCCCATGTTCCGACGATTGCTCAGATTCGACCCGCAGGTCGGTATCGAGATCTCGCGGCGCACTGTCCCTCAGGTCGAAGCTGAGATAACACGTCTTGCCGGACGACCAGGAGCCGGTCCGGCCGAACAGGTTGGATGGGCGCCGGCGCAGGAACAACGCTGGAATTGGCGGGGCGTGATGCCCACCACGCTGCGGAAGGCGGTTGTGAAATGGGCCTGGTGGCGAAATCCGACCTCGAGCGCAATGTCCGCAATGTGCGACCCATCGCGCCGGAGGAGCAGCTTGGAACGATTGATTCGCTCGTTGAGCACGAACTGATGAGGAGTGAGTCCGATGTCCTGTCTGAACAGCTTTGAGAAGTGCGATTCGCTCATCTCCGCCAAGCAAGCTAGGTCGCTGACCACCAACGGCACATCAAGATGGCTTCTAATGTGCTCGACAACCCGCGCCAGAATGCGAGGATGCAGGCCGGAAACTCGCCGCTGCCGAGCGGGAGATGCTTTGAGAAACGCATCAGCTAACTCAAATGCCAGCTCATGCGTGGCGACCCGCGTATCGATAACCAGAAGATTCATGGCGTCATCTTGCACGGCGAGTCGCGCGTAATCCGGCTCGTGGCACACGGCGGCTCGCACCCGCGCATACTTATTCGCGGCGATGGCGGCACTGATCGCGCTCGAGCAAGTTAACAGACCACGGTCGACATAACCCGCGGACATCTCGGAAGCCAAACGATCAGGTATGCCGTGACATCGGTTCGGATCGCGATCGCAAGTGCACAAGTCTCGCAGTGTGTAACTTCCGTGGTTGAAGAGGGTCTTTAGATGCTCTTTCAACTCGAATCCATCGAGATCCGAGCCTATGCCAACCAGCATGGTCCACCCACAAGGCTAAAATTCGATCGAGTCGTTTCTTCTCCCGAGAATGCTTCGAAAATTTATACAAGTTCGCGGCCCAAGTCGTTTTGCTGCGGTCATGTTTCGGTAAGGAAAAGGTTCTTATTCCTTGGCGGTAAAACGAAAAAGAGCGTACAAACCCCAAGAAGGCGAACTGTGAAGGAATTCCCCCCATTCTGCCTCGACACGGCCAACGAGTGTCTATTCCGGCTCCCGGCGGGCAAGGACGACCGCATTCCGCTGACCCCCAAGGCGTTCGCCGTCCTGCGGTGCCTAGTGGATCGCGCAGGACGGCTGGTGACTCAGGAGCAACTCCTTGAGAGCGTGTGGCAGGGGGTTCACGTTCAGCCCCAAGTCGTCAAAACCCACATTCTCGAGATCCGAAGTAAACTGGGGGACCGTGCGAAGAATCCGCTTTTCATCGAGACCCTTCATCGTCGCGGATATCGCTTTATTGCCCCGGTCAGAGAAACGTCAGCAACGGCTCCTGCCGTAACAGCCAGAACCGCGCGCAGTCGATTGGTGGGCAGAGACCAGGCCTTGGCCCAATTGGACGAGGGCCTTCGAAGCGCGTTGGAGGATCGGCGACAGATAGTGTTTATCACGGGCGAGCCGGGTATTGGGAAAACCGCGCTGGCCGACGAATTCCAACGACGCGCGGTAGCCGAGATACCCGATCTCCGCATCGCGCGTGGCCAGTGTATCGAGGGCTACGGCGCCAAGGAAGCTTTCTATCCTATGCTGGAAGCGCTGGGTCAGCTCTCCCGCGGCCCCGGCGGCAACTCGGTAGTAGAGATTCTGTCCGTGCAAGCACCGACTTGGCTGGTTCAATTTCCCGCGTTCATAAAACCTGAACAGCGCGAGATGCTGCAACACGAAATATTGGGCGCCACCAGGGAGCGCATGCTGCGCGAGATCTGTGACGCCCTGGATACACTCACATCGACGGGTCCATTGCTGTTGGTATTTGAGGATCTGCAATGGGCGGATGCTTCCACGCTTGACCTAATGTCCGCGCTGGCACGCCGGCGGGCACCCGCGAAACTGATGTTGATCGCCACCAAACGACCTGTGCAGATGATTCCCGACCATCCATTGAAGACGCTCAAACAGGACCTTCTCGTGCATGGCTTATGCACTGAGATCCCATTGGAACCGCTGAGCGAGGCCCACGTAGCCGAATATCTTGCGATCCAGTCGTCGGGGAACCCTCTCCCGGAGGGCTTGGCCCGCTGGCTGTACCTTCATTCGGAGGGCAATCCGCTGTTCATGGTGGCGGCGCTGGATCATATGATCGAGCGAAAGTTCGTATGCCAGGAGGGCGAGGCGTGGAAGCTGCAAGTCCCGCTCAAGAAGCTCGCCCTCGAGGTACCCAACAAGCTGCGTCGGATGATCGAAAGCCAGATCGATCAGCTGACATCAGAAGAGCAGCGGGTGCTCGAGGCGGCGAGCGTGGCCGGTATGGTGTTCTCGACCGAAGTCTGCGCCACTTCGGCGAGTCTCGCGCCCGAAGCCTGTGAGTGTCTCTGCCAGGAAGTGTCGCGGCACCATCACATCGTGCGCTCGGCCACTGCTCAGCACTTCCCGGATGGGACCTTCTCTTCGCGTTACGAATTTGTTCACGCTCTCTACCGCGAGGTGCTCTATCAACGGCAGGCGCCGCGGCTTAGGGTGAAGCTCCATCTGTTGGTCGCCGAGCGGTTGGAGGAACTTTGCGCAAACCAGCGGGTTAGCGAGGCTGCGCCTGAATTGGCATATCACTTCGAGGAGGGTGGCGACACGCGGCGCGCGGTCAAATACCTGCAGTTTACGGCGGATATGGCCGCGAGGCGGTTTGAACCCCGGCAAGCCGCACAGACTCTTGTGCATGCTTTTGAGTTGAACAATCGACTGCAGGATGCAGAGCGCGTGCAACAGGAAATCACTATTCTTGAGAAGCTCGCGACGATTTATGCCGCGGCGCTCGATCCAAGGGCCGTTGAGACGTGCGAAATTCTGGCTTCGAGGGCGGTCCAATGCGGCTACATCGACGCCGCCGTGAGCGGGTTGCTGAAATTGGCATGGCAGCTGTTAGTGACGAATCCTGATCAGTGCTTAAGGCCGTTGGAACGGGCTCTTCAATTAAGCACCGAACACAATAACCCACTATCGCGCGCAAGAACCGTCGTTAGATGGTCGCTCTGTAGTACGTTAACCAGAGGTTGGGAGGCCAGGCACCTAGAGAATTGTCGCACTGCGCTCAAGGAAATTCGCCAACGTGCCAGCCGCTTGATTCTTGGGCACAGTCTGATCGACTACAGCTTCGTTCAATTCTACTCGTCGGAGTACCGCTCGGCGCACAAGCATGCAGTCGAGGGGATGACCATAATCGTTCAGGAGTCCGAAAACAATGCGTGCCTCAACGATGTGTTCCTAAACCCAACAATTCTCCACTGGAGTCTGCTGTTTCTAGGCGAGTGGGGCGAAGCCCTGCATGAAATCGACCGGGCAGATGAAATGATGGGGAGAAATGCCGATCATCCTCAGTCGCGCGCGCAAGCCAATCAGATTCTGAGAGCCTTTGTGCACTCCTGTGCGTTGGATTTTGCCGGCGCCCTGGAAATCTGCGATCCGCTGCTGGCGTCGATCGATTACCGACCCCACGCCCGGCACTGCGCTATAGTGATGGCTTCGGCCGAATTGAATCTGGGCAACTATGCACGTGCGAATACTCTGTTATCTGCGGCTGAAGAGGATATGCGGAGTGGGCCCGCAGCGACTGATTGGTACAGGAGCATAATGATTGACTCCGCTCGCACCGACCTTTGTCTGGCGCAGGGGGACCTGCAGCAGGCGCGGCAGCAGGCAGCGCGGTTTCTCGATGCTACGCTGTGGACCGCGGAGCGCACCTGGCAGGCGCTCGCCTGGGAAGCGAATGCCAGAGTCGCGATGGCCGCAGAGGAGTGGAAGCGGGCCACCGAGTGCATCGGCGAGGCCTTGTCGACGATGGAGGGGTTCGAGGTCCCGCTGGCGGCCTGGCGAGTTCACGCAAGTGCCGCTGATCTATGTTGGAGCACGGGCCAGAGCGAGGCGGCCTATCAGTATCGGGAACAGAGCCGCGCGACGATTCTCAAGCTGGCGGATTCCTTGAGGGCGGAAGATCCACTTCGGGCCAAATTCCTGTCGGCGCCATCCGTTCGCAAGGTGTTCGAATCCGCCGAACTCGCCGACAACCCTCGTCCAAGGCGGATGACCAGGCGAGTCAGCAGGTCAGCTCCTCCGTGATCTAAATCCTGTCGTCAGGTTTCAGATGATCGGGTGGGTGGAACTACGTGAACTGCCCTCCGGCGAACGAATATCTGCGGATCATTGTCAGACGTAATCATCGTCCAGGCAGAAACGTACTTTCACTGGCATCTCATCCGCGTATTCATTCTTCGTCTAGTCGGCCGCTGGAACGGTGGCGCCCTTTTGCAAATCGTCTCTTCGGCAGAATAACATGCTGCGACCCAACTTTATGAAGCTCAACTCCCGCAGTGCTCTCGGACGTACTTCGACTGCCGGCTATGAAGCCTGCGGGACCAGCAACACGAAGTTCACGATGAATGGCGCTTTAACGATAGGCACGCGCGACGGAGCCACAATTGCGCCCACCCGGAATAGCGGCGCAGAGCCATCTCCAATACGGCCGGGTCCGGAAAATTCTCAAGCGACCGCATCATCGCCGAGTACGCCAGAGAGATCTGGGACGCTAAGCAATACCCCGGTGGTTGAAGGAAAGGGCATTTTCTGGGGACTGGCAACCATGTGAGCCTACGTACAAGCAAACCATCCAAGCCCGTCGAGTTCTGTCAAAGTTCCCCAGCTTGTGGCCGATTCTTATGCGGGGCAACCAGACCCATCCGTCGCTGCCGCAGACTAGAGGAGATTTCACCATGACGCTCGGATTCGATCAGCCATTGTATGTCTTGCCGTTCGATCACCGCGGCTCGTTCGAGACCGGAATGTTTGGTTGGAAAGGAGTGGTCAACCTTGCGCAAACGACCGTGATCGAATTCACCAAGCGAATTGTTTACGACGGATTCAAGGCTGCGATCGCCGCCGGGGTGCCCAAAGAGAGAGCGTGCATCCTTGCGGACGAGCAGTTCAGCTCACCGATACTCCACGATGCATCGGCTCAGGGCTATATGATCGCTTATCCCGTCGAGAAAACCGGACAGGATGAGTTTGACTTTGAGCAAGGCGAA